>Ga0209395_1003367_pt1 | contig 19845 bp, 13 predicted proteins | sample GOMGulsemesocosm_3_FD_184635 | JGI IMG/M metagenome (GOLD analysis project Ga0209395, IMG submission 184635) | Methane-oxidizing microbial communities from mesocosms in the Gulf of Mexico - GOM9D Gulf of Mexico (SPAdes) (version 2) | ecosystem: Environmental > Aquatic > Marine > Cold seeps... | reverse complement strand
AATGGCTGGATGACCTTAATCAAAGGACTAAATTATGTGAAGCTAAAGAATGAAAAAACGACGGGAACACTAACAATAATAGGAGAACAAAATGTAAACTTCACATAAGTTTTTACTTCACATAACATTACTTATGTGGAGCTCCACATAAATAATGATTACTCATCACAGCATAAGCAGCGATGTTTATTGAATAAACAGATGACAAAATCTTCATACGCTCAACCAACCATTGTCGCCGATGGTCGTAGTTCTTATGGTTATAGGGGTCATCGCCACATAAATAACTGCGGCGAACACAGCGGTTAATTACATGGTAATAAGAGGTGGCTGTTAAATCAATGAGTTCATGGCGAGCGCGTGTCATATAAATACCTAGTATGTAGATGAGGTATTTATAGAGTAGCAGCGAATGGAATTAAAGCAGATTATTTAAAATAAGATCAATCATATTTCCCTGCCTGTCCCAAGCTTTTTCAAGCTTTTCCTTTAAATAAAAAAGCCGCTGAGTTAGCGGCCCCTTAAATATCTATCATTTACACTAACAAACAACTAACTGTATTAAGAGTTTATTCTAGTCGCTGTGAGTGAATAATTAACGATTAAACAATCCTTCTGCGCTTCGTTCACAGGCTTCGCGCCAACCACCTAGCCATTGTTCTTTTTGATTAACATTTTGATAGGGGCAATTATCTTTGCTTTGTTGGTGAATACCTGCTTGAAAACCTTTTGAAAAGGCACGTTGTTTCCGATCTCTTTTCTGTCTATTCATTAATTATTCCCTTCACATTTTTGCAATAGTCTTATATTGCCAAATTAGATAAGTTTAATAAAATTGGTGTAAGTACAGTATTGTTTAAAAATTATGACGTTAAACCAAATAATTATTTTTCGTAGCATTAACGATAAGAAAAATCATTTGGAATAAATTGATAACAGAGTTCGTATCAGTATTATTTTTAACCAATTAAAGGAGGAAAATCAAGCATAAAAAAGGACCATTTTCCTAACATTAAGTTAAGTAAATGATCCTATTATAGAAAAATTAATTAGAAAATTACGCGCGCAAACGGCGTGTAAATAACGCGGTCATTAATGCTAATAAACCTATCACACCAAAGCCTGCACCTTGACGCTCTTGTTTATAATCTTGTGAGTCATCCTCTACTACACTACAAGCTTCACCTTGTGTAGGTTTAAGAATAACAGCACGAGGTATTTGCTCAGTAATTGGCTGTCCTTGACCATTTACATCAAAAACAGGTTCATTATTGGCATCTACGACAATTTCTTCAACAGCACCTTCAACGTTAGACTCAACGATATTACCATCAGCGTCAACCCATTGTGTTTTAACGCGAGGTAATGAAACCAACGCCGTTGCGATTATAGTGCCGTCGTCAGCAATTTTGTTCGCATCTACGATCGTAATATCAGCGTCATAACTAATACGTTGATCATTACCACCCGTGGCTTCGATTTTATACTTTGTCCAGTCGCTTCCTGTTTTAACATAACCTTTAGACTCACAAGTCATCAGATTATTTATATCATTAAACGCTGAGTCATCATGGTTATAAAGAAAACCATGAGTACGGCGACCCGAGTCCACTTTTTTAGAATCAATTTCAATAGAACCAACAACGTCATTATTATCATTAATGCTTTTTGGAATTGAAGCAAAATCAGATTCAGTTGTTGAGAAATCATTCGGGAATGTAAGTGTAGTATCATTGCTATTTACGTCATAAATGAAAAACTTCTTACGTGTAAAACCACCGATACTTTTTTCCATGAACCCAATAGCTAGATCGTTATTATTGATGCCATAAGCACTCGAATAACGCCAATTAGTTTCATCATGCTTCATTAAATCAATTACTTCACCGTCTTTAAACACGGCGGCAACATCTAAGCGATATCTGTATTCTTTTTTTCCATCTCTAAACGTTTTACTACGCCCAACGGCGATCCCCTTGTTATTAACATCCAATGCCATACTATTGTAATTATCGGTATCTGTATCGTTGATTGGCGTTGTTAATATACCAAGCGGTGTAGCATTAGTAAGCTCACCGTTGTTATATTCCCAGCTATAAGCTTCTAAATAATATTTGACGGCTGTATTGCTTGAAGATCCATCTCTAAAACCCTTCGCGCAAACTTGCAAGGGAATGGTATCTTTATATGTTTCTAAACAGGTTTTATCAATGCGTGTTTTAGACGACAATTCAATGCCTGTACTAGCATAACCGACCACAAATCCACTGTCATTAATACCCGTTATACCACTTTGGCCACCATATGTAGAAAACGCAGGAGCGAAAGTGTTTACGTTACCGTTGTCGATAACCATTGCACGCTGACTAAAATCATAAGCATAAAAAGGATCGGCTTTATCCGTATTACCCTCAGTTTGGTCAGGATCGTCTATCGTATAAGCTGCTGAACTCGTTGTTCCTACCACAAGACCACTGTTTGAAACGTCAAACGCGAATGAGTCGATAGTTGATACTGTGCGCTCATCTGAGATCACTGATTCATCAAGAACTTTCAAAAATTGTGGCAAATCATCCATATCAAATTCAAATATTGAATTGTTTGATTGAGGAATGAGCTTAGCCGTACGAATAGGATTGATACTACTATTTGATGCATTTGTCGCTAGCTGCGTTAAAGAAACATCAACGCGGCTATTATTAATTAAATCCTGATCATCGGTACTTAATAACGGAGCAAAGCTACCAGAAGCACCACCTAAGATAATGCCGTTGTTATTTAAGGTCGCACCAAAGCCACTGCGGCTATTTTTTATTGTGCCGTTAATTTTATAGAATTCATCGATATTTTGAATTTTATAAACCACAGCATTGGCACCAAAGCTTGCAGCCAATGCGACAGCGAGTAATGTCGGTCGTAACTTATTATTCATTATTATTCCTGTTACCTGCAAAACGTCTAACATTCTATAATTTGGTGTAAGTCGTGTTCGCGCTTGTTTGTTTAAATGTGTAAGGCATTATTGTCGGGAACATGCCTTGATGCAATTATTCTTGTGAATTTAATCATCATTTAACAACAATTAAACGTTTCAAAATTATGTGAACGTAATAAAGACTCACATAATTGAAAAAGGTTCACCGATCTATTCAAAACTTGCTAAATATTCCCAACGTTCCATCGTTTGCTCTAATTCAACATTGAGTGCTGCTAACTTGTCGATAACAGGTTGAGTTTCTTTAGTGGGTTTTGTAAAAAATGACGCGTCACTCATTGCATCTTCACTGGCCGTGATTTGTGCTTCGAGTGATTCCATTTTATCGGGTAATAATTCCAGTTCACGTTGATCTTTATAGCTTAATTTTGGAGTAGCTTTAGTGACAGGTGCTGCAACAGTAGAAGCTGCCGATTCTTGTTTTTTCTCTGCTGCTATAGCGGCTTCATGCACTTCAGGATTAAAAAGTTTAGCGCCTTGATTAACTGAATCTTCAAAACCACCAACAAACTCAGTGATATTGCCATTAGCACCAAACCACCAACTTGACGTTACTGTATTATCAATAAATTCACGGTCATGACTTACCAATAATAATGTACCGTCATATTGATGAACCAATGACTCAAGCAATTCAAGTGTTTCAATATCCAAATCATTGGTTGGCTCATCGAGTATTAATAAGTTGTTTGGTTTTAAGAATAATTTAGCTAATAACAGACGATTTTTTTCACCACCTGATAATGCTCGAACTGGTGTTCTTGCACGTTCTGGCGCAAATAAGAAATCTTGTAAATATCCTAATACATGACGCGTACGACCGTTGTGTTCTACATCATCACGTCCATCACCTACATTTTCTTGTACTGTTTTATCTAAATCTAATGCAGCGCGATGTTGATCAAAATAAGCAACGTCAAGCATGGTACCGGTTTTAATTTCACCATTTTGAGCAGTTAATTGCCCTAGCATCATTTTTAATAGGGTAGATTTACCACAACCATTAGGACCAATAAGTGCTATACGATCGCCACGAATAATTTGAGTAGTAAAGTTTTTAACAATCTGCTTATTTTCAAAGTCAAAACTAATGTTATCAATTTCAAAGACTAGCTTGCCAGATTTTGATGTGCTAGCTAATGACATTCTAGCTTTACCAACCACTTCAGTACGCGCTTTACGTTCACTTCGTAATTGTTCAAGGGCACGAACACGGCCTTCATTACGTGTACGCCTTGCTTTAACGCCTTGTCTGACCCAGACTTCTTCTTGGGCTAAACGTTTATCAAATAACGCATTTTGTTCTTGTTCAACACGTAGCGCTTCTTCTTTAGCGACTAAATATTCTTCGTAACCACCAGGCCAAGAGCTTAAGTGACCTCGATCAAGATCAATAATACGTGTCGCCATACTGCGAATAAACGCTCTATCATGACTGATAAATACAATTGCGCCGCGGAAATCTAATAATACTTTCTCAAGCCATGCTATCGCGTTTAAATCAAGGTGATTGGTAGGTTCATCAAGTAATAGTACATCAGGCTGTTGCACAAGGGCTTTTGCAAGTGCCGCCTTACGTAACCAACCGCCTGATAATTCACTGAGCTGTTTATCAGCAGGTAATGCTAATTGCTCCAAAACCGTCGTAATACGTGACTCAAATGACCATGCATCATTATCATCCATTTGAGATTGTAATTTAGACAATTTGTCCATCAAAGAGTCTGTATAATTAGTTTCCATTTCATGCAAAACATGATGGTATTTAGCGATTAACTCACCAACGTGAGCAAGGCCTGATGATACAAAATCAAACACGCTCATTTGTGCTTTTTCAGGTGGATCTTGCTCTAAACGGGCGACAACAATTTCATTGTTATACAGTAATTCACCGCCATCTAAATCCATTTGTCTTGCAATGATTTTCATTAGGGTTGATTTACCCATGCCGTTTTTACCAACCAAACAGACACGCTCATTAGCATTTACTTGAAAGTCTAATCCATCAAGAATGACATGAGTACCAAACGCTAATTGCGCGTTATTTAATCTAATTAACATGTTTTATTAACCTAAAAATTGTTGTAGCTCGGCTAGTTCAAATGGCCAGCCAAGCTCTTTATTGTCTTTGTTTAACACAACCGGAATTCGCGTACCGAAACGGTTGACCAAATCGACATCATCAATGATATCGACTATTTTATAATCTGTATTGGACGTGTCCAATTGCGCTTGTGCAAGTTCACACAAATGACAGCCGTCAGTAGAATACAGAACTACTTGACTCATTTACGGGTAATTTCCCAGCAATTGTGGATCTTAGGATTGCCTTTAAAATCTCGCGGAATAGTATGTTCTGTTACTTCTTGAACGTGGAAACCTAAACGTTCCATATCACGATGATTCATTTTAAAACCGCGTGAGTTATTAGAGAAAACAATTAGGCCGTCTTTACGTAATAGACGCATGAGGCTTTTAAGCAACTCAACGTGATCACGGTTGATATCAAATGATTGATCCATACGTTTAGAGTTAGAAAATGTTGGGGGATCAATAAAGATTAAGTCATATTCATTGTGACTGTGTTTAAGCCACGTTAAACAGTCCATTTGCACGAATTGATATTCACTGCCATGTAAATTATTAATTTTAAAGTTTTCTTTGGCCCAGTCTAAATAAGTGCGCGACATATCTACGCTGGTTACTGACTTAGCACCGCCAAGTGCCGCATGAACTGACGCTGTGCCCGTATAACAAAACAGATTAAGAAAATCCATGTCCTTAGCCATTTCACCCAACTTACGACGAGTTAAACGGTGATCTAAAAATAAACCATTATCAAGGTAATCAGACGTATTGATCAAAAACTTGGCGTTATATTCTTGAACTACAAACTTTCCTTTGTTTTCGTTAAGTCTTTCGTACTGATTTTCGCCCTTTTGAACTTCACGTACTTTGTAAATCAAATCATCGCTGTCAATATCAAACACATGATCAAGTACAATAAACGCTTCAATAAGACGGCGCAGTGTTTTAGTAGGGTTCATATACTTAGGTGCTTTATATTCTTGCACAATCCACTGTTTACCGTAACGGTCAATGGCTAAGTTATAATCTGGTAAATCAGCATCGTATAAACGATATGCTTCAATATTTTCACTTTTCGCCCATTTGCTTAACGCTTTTTCATTCTTTAACAAACGATTAGCAAAAGGTTCAACTGATTTTGAAATCGACTTTAAAACACCCTCACCTATTGAATAGTTAGCGAGCAGCGCTTCAAGTTGACCATTGTACAATTTGTATTTGTGATCCGGTGCTAAACGAATGGCGGTTAACAGCTCAACCGATGAGCTAAATACACTCAATTCCCATCCGGTAAATTTAGCTTTTACAGCTTTTGCAAAACCATGATAAGTGAAAATAAGAGGTAACAATTCACCTAAACGCTCACCATAAGGCGGGTTTGTAACGATAAAACCTTTTTGGTTACCAAAAGGCGGTTTAATCTCTAGTGCATTACCGACTTCAAAACTGATCAAATGATCAACACCAGCGCGGCGAGCATTATCACGCGCAATATTTAATACGCTTGAGTCCATGTCACTACCACGAATGCATAATTGCTTGCGCGTTTTGCTCTCATCAGCTTTTGCTTGTGCCTCATCTTTTATTTCTTGCCAAATCTCAGGCTTGAATGCTTTTAACGATTGAAAAGAAAAGCGCTCGCGGGTTAATGATGGCGCAATGTTAGCAGCCATTAATGCCGCTTCAATCGCTAATGTGCCACTACCACAGAAAGGGTCAAACAATGGTTTGTCTATTGTCCAGCCGCTGCGTAACAACAAAGCCGCCGCTAAATTTTCACGTAATGGCGCTTCACCGGCGTTACGACGGTAGCCACGTTGTTGTAATGAACGACCTGAAAAGTTAATGGCTAAGGTTAATTTATTATTAACCATTCGGCATTCAATGCGAATGCCTGCGCCTTGCTTATCAACGTTTGGACGGTCAAAACCACTGTCTCTAAATTTATCAACAATGGCATCTTTGGCTTTTAACGCGCCAAATTGGGTGTTGTTAATAAAATCATTGGTGCCGGAGAACTCAACAGCAATACTTTCGGTGCTTTCGAAATAAGCATGCCAGTTAACACGATAAACAACGTCGTACACGTCTTGCGTACTATGAACTTCATCCGTGTGAATTGATAATAAGATACGGCTCGCTAACCGTGACCATAAACAAATGTTGTAAGCTTCGGCTAAATTAGCTTTAAATCGAACACCGGCGAGTGATTCTCGCACTTCAACCCCACCTAGTTGTTCTATTTCAGTAACTAGTAGATATTCAAGCCCCTTGGGGCAAGCAGCGAAGTATGGCAGCATAATGATTGTCTCGGTGTTCTATAAAGCGCGCAATTATACGCGGTTTCCCGCACTAATACATTAACTGATAAGAAATTACTTGATACAACAAGCATAAAAAAACGCCTAACAATAAAGCTATCGTTAGGCGTTAATAATTTGTGATAACTATTGGTGAGAATCTAGTGTAATAACCTGAGCCTAAAACACCTATCCAACAGCTATAATCGCCCATTACAGGCGAAGATAAGATTGATTAATCCTGAGATTTTTTCTCAGTCATGCACGCTGGTGCAGCGCCATCATTAGCAAAGTATTCTTTTGTAAGTTTAAAGACTACAGGACTAAGTAAGCCAAGAGCAATCAAGTTAGGGATTGCCATTAATGCATTCATCGTATCAGCTAGTAACCAGATAAACTCTAATGAACCTGCAGCGCCTACTGGTACCACTAAAATCCACACAACTCTAAATGGAATCACCGCTTTTATGCCAAATAAATACTGAACACATTTTTCACCGTATAAGCTCCAACCAAGAATTGTAGTAAAAGCAAATATTGATAATGAAATGGCCACTAAGTAATTACCGTAAGGTATAGCAGTAGCAAAGGCGGATGATGTTAATGCAGCGCCTGTGGCACCTGTGGTCCATTCACCAGAAACAACAATCGCAAGGCCCGTTATAGAACAAACAATTAATGTATCAATGAACGTACCAAGCATGGCAACAAGGCCTTGAGCTACTGGGTTATTCGTCTGTGCTGCGGCGTGAGCAATTGGCGCACTACCTAGTCCAGCTTCATTAGAGAACACACCACGAGCAACACCAAATCGGATAGCCATCCATACAGCTGCACCGGCAAAGCCACCTTCAGCAGCCGTTGTGGTAAACGCGCTCTTCATAATTAAAGCAAATGCTGCAGGAATCTCTGCTGCATGAACCGTTAATACAGCAATACCTGCTGCGATGTAGAACGTGGCCATCATAGGTACAAGTTTACCAGCAACATCACCGATACGCTTAACACCACCCATAAGAACAAGCCCAACAAGCACCATCATCACTAAACCAGTAACAATTGGGTCAATATCAAAGTTAGACTGCAGTGCATTAGCCACTGAGTTTGCTTGTACTGTGTTACCAATACCAAAACCGGCAATAGCACCAAATACCGCGAAAGCAGTACCTAACCAAGCCCATTTGCTTGATAGACCATTTTTGATGTAGTACATCGGTCCACCAGAATGATTACCGTTTTCGTCAACTTCACGGTAACGAACGGCTAATACAGCTTCAGCAAATTTTGTTGCCATACCTACTAAAGCAGTACACCACATCCAAAATAATGCGCCCGGACCACCTAAGAAAATAGCCGTCGCAACACCAGCAATATTACCGGTACCGATAGTGGCTGATAATGATGTCATCAGCGCGTTAAAGGGGCTAATTTGACCTTCTTTCGATGTATCTTTATCTGGAATGCGACCACTCCACAATAGTTTAAAACCTGTGCCCAATTTTAAAATAGGCATAAATTTTAAACCAAAGGTTAGAAATAAACCAACACCCAGGATCAAAATGAGCATAGGAATGCCCCATACATAACCATTGATGAAAGTAATAAAATTACTGACAGCTTCCATAAAAACCTCGTTTATATTGTTATATTTATATTTACTCAATATGACGTTATCAAGCCTGTGCATGATAAGCCATTTTAGCAAAAGGGTTTATCGTTTTAATCGATTCTTTGTGTCCGTGTCATTTGTTAGCACACTCCAAACACTAGTTTCCGATAGGAAATAAATTAAAACTTTAAGAAACATTTATCAAGTTTTATTTCGTCCACAAGTAACAATAAACATCACAAATATAATTTACCCCATAGATTCATAAACTTACAACACACCAAACCAGTGACAAAAGTTAACGGCTTGTTAATTTAATACAGATATATTTCTCTAATCACCGTAAACATCTTCGGATAATAAACAATTCACACCCATTTATGCTTAATAATCATTCAATAATAATGATTTATATCATTCGCCCACTCTACTAGACCCAAATAAAATGACCTAAAAGCCATTTAAACTGGCCTTTAGACTCTTTAACTACACTACAAATACAACAAATGCATAATGTATACAAAGTTTCCTTTAGATCAACATATTTCGTATTGGAAACTTTTATGTTGATTTAGAAACTTTAGCCTGTTATGTTTTAAGAATGTTAACGAGTTATTAATTATTAGACCTATTAATTAAGACAAATGACTCGGTGAACTCTAAGCACCTATAGACCCTTATATGTGTGATTTCATTTCACTGAATCGTAAACGCACAAGGAAATACTAATGACCACTAATCAAATCATGTTTGCTAAAAGCCATGAATGGGTAACAAACAACGGTGATGGCACAGCCACTATTGGTATTTCTCATCATGCACAACAACTATTGGGTGATGTGGTGTATGTAGAACTTCCTGAGATTGGGGACACGATAACGGCCGGTGAAGCTTTTTCATTGGTTGAATCAGTAAAGGCGGCATCTGACATTTATGCCCCTATTTCAGGTGTGATTCTAGCAGTTAATGACGCCTTGGAAGATGCACCTGAACTTGTCAATGAATCACCGTTAGAAGCTGCATGGCTTGTGAAAATTAGCATTAAAGACAGCACAATTTTTAATGAGTTGTTGGACGAGGATTTATATCAATCTTCGATTCAAGAGTAAGGGAATATTCAATATAAAAACCTAAGCTATTTAAAAATATAAAAAATTACCCAGATTAACCTAATCAGTTGATCCACCCATTGTCCATTGGGTTGTTTGTATGAAGAGAGCAAGTACTTAAATTTGCCCCTGATTAAAACCGCTCCACTGGATGAGTTTAACTAGATGATTAATTTAGCAAGGCTGCAATATTAAAAATCTCAACATAATCTTGATAGTAAAAAGGAACCACAATGAAAAACGTAAAACTAAAAATGACATTACTTCCTTTGCTTATCGCACTGCCAGCATTTCATGCATCGGCTGACGATAACGTAAGTAAAGCACAACTAGAAAAACAACTAGAAGTGATATCACAACGTATTGCCGCACTAGAAACACCAAAAAGTGAAGCATCATCAAAAACACGGTTCAACGTTTATGGCACGCTTCGACCAACATTTGGCGTTACGAGCAGCGATTCAGATGATGTCTGGGATGTTGGCGACGCGTTATCACGTGTTGGTTTTGCGGCGGAGCATACGCTAAATAATGGCATGACAGCATTTGCTAAAGGCGAATTTAAAGTCAATATTCAAGCAAATGGTGATTTTGGTGAAGCTCGAAAGGCCTATGTTGGCATCAAGGGTGACTTTGGTCGATTTACTATCGGTAAACAGGCATCACCACAATACAATCTAATTGCTGATCCAGTGGACATTTTTAACCGAGCCTCAACACCATTAGCATATGATGCTGCTAGCCCATTTAGAACCAATAACTTAGTGAGCTATAACAAAAGCATCGGTGATATTTCATTTTCAGTTGCTTCACAATTTAATGGCAGTGAAGGTGATAACGCAAGTGACTTCGCAAATGTAGGGTTAAGCTACAATACTGATTTAATTCGCGCGTCTGTTGCCTATTACGAACGTGATTTGGTCGATGGAACCCAAGAAGAAACAGTAGGTATATCTCTAGCAAAAAGCTTCGGTGACTTATATTTAGCAACATCGTATCAAGATCGTGATGTGGCGGGTATTTCAGGATCAACCTTTGATGTAGTTGCTAGTTATAGCATCAATGAAACTTATAAAGTTAAATTTGGACTGTCAGATTTTGACGATGGTATCAGTTCATTAGCTTCTACAAGCTACAAAGCATTCAACACAACACTTGAATGGCATGGTAGTAAAGATTTCTACACCTTTGTTGAATATCAAAACAATAGTTTTGATGAAAAAGAAGATAATGATCAAGTAATGATTGGTATGCGTTACAATTTCGATTATAAATTTTAATCTAACAACAATGTAAATAATCCAAAGGCGCTGTTGTATTCAGCGCCTTTTTTATTATTCGACCTTGAGGCCTATTTAAACTTTATTAGCCACTTCAACCAAACTAATGGTCGCGTTGTCATCACCATAAACGTAAATAGAGCACTTGCCATAAGATTTAGGTACTGTCCAAACGGAATTACCAGCGATAGCATAAGTTAAATGTTTATTTTCACATCGCACATCTAATTTACGAAGTTTAGTTGTATCACTTTTAAAGCCAAATGATTGACGTGCTAAATCGTAGCGCCATACACCGTCGCCCCTCATGTTACCCTCAACAACATAGTTACCTCCGGTAGCAATAAAATCTTCAATTTTGTCGGATGTCACTTTCAGCTTTGAATATACGAGATCTTTGGTATCTAATTCTTTTATGCTATTTACAACACGCAACGCATCAACATATAATTTTCTATCAACATTTAAGCTAAACAATCGGATTAGATGATTTAATGCTTGATTCGGATCTAAATATTCTCGTGATCCAAAACTAAGTTGTTCAAGTGCATTGATTTCACCACTCTCATCACCTAATTGATGATAATATTTAACTTCTAAGCTTGTTAACCACGCATCTTCGTATAAGTTCCAAGCGCCCTTTCTTTTTAATTTATCAATGGATTCTTTTGCTTCTTCAAATTCTTTATCGTCTATTAATGACAATATATTATTGTAGCGTCCAACAAATTTTCTACGTGCCCCTGCTGGTGCACCAGAAAGATTAAAGTACATTCTAACTTTATTCTTACATTGCTCAATCGCTTTACCATTGACGGTTGTTGGTTCAAAAATCCAGCTATTGACAGCATTGAGCGTCGCTTTGTTAAATACCTTACCGTTAGATGAGTCATCAACGACCACTGAGTTCACTTTGCCATCTTTACCAATAACGTAACTGACAGTCACCCACCCTTCCTGTCCACGCCTAGCAGCTTTGATGGGAAACCTAGGATTGTCACGTGTAATAGGCGCGCCGCGTTTAATTTCTTCAATTAATAAATCAGTTTCTTGCGCATCCACAGTGTTTGACACAAATAGAGCGCCAATAATGAGAGGGAGAGAAGTGAGGGAGTGAAAGTGCATATCCTTGCCTTATTTTTATTATTAAGGCATAGAGTATAAATATTAACAGGGGAGATTGGTAGGAGATTTTTAATCACCTCTTTTAAGTGAACTAGACACCTAAAAGAGATTCGAGTGCTTAGTTATCAGCGTTTAATTAAGCAGCATTTACGCATTGTTTCGCTTGAAATATAACGGGAATAAGGCGGTCATTCATTACTTTAATCATTTCAAATTGATTGAGTGATTTAACATCATTGAGCACATGTGACTTTTCTATTAATAACAAGGTTGATGCATTACTGTTACTTTCAACTATCACGTAATGACGTTCTTCGATAGTGCTCTGTAATTTTACTACATTACCAACCAAGGCATTTGAAACCTCTGCCGTTGGGTTAAAGAACCAACTTTTAGGCATTAACGGCTTGTAAAATAGTTTTGCAACTAAGCAGTTAAGTGTAATTTGGTAAATGAAATCTAACGGAACAGGTAATTGCTGCTCTAACTTTTCAAAGAACAAGGTGAAGTCTTCGCCCTGTTCTATTGACAATGGTTCATTAGTAAACGCATCATTAACAAGATGACGTTTCTCAAATGCTGAAACAAAAACCATTTCTTCACTCATATCAAGTGTTAAACGATTTTTGCGTTGACAGAAATTCCATTTCCAGTCTTTATTTGGTTTAATGAGCACCAGATTACCTATTTAATATCGCATTGATTAATTTTAGAGCAAAAATTATTTTAGCCAAAAATTTATAAAAAATCAATGGCTAGTGAACAAAATTTAACTTGATAACAAAAACTTACGATTTATCTTCAGGATCAACCAAAGGATCGTAATCACACTATGATCCCTCTTAAAGATCGTTATCTAGCATCAACTAAACTTTTTACTAGCTTAGGGCCGTGATAAATAAAGCTACTATAGATTTGAATCAATGACGCACCAGCATCAAACTTTTCAGCGGCACTCTCCGGAGAGTCAATCCCACCTACTCCGATGATTGGTAGTTGACCATTAAGTTCTTGACCTAAAATCTTCACAACTTGCGTTGACTTTAGAGCCACCGGACGACCACTTAAACCGCCCGCTTCATTACCGTAGGTTGAGTTTTCAACGCCTTCACGTGAAAGCGTCGTATTAGTGGCAATTACGCCGTCAACTTTATGCCTAACGAGACTGTCTGATATTTGAACCACTTCATCATGACTTAAATCTGGCGCAATTTTCAATAATAATGGCACCTGTTTATTATGTAACGCTGCTAATACTGCTTGTTTTTCTTTGAGTGACTTTAATAAGTCATCCAACGCTTCACCATATTGTAAACTACGCAGTCCAGGAGTATTTGGTGAAGAAATATTTACCGTAATGTATGAAGCGTGCTGATACACTTTATCCATACACAGCAGATAATCGTCTTTACCATTCTCAACCGGGGTATCAATATTTTTACCTATGTTGATACCAAGTACACCTGATGATTGACGCTGAGTTACATTATTAATTAATGCGTCTACACCATGGTTATTAAAACCCATGCGGTTAATGATCGCATGCTGTTCTTTTAATCTAAAGATACGTGGCTTGTCGTTACCGCCCTGCGCGCGTGGTGTCACTGTACCCACTTCAACAAAACCAAATCCCATTTTGTTAAAAGCATCAACACACTCACCATTTTTGTCTAAACCCGCAGCAAGTCCCACTGGGTTTTTAAAATTAATACCCATGACATTGACCGGTTTATCTACAATGCTTTGTGCATAGGCGGCAGCAAGCGGCGTATTACCCGATTTTTTAAAAAAAGAAATCGCCATTTCATGGGCGCGCTCCGGATCGAGTTGAAACATTAACTTTTGCGACAATGAAAAAAACATGAAATCTCCGTTGATAAAGAATGATAATAATGTGATTAACACATTATTATCAGCCCTAACTTTTAATAACTAATGGTTATAAAAAAGCCCGGTAAAAACCGGGCTCCTTATTTATTGCGCCGTATTATAACGCTAAAGTAGCATTATGGCTCAATAAATTTAACTCTCTAAGTGCAACAGAGAATTTAGCAAATTCATGTGTCTTACTTGCTTTGAAATCTGCAAGTAAATGAACCCAACGATTTAATAATTTTTCATTATCATTTAACCATTTAGCCACAATATCATCACAAGCAGTCTTACCTGAACAGCCTTTAAGTACAGTAGCTGTTAACGCACGTTGTTGCCAATCAAGCTCTTCTCTAAATGATGCACGAGCCAGTGCTTGCCAATGATTTGCAACAGGTTGCGCTGAAATTTGGTTAAGGAACCAATGTAATTCAACTTCATCACCCAATTTAAAGTAAATCTGAGCAACTAAACATAAATCCATATCAGCATCTTGGGACACTTGGGCAATATCCATGGCTGAGAACATAGTAGACGCTTTACATACACGTTCACTTATCTCTGCTGGAACCCCCTTACTCACTAAGTCATTAATTTGATCTTTAATAAACGCAGCGTCACTAGCAACCAATAATTCAAACATATTCTCGTTAAGAATATGGAATTTTGGCTTATAGAAAGCAATAGTTTCCTCAATGTTCATTGAATTATCACGATTACGTAAGAACCAACGTGTAACACGGCGAATACTACGACGTGTTTCATACAACAATTCAGTCTGTGTACCTGCATCAAGTTTATTGTTTAAAGCATCAATAGACTCAAACAATTGTCTTAAACCAAATACTTCACTGGCAATAGAATAACAATGTGCTATTTCGTCAACGCTAGCGCCCGTTTCATCGGTCATACGGTGAACAAAATTCAGACCCATATCATCAACAAGTTTATTAGCAAGTTGTGTAGCGATAATTTCACGGCGAAGTGGATGGTTTTCCATGTCACTAGAATAACGTTCTTGCAATACTTTAGGGAAAGCAGCCGGTAACATTTTCGAGTGGAAACTATTGTTAGTAATTTCATCAATCACTAATTGTTCTTTCAATACCATTTTGCCATAAGCTAACAATACAGCTAGCTCAGGTCTGGTAAAGCCACGCCCTTCAGCTTGACGTTCTGCTAACTCTTCGTCAGATGGTAAGAATTCAAGATTACGATCAAGACTGCCCGTTTTCTCTAAACCATGCATGAATCGAATTTGCTCTTTAAGCATATTCACACCACCATGATTACTAATTGATAACGACTGTGTTTGACGGTTGTGATTATCGATAACGATTTCGCCCACTTCATCAGTCATTGAGTAAAGCAATTCATTACGTTGTTTTACAGTCATATCACCATTAGCGACTAAACTGTTTAACAATATTTTGATGTTTACTTCATTATCAGAACAATCAACACCACCAACATTATCAATGAAGTCAGTATTCATGTGGCCGCCAGCCGTACAATATTCGATTCGGCCTAGTTGGGTACAACCCAAGTTGCCGCCTTCACCGATGATTTTAGCGCGCATTTCACTACCATCAATACGTAATGAATCATTCGCACGATCGCCAACATCTGCATGGCTTTCTGATGACCCTTTAAGGTAAGTACCAATGCCACCGTTCCAAAATAAATCAACTTCCATGCGCAGCACGGTTTTGATTAATTCATTAGGGGTAAGACTCGCTTTCTTAGTACCTAACATTTTCTTAATTTCTGGCGTTAGGCTAATAGATTTAGCGCTACGTGAGAAAATACCGCCGCCTTTAGAAATCAATTCACTGTTGTAATCATCCCACGATGAACGCGGTAAGTTGAATAATCTGTCACGTTCAACCCAACTTGCTGCAGCGTCAGGCGTCGGGTCAATGAAGATATGCATGTGGTTAAACGCCACTTGCAAACACGTATGCTTTGATAACAACATACCATTACCAAATACATCACCTGCCATATCACCAACGGCAGTACAGGTAAAGTCAGTGCTTTGACAATCAATACCAATTTCGCGGAAATGACGCTTAACCGATTCCCAACCACCACGAGCTGTAATGCCCATTTTCTTGTGATCGTAACCAACACTGCCACCAGAGGCGAAAGCATCACCCATCCAGAAGTTATATTCTTCTGAAATACCGTTAGCAATATCAGAGAATGTTGCTGTGCCTTTATCGGCTGCAACCACTAAATAGGGATCATCTTCATCATGGCGTACTACAGATTTAGGCGGTACTAGCTCGCCTTCGACAATGTTATCTGTGATATCTAATAAGGCGCGAATGAAGATCTTATAACACTCTTGACCCTCTGTGAAAAAGGCTTCACGGCCACCCGTTGTAGGCAGTTGCTTACAAACAAAACCACCTTTTGCACCAACAGGTACAATCACTGTATTTTTAACTTGTTGCGCTTTTACTAAGCCTAGTACTTCGGTTCTAAAATCTTCTCGGCGATCTGACCAACGTAAACCACCACGAGCGACTTTACCACCACGTAAATGTACACCTTCAACGCGCGGAGAATAAACGAATACTTCGAATTTTGGTAACGGCAAAGGAATTTCAGGAATCATTTCTGGGCGAACTTTGAATGACATGTACGCTTTAACTGAACCATCTTCATTTGGTTGGAAGAAGTTTGTACGAATAGTTGCTAAGACCATATCTAGATAACGACGAATAATACGGTCATCATCCAAGTTTGCAACTAGATCCAAGCGATCAATAATGTCATTTTGAATCGTATCAAGTTTTTTCTGGCTGAACTTAATGCTCGGATCAAACTTACGAATGAATAGTTCAATAATAAGGTTAGCAATTTCAGGGTAGCGGCCCATCGTTTCTTCGATGTAACTTTGGTTAAACGCACTACCAATCTGACGCATGTATTTAGCGTATGCACGTAAAATAGTAATTTTACGGCCCGTTAGATTAGTTGCTAATAACAGTTTGTTAAAACCATCATCTTCAAGCTCTTTAGCCCATACTTGACCGAATGCATCTTGGAACGTGCTCTGAACTTCATTAATGTCGAAACTGTTTGTGCCAGTATGTAGCATTTGGAAATCAAGAACCCATGCTGAATGTCCTTCCTCCAATATAAGCTCATAAGGGCGTTCACCAACAATACGTAGACCAAAGTTTTCAAGCATTGGCAATACATCAGATAAATGAAGGGGCTCATCCAAGCTAAATAATTTCAATCTAACTTGCTTGCTGCCTTTCTTCATTTCTTGTGGACGATAGAAAATCATTCCTAAGTTATGATCATCATTTAGCGTTTCAAGCGTCGCAATATCGACCACGGCAATGCCTGGCAATACGTCAGATTTATAACTCTGACTAAACGCTTTATTGTATTTATTACTTAACGCTTTAGCAGTCGACTCGCCGTGATGTGCCACTAAGGCATTCTCAAGTTTGTCTTCCCACGAACGTGCGGCTTCAATTAGATCGTTTTCGATGGCTTTCACACTGATTTCCGGTTTGTTGTTAGGCTTAAGTTGAACAATATAATGCGTTCTAGCAAGATTTGATTCAGAGAAGAAAGTTGTAAAACTCACTTCCTCATCAGATTCAAAATGACGTGCTAATACTTGTTGTGTTTTTTTACGTAGTGCGGTGTTGTAACGTTCTCTGCTGACATAGACAACACATGAGAAGAAACGACCAAAACTGTCTTCACGAACAATTAATTTTACACCGTCACGTTCTTCTAACTTAAGAATTGATACACATGTTGCTAACAATTCAGATTCAGTCGCTTGAATAAGTTCGTCTCGAGGATACGTTTCTAAGAAATGTTGCATCGCTTTATAATCGTGACTACCTTCACCATAACTTGATGACTGTGTAATGCGTTTTAATTTGTCACCAAGGTACGGAATTTGAAACACACTGTTGTTATAGATACTTGCACTGTATAAACCGATAAAACGATCTTCACCAATTACACGACCTTTTTTATCAAAACGCTTAACACCGATATAATCGGTTTTCGTTGGGCGATGAACACGGCAAATTGAGTTACTTTTAGTGAGCAACATTAATTTTTCAGATGTCGCTTCACGTTGTGCCCCAAAGGTAAGACTCGATAACAGTTTAGGTTTGCTTTCTTGAGAATTAAGCATCGTTCCTAAACTTGTTTTAACATCAGCAACAAGTTCAACATCACCTTCAATCGCATTTAAAGAGTACGAGCGGTAACCTAACAGTGTGAAGTTACCTTCATAAATCCATTGTAGGAAATTCACTGTTTCAATTAACTCACTCTTTGGACCTGGAAACGGCGATTTAGCTAATCCATCAATTACATCTTTTAATTTATTTCGCATTGGCTTCCAGTCATGTACTGACAGTGTAACTTCTTCAAGCACATTAACGAGTTCTTGCTGAACTTGTGCTAATACTTCATCTGAATCCAAACGGTCTATTTCTAATAAAAAGATCGTAATATCTTCGGTCTGATCTGTTTTATTTTTTAAGCCTGCGAGGGAACTAACATTACCTTTATCATCTCGAGAAACACTTAATGGATAATGTAATGACAGGTGACTGTTTATATTTAAACGTTTGAGCGCCATGTTCACTGAATCAACAAGAAATGGCATGTCAGCGTGAACGATTTCAACAATCGTTTTGGTCGGCTGCCAACCGTGACGCGATAAAATCGGGTTGTAAACTTTGATTATTTGTCCATAAGGTTTACGCTCATTGAGCGATCCCCATAAACTTAAGGCTGCGCCATAAAGGTCGCTATCACTTCGAACCGCGATATCATCTTCCGAGATATCACCGTATATAATTTGGGTGAACGATTTAATCAATGGAGCCATATCTTCGCTCACATTATCGCCTATCATGCGTGCCACGTTTTCCAATAGTACAGAGGAGTTTGCATCTTTTAATGCCATTGTTTCGATTCCTTTAATTAACTGGTTAGTTAAATATCCAAACTACGTACCATGCCAATTTCCGCACTTTAAAGTATTTTGAGTATTATTAGCTCTGAACTTCAGACCCAGCATCCTGCCGTAGTCCATTATTTTTATTTTAGTACAGCTAGTCTATTATTAAACCCAAGAAAATTCGAGCAATTTTTCATAAAAAACAACTCGTAAAACCAGTTTAGTAGGGGCGTTGTAAATTTCAAGCATAAATCATGAATGGTTATGCAAATCAAAAAAAAAGAGACCAACTATTGGTCTCTTTTTAACTTAAACTTACAAATATTTAACAGTTTATTTACCCTGTTTGTACCACAGTAGATTTGCGATAGCGGGTAAAACAATAATGGCGCCCAACATATTGACCAAAAACATGAAGGTTAACAATATTCCCATGTCCATTTGGAACTTAAGATCAGAGAAGAACCAAGTACTAACCCCAATGGCCAATGTGAATCCAGTGAAGATAAC
>Ga0209395_1003365_pt1 | contig 19851 bp, 17 predicted proteins | sample GOMGulsemesocosm_3_FD_184635 | JGI IMG/M metagenome (GOLD analysis project Ga0209395, IMG submission 184635) | Methane-oxidizing microbial communities from mesocosms in the Gulf of Mexico - GOM9D Gulf of Mexico (SPAdes) (version 2) | ecosystem: Environmental > Aquatic > Marine > Cold seeps... | reverse complement strand
ATCCCTCTGATAGTCTTCTACTGCTTGTTCAACATGTTTATCGACTAATTGCTCCCACAGCTTTAATGCTTCATGCTCTGCAACTATAGGTTCTAACCAGCCATGCCAATATTTATTTAATACATTTTTCTGGTATTCAAAATGCTTTTTCGAGGAAACCGCTTTCTGCAATTGAAAGATTCGCTTAATCTCTGAATCAGGCCAAATCGGTGCAGCTGTTTGTTTTTGAAAATGTAGAGGAATAACATGAGGAAATTCATCTTGCCGTGCTTGTAGCCATTTCTCTTGTAATGAATTAATAATTAACTCTTCTGTCCCTTCAGTTAATTTATTAACGCAAATTAAGGTTGTTTGATGAAATGATTCAATCGTAGACATCATTTCCCAGACTGATTGATCAGCGTATTTTTCTTTGCTTACCACTAATATAACAATATCGGCTAAAGCAATAGCTCTAATCACCCCTTCTCTATAATCCTCTGAATCTATCGAATCAAAATCAGGAGTATCCCAGAAAACACAAGGAGGTAATAAATCACTTTCAATTTCTGCTTCAAATAAAGAATAGCAATCATGCCGCTCTGAACTTAACTCTGATAATTTTAGCTGTTGAAATCTCCCAAAATAATTTTGCAAGCCAGAACATTCTTGCAAACCGACTTGATGACAAAATCCTTGCGGATGAACGGTATATCCAGCTAAAGGACTAACCCCTGCGAGATTACTATTTAGAACAAGATTTGCAACTGAACTTTTCCCCGCTTGAGTAGGACCAATAATTGCGATCTGCAAAGGTGTTGTAGGAGAAGACTCAAGCAACATCCCCTTTCTAATAAAAGCCTCTGTAAAAATCAACTGCTCAAGACGCTGCTGAAATACAGCAATCTGAGGGTCATTTGCTTTTAGGTTAGCAATAATAGCCTGATAGCGCAGATTTAATAATTGGATAAATTCCAGCATAAGAGTGAGCTTGGGTTTATAATAACCGAGTATTTTACTTTGTTTAAATGCTTGTTGGAAAAGATTCTACTAAATATTCAAGATTCTTTTACAAATATCATTTTAATAACCTGAGACTATTACAATTAAAACTATCGGGTTTATTTTATTTTTGAGGATAAGTATCTATTAACATACTTATTCCTGCACTATTGAGGTTTAAATTATATGAGGATTTTATCAACTGCTTTTGTTTTTGCCATTTGCATATCTCTTATGGGCTGTACAGGCGGAAATCAAATCAATGCACGAAGCATGAAAACAGCAAACCGCTCTGTCGGTAGAATTAAAGATCGCCTACCCACTGAATTACGTATTGAGTTTGAAGTTTCTTATTGGACTTTACGCGACTCAATTAGAGATAAAAATGAATTTCTAGATACTGTTGACGGGAAAACACCTGAAGAAATTATTGTATTAGGCAAAGAAGTTTTTCAACAACGTAAAAATGCTGGGTTTGAAAGTTATGTTGAATATAACAACTGGGATCAAATGATCACTCATTTTACCCAAGAAAGAATCGATCAAGGCAGAAGCTCAAAATCTACACGCCCCCCACAAAATGGAAGTGTTTTATATTCACTATAAGGCAATTAAATAATAGCCTAGTGACATACATTATATGTTGCTAGGTTTATTTTATATCTATAAATCAACACACCCTGAACAACCTAACTTACTTCCAACTAATCAGTCCCCCCTTAACTGATTATAACTTCGATTTATTCCCACTATAAACCAACGCCAATATACACAAGAGGAGCTTATTGACTATGATAGCCCTTGATATTTTTCTGCCGGCAGTCAAATCAAAGCCACTCAGAGATTTCTAATTTATTAGTAGCTGTGGATTATATAGAGACATGTTAAATTATCTACGAAAAGCTTTAGTACAAACTTTAAACATACAATACGTATTTTTCAAACCCTTCCAGAGAGGATTGGGGCAGCTACAGATAGAGCCAAGAACAAAACAGGAGCAATTACCGAGAGGTAAAAGTTATTCTTTATCTTTTTTATAACAACAAAAAAATATTTACCCCTCCAGTCACTCCAGCATAGGAATGACGTGGAGAAAAGGCAGATATTCTTCAATATTAAATTAAATCCTACTCAGTAACGTTTACAACTATTTCAGCATTAGCTTGAAGACTATTAAGCGCAGCACCAAAGTCTGCTTGTCCAAATGCTTTAGCCAAATTGGATTCTGCCAATTCTTTCTTAGCTTTATCACTTGCCGTCATTTCACCTTCAGTAACAGAAAGTAAACTAATAACAGTTTGAGCACCTGCAACATCACTTACTAAAACAACAACAGGTTTACCATCAATAGGTTTTGCTGCTTTAAAAACTGCCTGGTTTACTTGCCATGGCACATCACCATTAGAACGACTTAATGCTAATAACTTTTCTACTTTAAGATCATATTGTTTTGCAACATCAACCAAAGACTGACCAGCATCTACAGCCGCCTTAATTGCTTCAGCTTTATCTGCTGCTACTGCTCTTGCTTTATCACTTAAAAGCTTTGATACAATAACGGGCTTAATAGTTTCTAGAGGCCTAACTTCGGCTGGTTTATGCTCAACCATTCTTAAAACAACTAATTTATCATCACCCAATTCAATAACTGAACTATTCTCACCCTTTAAAACATCTTCAGAGAAAGCAGCATCAATTACTGCTTTCTGAGAAGTAATATTTTGCCTATAACTATCAGGAACCTTAGAATTTCTTGAAAACAATTCTGTTTTAACTGTTTTTATACCTAAAGCATCTGAAACTGCTTGCAGACTATCAGTATTTTCATAGCTAAGTTCAGTTAGTGTTTCTCCTGACTCATAAAAAGCTGTTTCAGCTTCAGTTCTTTGAAAAGCAGTTGTTAGCTCAGCTTTAACTTGATCAAAAGACTTAACTTCACCTTCAGCTAATTCAGTTACTTTAATTAAATGATATCCAAATGCTGATTTTATGGGTTCTGAAACTTCATTTAACTGAAGAGACATTGCAGCATCTTCAAAAGCTTTTTCCATGACACCAACATTAAACAACCCTAAGTCACCACCTTTTGCCGCAGATAACTTATCATCTGAAACTTCAGTAGCCAAAGCAGCAAAATCTTTATCTGCTAACTCAGCTTTTGCCTTTAAAGCAAGCTCAAGCTGGTCATTATCACTACCACTATCTTTAGTAAAAGAAAACAAGATATGGCTGATTTTTCTACGTTCTTTAGTTGTGTATAAATCTTTCTGCTCTTCATAATAAGCAGTTAATTGTTCAACTGATGGCTCAACATCTTTTGCTAAATCATCTAGTGCTAGCACTACATATTCAATAGCAACCTGCTCAACCGTTAAAAAAGAATTTTGATTTTTCTGATAATACTCTTCAATTTCTTCTACTGCTGGCTGTTCAGTTATTTTATCTAAAGCAACGGCAAGAATTTCCACATCACGTTTCTGATTTTGTATTTTAAAGAAACTTTCTATATCTTTCTCTGTAGCAAAACCACTTTCTACAACACTGCGTTGAAATTGCTCCATAACTAGTGCTTGTTTAATCTTACCTACAAACTCACTTGGCGCCATTCTTTGAGTTGCAAGCATGGCTTTATATTGTTTATTATCAAATTTCCCATCAGTCTGAAAATATTCCAAACCTTTAATGAAATCTCTAGCAGCCTGATCAGTTACCACTAAACCTTCATCTTCTACGTACTGTAATAAAACTTCATCTTTGATCATTTTATCTAGCGCTTGTTTCTTTACAGCTTCTTCATCAAAGTTTGCACCTTGTAAGTTTTGACTAAACTGCGAATAAGCTCTATTTAAATCTTGCTGATAAAATTCTTTATCACCTACTTTTACAATAGCTGCCTCACTACCACCACCTACATAATTTTGAATACCCCACAAAGCGAAAGGCACACAGATTAATAGCAAAATGACCCAGGCAAAAACACCTTGTGATTTTTCTCTAATCTTTAATAGCATAGATAAATCCTTAAAACAAATTTGAAATACATAATTAAAAAAGCAGGCAGAAGACCTAAAACAAAGCTCACAATAACACTAGAAGTCAGTCTGATAAATATATTTTTTAAGCAAAAAAAAAGCCCTAAACCAAAAAGGTTCAGGGCTTTTATATTTGGCGGAGCGGACGGGACTCGAACCCGCGACCCCCGGCGTGACAGGCCGGTATTCTAACCAACTGAACTACCGCTCCAAAGTCTGGTGGGTGCTGAGGGGATCGAACCCCCGACCCTCGCCTTGTAAGGGCGATGCTCTCCCAGCTGAGCTAAGCACCCGACTAAAGAAATCTAGTTTACAGCATCTTTTAAAGTTTTACCAGCTTTAAATGAAGGTATTTTTGCAGCTTTGATTGTTATCTCTGCTCCAGTCTGTGGATTACGACCTTTACGCTCTGCTCTTTCTTTTACAGAAAAAGTTCCAAAGCCAACTAAAGCAATAGATCTCTCTTTAATTTCTAAAGATGTATCACCTAATGTGTCAGAAACAACACTTAAAAAAGCGTCCAAAGCACGTCCCGCATCTGCTTTTGTTAATTCTGATTTATCTGCCATTGCGTCAATAAGTTCCGATTTATTCATTATTCCCCCTTAGGAAGTAAAGTGATGGTATATATTACACTCCGTGCAATTGAAATGACGAAGCAAAAATAAAAAGCTAGTTACTCTTTTAAGCTTAGCCTGTATATAAAAAAAGACAAGCCTTTAAAACAGCGTTATTTATATCAACTGTAACAAGTAAGTGTCAAGCTAAAACAGCTAGACACCCCTATATTTACGGTTTTTTTGTTATACATCAACAAATATATTCAAATCACCTCTAATGTGCAATTATCTTATTCTCTTTGGTTTCTTTAGCAGTTTTTGAATCTATTACCTTTTTACCTTGCTCCTTAGCTGGTACTGGCATATATTGCAGCGCATGCTCCAACACTTCATCAATCCAATGCACGGGCTTAATATCAAGGTTCTGTTTAATATTTTCAGGAATTTCAGCTAAATCTTTTTCATTTTGAGATGGAATTAATACTGTTGTAATCCCCCCCCTATGAGCTGCCAATAACTTCTCTTTAAGTCCACCTATCGGCAAGACCTCACCTCTTAAAGTTATTTCCCCTGTCATTGCAACATTTGCTCGTACAGGAATTTTTGTTAACGCAGAAATAATTGCTGTGCACATCCCAATTCCAGCACTAGGCCCGTCTTTTGGGGTTGCACCTTCTGGCACATGAATATGTATATCATTCTTGCTAAACATATCATTATCTATGCCTAGCACTTGAGCTCGGCTTCTTACCACGGTGACAGCAGCCTCTATAGACTCTTTCATCACATCACCTAACTTACCCGTAGCAGACTGCTTTCCTTTTCCAGGCATCACTGCCGTCTCAATGGTAAGTAACTCTCCACCAACCTCAGTCCAAGCTAAGCCTGTAACTTGGCCTATTTGATCTTGCTCTTCTGCCAAGCCATAGCTAAAACGCTTAACACCCAAATACTCTTCCAAATTATCTTCAGAAACAGAAACTTTTTCTTTACTTGATCTTAACAATAGACCCTTAACAACTTTACGACAGATCTTAGAAATCTCACGCTCTAAACCACGAACACCCGCTTCTCGCGTATAAAATCTAATGATATTTTTTATTGCCGACTCTTTAATTTCAATTTCAGAAGCCTTTAAACCATTATTTTTCAGCTGTTTTGACAATAAAAACCGAGAGGCTATGTTGATTTTTTCATCTTCGGTATAGCCTGGTAGCCTAATAACTTCCATCCTATCTAACAAAGCCGATGGAATATTCATGGTATTTGCAGTTGCTACAAACATAACATCTGACAAATCAAAGTCTACTTCTAAATAATGATCAGCAAAAGTATGATTCTGCTCAGGATCTAAAACCTCCAACAATGCAGAAGCAGGGTCTCCACGAAAATCTGCAGCCATTTTGTCAATCTCATCCAACAAAAACATAGGATTTCTAGTTTTTATTTTAGATAGATTTTGCAATATTTTTCCTGGCATCGAACCAATATAGGTACGTCTATGCCCTCTAATCTCAGCTTCATCTCTTACACCACCTAAAGCCATTCGTACATATTTACGATTAGTTGCTCTTGCAATAGATTGACCTAAAGAGGTTTTACCAACACCGGGAGGTCCAACTAAACATAAAATCGGCCCTTTTAGCTTTTTAACACGCTGAGTAACCGCCAAATATTCAAGAATTCTTTCCTTAACTTTTTCTAAGCCGTAATGCTCTGCCTCTAAAACCTCTTCTGCAACTTTTAGATCATGGCGAACTTTAGTTTTCTTTTTCCATGGTACGCCGATCATCCAGTCAATATAATTTCTTACCACTGTCGCTTCTGCTGACATGGGAGACATCATCTTCAACTTATTTAATTCAGCATCTGCCTTTACTTTGGCATCTTTTGACATACCCGCTGCATTTATTTTCTTTTCTAACTCTTCAATTTCATTAGTAGCATCATCCATATCTCCTAATTCTTTTTGAATCGCCTTCATCTGTTCGTTCAGATAATATTCCCTTTGATTCTTCTCCATTTGTTTTTTAACTCGGCCTCGAATGCGCTTTTCCATTTCAAGCAAATCATTCTCACCTTCCATTAAGGTCATTAAGCTCTCTAAACGCTGGACGATATCATCCATTTCCAGCATTTGTTGCTTTTCTTCAATTTTTAGCGTCATATGTGCAGCGATAGTATCTGCCAAGCGACTCAAATCATCAATTCCTGTTAATGAATTTAAAACTTCAGGTGGAATTTTATTATTAAGCTTCACATATTGATCGAAAGAACTAATTGCAGTACGTTGCAAAACTTCTTGCTCTTGATCAGAGATTTCTATGCGATCAACAATATCTTCAACAACTGCAGCAAAATATCCATCTACTTCTTGATACTTAGTGACTTTACAGCGCTTTTCACCTTCAACTAAAATCTTAACTGTTCCATCAGGCAATTTTAGTAATTGCAGAATATTAGCTAAAGTACCGGCACGATATAAATTATCAAACTCTGGCTCATCAATATCAGCTTCTTTCTGTGCAACTAATAATAATTGCTTATCATCTTTCATAGCTGCTTCTATAGCATCTATGGATTTATCTCTACCTACAAAAAGCGGAATAACCATATGAGGGTAAACCACCACATCTCTTAAAGGTAAAACGGGGGTTAATTCGTCTATATTACTTAAATCTGTCAGCTCTTCCATTAAATGAACCTTTTTTATCGTACTGTAATTGAAATATATGGGGGAGAATTTTCAAATATCAAGAGAGAACCAATGTAAATCCACTAAAAATGCTCCGTATCTTGCTACTTTTTTTCAGGCAAAAAAAAGGGAGTCTTATATTCAAGACTCCCTTTTTTACTATACTTTAAAACTTATGCTTTTTTTTGCTCGCTATCTTCATAAACTAAAATTGGTTCCGAAGTACCTATAATAGCGCCTTCATCTACAACAACTTTACTTATATTTTCTGTAGAAGGAATCTCATACATGGTATCAAGCAGAACATTTTCAACAATTGTTCTCAACCCTCTTGCACCCGTTTTTCTTTCCATCGACTTACGTGCAATTGCTAACAATGATTCTTCTCTAAATTCTAACTCAGCACCTTCCATTTCAAACAAATGTTGATACTGCTTAATCAATGCATTCTTAGGCTTAGTTAAAATTTCAACCAGTGCCTCTTCATCTAGTTCTTCCAATGTTGCAACAACTGGTAACCTGCCGACAAACTCTGGAATCAAACCATATCGAATTAAATCTTCAGCTTCAATTTGAGAAAAAAGTTCACCCACATTTTTAGCTTCATCTTTAGTTTTTACTTCAGCAGAAAAACCAATCCCACCTTTTTCGGTACGATCTTTAATAACTTTATCTAAACCAGCAAATGCTCCACCGACTATAAATAGGATATTAGCTGTATTTACTTGCAAAAACTCTTGCTGAGGATGCTTCCTTCCACCTTGAGGAGGAATTGATGCAACAGTACCTTCAATTAATTTCAATAAAGCTTGTTGAACACCCTCACCCGAAACATCGCGAGTTATTGATGGGTTTTCAGACTTCCGAGTGATTTTATCGATTTCATCAATATAAACGATGCCTGTTTCTGCTTTTTCAACATCATAGTCACATTTTTGTAGAATCTTCTGGATGATATTTTCAACATCCTCACCCACATAACCTGCTTCTGTTAATGTTGTAGCATCAGCAATCGTAAAAGGAACATCTAACAAACGCGCCAATGTTTCAGCAAGTAATGTTTTACCTGAACCAGTAGGACCAATCAACAAAATATTTGATTTTGCTAACTCAATCTCACCTTTCTTACTATTACTTCTTAAGCGCTTATAGTGATTATAAACAGCTACAGATAACATTTTTTTTGCGCTTTCTTGACCAATGACATAACTATCAAGTTCAGATTTGATCTCTTTTGGTTTAGGTAGTTTTCCATCACCAACTTCAGTATCACCTTCCAACTCTTCCTTGATAATATCATTACATAGCTCGACACACTCATCACATACATATACTGATGGCCCAGCTATTAACTTTCTTACTTCATCCTGGCTTTTTCCACAAAATGAACAATACAGTAACTTTTCATCATCCTTACTGCCTTTATTGTCTTTACTCATAAATCAAGCCCTCACACCATAGAACCAAAACTAAAGAATACATCGAAAACCAAAAAACCGTAACTATTACTTACTTTCTTCTGATGTTCGATTTGTTAATACCTTATCAATCAAACCATACTCAACAGCATCTTGCGCACTTAAGAAATTATCTCTATCTGTATCATTCTGAATAGTTTCAACATTTTGGCCTGTATGATGAGACAAAATATTATTTAACTTTTCTCTGATTAAAAGAATTTCCTTCGCATGAATATCAATATCTGATGCTTGCCCTTGAAATCCACCTAATGGTTGATGAATCATTACTCGCGAATGTGGTAAACAGAAGCGCTTACCTTTAGCACCTGCAGTTAATAACAAAGACCCCATACTTGCAGCTTGCCCAATACACATAGTACTAACATCTGCTTTAATAAATTGCATGGTGTCATAAATTGCCATACCAGCAGTAACTGACCCACCTGGAGAATTGATATATAAATGAATATCTTTATCCGGGTTCTCAGACTCAAGAAATAATAGCTGAGCAACCACAAGGTTAGCCATATAATCTTCTACCTGTCCTACCAAAAAGATTACACGTTCTTTCAATAGTCGAGAATATATATCAAATGAACGCTCACCTCTAGCCGTTTGCTCAATAACCATTGGCACTAAGCCACCAGCTGCCTGAGGAGTAATAATTGATGAGTTTAAGTCATTATATTGATTCATGTTTAACCTTGTGTATTTCTGTTTATTATTGCTGTTGCTGCTGTTTTTCCATAACATCTTCAAAACTAACAGTCTCTTCAGAAACTTTAGCTTGACCAACAACCCAATCAACAGTTTGATCTTCTAAAACCATTTGCTTAACTTCATTTAAGCGTGTGTCATCAGCGTAGTACCACTCAAGAACATCCTCAGGTCTCTCGTAACTACTTGCCATATCTTCAATTGTTGACTTAACTTTAGCGTCATCAACCTTAATATCATTTGCCTTAATGATTTCGCCTAGAATCAAACCTAATGCAACTCTACGTTTTGCTTGACCTTCAAACATATCTGTAGGTAAGTCAAGATCTTCAAGGTTCATACCTTGTTTCTTAACGTTAGCCTCATAAGGCTTCATTACATTTTTAACTTCTTCATCAATCAATACCTTAGGGATTGTTATCTGTAATTTTTCATACAGCCCATCCATTACAGCATTTTTCAACTTTCCTTTCAAACCTAGAGCCAACTCTCTTTCCATATTAGCTTTAACATCAGTATTGAATGAATCCAATGTTCCATCTTCAACACCATAGGCTTTGATAAATTCTTCATCAATTTCTGGCAATGATGCTGCTTCTATTTTAGATAGCTCCACTTCAAATGTAGCAACTTTTCCTGCTAATTTTTCATTACCATATTCTTCTGGGAAAGTTACATCAAATGTTTTGTTAGCACCTGCCTCAAGACCAATTAACTCATCTTCAAAACCCGGGATCATTTTTCCATCCCCAATTTCAACAGCGTAATCTTCTACTTTACCATCGGTAAAGTTTTCATCTTCACAAACACCAGAAAAACTAACAGTAACACGATCGCCCTTTACAGAAGCTTTCTCAGCAACAGCCCATTCTTTCTTTTGCTCTCTTAACTTTGCAACCATAGCATCTTGATCTGCTTGTCCAACGGTTGCAACAGGGCGTTTTATTTCTAAACCAGAAACGCCATCTAATGAAATTTCAGGATAAACTTCAAATTCCGCAGTGTACTCAAAACCTTCTTCTTTATCAGAAGAATCAATATGAGGATAACCTGCTGGGTTTATCTCTTCTTTTTGTAATGCTTCGACATAGGTTGACTGAATTAAGTCACCCATCACTTCGCCTCTTACACGTTCACCATACATTTTTTTAACAACACGAACAGGAACTTTTCCAGGGCGAAAACCATCGACTTTAACTTCACGTGCTAACGACTTAAAGCGAACATCCATTTTCTCCTGAATCATTTCTTCAGGAAGACTAACAGTCATCTTACGGCTTAATTCCGATGTCTTTTCGACAGAAACTTGCATTACTTTACCTCAAACAATGTGTGATTTTTATATGCCGATACAACGACAATACTTATACTAGTCCAATTTTTTCCTAAAACCAATTATCAACAAATAAGCTTATAACAAAGAAAAAATATATATTTGGACTTTTTGAGAAGTTAACGATGACTATCGCCAACTATAAAATAGATCAATGTGGTGCGAGCGGAGAGACTTGAACTCTCACATCATAAGATACTGGTACCTAAAACCAGCGCGTCTACCAATTCCGCCACGCTCGCATTCATTGAGCTAGCTATTATAACCATTCAGAAAAAATATACAAGCCTTTAATCAAAAATAATTACATTAAGCCTTATTTAAACCTATCAACCTGGTGGCCAACTCATCTGCCGCCCGCCTAATAAATGCAGATGCAAATGAAAAACCTCTTGCCCGCCATTTTTATTGCAATTAAAAACCGTTCGATATCCATCTTCAGCCAAACCTTCTTGCTTAGCTAAACTTACTGCTGTTTTTAATAAATGCCCTGCCAGATCAGAATCATCCAAGTCATTCAATGTTTCTACATGCTTTTTAGGGATAATTAATATATGTACTGGTGCTTGAGGGTTAATATCCCTAAATGCTAGAACAGTCTCATCTTGATAGACGATATCAGGCTTAATTTCCCCAGCTACCATTTTACAGAACAAACAATCACTCATAATTACCCCCGAATAAATACTTAAGACATTTCTCTTCTACCACTAAAGGCATGCGATAAGGTTCCACTATCAATAAATTCAAGCTCTCCACCGACCGGAACACCATGAGCAATCCGGCTTGCCTGAATATTATATTTTTTAGCCAGTTCAGCTATAAAATAAGCAGTCGCCTCACCTTCCACTGTTGAGTTAGTCGCTAAAATAATCTCAGTTATTTCACCTTGCGCAAACCGTTGCTGCAATAAATCAGCGCCAATTTCATCTGGCCCTACCCCATCAAGAGGTGATAATCGCCCATGCAAAACAAAATACAAACCTTTAAAAACTGTCGCCCTGTCAACAACCCACACATCTGCCGGACTTTCTACAACACATAAAGTAGAGCTATCTCGTGAAGACTGCGAACAAATCTCACAAACATTCTGATCTGTTAAAGTTCTACATAACTCACAGCGGCCAATTTCATCTACAGCTCGAATCAAGGTATTTGCCAGCTGCGTAGCTCCATTTCGATCTTGCTGCAACAAATGAAACGCCATTCGTTGAGCAGACTTTGGACCCACGCCAGGCAAACAACATAGGTTTTGAATCAATTGCCCCAACAGACCTTTATCTTGCATTAGAATGGCATTTGAAAACCTGGAGGCAATGGCAATCCTGAAGTAACATCAGCCATTTTTTCTTTTTTCATTTTAGAAACTTTATGTACAGCATCATTAAAAGCTGCTGCCACCAAATCTTCCAACATATCTTTATCATCACCAATCAAAGAATCATCGATAGTTACTTTTCTAACCTCTCGCTTTCCAGTCATAATAATTGAAACCAAGCCGCCGCCAGACTCACCCTGAGTTTGCATAGCCGCCAACTCATCTTGTGCTTTTTTCATATCTTCTTGCATTTTTTGGGCTTGCTGCATAATATTACCCAGTCCATTCTTCATATCTTCTTCACCTTTATTTAATTATCTGAGATCGGCTCAATAGTACCTGGCATTACTCTCGCATCAAAAGTATCCTTTAATGCTTGCACACCTTCATCAGCATTAATTGAATCAACAGCATTCTGCTGTTTATCCTCCAATGCCTGCGTTATTTGTTGTGCCGGTGTAACATTCTTAGTTTCTTCCGCTTTAATCCGTAACTTAATTGCTTTGCCGCGATATTTCTGCAAGGCTTGCTGTAATTTTTCTTGCGCCCTTGGGCTGATAAGTTGACTATGCCCTGGAGTCAAAACCAAATGACACTCTGTATCATCTATCTTTTCCAGCACACAATTATTTGCAAGCTCTCGCGTCATTCCACCCACTTTCATCGCAACGACCATTTCTGCCCACTGTCTATCAGCACCAGCACCATTACCACCCACCTTTTCAGCTACCGGTTTTTCCACACTTTGCTCAACAATAGCAGGAGGTACTGGTTTTACCACTTTTTTAACACTGTAAACTGAGGACTTGCTTTCTGTAACTGCAAGTCTTGTTTTTTCTTCACCACTCTTTGGTTTAAATGCCAGCATTCTCAGCATAACCATCTCAAACCCACTCTTCGGGTCAGGCGCCAATTCCAAGTCTTTTTGCCCCATTAAACCTATTTGATAATACAGCTGCACATCTTCAGGTAACAAACTTTCTGCTAATTGCTCTATTACTTCTGATTCAAATTGGTTATCTGCAAAACCAGGAACAGCCTGAGTCAGCGCCACTCGATGCAAGACCCTTAAAATTTGCTGCAATATCTCTAGAAAGTCGGGCGTTAATTCCGATACATCTGCAATTTTCTGCAACAAACTTGGCCCATCATCATTTACTAATGCCAGCAAAAGCTCGTCGACTGGCTGGTGAGCGACTGTACCTAACATATTCGTAACAGTACCCAGTCTTACCTCACCATCACCAAATGCAATTGCCTGATCTAACAAACTTAATGCATCTCGCATACTGCCATCAGCCGCACGCGCAATCAATCTTAAGGCATCAATATCAGATTCAATTTCTTCCTGCTCTAAAATAAATCCCATTTGCTCATTGATCTGCTCAATCGACAAACGCTTCAAATTAAATTGCAGACATCGAGACAAAACGGTAACAGGGATTTTTTGCGGATCAGTGGTAGCTAATAAAAACTTAACATGAGAGGGAGGTTCTTCCAGTGTTTTAAGCAAAGCGTTAAAACTATGCCCAGAAAGCATGTGCACTTCATCAATTAAATATACTTTATATTTACCTTGGTTGGGAGCGTATTGCGCGTTATCCAATAAATCACGCGTGTCTTCAACTTTAGTTCTTGAGGCAGCATCGACCTCTATCAAATCTAAAAATCGTCCTTCATCAAACGCGACGCAAATATCACATTCACCACAGGGGTTAGATTCAATAAGATTTTCACAATTAATTGCCTTGGCAAAAATTCGGGCTACTGTTGTTTTTCCTACCCCTCGCGTGCCTGTAAACAAATAGGCATGATGAAGCCTGTCATGTTGCAACGCATTACTGAGCGATTGACTGACATGTTCTTGACCAACGAGCTGGGTAAAATTTTGAGGACGCCATTTTCTGGCTAAAACCTGATAAGCCATGAGAGACTCTGAGGGAAATTAAAGATTGGGCGGAAACCATGCCAGCCACATCTCGGCACACGAATCTGCTGCTACCGTTGCTCCCTTCCGGGCCTGGCGGAGTTTACAGCGTATCGTTGCGAGAGGACCGACACAGTAACCATAATGTTTTCAGCTTGTGACTGAAAGAAGCGGTATTATGCTTGAATAAATTTCATTATGCAAGCCTTGTTTTATAAATCATGGTAAATATACTTGCCAACACATACCACCTAATGGCCCAGCACCTTCTGCAACCAGCTTACCACCCAACAATTCGCTTAATTCATTGACTACCGCCATACCGATACCATGCCCATGTATATTCTCATCAGCCCTAACCCCTCGCTGCAAAATTTCATTTAACTTATCTCGTGGAATCCCTGGTCCGTCATCCTCAACCTGAAAAAGAAAAGAAAAACCCTCATCCTCTTCACGCTTTAACTGAGTTAAACTGACATGTACATTTTTCTTACACCACTTGGCTGCATTGTCCAATAAGTTTCCTGCAATTTCATAAACATCACCTTCCTGGCAATACATCATATAGCCTTCGTCATACTCAAAAGCAAAGTTAATATCCTTTTCCCAATAAACCTTTTTCAACGAAACAATTATTTTTTCTACCAACACTGCAACATCAACACGCCCCGTTAACTGCTGCTCTCCTTTTGCCGCAGCTTTCTGTAATTGATACTCAACGATATCATCCATTCTAGAAATCTGCTCTTCAATCTGCCTTTTATTGACAGACTTAAACTCAATACAGCCCCTTAAAATTGCTAAAGGAGTTTTTAAACTATGCGCCAAATCAGCCAGAGTATTTCGATACCGCTCCAAATGTGCTCGTTCACTGCTCACCAAAGCATTTAAATTCCCTACCAAGCCTTCCAACTCACTTGGGTACTTGCCATCTAGACGAGTTTTATTACCTACCTCTATAGCTTCTAAATCTGAAACAATGACTCTTAACGGCTTTAAACTCCATCGCAAAACCAAAAACTGAATTAAAACCAGCAAAACACCTGTAAAAAATAACCAAGATCTAAGTGTTAACCTAAAACTATCGACCTGACTATCAACAAACATACCCTCTTCTGCAACTGAAAAAATATAATACTGCTCAAAGCCCTTTTTATTTTCCCAAATAACCGCATAATGAAGAACAAAACGACCTTTTATATCTTTCACAAAGGCCGAATCACCAGGCTCAAGCTGCTCAGGCACAGAAAGATTCATCCCCACAGCCGATGATGATCTCCAAACAAGAATATTATTGGCTTGAGTAATTGAGGCATACAATCCAGAACCCGGGTTTGAAAAACGCGGCTCCCTTAAAGTCTTTGGCATACTTAGCTCTAGCACTTCTGTCAACTCTGCGACAGAAATAAGAGAATAAACATGTATTTGAAGTTTTTCTTTTAACGCTTGCTCAGCACTGTCTTTAAAACCTTGCTCAACCATAAAGGCAACTAAAGCAAAGAATGCCGTTAATACAACACCTACCGAAACCGAGAGACGAAAACTTAAGGATTTTGTTTTCACTTTATTTATTCAGCATCCAATGGAATTCGATACCCTCTCCCTCGCAATGTTTCAATAGGCTTGATATTCCCTTGAGGATCAATTTTTTTTCGTAATCGCCCAATAAAAACTTCAATGACATTACTATCACGATCAAAATCTTCATCATAAATATGCTCGGTCAAGACTGTTTTTGAAACAACCTCTCCTTTACGAAACAAAAGATACTCCAGCACTTTATATTCATAAGCTGTCAATTCAACATTTTTACCATCAACAGTAACTATTTGAGACAAGCTATCCAGCTTAATATTGGCAAAAGCAAGCACAGGATGCGCCTTACCTTGCGATCGCCTTAGCAAAGCATTCACCCTAGCCAAAAGCTCTTCATAATGAAAAGGCTTGGCCAGATAATCATCAGCACCAGCCTCTAGGCCTTCTACTTTATCCTGCCAGCGACTTCTTGCTGTTAATAACAGAACAGGGAGGTTAATACCTTCTTTTCTTAACCCTTCAATTACTTTTATCCCTGAAATATCAGGCAAGCCAATATCAATAATAGCCACATCAATAGGATACTCTTTCGCTAAGTATGCTCCATCACTTCCTGTATGAGCGACATCAACAACAAAACCTTTTTCTACAAAAAAAGTTTGAATTTGTTGACTCAATACCAGCTCATCTTCAACTATTAAAATACGCATCCCACCTCCTTATTTAACGATCTTTCCTGTCTGAGCATCTACATTCAAATATTGAACACGCCCATCAGGACTAAGGATTTTTATAACATGCACCTCTTTTCCGTCAATAGCTTCTGTTTTTGCTCCCATCACCTTACTCTTACTTTGCTCAATCACTTTCTTTGTTGCCTGATCTAAAGTCACCACCAAAAAGGCAAACTCTTTTCCAGCATAAACCGTCTGAGTTAGGCAAAAAGTTAATAATAAAATTTTAGCAATGCTTTGCATAACGAATCCAAAATAAATTTTATATCACGCTATAAAATACACGTGTTTGATAATTAATATTACTTAATTCAGCCTGAATCCAGACTGAATTCACACTTTTACCTTAATGAGACATTAGTAAACACACGACCAATTGCTTGACCAAATGATGCGCCTAATGTTCCTGCAATTTTATCCAGCAGTCTTTCTTGTGGTGTAAAGTTCATTTTATTCTTAACACCCACAATATCTCTAGCCACAGAGTCCACACTACCGAAACCATCAGCTAAACCAAGTGTTACACCTTGCTCACCCGTCCAGATTAATCCAGAAAAGGTATCCTCACTTTCCTTCAATCTATCACCTCTTCCAGTTTTTACTGCTGCAATGAACTGTTGATGCACATTGTCCAACAAGGTTTGCATAAACTTTTTCTCTTCTTCATTAACAGGTGAAAACGGATCCAATAATGCTTTATGCTTACCTGCAATTAACAATCGCCTATCAACACCAAGCTTTTCCATAACATTTGAAAAGCCAAATCCATTCATAAGTACCCCAATAGAGCCAATCATACTTGATTTGTGCACAAAAATTTTATCTGTGGCGGCAGCAATATAATATCCGCCAGAAGCACAAATATCACTAACTACTGCATAGATAGGAATATCAGGATGCTCAATTTTCAACCGTCTTATTTCCTCATAAACATAACCGGATTGAACTGGGCTACCTCCAGGGGAATTTATATTTAAAACAACCCCTTTAGTTTTCTCGTCTTTATAAGCGTCTCTCAACCCTTCAATAATTGAATCCGCATTAGCTCCTTCACCTTCCGCAATAACACCTATAACATCAATAATAGCAGTATGCTCTTTATCATCACTTACCCCACTCTTAAATTTAGGATAAAAAGCGACGGCTCCAACAACAATTAAGTACAAAAACATTAGCCCTTTAAAAAACACACTCCAGCGTCGAGCACGACGCTGTTCAGTCACAGCTGCTAAGGCAAGCTTCTCAAGCACTTCTCTTTCCCATCCAACCTTATTTTCAGCTATATCTTTATCGTCCACACCAGCACCTTGCTCATTTTCCATTACTTAACCTTTATATTTATAAAACTTCTAATAATTCTGTTGTTGTTTGTAAATTTAACAAGGGACCATAGGGCTTCATCTGTTCTTTTGAATTAGCACCACATAAAACGGCAATAGAATCCACTCCTGCATTAACTGCCATTTCCATATCATGTGTTGAATCTCCGATTAAAACTACTCGCCCTTTATTTACATCCAACGTTTCAATAATAACATTCAACATATCGGGCTTAGGCTTTGAAGCCGTTTCATCAGCGCATTGGGTTATATTAAAAAAATCATCTAAACCTGTCCCCTGCATAGCTCTATCTAAGCCATGTCGACTTTTTCCTGTAGCAACAGCTAATTGATACCCTGCTTGCTTAAAATGTAACAACATTTCCTTTACACCAGCAAACAAATCATTTTCAGTAATCTGCCTAGAAAAGAAAGCTTTACTATAACTTGCTATAAATAATTGCCGAGCTTCATTATCAAGTTCTGGAAACAGCCTATCTAAAGACTTGTGAATACTTAAACCAATAATATCTTTTATATCTTGTTCTTTTGGTAATTCACAATTTTGCTCTTTGGCCGCAACAAGTAAACACTGAACAATCCAGTCAACTGAGTCCATTAAAGTCCCATCCCAGTCGAAAACAATCAAATCGAATCTATTTTTCATTTATTTAATCATTTGTTGCTTTAACAAAACTTCTAATTCATTCGGTAAAGGCGCTTTAAAGTGCATAAGCTCATTAGTTACTGGGTGAATAAACTGTAATTGTTCGGCATGCAAAAACAGCCGTTTAAAACCTCGTTTTTTATACGCTTTATTAACCATCTCATCACCATAACGCTCATCAGCTACAATGGGATGTCCTAACCATGCGGAATGAACTCTAATCTGATGGGTTCTACCTGTTTTGGGAGATGCCTCAACCAATGTGACATCTTTATATTTTTGAATCCGCCTAAAGTTAGTTTCAGCAAACTTTCCTGACTTATCAACCTTAACCATACGCTCCCCACCTTTACCTGTACTCCTTAGTAATGGTGCAGTCACTAATAACCTTTTTCTTTCCCATTGCCCAACCAGTAAAGCAAGATAGGTTTTTTTTACCGCATTCTCTCTAAAAATATCATGCAAAGCTTTTAATGTAGATCTTTTTTTAGCAACCAATAAACATCCAGATGTTGCTTTATCAATCCTATGAGCTAACTCTAAAAACCGAGCATCTGGTCGAATAGCTCGCAATGCCTCAATAACTCCCGAACTAATACCACTGCCTCCATGCACTGCAAAACCAGAGGGCTTATTCAACACCATCATCACATCATCCTCATAGATAATGTCATTTTCAAGACTGTGCTTTAAAGTTGGTTGCAAATCAACCTCATTATTTCTTTCAGCAACACGGACCGGTGGAATGCGAACCACATCACCTGCTTTCAATCGATATTTATTATCTATTCGGCCCTTATTAACTCTAACTTCACCTTTCCTAATAATCCGGTAAATCCGTGTTTTAGGCACACCTTTTAGCTTAGTAATCAAGAAATTATCTAATCTTTGGCCACTATCCTCTTCAAAGATTTCAACGAATCTAACTTTAGGTTTATCACTATCTTGTACTGTATTCATACCACTAATAATAACAGTATATACAATTTAATAATCGTTTAAATTGATAGTATCCGCAAAGGTTGTTATATTAGGGAGGTTTATCTTCTGATAGCTATCAGCGATAACATAATATATTCACTTAAGCTATCGCATTGTTTTGCAAAATATACTTTGCATAAACCGCTTGCAAACATCATACAAGTACAACTTGTAGCAATGATTAAGCAACACTATTATAGATACACACAGAATTCGGGTTTTGTCGTTCGACCCATGATGAACGATATTGTTCCTACAGGACAAAAAACTTATAGCCGGAAAACTTTTCCCTTTAGGCTATAGCAACAGAGCTTATTTCGCCAAGTTATACCAAAGGTTTATACTGCAAGATAGATAACCTTTAGCTGTTTTGATACTTTACTCTTCGCTAAACGAAAGAGATTAACAAAGGATCAAATAAAAACATTTAAAGTGAACACAGATCAAAGTATATCCCTGTATTTGATTAAATACATAGACCATACCTAAACAGGATGCTCTCGACTGGCAAGAAGTTGAAAAACTTAGATATTTAGTGAATATTTAACCTATATTCACCCTTTTACAAGTCTCTGTTCAGGAATAAAACTC
>Ga0209395_1003360_pt1 | contig 19871 bp, 12 predicted proteins | sample GOMGulsemesocosm_3_FD_184635 | JGI IMG/M metagenome (GOLD analysis project Ga0209395, IMG submission 184635) | Methane-oxidizing microbial communities from mesocosms in the Gulf of Mexico - GOM9D Gulf of Mexico (SPAdes) (version 2) | ecosystem: Environmental > Aquatic > Marine > Cold seeps... | reverse complement strand
AAAATAAATACGCCTACCTGCTTGAAGGCTTTGATGATAAATGGATTTATACCGATGCCAAACGGCGACATGCCAATTACAGTAATATTCCTGCGGGCGAATATACTTTCAAAGTAAAAGGCAGTAACAATCATGGTTTTTGGAATGAACAAGGCACAGAAGTAAAAATTACCGTGTTACCGCCCTGGTGGTTAACATGGTGGATGCAAGTTATATATATCGCGCTCTTTGCCTTAACCGTTTATTGGTTTATTGGTTTTCGCACCAGACAACTTAAACAGCGCAGCATTAAACTTGAAAAAGCGGTATTTGAACGTACTTATGAACTAGAAGCACGCACCCGTTCATTAGAAGATGCACAAAAAACTATCGTCTCACAAGAAAAAATGTCATCACTTGGGACCTTAACCGCAGGTGTTGCCCACGAAATAAATAACCCAACCAACTTTACCCATGCCGCTGTTTATATGATGAAAGAGGAAATCGTCAATATAAAGTCATTCCTTGTACAACTTGCTGGTGGCGATAACGCTGACCCCGAAGTATTAAAATCGTTCGAAAATAAGTTTGAAAAACTCAGCGAATTAACTGAAACGGCTACCGAAGGCACTAAACGCATTAAAACCATTGTTAATGATTTACGTACTTATTCAAGATTGGACGATGCGGTTAAAAAAGAAGTTCGTTTAGCTGCGGTACTTGCTTCGACCATTCATTTAGTTAAAACCCAATACCATGAAATTGACATAGACGTTGAAAGTAGTTCAGACCCTGTACTTAACTGCTTCCCAGCGAAATTAAGCCAAGTATTTATGAACATAACCGTAAATGCTTGCCACGCAATAGAAGCAAAAAGACAACAAAAAGACAACTTTGCTGGAAAAATAACCGTTTCCGTGGTACAAAAAAACAACTTAGTTACCATCGAATTTAACGACAATGGTTGTGGAATGAACGATCAAACGATGGAAAAAATATTCGACCCTTTTTTCACCACCAAAGATGTCGGTAAAGGGACTGGATTAGGTATGGCAATTTCATTGGGCATTATTGATGATCATAAAGGCACAGTAAAAGTGTCCTCAAAGGTTGATAAAGGTTCAACAATATCTATTTGTTTACCTAATAATTAATAAGTAAAAGGAGATAATCATGTCGGTATTTAATATGCAAAATATTAAAGATAACCAAGATGATGAGGAAGGAAAGCCATTAGTGATGCTGGTCGATGATGAAATAGAAAACATCAATGTATTACGGCAATTGCTTGAGTCTCGCTTTAAAATTATCACCGGTTTAAATGGGGCGGAAGCACTTAAATTAATCGATAACATGGTTGACCCTAAACAAATTCAACTGATTATCAGCGATCAACGTATGCCAGAAGTTACAGGGGTTGAGTTTTTAGAGAAAATTGTCGATATAATGCCTAATACCATCCGCATTATTCTAACCGGATATTCTGATACACAAGTGATCATTGACTCCATTAACAAGGCGAAACTTTATAAGTTTATGACCAAACCGTTTGATCCTGTTGAACTTTCATTAACCGTACAGAGAGGCATTGAAGCATTTCAAATGAAAAATGAATTGCTTGAATACTCAAATAACTTAGAAACATTAGTCTTTGAAAGAACCGAAGCACTTAACGATAAAAATGAAAAGCTCGAAGCCGCTCTTGATGCTTTAGAGAAGTTAAGCCTTACCGATCAATTAACCGGCACACATAATCGCTACTTCCTAAACAAAATCATGCCAAAAGAGATCGCAAAATTAGTAAGAGAAAACACTACTGAAAATGCTGAAATTAGTCAGTTAGGTTTAATGATGATCGATATCGACTTTTTTAAGCAAGTTAATGATACATATGGTCATGATGCAGGCGATAAAGTTTTAGTACAGTTCACTAAGATTTTAGCCGATATTTGTCGAGAATCCGATTGGATAGTTAGATGGGGAGGCGAAGAATTTGTTGTCGTTGCTCGAGAGCTTCCACTAGAAGGCATGGAAAACTTAGCAGAAAGAATCCGAGAAAAAATAGCCACTTTCGCATTTGATATTGATCTACCGCTAACTATTTCCATAACGTGCTCTATTGGTATTGCTGCATTCCCGTTTATTACCTCAAACTCCGAATTATTAACCTGGCAACAAACCCTAAACTTTGCAGACAATGCCTTATACATTGCAAAACATAATAACCGCAATGCTTGGGTAAGTTTATCGGCACAGCAAGTCAACAAAACGGATAGTTTATACGAAACCGTGATGACTGATTTATCTTCTTTGGTGGATAATAAAGTAATTGATGTCCGTCACTCGCCTTCAATTATCCACTTAAAATTATAAATACCTTAAGGAATGTCCAACATTAAGTAGAACGGGTATAATATCTATAATTTCTGTTTATTCTACTTTGAGTGTTAACTATGGCAACTATTGGCCAATATAATACCCTTCCTGTTGTCGCTGTGATGGCAAATGGCGCTTACCTAGATGCGAGGGAGCTTGGCGAAATATTATTGCCTAATCGTTATTTACCTGAAAACTGTCAAATTGATGATCAAATCAAAGTTTTCATTTATGCCGACTCAGCTGATCGATTAATTGCAACCACTGAAACCCCTTTAACGCAAGTTGATCAATTTGCTTCGTTAAAAGTTGTGCAAGTCAATAAAATGGGGGCTTTTCTTGATTGGGGATTACCTAAAGACCTACTGGTACCTTATAACCAACAACATTCTGCAATGGAAGTTGGCAAATACTATTTAGTACGTGTCTATTTAGATGACAGTACTGAGCGCCTTGTTGCTTCTAGTAAAATTGACCGTTTTATTGATATTTGGCCAGCCGAATACCAAAAATGGGATAAAGTAGAGTTAATTATTGGCGGGAAAACCGATTTAGGTTTTAAGGCGATCATTAACAATCAGCATTGGGGTTTGCTGTTTGATAATGAAATCTTTCAACCACTGCGTATCGGTAAAAAAGTCACCGGCTACATTAAAAACATTCGTAGTGACGGTCGTATTGATTTATCCCTTTCACGTCCAGGGGAGGGTAAGGTTAATGACTTTAGCGATAAATTACTTGCACATATTGCTGAACATGGTGGTTTTAGTCCCCTTCATGATAAGAGTTCACCAGAGTTAATTAAAAAAACCTTAGGCGTCAGTAAAAAGACGTTTAAATCAACGGTTGGTAACCTGATGAAGAAGGGTAAAATCACCATAGAGAAAGACGGTATTCGCTTAACCTAATACCTACAGTACAATGTAATAAGGAGCCGAAATGGCTCCTTTTTACTTTTACTTTTACTTTTACTATAAGTATTAGCCGTTCAATTAAAAACTTCCTCTTATGCCAAGTTCAAATCCTCTGGCAGGTAAAGGAGCCACATCCTTTATAAAAGAGGTATGCACTCGAGCTTCTTCATTTGTTAGATTGTTAGCTTTTACAAACACCACAAAATCATCCCCCAAACCATCAAGATAATAATTGAAGTTTGCATCAATTATTGTATAACCGTCAGTTGCCGTCTCTTTCTGAGCAACATCATCTTGGTCGAAATAGTGAGTTAATGAAAGCTGACTAGAGAAATTATTACCTGAATAAGCAAGCTGCCCACCAATTCTCATCGGAGGTATGCGCGGTAAGTTACCACCACCATCTAACTCTGCTTTAATATAATCGGCAAACACTGTTGTGACTAAAGCATCGTTCCATTGATAAATAACCTCTGCTTCAATTCCGTACATATTAACGTCATGTTGTTGGTAGATATACACAGGTAAACCGTGTTCTTCTTCAGCTTCATCATGTTCATCATGTTCATCATGTTCATCATGTTCATCATGTTCATCATGTTCATCATGTTCATCATGTTCATCATGCTCATCATGACCATCTTCTGCTAACAAGCCGGTATTGGTTTGATAGAAGTAGTTATCAATCTGATTATAAAAGGCACTCACGACAAAACCTAAATCACCTTCAAATTTTCGCCATGTAATATCAATATTAGTTGCTCCTTCAAGCTCAACACCTTGCTCTGTTAAATCAAAATGTACTTCATCGTCTTCATGATGAATTTCATATAAAGCACCCAACTCATAACTATTAGTACCAATGTGAGGACCATTTGAAAAAAGTTCAGCTGCTGAAGCGGCACGCTCTGAATATGAGAGTGACAAGCCAAGGTTGTAACCATGCTGGTAATCCCAAACTAAACCGGCAGACAAACTAACTGGGGTAAATGATTGTTTATCAAAGAAGTGTTCATCTTCATGTTCACCTTCATGCTCATCTTCGTGATGAAACTCCAAGCCACTTTCGCCAACTTCAATATCAACCCTTTCAATTCGAGCTCCAACTTGCAACAACAAATCTTCCGAAAAGTGCTTCTCTTCTAACCATGCAAAGGCAAACGATGAAGTTTCTGAAGGCGGGGTAAATGCTTCAACGCCTACCGCTTCAAAGTCTGTGTTTTTATAATGTAAAGTCCATGCACCTTTCCAACCTAAATACTCTTGATGAAAAATATCAAATCGGGTCTCAATCATTTCATTATTAAAAATAGTCCCGACTTGATCACCTTCAATTTCTTTATGCTGGTAATCAGTGTAAGCAACTTTACTTGATACTTTATTGATAAAGTCTTGATCAAAACTGAGTTCACTAAGCAATTGAATACGATCTTGCTCTAAATCACCATAAACATTTTCATCATGCTCTTCATGTCCATCTTCTTCATGTCCATCTTCTTCATGTTCATCTTCATGGCCACCATGGCTATGCCCAGGCACGCCATATTCGCGAATCATTTTACCAAATGAAAAACCGATGAAACCGTTATCTAATACATAGCTAGTTCCGACCGTAAAGCCCGATGACTTTGATGCACTATTAAGTAAAGTGCCTTTAACCCCAAGCTCTTCTTCATGTTCTTCATGTTCATCTTCGTCATGTTCGTCATGCTCATCTTCGTCATGAGCACTTTCAGATTCGGCATAACCTGGAATTTTATAATTGCCTGAATCGCGCCAAAATCCATCTAAATGTAGAGCTAACTTTCCTGAGCTAGTGTTGAGTGCAAACGATGCCTCATCTTCACTTGCTACATCATTATGTTTAATCATGTAATCAAAGTTATTATCCAATGATGTAGGTACCCGGTTATCAACAACGTTCACAACACCACCAATGGCACCACTACCATAAAATAAAGTTGATGGACCTCTTAAAACTTCAATTTGTTGAGCTGTGGCAGTTTCTGAAGAAACAACATGATCAGGACCAACACGAGAAGCATCTCCAGCATCTAATCCATTTTGGGTAATCATGACTCTTGGCCCATCCATCCCACGAATTATTGGGCTACTAGCCACAGGGCCAAAATAAGTCGAGTGAACGCCAACCTCATTTTTTAACGTCTCCCCTAAGGTAGAAGCTTGTTTAAGTCTTAGTTCATCACTGGCAATAACATTAACGGGTAATGCTGATTCAATTGTAGATGAATGCAAAGGAGTTGCATGTACATCAATAACCTCTATAACCGTTGGATGTAACTGAAAATCAACATCGTTGATATCACTTTGTCCAACCGTGATTTGACGATTCTTATGGCTATAGTTTTTTGCGCTAACATGTAACTCAACTACACTAGCTGAAAGATCAGTAATGACGAACTTTCCTTCGTTATCAGTCGTTACCTGCTGTTTAGAGTTGACTAACATTACATTGGCATTTGCTATTGCTTGCCCTTGACTATTTTTAACTGTGCCGGTGATATCTTGGGCAAAAGTAAAAGGGGCGACAGCTAATGACATACAACATGCCGCTGCAATTTTTGATATTTTCATTGTTTATTCACTTAATTTTTGAAATCGATAAAAACAGCCGCACAACCCAAGGTTGTGTAGCTAATTAAATTTGTAAATTAAGTAAGATATGGTGGTGCTCTAGGATTAGCTGAACGTTGTTTACTCGTATCAGGAGAAACATCGCTTACAGGTTTTGCAATTGATAAAAAATAGCCAACCTTAACTTCTCGAGGTTTAACTTTATCATTTAGGGGATATATATGTTGTTGGCATAACTGACAATCAATTTGTTCAATCGTTTGTGAGTCATCAACGTGATAATCATGACTATGACTGACAAATGACAATAGCATCACGGTCAGTAATAAAATACTGATTAGTGATAGCTTTGATGTATGTTTATGGGAAGTCATGGCAGTCATATTTTGTGATAATATAACAATAACTAATCTAGTTCAATGTCAATCATCCCATTTTTTACCAAGTCTACCTCTGCATCCCACCTTAAAAGTGTCTCTATTAAGTGTTTTGCAGAAATATCTTTGAATAAGTAAACTACTACTTACTGGGTACCACCTATGGTCATTTCATCAATTTTCAACGTTGGTTGACCAACTCCAACAGGAACACTTTGACCATCTTTGCCACAAACACCAACACCGGCATCCAATTTTAGATCATTGCCGACCATGCTGACATTTTTCATTGCTTCAGGACCACTACCAATTAACGTAGCGCCTTTAATAGGAGAGGTAATTTCACCATCTTCGATTAAATATGCTTCTGAACTAGTAAAAACAAACTTCCCAGAAGTAATATCTACTTGACCACCAGCAAAATTCGGCGCATAAATTCCTTTCTTCACCGACTTAATAATATCTTTTGGATCATGTTCACCAGCAAGCATATATGTATTAGTCATACGTGGCATAGGTAAATGGGCGTAAGATTCTCTCCGACCATTTCCTGTAGGTTTAACCCCCATCAATGAAGCGTTATGTTTGTCTTGCATATAACTTTTCAAGATTCCGTTTTCAATCAAAACATTATACTGAGCAGGTGTACCCTCATCGTCAATATTTAAAGAACCACGGCGATTGGCCAAGGTACCATCATCAACAATAGTGCAATGTTTAGAAGTCACTTGTTGGCCTATTTTTCCTGAAAATGCCGATGAACCTTTGCGATTAAAGTCACCTTCAAGGCCATGGCCTACGGCTTCATGTAATAATACACCCGGCCAGCCAGCACCTAATACAACAGGTAAGGTCCCTGCGGGAGATTCAATAGCCACTAAATTGACTAACGCTTGGCGAACAGCTTCTTCGGCAAAGGCCAGATAACGTGCTTTATTGCCTTCAACTTCAAAAAAATAACTGTAGTCTGTACGGGCACCACCGCCGGCACTAGCACGCTCACGCTTGCCATTGCCTTCAACTAGCACAGAACAGTTTAAGCGGACTAAAGGTCGAATATCTGTTGCATATGTGCCGTCACTTGCTGCCACTAAAATTTTCTCAAATACGCCAGAAAGACTAGCGATCACCTGAGTAACACGTTTATCTTGTTGCCGAGCATGTGCTTCCATTTCATGTAACATGGTAATTTTTTGCTCTTGGCTTAAACTGTCTATCGGGTTAACGTCTTGATAAATGATTGGTTGAGACGAAACTTTAAATGCATGCACTTGGCCACTTTTGCCAGCTAAGGCGATGCCTTTTGCCGCATCAGCTGCTTTTGTTAAAGCTTGTTCTGAAATGTCATCCGAGTATGCAAAACCGGTTTTCTCACCTGAAATTGCACGTACACCAACGCCTCGTTCAATATTGTATGAGCCTTCCTTAACAACGCCATCTTCAAGCAACCATGACTCATGAGAGCTCGCTTGAAAATATAAATCCGCCAAATCCACATTACGTTGGTAAATGTTTTCTAACGTATCGTTTAAAAACGTTTTATCTATTTGGCTCTCCGCCAAGAGCTCACGCTCAACATTATTCATATATTTTTCAACTTTGTAGTGAATTGATTATGCTTCGCCACCGGTATTGATTGACGAATTTTAGCTAATTCTTGTTGGCAAAAGTCAGCACTAATGCTGCCTTGCCCCTCTTCTATACAGGCGATTATTTCACCCCAAGGATTAATGATCATACTATGCCCCCAAGTTTCGCGCTTATTAGCATGAATACCCTGTTGGCCTGCAGCAACAATATACACTTGGTTTTCAATCGCACGAGCTTGTAATAATGTTTGCCAATGTGCCTGACCTGTCACTTTAGTGAAAGCACTGGGCACTGTGATTATAGCCGCACCTAATGATGCCAAGTGACGAAATAACTCAGGAAATCGCAAATCATAACAAACCGATAGTCCTACGGTTAATTCATTAACATTAGCAGTAACCACTTGATGCCCTGCTTGAGTGTAACGCGATTCCCGGTAACTTTTCTCATTATCATCAACATTGACATCAAATAAATGAATTTTATCGTATTGGGCAATTTGCTCACCATCAGCGGAAAAAACACAGCAACTATTAGTAAATTTGTTCTCTGCTGGTAAATACAAAGGAATACTGCCGGCAACTAAGTGCACATTATAACGTTTAGCCAATGCAGCTAGTTCTTTTCTTAAAAGGTCACTTTGATAGGTTTGCTCTGCTAGGGCTAATTGTTCGGCATCTCGACCACCAAAAAACAAACAGCATTCAGGCAAAACAACCAGATGCTCCTCTGACAAATCTGTTGATGATTCCAGCAAAGATAGTTGCTGTTCTATTGCTGCTAAGTTATCGACAACGCTAGGAGTAGAGGTGAGTTGAATCGCCGTAAGTTTAGCCATCCATATTATCCTGTGGTAGCTGTTCTTTCACTTCAAGCAAGCCTGTTTCTGGGTTAATTGTACCTATGTGAGTGTTTTTCTCGAGAGCCTTCGGCGCAGCTTCCACTATTTGTGGAGGGGTGTCGCGGCCAACACTGATATTTTGCGTTTTTCTGTCCACTTCTTTAACACTAGGTTCACTGATACTGCCGGTGATCTCAAACTTATATTCAGAAACTACGTTTGAAGTGATCACTTCATTAAGTGCAATACCTGCTAAAAAGGTCACAGGGTTTGTTGTCGCTATCCAAGCGATGGCCGGTAAACTTGAGGTGATATTGGGTTTATACGACATACTATAGTCAAGCGCTTCACTGTTTAAATCAGTATTGCCTTTTACCGATAAATTGCCTGCAGCACCTTTTAAAAAGGTATTTTTTGTATAAACAACACCATTATTAACATGGAAGTCTCCCTTGACTTCACTATAAAACATACCATCACTAAAGATATCACGAAAATCAAACTTCAATTTTCTCACTAATGACTGCAAACTTAATAGAGAAAGTGCTCTGGCTTGATCAGGGACTTCCGCTAAGTAGCCCTCATCTAACTTACCGCTGGCATCGCCATTTAAATGGGCAATTGAAAAATTTTGCGGCCCACCTAACCAGTTAAGATCAAATTTTGATTTCAGTGCACTATCCCTAACGGTTGAAGGTAACCCTAAGCGTTCAAATTCTCTTTCTATGTCTTTAGAGTTATAAACACCTTTAATTTCTGTTTTTGATATCAGATCATCATGCTGCCATTTAGCGTCAAAAGTCAGTTTATTGCCTTTTCTTTTGGCAACAAAATTATTAATAGCAAGTGTATTGTCTTGCTCTCTATCAACTGAAAAGGAGACTTTTCCTAAGTTCAGGTTGGCGTAACTGCATTCCTCACAATCAATGCGCATTGGCGGTATATCTGCAAAAAACTCATCATTAATACGAATATCAAAAGCAACGGCTTGTTCAACTGTTGGGGTAATTACAGGCTCTTTTACTGACGTGGTATCACCGGCTTTTGAAATAAGTAATTTATTAGGTGCTAAATGAATAAAGTCAGCGTTAACGTCAAGTCCTTGCTCTAACCAATCAGGATAGAATTTCACCTCTGCACGAGCTTCTTTACTTGATAGCTCGAGGTTCCACCAGCTGATCTCATCTTCCAAAGTAAAGAGCACACCATTTAAAGACTCACCTAGAAAATTAAGCTTGCCAATATTGCCACGAATACGCTGTGGTTGTTCAAGTAAATGTTGAGTAGCCGTTTGTTCGCTTTTACTTTTAGGAATGCTGTCAATGATATTACTGACCAAGGGTTGCCATTCACTAAACTCTGCCTCAGCAAGGTTAGTCGTGATATGAAAACCATTCATCGGTACATACATTTCTTCATGGCCCAAAATCAAATGAGCTTGGGTGAAAGTGACTAACTGATGATTTAAATTGCCGTAAAAGTTAAATTGTTCACCAAGATTAGCGGCAATTGTACTTTGATCTTGATCACCAGAAACCTTAATTTCAGTGATGAGATTATCACTCACCGTCTTATTAAACGGTGCGGGTAAGTTCAGTTTAGTTTTTGCTAAATTAGACCGAATATCGAATTGATAATTAAATTCACCATCATGGAAATTATTAAGGGTTAATGCGCCTTGCCAATCAAGACTTCCTTCACCATAGTGTTTGAGTAACTCGGGCACTTGAGCTAGCCAAGCTTTATCTTGCCACTGCGCATCAATAGCAATATCCGTTTGATAATGTAGTTCCTGATCATTCGCTGCAACGCCAAGCGTCAATGGCATCCCTCGCCAGAGCATATTTAAACCGGTGACATCTATTTTTCCATTACTATAACTTAAGGCGCCATTTACTTGGCTAAAATGCAACTGAGGAGACTGTAAATCAATAACATTATCATTAAACGCGACTTGCCCTTTCGCTACCGATTTACTGGTATCATTTAATGGTAAAGATAAGTGAAAGTTTCCTGCAATATTTTCACTTATCACCACTTGCTCGAGAACCGTGCCAACACTTTCATCTAATGGACTAGCAAGCATAAGATTCGTAACATGTTTCGGATCTGTTTCTTTAAAGTTGGCATCAACTGTTAAAATTTTCTCGCCAGACATATCAGCTATCGCTGCTTGAACACCTTCAACATCAATACCGTTAAGCAAACCATCACGACCGGTAATTAACATACTATTACCCGTAAAGTTCAAATTGGCATTAAAATGTTGGATGGCTGGCCAGTGCTGACTAAATTTATAGGTTGCATCGGTTAGTTCGGCATCAACAACAAAAACACCACTATCATCTTTAAAGGGGAACTTTTTTATAGGCCCATTGATAAGTACCAGTGCTTGCTCTATACGGCCTTTTTGTAAAGAACCATTTAAGTAATCAACCAGATTATTGCCCATTAACAAGTGTGGATAAAAGCTCGGCGCATCAATAGTATTACCTTCGGATGCTGTGGCTAATAATGACATTTCAATGTCTTTATCCTTTGCTGCAAATATGCCTAATTCTGCCGTTAATTGTAATTGCTCTGAGTGGAAATCAAGGTCCGTGGTTGTTAGCTGCCAACCTAGATCAGAAAAACTAACATCAAGCTTTGACGATACCTTTTGATAAGCAATAGGTTCAAAAAAGTGTTTATCAAAGTCCAACACTCCCTGCTCCGCACTCAGGTCGACTTGCAATTGACTGTTATCATAGAGTAACTGACCACTGACATTTTTAACGCCTGGTATACCTTGACTATATTCCGTATTCAATCCAGAAAATTGTGCAATACTCGAAAATTTCTCATTTTGATAATTAATATATAAATCATCAATGGTGCCAACAGGGTTTAATTGCTCAATCAAACCCCTAGATTGTACTTCATTAACAAAGAGCGGTAATAAATCCACAACACCAGCAACATCTATCGTAGAAACATAGCCTTGCAGGGCATTATTGACCTTTTTAAATTGAAAGTTTATTGGCTGCCAAATTTGTTCATTAGACCGAATGTTAATCTCAGAAGAATATATTTGTCTTTGTGATGGGTCATCGAGATTTTCAAAGATTATTTGCCCTTGATCGATATTTAAGGTGCGGATATCTTCTTGATGTTGCCAAGCAATTTGGTTTTGACCTAGCTGCACTTGTAGTTGCTTCGCGACACCACTATCAATAGATAACCAAGCATTAAAATTAATCGTTGAATGAGTATTTTCATCATCTATGGCAAAAGCACTATCTAACCAAGGGGTGATATTCAATTGATTGGCGGCTAAATGTAAAGTGCCACGCATATCTGCAATATGCTCACCTTTAACATCTAAATTCAGCTGTAAATTATTTGAAGTTAAACCGTCAAGAATAACATTGCCGTGTGCTTTATGCGTTTCACCTTGGTTTAGCCAATTAAGTTGACTTACTAAGAAAGTGCGTTGGTCTTTTTCGGTGCGAAAAATAATTTGGCTGTTTTTCACGGAAAAACGGCCTATTTGAGAAAGAAAAAGCTCAGAAATATTATCTAATAGCGAAGCATCTTCAGGTGTTTCATTTAACATGGTTTTGTCAAAAAGAATTTTGACACCATCAAGTGAAAAGTTTTTAGTAATGAGGCGTCTACTTCGGATGCTTTGCCAAAAGTCAACATGCATATCAAAGGCTTGCACATAAACTTCGGCCGCATCAGTTCGTAGTAAACTGACATTAGCAGCAACTAAGGTAGGTCCCGAACTCTGCCAAGCCATTTCTAAAGAACCAATGGTTATGTTGCTGCTATAGGTATTATTGATGTAATTTTGAAAGTCTTGGCGGTAGTTGTGAGCATAAGGAAGCAGTAATCGTAACGCACTGATCAACACAGCAAAGCTCACCAAAAAAATGGCAATGCATTTGTATGCTCTATTTAACCAGCGGTTTGAAACCTTTGATATACCCATCTGCTAACTTCTTTTACCGTTTAAAATTTTACTTACGTTTTACCCGTTGCATTCTCACCCTTTGAGAATGACTTAATAAAACGGACCTCACTCCTCCTTGAGGTAATACCAATCGAACTAATTTATTGATCCGTTTGGTATATCTACATCATTACCACATCGAACTGCTCTTGATTATACAGGCTTTCGGTTTGAATTTTTATTTGTTTGCCAATAAATACTTCTAATTCCGCTAAATTGTGATATTCATCATTGATTAATGATTCACTCACCGCAGAAGAAGCATAAACAATGAACTTATCTGCGTCGTAAGCACGATTGACACGGACGATTTCCCGAAGGATCTCAAAACAAACAGTTTCAACCGTTTTTAAATGCCCACGGCCTTTACATACCGAACATTCACCACACAAAATGTGCTCTAAACTTTCACGTGTTCGTTTGCGTGTCATTTCCACTAAACCTAATGCAGAAAAACCGCTGATACTATATTTGACTTTATCTTTACTCATCGCTACATCAAGGCTGTGGTGAACACGCTTTTGATGTGCTTCACTGAGCATATCAATGAAATCAACAATAATGATACCACCTAAATTTCTTAATCTAAGTTGGCGGGCAATCGCTTGTGTTGCTTCGATGTTAGTATTAAAAATGGTTTCTTCTAAATTACGATGGCCAACAAATGCGCCAGTATTAATATCAATCGTTGTCATGGCTTCCGTTTGGTCGATAATAAGGTAACCACCCGACTTTAATTCTATTTTTCGATGCAACGCGCGCTGAATTTCATTTTCAACATCAAACAAATCAAATATTGGTCGCTCACCTGGGTAATACTCTAATACGGGGGCAAGTTCAGGGACAAATTCTTGAGTAAATTCACCTAATTGCTCGAAGGTAAGTTTAGAATCAATTCGAATACGCTCTAACGAGATGCCGACAAAGTCTCTTAATACTCTAAACGCCAAAGACAAATCTTGATAGATAGCCACCTGAGTTTGCTTGCGCGCTTTACGTTCGAGTACTTTTAACCAAACACGACGTAAAAACTCAGCGTCATGACGAAGCTCTTGATCGCCCGCACCTTCAGCAGCTGTACGCACAATAAAACCATGTTCTTCACCGCAATAAGGTAAAACGATTTCTCTTAAGCGTTTTCGTTCTTCTATCTCTTCAATACGTTGTGAAATTCCGACATGTTCTGCATTGGGCATAAGTACCAAATACCGCGCTGCTATAGTGATGTCTGTTGTAAGGCGTGCCCCTTTTGTGCCTAAAGGATCTTTAACCACTTGCACAACAATTAACTGCCCTTCGTGCACTAAACTGCGAATATCTGGAACATGATCTTTGGGCGAGTCATCATTTAAAATGAGTTTTGACTTAATGTCTGAAGCATGTAAAAAGGCGGCTTTATCTAGATTAATGTCAACAAATGCGGCTTGCATACCAGGTAATACTCGGATCACTTTACCCAAATAAATATTACCTACCAAGCCACGCTTAGCTTCGCGCTCGACGTGTACTTCCTGTAAAACACCATTTTCAATTAATGCTACCCGTGTTTCACTAGGGGTTACATTAATGAGTAGTTCACCACTCATATTCGATCCTATCGCTAAAGCTAATTTGCTTGTTGTATTGAGGTTAAAAAACCAAACTCCGCCAATAACTGCGCTGTTTCATATAAAGGTAAGCCAACCACTGCCGAGTAGCTACCTTTAATTTGTTTCACAAATTGTCCGCCGATACCCTGTATTCCGTAAGATCCAGCTTTGTCTTGTGGTTCACCTGTTTGCCAATAATTATGAATTTCTTGCAAGTTTAACGATTTAAATTCAACCTCTGTCGAGACTACTACAGATTTCATTAACGTACCCTGAACAACGGCAACTGCCGTTAATACTTGATGTTTCTGTCCGGCGAGTAACGTCAAATGAGCAATACATTGCTCAATGTTTTCTGGCTTACCTAATATTTCATCATCATAAACTACACAGGTATCTGAGCCTAAAACAAGTACATTACCCAACTGATTTTCTGCAATGCATTGAGCTTTTTGTTGAGCTAACCGTTCAACGTATTGAGCGGGTGTTTCACCAATAATGACACTTTCATCAATATCTGCTGGCATACATAAAAACTGATATCCGAGTTGCGTTAACAACTCCTGACGACGTGGTGATTGAGAGGCGAGTATTAATTTTTTCATATAAAGTCTTTTAAAATTAACTTATTTTAAAGTGTCGACGAATTTTACGTAGCAATAAAAATGCCCAAGGCCATAATATAATAGTGGATAGCACTGGGTATAAATAAGAAGGTAGAAAGACAATATCGGTTAATAGCCGTTGAAACCAAAAAACCAGTAAATGATATAAAGCAGAAACAACACCAACAATCAGTGCCTGCTGCCAAACAGAAAAATTTCGAATTTTCTGAAAGTTACCAGCGATAATAAAAACCGACAGTGCCATTGCGGCAGCATGAACCCCCAAAACAGAGCCTAATAATATATCAAGCAACAACCCCATAACCCAAGCCGTAATAACATTCACTCGACTCGGTAAAGCTAAACACCAATAGAGTAAAGCTACCAACACCCAGTCCGGACGAAAAGCATCAACACTTAAAGGCAATGGCATAATAGTCGCCATCAGTGCCACCAATAAAATGAAGATGATCACAATACCATTACGAGCCAGCATTGCTATTCTCCTTTACTGCAGCAAGATCTTCTTTTGACGAAAATATTTTAGTTGGCTGTTCAGGCCATAATAATAATAAATATCTTAAGCGATTAATTTGTGCAACGGGTTCACTTTGTACTTGAGCAAAGGGTCGTGACTCATCTTGCAATACCACAGTAACTTTCGCCACTGGATAGCCTTCAGGGTATTTCCCTCCTAAGCCAGAGGTTACTAATAAGTCACCACTTCGAATATCAAAACTATGGGGCACATGGTTAAGGGTTAACCGCTCGATGGTTCCTGTCCCACTGGCAATCAAACGAATACCGTTACGACTAATCCTAACAGGCACCGCGTGAGTTACATCAGTGATCAATAATATACGACTTGATATAGTGCCAACATGCAACACTTGACCAACAATGCCTCTATCATCAATGACCACTTGCCCTTCAAAAACACCATCATTAGCGCCACGGTTAATGACTACTTGATGAGAGTACGGGTCACTGTCTACTGATAATATTTCTGCGACCATCTTTTTTGCGTCAGCTCTGACCGGAGAAGCCAATAACAAACGTAACCTGTCATTCTCTTGTTTGAGAATATTCAATTGCATTAATTGTTCTTGATAGCGCAATTCATTGGTTTTGTATTGTTGATTATCTTCAATGAGTTTACGACGGGTGACTAAATTTTCAACGGCCCAATCTATGGTGCGTTTGGGGGTAGTTGCAATATACTGCAAAGGACTAACCATAGACTGTAAATAGCCACGTACTGACTCGAAGCTATTCATTTTATGGTCGAAAAATATCAACAGGGAAGAACAAAAAAGCACCAGAACTAGCCGGTGCTGTGGGGAAGGTCCATGTTTAAAAATTGGATTCATAAAAACCTAAAACTTTAATTTAGGAAACTGTTTAACTCTAAGTTGCATAGTTGACTTATTCGTAAGAGAACAAGTCGCCACCATGCATATCAATCATTTCTAATGCTTTTCCGCCACCTCTTGCAACACATGTAAGTGGGTCATCAGCAACAACAACAGGAATTCCTGTTTCTTCCATCAATAATCGATCTAACTCTTTTAACAAGGCTCCACCACCGGTTAATACCATGCCGCGTTCTGAAATATCAGAGGCTAATTCTGGTGGTGATTGCTCTAATGCCACCATAATGGCGCTAACGATACCGGTTAACGGTTCTTGTAGAGCTTCCAATATTTCATTGCTGTTAAGAGTAAATCTACGTGGTACACCTTCAGCAAGGTTACGACCACGGACTTCAATTTCAATTAAGTCTTCACCCGGATAAGCCGAGCCAATTTCATGCTTAATGCGTTCGGCTGTTGCTTCACCAATCAAACTACCAAAATTACGACGTACATAGTTGATAATGGCATCGTCAAATTTATCACCACCAATACGCACTGATGAAGAATAAACCACACCATTTAATGAGATAATACCAACTTCAGTAGTACCACCACCAATATCGACCACCATTGAACCTGTCGCTTCTGAAACAGGCATGCCTGCACCAATAGCGGCGGCCATAGGTTCGTCAATCAAATACACTTCACGAGCTCCAGCACCTAATGCCGACTCACGTATAGCACGGCGTTCAACTTGAGTTGAACCACAAGGAACACAGACCAAAACACGAGGACTTGGGCGCAAGAAGTTATTGCTATGCACTTGTTTAATAAAATATTGCAACATTTTTTCGGTAACAAAAAAGTTAGCAATAACGCCATCTTTCATAGGCCGAATAGCTTCAATATTACCAGGAGTACGACCTAACATTTGTTTTGCCGCGGAGCCTACAGCGGCAACACTTTTTGAACCGCCAGATCGGTCTTGGCGAATAGCCACAACCGATGGCTCATTTAACACTATGCCCTGATCTTTGACATAAATAAGGGTATTGGCTGTGCCTAAATCGATGGATAAATCGTTGGAAAACATGCCGCGTAATTTTTTAAACATAAGATGTTTATGTCCTTGATACCTGACTAGGGCAAATCTGCCATAGCTTAATGAATTTCTTTTTATAATTGCTGTTCATCATACCCCAGACTTTACAAGATGTGATGCCTGTTTTTGCAAAAACAGCCGTTTTTTTACATTTTTTTCATCAAATAGCTAAAAAGTAGGGTATTAGTGGTTAATTTCCGACTTCACGCCACGAAATAATGCGATCGTTACCACGAAACAGACCAAAAGAAATTAAGCCGGTCGGGTTTTCGTCAAAGTTACCATCGTCTTCCCAGTCGTATTGCAACCATGTTGGTACTTGATATTCGAATTGTAAGGGACCTTGCTCGCTATTATTTGGTGCTGAGAAGATAAATTGGTTAGGTGGTGTATTGAACTCACCATTAACAATCGTACCCGATAGCGATGCACTAGTATTAGCCACACCTAGACTATCACTACCATCTAAATCTACTAATCTGTATTGCCAATCAGTCAGTCCACCACTCCAAATTGCCCCAGAAGTTTCTTCGGAAGTAATCGACGGCGTAATACAATTTTCGTCAACATTGGTGATAAAACTTGACCCATCCCATTGTTGAATAGTCATAGCAACTGGCAAGCTTTCACTCTCAGGTCCATAAGTGTTTTCTATCTGCCAACGACCAAAACGAATTTGGCTAGCCGTTGATGTAAAGGCCTTAGCTGTACAATCTGTTGAATCAGTAGAGCCATTATAGTTTGTGGTACAAACTCCAGTAGTATCTGCTCGCATATCAAGATCTTCTAATTTCGCGCCATCAACTTCCCCATCGTCTAAAGCAATACCTATAATCAAGTTGTCATATGGACCATCAACCAAAGAGTCCCTACTGAAATTGCCAACATCTTCATTAAATATATTTCCATCGGCAGGAACATATGAAGCACTAGACCAGTGAGAGGAATAATCGTCTAACCTTCCTACAAGATCAGTGGCATTATCGCTATTTTCTGCAACAAAATTAACGGTAGAATGAATAAAGCTACCAAGATAGTTTTGCGTTTTTATATTTGAGGTATTTTGAGGCTCTATTTCATAGGTTAATGTTAAATTAGGCTGCTCCATATAAGTGAAATCATTACATCCATTTTCAACATCTTGAGCAGTTAATACAAATTTAGCAGGAATAAAACGGCCAATATTTATCTCGCTTGCCTCCACCAATAATCCTTGTCCGCCATAATCCAGATCTTGCACATCTAAACTGAATAGACCTACTTCATCAATGCTGGCCCCAGAAAACTCTGAAACACCGGCAGTTCCTACACTAAAACTAGTCATAGCATGATCAGCAAAACCAGCACTCGTAGCACTGGTAAGTGTTTGTCCACTCGCATAGGTCAAAACACCTTCTACACTGCCTGTACTGGTAGGTAAAACACGAGTGAATTTTAACTGCATTTGCCCTTGTTGGTAGTTTTTTGTGGTATTGTTTTGGCTGTTCTCTGCGGTAACAACTAAATCAAAAGCAGCACCTGCTTTATGTATTGTTGGAGATGACGCATTACTACCGTTAATATCATTTCCTGCTGATTTTGCTGTAATAACAAAATGGTCAGGCCTAACCCAAAATGGCTGTGAACTACCAATTAAATTAGCCCCATCGGAATAACTCGCTCGTAAACGAATTTCGCCAGCATCCAAATATTTAGGTGTAGGTATGGTAGCAATACTATCAGCACCAAAATTCAAACTAACATTAGTTGTATATGTTGGATATTTGCTAATAATATCATTAGTATTAATTTGAAAATTTAAACCATCAGTGCCAGTAGGGTTTGCATTTTCCTGAGCTAAATTTACATCAATATTACCGGTAAAAAGGCCTTCACAAACACCATCTACACTTTGAACCGCCTGTAATCGTAATGTATCAGCAAATGCATTCCCAGAGACCTGATTAGCTATTGTTTCTGATGTACCTGAGCCATATAAAAACCTAAACTCCGCATCGGCAAAAGTTAAGTTACAACTACCTGAGCTATCGTCATTACAAACATAGCCATTAGTCGCCGCTGGTGACATTCCCTCGAGTAAAAGAGTCACCGTTTCAACATCTGTATAGCTCAAATTAACGGTACCTACACCGTTAGTAAATGTTCCTGCTGCAGTTACTGTATTACTAGCGCCAACGGCTTTTAAAGTATAACTACCCGCATCCGAGCTTTGAGTACAACTGCCATCAAAAGCATTAGTACACGCCTTTACAGTGATAGATTCGGCTTCACAGGTTAAACCACTACCATCATGAATAATTTGGTAATGATCAATACCTCCAATATTACAATTGAATAATTCACCGGCAGCCGTTTGTTCGGTTGTACCAAAAGTAAATTCGGTATCATTTGCTGTTTTTATAATGTTACCAGTATAAATTCCACCAAAAAACTTTGCATCATCATGAAATTTCACACCTTCAGAGTGAACAATGCCAGGAGAATAGATGAGACCGGTAAACTTTACCCTTTTATGTATATGAAATTTATTGTCCTCAGTGCCTCCTCCATACCA
>Ga0209395_1003358_pt1 | contig 19876 bp, 15 predicted proteins | sample GOMGulsemesocosm_3_FD_184635 | JGI IMG/M metagenome (GOLD analysis project Ga0209395, IMG submission 184635) | Methane-oxidizing microbial communities from mesocosms in the Gulf of Mexico - GOM9D Gulf of Mexico (SPAdes) (version 2) | ecosystem: Environmental > Aquatic > Marine > Cold seeps... | reverse complement strand
TTTAAATAAACTGAGCATGCCGACAAGTAGAGTTAGGGCAACAACGACAGCAACGGCTGCTGGACTAGTTAAAGCGCTCTTGGTGAGTTTCATTGCAATTCCAATGGTGAGTTACATTATTTAACAATCAAGATACAAGTACTCAATAATAAAGAAAGAGAGCTTGCGGTTAATCGAGATAAAAACACGACCAATCACACTGGTGAAATGCTTTGAAATTAACTGACATACTTAGACATATTTATTGATGATATTGAAATAAGAGAGTATTAATTTGCTATATGCGTTTATTGGCTATCAGAAAAATGTATATTTCACCTTAAAGTTCATGACTATGTTTCTATTGATTAAGCAAACAATAGGCTATAATCGCCGGCCATTTCAGTTCAAACTATCGGCTATTATGAAATCAATTTTTGTCACTGTGCTTTGCTTATTTTTCCTCGTTATGTCATCTAATCTACAAGCGAATCCCCCTGAAGGTGACAACAAACAAGTGGTCCCTGAATCACAAAAAAACTTATTTGATCTGTGTTTGTTCAACAGCATTAAAAGCGCCGATAAAAATGCGACTCTCGCCGAAATAGAAGAACAATGTGAGCAGAAAATAATTCGACGTATCCTCAATAAAAATAATGGCGAAGCGATTGAATTAGGCGCATTGGCCAATAGAATGATCAAAGAGAAAAGAACAGCGTCTGATCCATATGTACTCACGCCCCATAAAATGAATTATATTTTACCTTTCTCAGTAGTAGATGAGATTAATCGCGATGCTTATCAGGAATTTTCAAGCTGGGCCGATGAGTTGAAAGATGTGGAAGCTAAATTTCAAGTGAGTTTAAAAATTCCATTATTGACTGACAGTTTACTAAAACCAGGTGACCAGTTGTATTTCGGTTTTACCTTGAAGTCATGGTGGCAAATCTACTCAGAAGAAATATCTAAACCTTTCAGAGAAACTAATTACCAACCCGAGATTTTCTATTTCACCCCGATTAACTCACACCCTTTTGGCGGCAATACCGCGTTAATCATTGGCGCGGAACATCAGTCGAACGGTCGCTCACAATTACTTTCAAGAAGCTGGAATCGTATATATGTAAATTACCTATATGAGAAGCGAAACTTTGCCTTGTCATTTCGTCCATGGTATCGAATACCTGAAAGTGAGAAGTCTTCCCCGTCAGACGGCCAAGGTGATGACAACCCAGATATTATTGATTACATGGGACATTTTGAATTAGGTCTCGTTTATAAGTACAACAAAAATTTTGAGCTTTCCTTTAAAGGTCGAAACAACTTTGCTACTCATAACGGTTTTGTTGAAGTTGGCGCTACTTTTCCATTATGGGGAAAATTAAAAGGTTATGCCCAGTTTAGTAGCGGTTATGGCGAGAGTTTAATTGATTATAACGTTAACCAAAAACGCTTTGGCATAGGTATCGCGCTAACTAATTTACTGTAGGTTTTAATACTAAGATAGACTTGGCATGGAGTCGCATTTGGTAGCATTATTTCATCACGTTAACAAAGCGCTTATTAAGCAATAGTCCTTTATTATTTGCCAATTTATGCACTTGCTCAACTAATGCCTCCAGCCTTTTCTGGGGGGTTGGGTGTGTTTTATACAATAATGCCAAAGCGCTATCATCTGCCGAGATGGATGCTAATATTTGCAAGTTATCTATATAAGCAAAGGCATCATAGCCCGATCTTGCTAATAAGCGAATACCATATTCATCAGCCATAAACTCATCTTCTTTATTGAGTCCTTTAACATAGAGTTCTTGCGCCATACCTGTCACCTTTTTAGCCCAAGTTCGATACTCTTGCTCTTTACTACTGCCATTAGTGTTATCTTGGTACGCTTGCGCTGAAATAAACAGGGTTTCAGTCACTGCACTTCTGCTTGCCTCTTCTTTAATCGCGTTTAAATGATGTTTTTCGGTTATGTGACTAATTTCATGAGCCAATACGGCGGCTAGTTGTGCTTCATTTTCAAGTTGCATTAACATGCCTGACGTTATAAATACAAACCCGCCTGGTGCTGCAAAGGCATTGATAGCACTACTCTTGATAACGCCAAACTGCCAAGGTAAATTTGGTCTTGAGCTATTCTGTGCTAACCACATACCAACATTGTTAACATAAATATTAATATCTCTGTTTTCATACAGTGGCCTAACCCCTAATAATACTGCAGACATATTTTCGCCAAATTGAATTTCTTGCGCTTCGTCAATATTGTGGGCATTAAAAACTTTAACGCCTTGGCCAACAAGCTTACCAACATCAAGATTGCCAATTTTCAGGCTGGTACTCTGACAAGCAACAAATAAAAAGCAACTCAATATAAGTAATAGATAAGCAGGACTGGATAAATTTTTCATTTGATTAATCCTCTTTCACTTTGGTTGTATTTGCCAGTAACTTTCCTTGCTTAGCAAACCTTGCCGCAGCTCCCGTTGACACAGTGTAAGTATTCAATAATATCAATTGCTTTAGATCAGCCTTGGCATTTTTTAGATCGTTTTCATCAAAACCTCGAACCCCTGTTGAAACCGTCGGTAAACTATCATTAGTGACACTCGAAAAAAGCGATGCAGCACCCAATTCTCCCTCTCTCTTAGCTGTTGCAATAAACCTGACATTTAACATATTTATCCAACCCGACATTTGCCCTTTTTTCGCCATCTCCTCTGTGGAGATAAGGTACCAAGCGCTTTTTCTTTTTTGAATATTAATATTCTCTTTTGCCGCAACAGAGCCGGCAGACTCACTTTGATAACTTGGCTGCCTTAACAAGGCAGACTTCTTTATCACCTGACCTAATCGACTAGTACTAGCCGTTTCTTCGATTAATTTCATCTCAAAAGCTAAGCCAGTATTTACCCCCATAGTAAATAACACTATGCTAAAAACGAGTATGGCTTTAATGAAAACTTTGAAATGATAACAACCCGATAATGACATCATTATTTCTCTCTCTTTGTTGGTTGATATAATTTAACATTGCCCTGCCTTCCTTTAACTTGGTGTTCGCCCTGGTAGCTAAAATCAAATGCATGACTGGTTAGATCTTTCGTTTGTTCTGAGACCAATATTCGGGCATTATTTTTTGTCATTCCTTCAATTCTGCTGGCTAAATTTACCGTATCTCCGATAACAGTATAGTCAACACGTAGGTCTGCGCCGATCATACCAACAATACATTCTCCGGTATGAATGCCTATGCCCATGTCAAAATCTTGTAGGTCTGCTGGCAAGGTTTGACGAAATAAAAGCAGTTGCTCTTCCATCATGAGTGCAGCATTGACTGCCGCTACTGCATCTAGCGATGGTTCATTTTTAATAGGAGCCCCCCAAAAGGCCATAATGCAATCACCAATAAACTTATCTAACGTGCCATGATGTTCAAAAATAATAACAACCTGTTGGTTAAAGTATTGATTCAATAAATGAACTATGGCTTCAGCGCTACTTTTTTCAGCCAACTGAGTAAATCCTCGAATATCAGAGAACAATACCGTGATCATTTGTTTTTTATTGAGCTGCTCAGGAGATAAAGCGTCTTCCTCAAGGAGCTTATAAACAACTTGCGGATCTAAAAATCGACCAAACATAGCTAGCGCTTGTTGGCGATGTCTATACTCTAAATAGCCATAAATAAACGAAAAAATGATAAAACTAATCAGCGTCATAAGTAATATTGAGCCAACAAAAAGTACCATTTGATGCATTAATAATGCAGTACTGAGGGCTATTAAAGTCAAGTTAGTCGTCAGTACAACTAAGCTGGCATAACAAACTTTTCTGACAAAACCATTAACCCAAATGAAACAGGCACAAGTCAATGCCATAACGACTATGCCAATAAGGCTTTGTTTAACATTGCCTATAGCCATTAAAAAGCTTTCATTTTTAAGATTATCAACTGCTGTTGCCAGCATATAAACACCCGGTAAATGGTTATTTAACGGCGTTGAACGCGCATCAAATAAACCCGAAGCCGTCGCACCAATTAAGATGATTTTTCCTGATAATTGCTTTAGGTAGCTGACATCGTTTTTTATTACCGCCTGGTAAACATCACTATAACTTAACGTGGGATAGGGTTGCACAGCCGAGCCATACCATTGCAGTAATATTTTTTGCGACTTTGGTAATGGTAGTGCCTGAGAGCTAACCAACCTTGCTGGTAGCGATAATAACTGCCAACCAGCAAGTTCTCTGTACACATCATAATAACGGCCAACGCCATCAAATTCGGCGGTAAAGTTAATACTCCCTAACTGCCAATACTCCTTGTTAATTGCCTGCGGTAAAATAAAGCTTCCTTTAGCCTTGTCATCCGCCAGCGGTGTTTTTATTAGGCCTAACTCCTTGGGAAGTTGTTTGAGTAACAGGCCACCACCGGAAACTAACTTTTGTTCTAATGTTGCAAAGTAGACCTGATTTGTTTGTGTCAGCACCTCATTAAAATAGCTGTCGGCATCAGGTCGGTAAATATCTTGCTCTGCAAATAAGATATCAAACCCTATAACTGAATTTTTCAATGGCAGCAGTGCTTCAATAACTTGTGCATGAACGGATCTAGGCCAAACCCAACGACCTGCGATAGCATTCATTTTCTGTAAACTATAATCATCGATAGCGATGACAACAATATCGCTATCGGCTTTTAATTGAGAGGCTAAGTATCGTGATTGTCTATCAAAAACAGCATAATCTGCCGTTTTAAAAAATTGCTCTTGCTGAGAAAAAAGATAAGTAAGCATCAGAAGAGTCGTAATAAAAACTGATATGATTTTGATTCTAGGTAATACCATAAAGTGAATACCCGAGTGTAGAAACACGAATGTCGCCACGACCAAGTGAAGACTATTTATTAATAATATTAAGGTTAACCGCTAAAGCGAAATTGTCGAATTTACTTGTCTAAATGGGTGAATATTCCATCCCAGTTTGCATTCATCTTTTCACCTTGCTTTACCTGTATCCGTTCATTATAAATTTTAAAGTAAGTGGTAGAGGGGAACTGCTCTGTTACAGTGCTTAACTGAAGCAAAGCGTCTTGCCACGATTGCTTTTTATAAAGTAATAATACTTGGTTAAATGCTGTGACCTGCTCACGTAGCTTTTGACTACTGTCGGCTAACAAACCTAAGGGTTGATATATGGTTAAGCCCTGCTTTTTCCCTTTAACTCTTACTGTGTCTATTTCTTGAAAGAGAATATCTTTGCACTGCTCTTTAGTGGCCTGTGTCACTAATATTGAGACTCCATAATATTTAGTCAAGCCTTCTAAGCGAGATGAAATATTAACGCCATCGCCAATGACTGTATAATTTAACCTTGTAGCAGAGCCCATATTACCCGCAATAACCTCAGCGGTATTAATACCAATCCCTAAACCTATTTCAACAAAATTTCTCGCTGCAAGCTCTTGGTTGATTACCACTAACTCTTGTTGCATTGCTAGTGCTGCCAACACTGTGTTTTGTGCTTGTCTCTCATCTTTTATGGGTACACCAAATAGCGCCATCACTGCATCACCAATATATTTATCGATAACACCATGGTGGGTATCTATTATTTTACTTAACCGTGTTAACAGTTGATTTAACAGTGTGATCATTTCTTTAGCATTGTGCGTTTCACACAAACTAGTAAAATTTCGGATATCGCTAAACAAAATTGTCACTTCGCGCTCTTCTCCTCCTAATTCCACACCTTTATTTAGTAACTGCTCTGCAATAGCAGGAGAAACCACTTTACCCAGCAAGGTTCGAACCTTGGCCCGCTCTGCTAAACCTTTTGCCATGGCATTGAAACGCTTAGCGAGCTGGCCAAGTTCATCTTTTTGGTTTACCTCTATCGTTAAGTCATAGTGTCCTTGTTCAATTTTTTCAGCGCCTTGGGCTAACACGGTAACTGGCTGTGTTATTTTTCTGGCAATAAGATTTCCGCCAATAATAAGAAAAATTAAAGCGATAAAAAAACCGATAGCAACAATCAAGTGTAGGTTTTCATAAGGAGCTAAAGCTTGTGCCAGTGAGCGTTGCAACAAAGCAATAACGTATTCTTCATTTTCACTTTTTATTGGTACAACGACAGAAACATAACGTTGCCCTGCAAGTGATAAATCAAAGTTTTTATTCACATGCTGACTCACCTTGTAGCCCTGATGAAACAAGGCTTTAGACGTTAAGGCTTGTTCTGACAATTGGCGCATATCTCCGGTCAATGTTGACGCTAATTGTTGCCATTTATAGCTCGCCGCGGAAGTTAACTTGCTACCAAACAGGATTGAAACATCAGATTTAGTCGTTTTTTGTAAATTTACTGCAAATTCATCGGTTAGTAAAAAACCCATAACAATCCAATGACTTGGCTCAGGAGAAAATAAGGGTACGGCAACTAATAAGTAAGGTTTACTTTCAATAAAAGCAATAGAATCTGCTTCACCATACTCACTGTTACTCGCTTGTTCAATAAGGAGAGGCAGGTAAAATGGTTTCGCTGTTAGCTGAGGGTGACTGGTATCGGCAATGATATTACCTTCCATGGAAAGCAATAACATGACATCGGCATCTACGCGCTGTTGATGACTAATAAGTGTTGATAATACCGTTTTATGTTCATTGGTATTGGCAACGGGTTTAAACGCATAATCAGACGATAAGGCTCTGACCTTTGACAATAAACTATCGCGATGCTGTGCCAATGATTTGAAGAATACATCCGCAGTTACTTGCAAAGCCTCATCAATATTTGCTCTTGCCGTTGCTATATTGGCATCACGAATAACAACAAATAATGATAATTGGATAGGGATAAAAATTACCATCACAAAGGCAATAATTCTGGTACGAAAATGACTGAACCTAAAAAGCTTCTTAATGGTAATCCCTCACATGACCAGACATTATACCCTCTAATTTGAACATGCTCTTTTCAACATAACCCTACATATTCATATTGCTTGGGTATGTCTTGTCGAAATTAATAACCTCTTCGCCTAGTACTTTTGGGTGAACGCCATGCTTTAAACTGTGTTTTTTGTGCTACGGTAAAAACAAGCTCTTCTTCACCATCACTAATGTTTATTTGCTGTGTATTGAGTTGCTCATTATCTTTCGCTTTTGGGTGCCAAACAGCTACTTCATATTGCCCTTTGCTTAAGTTAGTTAACATTGCTTGTCCTGCTTTATCAGAAATAGTGAATTTATTGGTATCCACTACATAAATATATGCCTTCATCCAGTCATGAATATTACAAGCCATCGCAACGACACCTTTGTTATCAAATACAACTGGCGATGCTGGATTACCACTATAAAGTGGTAATTCAAATTGTTTAGATTTTGAAAAAGAGTAAACCTGATGGCGTATTTCATCATTGTTAGGGAAATTAATGGCACTACCACGTTGTACCACTGTGACATAAGGAATGAATTCTTTATCTACTTGATCAATAACTACCGAATTATCACTTACTTTAGGCAAGGTTTCTTTAATATAAATAACGGCAAACTCAACAGGATTTTTATTGTCATCAACCACTTTCACCTTAATAGAGTTAGCATGATTTAGCCAAGGAGTTACAAGGCAAATAGAGATAAAACACCAAACAGAGAACTGAAATATCTTCATCTTATACCCCTTAATAACGGTAGTTGAAACTGAGTAAGTAGGAGGTGCTTTGATAATCTAAAACATCAGCTTTCCCTTGATAATGCTCCATAACAAAATTAAGTCCTGAATGACTGGTTAGGCTATAACTCAGTGAAGCAGAATAAATATTACTACTGCCATCAAGCTTATAAACACAACCACCAAATATTGCATCTTTGGTAATAGCTTTTACCTGTTCAACGTCAAGTACTTTAGCGACATTATCCTTGCTGCACGATGATTGAAAATCGCCCTGACGACGTGCATAACTAGCAGATAACAACCAATTTTGGTTAAGGATATAATCCACAAAAAACGATAAATGCATATAGGATTGGTCAAAAACATCACTTGATAATTCGGGCACAATGACAGAGCCTGCATCACCATTTGTGGTAGTAAAATCAAGACTAGCCGCCAAAGATAATTGATTATTAATATGCTGCCCAACCTCTAGAGTACTAAAAAGTATGTCTGTTGATTGAGCATCCCACTCTACTTCTTTATGTCGATAGTTAACATTAAACTGCAAATAGGGTTGATAAAACCCTAAACCAAACTTATGCCTAATACCAAGGTTTGCACCAAGTTGGCTATTATCCATAGCGTTAAAATCCTGATACTTTTCAACATCAAGCTCAAGTAAAAAGCTCATTCGGGTAAAACCATTAAATTGATAAAAACGGCCAACGATACCATTAAAAGCTATACGTTCATCACTATGGGTGTCATCACTAAAAGCTGACAAGTTAAGGTTATCAATAGCGGTATATGACAATTGTGCGTCTGAGACCCATTCAACCCATTCGCCTTCATCTACTCCTTGCTGGGCTGCTATGGGAGTAGATAGAATCAATATGATGATAATCGCGGCAAAAGAATTCTTCATAAATGCACCTATTAAAGCCAATAACTTGCAAACAAGCGAAAACAGTCATCAAAGTATAGTTCACAAGTTTGCCAATTATTAAAATTGTAGAAATTTATGATTACAATGTCGCAAGGAGTAATGTTTTAAACAGGAATTGCATTTTTTAATGGTTAACTTTTACAATTCCTTGCTCACCATCCTATACTTTTTATTAATTTAAGGCGTTTAACTTGCTACAGGGGATAAAATGAACAGCATTGAGCACTTTATTGAGATAGGCATAGCATTATCTTCAGAGAAAGATCATGGCATATTATTAGAGAAGGTAATCAAAAGTGCCATAGAGATAGCTAATGCCGACGCCGGTACTATCTACTCGATATCTGATCAAGGTGAGTTAGTTTTTGAAACTATCATTAATAAAACCTTATCACTGCATTTAGGCGGTACTACCAATAATAAAATTGATTTTCCGCCTATCCCAATCCTACAGTACGGTGAAGTTAATGAAAGTGCGCTTGTCGCCATTGCAGCCCAAACGGGTGAAATAATTAATATTGCTGATGTTTACCAATGCCAGGATTATGATTTAAATGCCGCCAAAGTCATGGATAACATGACGGGTTATAAAACCCAGTCAGTTTTAACGTTACCAATGAAAAACCATCAAGGGGACCTTAACGGCGTTATTCAACTTATCAATGCGGTCAACGAACAAGGCGAAATAATTCCCTTTAGGGAAAACACGGTAAAACTAACCCATGCACTTAGCTCACTGGCAGGTGTCATCCTCACCAATAAACAACTTATAGATGAAATGGAAAACTTATTTTCTTCTTTCTCCCAGTTAATCGCATCTGCCATTGATAAAAAATCACCTTATACCGGAGGTCATTGCCGCCGTGTCCCGTTAATTACCATGATGTTGGCTGAGGCTTGCCATGAAATAAGTAATGGCCCACTAGATAAATTTTCCATGAGCAAAGACGATTTTCATGAACTTGGTGTAGCGGCTTGGCTACACGATTGTGGCAAAGTAGCCACGCCGGAATCTGTGATGGATAAAGCGAAGAAACTGGAAACTGTATTCGACAGAATAGAGTTAGTCAGTGCTCGTTTTGAAATTGCCGCGAGAGATATTTATCACAGCAACAAGTATGATGAAAATCAAAAAGCCCTTTTACTAAAAGATCTCGAAGCTGATCGTGACTTTATTTGTCATGCCAATAAAGGTGGTGAATTTTTTGATGATGATAAAACTCAACGTGTCTATCAAATTGCTAAAAAGTATCAAGTAACCATCAAAGGAGTTAAACAAAACATATTAAATAGCGATGAGATCTACAACTTAATTACCAAACGCGGTACCTTAAATGACAAAGAGCGACGAGTCATTAATGGCCATATGGATGTCACTGTTGAAATGCTTGAGTCCATGCCGTTTCCAAAACATTTAAAGCGTGTACCTGAGTACGCTTGTGGCCACCATGAGAAAATGGATGGCACTGGTTACCCTAAAGGTTTAAAGCGAGACGAAATGTCTATTCCAGCAAGAATAATGGGCATTGCCGATGTTTTTGAAGCGTTAACAGCAAATGATCGTCCATACAAAGACCCAAAAACCTTATCAGAAACCCTGACCATTATGGGAAGGATGAAACTAAATGATCACTTAGATCCTGACTTATTTGATGTTTTTATTTCAGAAGGAGTATACTTAAAATTTGCCAAACAATATTTAGAAGCGTCCCAAATTGATAATTTTGACATCAACGAAATCCCCGGCTGTGGGGCCGATGTTATTTAAGCAAGTGTAACGCTATTCATATAAAGGTATTGATTAAAAGAAGTATGATTTTTTTTAGATTTAATAGCAGACAAATATTCTTTCCAGCAAGGTTATTTGCTTTATGCCTTTATTTATTTACTTGCGGCTATTGTAATTCAACCACCTATAACGAATTAGCCAAAATTGATCAAACCTGTATTAGTTCTTCTTCTCAATGCTTATTAAACGTTGAAACAGCGTTACTAACATCAATGAATGAAAGTAGACAATGGTATCGTCTTAAGTTATTTCAGTTAGATGCACTCTTTAATTTGCAGAAATTTGATCAGCTTTCGGCTGAAATAAATACCCTACTCACTTTAAAAACTCGTCCAATAAACTTCTCTGTTTATGTCTATATTTATCACGCTAAAATACTCAATAGTAAGAAAGAGACCAGCCTCGCAAAAATATATATAGAAAAAGCTATAAATTTACTCGAAAAGATTAATGATAAGTACCCTGATCCCATGAGACTAATAGAAATAGCTAATATACAAGCAGCAATGAAAGAGCACACGTTAGCAAAGAACACCTTATTACAGTTAGAGAGAAAGTTTGAAGGTAAATATCATCCGATATTTAAACGAGAGTTGTATGCAAATTTAGGTCATATTGCTGTTTTTCAAAAGGATGATGCTTCACATGTAACCTACCGCGAAAAATCGCTAAAATGGGCCTTGGTAGCAAATAACAATCAACAGGTTGGCATTGCTTATTATAACTTAGCTACTGCTTACCTTAAGGTTAATCGCTATAAATCGTCTGAAGAAAATTACAAAAAATCGATTACCTTTGCAAGTATCGAAGACGATATCATGATTACTTATACTAGTCAGTTAAGGTTAGTTGAGCTGGCTTTGCTACAAGATGAAAATGATAAGGCACGGACATTATTCAAGCAATTACCAATACTCTCTGTGAACGAGAAGCTAAGTGAGAATTTCAAGACATTGCATCAAGATCTTAAGTTAAGGCTACCCCTTGAGTAACTTGGATAATGAAAAAAATTAATATCTACTAATGTTTAGTAAACATAAGCGTATTCATAGCCTTGTATACCTTGGTTGAATATGAGACGAATACCGCCTTAACAATAGCTAAATGCTATTTAACGCCAAATATGCGTAGATTTCTATTGCTCAACTCACAACAATTTCTTACTATGGCTGTGACAATAATAATTAAGGAGTAACTTGAATGAACAAAAGTGAATTAGTAGCGAAAATATCTGAAGGCGCAGACATCTCAAAAGCATCAGCAGGTCGTGCGTTAGATAGCTTAATTGAATCAGTAACAGCTGAATTAGCTAGTGGTGGTGATGTTGCATTAGTAGGTTTTGGTACTTACAAAGTAAATGACCGCGCGGCTCGCACAGGCCGTAATCCTCAAACAGGTGCCGAAATCCAAATTTCTGCTGCTAAAGTACCAGCTTTTAAAGCGGGTAAAGCATTAAAAGATGCAGTGAACGTTTAATTTGACTAGATCACAAATACCCCGTTAATACCGGAGTATTAACTGTGATTAATATAGTTATAATGGTGAGTGTTTAGATTATTTGAACACTCACCTTTCACTTCTAAGAAAAGAGCAAAAACTAACTGATTTTCAATTCGAGCAGCCATTGCTCAGCGCATGAATTATTCCATCCCCCTTTCCCACTATATTTAGCAACAACGCCTTAAAGTCAATACACTTACCTTAAACTTCCTGTACTCTGATGTAACTATACCCGTCACCATTCAAGATGCATGTTTCAGAGCGGTTGAGCGATTTCAATGCAAGGCACAGTGATGAAGGAATGGTTATTTCCACTGAAATAGAGCCCTTTGAATGGTAATGGGTATATAGCCAACAAGAACAGGGCATTCACTTGATATACAAACATAGAATACCCAAAATCTGCTTGGTATTTACATACCATTACTATTCACAATGTAAGGAATTAACAGGTTTAGCTGTTGCGGCTCTATAAGCGATCACCATAACCGTAATATAAGCAATCACCAAACTAAAAGCTGTGCTTATCATAAAGGCGCTATAGGGCATATCAATACGATAGATGAAATTATTTAACCAGTCTCGCATAAGCAAATATGCCAAAGGTAGTGAAATAACATTGGCAATAATCACTAAACTTGAAAATTGGTTCACTAACATAAAACAAAGCTGGCGAGTGCTCGCGCCTAATATTTTCCGAATAGCTATCTCTTTTACCCTACGCTGAGTTGTAAATGCCGCTAAACCAAATAACCCTATTGCGGTTACTACAACAGCTAATAAGCTAAACAGATTCAATAAGTCTGTTTGCTGGTTTTCATTGCGATAACTAGAATCAAATAAATCGACAACCCAATCATATTTAAATGCTAACTCAGGTGATAATCCTAACCAAATTTCCTTAATGTCATTTAGACTGTTAACGTTAGCAGCTTTTTTTAAACGGATGGAAGTCCAACGTAGTGCTAGGTCTTTTGGTTGCTCAGCTAATACGTAGGTCATTGGATCGACGATATTTTTCACATTTACATAGTGACTATCCGCAACCACACCAATAACTTGATGGTTATGTAATCCGTCTTGACCTCCCCCTAAAGTCAGTATTTGTCCAACCGCCTCTTCTGCACTCCAACCTAAGCTTGCAGCTAAAGTTTGATTAATAACTAGTTTCCCCTTTGAGGACTGCCAGTCTGTTGTATTTTCTTGGTAAGCATCGTTAATATAAACATTTGAGAAAACTCTACCACTTAATAATTGGATGCCATAGGTCTTGAAAAAATCTAAACTTACTGGATTATTTCCAACCCTAATCTCATTACTTATATCATCAAGTCGCCTGACAGTATTTGAGGTTCTGGTTGCTTTTGTCGGCACTGTATGTGACATAGTGACTGAAATAACATCTGGGTGACGCAGAATTTGGCTCTTAAAAGCGTTGTAAATACTATCACCCCGTGAGACAACGATGACTCCTTCACGCTCGAAACCTTGTTCCATGGTATTGATATATTTCATTTGCCAATTCACCACTAAACTCGAAACCAGTAAAAATGTAGCGATAGCAAATTGTAAAATTATAAGTGCTTGTTTCAAAAATACTGCTGCAGTAGACGTAGTCATTAAACCTTTAAGTACGTGAGCAGGTGATAGGTGACTTAAATAGAAGGCCGGGTAGCTACCTGCTAAAATTCCTACCAAAAGAGATAAAGCCAGTAATTGCAGTAATTGCGAAAAGGTGACGGAAAATATTATATCTACATTCATTAATTGGTTAAATGCAGGTAGACAAAGGTAAACCAGCGCCACTGAAAAAAGACAAGCAATAGCGGATAACATCACGGCCTCAGATAAATATTGCCCCATTAATTGTCGTTTACTGGCACCTAAAGCCTTACGCACACCTACATCTTTACCCCTTCTCATCGCTGCCGCCGTAGATAAATTAGTGAAATTCACGCAAGCTAATAGCAGTATCATTAAAGCAATAATACTGAAAACCATTACCATCACGGCACTGCTTGGTGGCGTTAAACTTTTGGTTGTTATGTTATCAAGGTAGATATCAAGCAAAGGTTGAATAGTAACGCGATTAGTCTTAAATGATGATAAGCCTTTAGCCCGACTATCATAATAATCACTAATCCTTTGTGTTAAAGCATTGATAGCCGATGGCTGTCTTATTTTCACATAGGTTCTAGTAGCATTAAAATTCCATGCATCTATCCATTCTGGCCTAGATATTTGTCCGTAAAAATTAACCATAGGCAATATCATTGTTAAGGGCATGGTTGTTGGTATTGTCGGTTTTTGAATAACACCTGTGACTTGATGCGCTTTACCATTAATAATTAAACGTTTACCTATTACTCCTGTTGTTGAAGAAAAATATTTAATCGCTAAATCTTGATGTAGTACTAAGCTATCTGGCGCATCTAGTGCAGTATTAATATCGCCTTCAATTAATTGAAAGTCGAAAAATGAAAAATAGTTAACATCACCATAAAGTACTCGCTCTGAATAGACACTTTGTTGGTGCTTAATTGAAACATTTGAGGGTGAAACGCGCGTAGCATCCTCTACCTCAGTAAAATTTTGCGTTAACTCTTTAGCTAACCTTAAAGGGACTTGCGCTTGTGGCTTATTTTCGCCGCGAATTAAGTTAACCCGATAGATATCTTTTGCATCGCTAAAGGCTGTGTTGTAACTTTTTTGATGATCAACATAAAGATGGATCAATACAAAGCTCGAGATACCAATAATCAATCCCAACAGTTGAATAGAGCTGGTTAACTTATCTCGACAAAAATTTCTCCACGCCACAATAAATAATAACTTAATCACAAGTCACCTCCGTTAAAGTTTGTGCTTTTTCCGTCTCTTTGGAAGTTAGCACTGTGGGTGAATGTTCCTTTACATTGCCGTTTACCTTATCGCCAACATATTCTGGAACTTGATGGTCATCTTTGACTTTACCGTCAAGCAGTTCTATAACCCGAGTACCATAACAACTATGCTCTGGCGCATGAGTCACCATGACAATAGTTGCCCCCGCTAGGTTAAGTTGTTGTAATAACTCCATGACTTGAATAGAATTTTTTGAATCGAGATTACCCGTTGGTTCATCTGCTAATATTAAGTCAGGGTTCGTGACAATAGCTCTGGCTATAGCAACACGCTGTTGCTGACCTCCTGATAATTTTGCTGGCAGATGCTTACGACGATGGCTAATACCAACCTTTTCTAATACCGTATCAACACGCTTTTTTCGCTCTGCCTTAGCAACATTATGGTAATAAAGCGGTAACTCTATATTTTGCTCAACGCTTAACTCATCAATCAAATTAAAGTTTTGGAAAATAAAACCTATATGTTTTTTTCTTAAGGTAGCGCACTGTTTTTCATTAAGTTCATTCACCGCGTTACCTAAAAAGATAAATTCACCGGTATCTATATTATCTAACATGCCTAATACATTGAGTAAGGTCGACTTACCACAGCCAGAAGGTCCTAGAATGGATATAAATTCCCCTTGCTTAATGGTTAAATTCATTTCATCTATAGCGACGGTTTCTACTTCATCGCCAATAAATGAACGGCTTATACGGTTAAATTTGATCATGACTTTTCCTTGATTCATTCTAATGAGTGAATATTAGCTATTACGGGTTAATATTGGTTTTTTTAGCTGACTCATTGTTTTAATGAGTATTTTTTTAACCTAGTTATAGGTCAGTTACGGCTTGAGATATTTAACTGTTCGGCATCAGAAAAGCTGGCATAAGAAGATGTTATTACCTGCTCTCCTGTCGTTAAACCGGAGAGTACTTCGATACTTTGTGGGTTTCTTCTACCTAAACGGATAAGGCGTTTACTTGCCTGTTCGCCATTGTTAGTTAACACAAATACCCAGGCCCCTGCTGTGCTTTGCATAAAACCCCCATTAGAGATTTGCAGTTTTGATTGGCTAGAAGAGAGGTTGAATTTAAGTTGTAGGCTTTGACCTAAACGTAATTGTTGAACGATAGCTTTATCTGCAATACTAAAATCCACCTTGAAAGTACCGTTGTCTATTCCAGGGTAAACTTTAGTCACATCAACTTGATAGGTTTGTCGATTAAGCACAAAACTAGCGCTTTGTCCTTTTTCAACACGGCTAACGTAAAACTCATCTATTTGTGTTGTCACCTTGTATTGCTCAATTAAATCGACTTGCCCTAGACGCTGACCATTACTTTTTGACTCACCTACTTGTGCATCAAGAAAAGTCAGTTGCCCTGCACTCGGAGCTCGGATAACAAGCTTATCTAGACTACCCCGAGAGATAGCTAAATTTGTTTCTAGTGTTTTAATGCTTTGGGCTAATTGTTCAAGTTGTTGGTTTTGTAATACGCCCTCTTTTTTCTGGCTCTCTTGCACTGTTGCTCGATACCGTAATTGGAAATCCAATTCATCCTTCACCGTTTCAAAAGCGTGCTCTGAGACAAGCTTTTTTTCCATGAGTATTTTGCTGCGGTTAAACTGTTTTTGCAGTCTCAGTACTTCAAAATCTAACTCTATAACATCACGCTTTAGTGCGAGCTGGTTTTGCTCTAATGCTAAGCGCGTATTACGCATATTATTGATTTGCTCAGACACTTCAGCTTCACGAGCCAATACGTTGAGTTGCAGGTTAGTATTGCTCAGTTTTATGATGGCCTGCCCTTTCTCTACTAAAGCACCTTCTTGAATAAGTACTTCTTCAACACGGCCCCCATCAATGGCATCAATAAAAATAGTTTTGATTGGCTCAACTACACCGCGTAAGGGTAAATATTCCGCAAATTCAGCCTGTTTAACTGTCGTGATAACTAAGTTGTCACTGACAACATTATAATTTTTGCCAGAGCTGCTCAAAGCAGCACTGCTTTGAGTAAACACAAAAAGCGCTATTAACAAGCTAGTGCTAAAACCTGCAAATAAATACTTAGTACGGTGTGCATTTTTGATTTTTTTTACTAGTGGCTTGTCCATGGTTATCCCTACTTGTTAATTTGATAAGCAGTGTTAACTAGAGCAGAGATAAAAAAAGGAATAAGGCGGGATTAAAGCGTGATTAATGATGTCAAAGTTGTGACCACCTGAACGGTCACAACTTTACTTACTTTAAAACAGCAACTTAGAGTTAGAATGAATGAGTAGAGGAAAACGTATAAATTATTTATAACGTCGTTGTTTGCATAATATCAGCGACTGAATGTTTCATTTTTGAAAAAACCATACCTTTTTTATTCATGTCAAAGTCATTACCCGAGAAGGTTTTTTGCCACATTCTGATATTTTTCAGAACAAATGAATAATGATTGTATTGTTTATTATCACTATTTGACTGGCAGACTAAGCCATCATCAATGACTTTTAAATTCAGCTTTCTGTTGATAATGCTTGGCTGACAAGTTAAGCCTGTTGCTTGTGGCTCAGCTGATAGTGTTGAAAACTTCATCACTTGAAAACTTTCATCAGCAATAAAGTAAAAGCTATCACCGACTGTGGAATATATTCCACCTTGATAGCCCGTTGGTAATGAAGATAACTTTTGATCGACAATGTTATAGCGCATTAAAGACCAATCAGCATTTTTGATGGTAGAAAGCAGTAAATTATTTTCATCTTGCCAACTAACACCCACAATGGCGATATTATCCAGGGGTAGCTTGCTTACTGACAATTCATTAACATTAGCCACATAGAGCTGATTATCTGCCAATATCATTAATTGAGTATCATTAGGAGAAAAAGCTAAATCATACAGTTTAACCGGATTATTAAAATGCGTTAACTGCTTGCTCGCATCAGTGGTTAGCCTGCTTTGCTCCTCATTTTTCACTGTACTAAGATAGACCTCTGCCGAAGTCGAGCGCTTCGAGACAAAAGCATATTGCTCAGTGTTATTGGCCAAAGTGGGTAAATAGTCCATCACGGTTGAGTTATCAAGCTCAACATGCCCTTGAATATCTACTGAGTCACCTAGATTATTTCCTGCTTGAAAGTGAATATCTTTATTAAGTAAATAGGAAACAAAGGTAAAATCTTTGCCATTATTAAGGCGAGATAAATGTTTTACTCGTGAGGTATTGCTTGCAACAACGGCTAACTTTTCACCCGCTAAGTTACTTTGCCAAAGTTCATAAGCGGGATGAGGTGATGGATGAATTATGGTTTCATTATCATGGTGCCATATAACCGAGCGCATTAAATAGTCTACTTGAGCTGTTTTATTCAGCGTAGATTGGTTTATATCTAAGGTATAAATTCTGGTTGTTGGCGAAAACTCACTATTAATCATCAACAGCCTTTGCCCATCGGGCGAGATATCAAAACTATAATTGCCTAAGCCATTGGTAATCGGTTGGTTAACAATGTCTTTCTCAAGATTGGCTAAATTTACCCTAAACACCTGATAACCATGACTTGCCGATTGCCTATCGTTAAAATACAGGTATTGACCATCTGGCGAAAAAACAAAGTGCGGACTCGCTTGAGCGCCACATTCAGTAATGTCTTGCCAAGTATCTTTGTTTTTAATATCTGAAAGCTCTGCCCAAAAGATCATACAGACACTATTGTGTTTATATAAAAAAGCTAACTTGTCTTGTGTTGGCGACCAGACAGGTTTGCTTAATGCGCCTCTTTCATGAGTAATAGACTGCTTTGCATGGCTAGTAAGGTTTTCAATATTAATGTATGACGGTTTACCTGAAACGTCTTTTCGATAAGCTAATTTCGTTAAATCAAATGATACTGCTGGATATTGCTCAACACCTATTTCACGGGTTAGCGGCTTTACCTGTTTCGTTTGTAATACCGTATTGCTTGTTACCGATAAAAAATACCATGTAACGAGTAGCATTATTAGACCAAAGGTAATGAGTACTATAGCTTTCGCAGGTGATTGATAACGAGTTACTTCATTATTTTGTTTTTTAATGGCAACTGTGCTTTTTGAAACTCCCTTAAACGCTTCATCGTGCTCCGTTAATTGTTTAATTACCTGCTTAGCTTCTTGTTTAGTTACTTCCTTATCTACTTGTTCAGCACCTTGATTACTAACCACATCCGATGCCTCAAAATCGGCGACCATGCGATAACCTTTACGAGGTACCGTTATAATAAAACGTGGATTTTTGGGGTCATCCGCTAACGCTTTTCTGACTTTGACTAAGGTACGACTGATTGCATTTTCGGTCACTAAAGTGCCAGCCCATACGTGCTCCATCAATTCATCTTTGCTGATCACTCGATGGCTATTTTGACAAAGAAAAACCAATAAATCATAAACCTTAGGCGCTAAATTAATGGTTTCACCATGACGATATAGCAATTGGTTATGTGTATCGATGCAAATATCAGCAAAGTGTAAATAGCGCAAAGTAGGTCCTTGTTATTATTTTTAATTATATTAATCAGTTGAACATCAACACCGTTATAGTACTGCACTTTAATCGACTTATTAAGATTTTTAAATAGTCATTTGACTCCCTGTTACAACTCTCCTTTCCAATACAGCTCTTACCCCTTGAATTACGGGCTTAGTCACAGTTAGGTCATGAAAAAATCCAATATTGTTCCTAACAAGTCCCCCCTCTTTCATTACTTTACGCTGTGCTCTAGATATCATTTTAAAAGAAAAAATACGAAGCAAACAACGGAGAGTACAAAATGATTAATTTTTTTACCTTAAAGAGTTATCGTCGACCACTTAACACATCGCTGATTTATTTATTAATCTGCATTAGCATGCTATTCACTATTTTTTATAGCGGTAAAAGCTTAGCTAATAACTTGGCGAACAACTTGGCGAACAAAGGATACAACCATGCATTGGCCAACAAAAACGCGCGAAAAATACTGATAGTCATATCCAGTGACGCACATGGCTATTGGTTACCTGAAGTACTCGAACCTTATCAGTTATTACAACAGGCTGGCTTTGCTATAGATATTGCTAGCCCCGTTGGCGG
>Ga0209395_1003353_pt1 | contig 19890 bp, 18 predicted proteins | sample GOMGulsemesocosm_3_FD_184635 | JGI IMG/M metagenome (GOLD analysis project Ga0209395, IMG submission 184635) | Methane-oxidizing microbial communities from mesocosms in the Gulf of Mexico - GOM9D Gulf of Mexico (SPAdes) (version 2) | ecosystem: Environmental > Aquatic > Marine > Cold seeps... | reverse complement strand
ATGAAGCGTTTGTTATAACCGATAAAATCAGCGCTGCGTTACCTGACCTTTCCTGACCTTTTAATTACTAAAAAACATATGGGTAATGGTCATTGTGATCCGCTGTATGGGTTAGATAAAAATGATTTTCCTGATCTGGTGCTTTTTTTGCAGAGCGGAGAGAGTTGGGATGAAGAGCTACATGAGTACGCTAGCAGACCCATAGATCAGCGCCCCCCATTGATAGTGCTCGGCAGAGAAGATCATGAGGGTGCCATGCGCGCGGCAATGAAGGCCGGAGCGCGTGACTTTTTAACAGAGCCGGTTCAGTTCGATGAGATCATCGAATCGATTAGACAGGTTGTCGAGGAAATACAAGAGATCGGTCAAGAGGGTAACGGCAACCTGATTGTGATCATGAATACAAAAGGTGGTTCGGGCGCTTCATTGTTAGCCAGTAATATTTCACACATGCTCACTACTGTTATGGAGCAGCGTGTTGTATTAATTGATTTGGACACTCAATTTGGATCCCCAGGGCAATATTTGGATCTTACTCCCAAGCAGGGGTTGCTCGAAGCCCTGCAGATGATTGAAGAGTTGGATGAGTTTGCTTTGGATAGCTACTTATTGACTCATGAAAGCGGCCTTCGTGTGTTGAGTATTGAGGGGCAGGATTTACTTTTGCATGAAAATTTGACAGGCGACCACTTGGCAATGCTGTTAGAGCTTTTGGGGAAAAACTATGACCAAATTATAGTGGACATCCCTCGGCATATTGATCCCTTAACAACGACAGCACTGGAGCACGCAGACAAAGTGGTTTTGGTTACCCAGCAATCTGTAACCCATATAGCTGACACAACTCGGTTAATGAAAATTATTTGTCAGGATCTGCAAATTGATAAAAAACGTATCGTGCCTATCGTTAATCGCTATCAAAAGGGTTCAGTGGTTTCTCTTTCTGACGTAGAAAAAGCGTTTCAGGGGATCTCTCCATTTGTCGTGACGAATGATTTTGAGAAGGTTAATGACAGTATAAATAATGGCATTCCCTTATATGGGCTTGCTAAAAACGCACAGATAACTAAAGAGATACTTGGTTTAAGCTCGGAGCTGGCTGACATGTCCGCTCCAGAGAAAAAAAGTATTATCGAACGATTAAAAGCTCGATTATAAAAAGGAGTATTTAATATGGCCACGACACCGTATGGAAAAGAACAGGCTTATGAAAAAGCTGAGGCGAGTAGCGAAGACTCTGGAAACGTGGTTACGAGCAGAGATAATAAACAAAAAAACGCGTTAAGTTCGCGTGAACGTGAATGTAAACAGACAATTTATAAAAAACTAGTAAAAGTTGTCGACTTAACCTTAATTGATAGTCTGCCTGAGCACGAGGCGCGTCTTCAGATTCGTGATATCTGTGATCGCTTGGTGCGTGAAGAGGGGTTGCCACTGAATCTGGAGTCCAGAAAACGGTTGGCTCACGAAATAGAAAATGAAATTTTGGGGTTAGGTCCCCTTGAGCAGCTTCTGGACGACCCTGGAATATCGGATATCTTGGTCAATACAGAGAATAAAGTGTACATCGAACGTGGCGGCTTGCTGGAGCTGACGGATGTGCGGTTCGATGATAGAGCGCATTTACTCAATATTATTGATCGTATCGTATCCAGAGTCGGACGTCGTATTGATGAGTCCTCACCGATGGTGGATGCGCGCCTCGCTGATGGTTCTCGAGTTAATGTCATTATCCCTCCGCTGTCCATTGATGGTCCCATTATCTCCATCCGCCGCTTTGGTGTTGAAATGTTGAGCGCGGATAGCTTGTTAGCAACGGATTCGCTGTCTGAACCGATGGTTAAACTTCTTGAAGCCATTGTTCATGCTAAATTAAATGTGCTGATTTCAGGTGGTACCGGCACCGGGAAGACCACTTTGTTAAACATCCTTTCTGCTTACATCCCAAGCGGGGACCGGGTGGTTACTATCGAAGATTCGGCCGAACTTCAGTTACAGCAACCCCATGTTGTACGCCTGGAAACACGTCCTCCAAATATTGAGAATAAAGGCGCGGTCACTCAACGAGATCTGGTAAAAAATAGTTTGAGGATGCGGCCTGATCGCATCATTGTCGGTGAGGTTAGGGGGGCAGAATCGCTGGATATGCTACAAGCAATGAACACCGGTCATGATGGTTCCTTGACGACTATTCATGCTAACTCAGCTAGAGATGCGTTAAGCCGGGTTGAAAATATGGTGTTGATGACAGGTATTGAATTTCCCCAGCGCTCCTTACGTTCGCAGGTTGCTTCGGCATTGAATGTGGTTATTCAGCTTGAGCGACAGGAAGATGGACATCGGCGTGTGGTCAGTATTCATGAAATTAATGGCATGGAGGGCGATGTTATTACCATGTCAGAAATCTATCAATACCAACGCCGTGGCATTGATAAGGATGGTAATGTGCTGGGCGACTACATCCCCACAGGAATCGTGCCTGGTTTCTATAAAAAGCTGAAGGTACACGGCATTGATTTGCCTATTGATGTTTTTAGCTTGGATTGAGCCTAACCGAATAGGGAGGTGAGATATGCTGCAATTATTTTTCTTGATAATGGTATTCACAGCAATAACCTTGTTGGTTTTCGCGATGGTTGTACCGGTGTTTGGGGAGGGTAGACAAACACGTAAACGCTTAAAAAATAGATTGAGGGAAATTGGCGAGGAAATCGATGTTGACGGAACTGTGCATTTACTTCGCGAACAATATCTTAAAAAATTATCACCTGTTGAGCGCGCGTTTGAATCATGGCCGGGTGTTCCCGGTTTGACGGGTTTATTACGAGAAGCGGGGTATAAAACTACCAGTTATCGTTACGTCACGAACGTTCTTATGGTTTCCGTTGGACTTTTAATTGTTACGTGGCTTTTTTTGGAGAGCTGGCTGTTTTCTCTACTGGCGGCAGTAGGTGTAGGGGCGTTAATTTTTGCTAAATTGGTTGGGGATCGTAATCAATATCGCGCAAAATTTGAGGAACAATTGCCTGAAGCTCTCGATATCATGAGACGAGCTCTGCAGGCGGGGCACCCTTTCGTAGAAACTATAAACCTCGTTGCTACTGAGATGCCTGATCCTATCGCCAAACAGTTTGAAATTACATTTAATGATTTGAATTATGGTAGTGATTTGCGGGCGGCCATGCTTGGTATGCTGGAGCGAGTGCCTAGTATTACGATGATGGGAGTAGTGACAGCCATTCTTGTTCAGAAGGATACAGGGGGCAACTTGGCAGAGATATTGGAAAAAATCAGCGGTGTTATTCGGGGCCGTTATCGTTTTCATAGGAAAGTGCGGACACTTTCAGCTGAAGGGCGCTTATCCGCCTGGGTTTTAATTTTAGTGCCTTTTGTTCTATTTCTGGTGATATATTTTACGACGCCAGGTTATTTACCTATCTTGACGGAAAGCGAATTAGGTCGGACCCTGATTTTTTGGGCTTTTGTGATGATGATTGTTGGCGTTTTCTGGATACGCAGGATTATTCGTATCAACGTTTGATCGGCAGATGAAAAAGTGAACTACTACTAGTGGTGGTGATATGGACTATTTACTGGACTTATTAGGCAATTATTTTCAGGATGAAGGGCAGCGGCGTGTGATGTTTTTGGTGCTGACTGCGGCATCTATTTTCCTTTTTGGATTGGCGTTGTCAATGTTAGTGACGGGGCTCACAGATCCAGTGAGACGTCGTTTGGCGCATATAGTTGAACCTCATCATGCAGCAGCAGCAGTACATCAAGACACAACGCAGGATAAAATTGCACATTTTATCGAGCCTGTAACAAAATTTGTGTTGCCTCAAAAGGAATGGGAACGTTCACATATCAGCGCTAAATTGGTCCATGCAGGTTATAGGCATCCCAACGCACTAATGACTTTCTACGCGATAAAAACATTATTGGCAGTTACTTTCCCTCTAATAATTCTATTTTTCACACGTTTTTATCCTGAGTTATCAGCAGCACAAGTCTTTCTTTTCGTGGTCATGGCGGCATTTATAGGTGTCATAATTCCCAATATCATTCTTGATCGTAGAGTTAAGGCCAGGAAGAAATTATTGCGGGATGGTTTTCCTGATGCCTTGGACTTGTTAGTGATTTGTGTGGAGGCGGGTTTAGGGCTGGTTGCTGCATTACAGCGTGTAGCTAGAGATCTGGATGTGAGTCATCCGCAATTGGCTGAAGAGCTTGCATTCGTAAATACTGAGATTCGTTTAGGTATTCCCCGAATGGATGCGTTGAAAAACATGGCTCATCGTACCGGGCTTGAAGAAGTAAATAGCTTGGTAGTGCTGCTTGATCAGAGTGTACGTTTTGGTACTAGTATTGCTGAGAGTTTGAGAATCTATTCGGAAGAATTTCGTGACAAGCGTACTCAGGCTGCCGAGGAGGCTGCGGCAAAAATTGGCACCAAAATAATATTCCCTCTGGTGGCGTTTTTATGGCCTGCTTTTTTCCTTGTTGCGGTTGGGCCTGCTATATTAAAAATCATGAAAGCCTTTGGCAGTATGTAAAACGATATTAGTCACCGTGACTATAAAAGGGGTTGTTGCATGCAAAAAACATTGGGGAAAGACCTCATCTTATTAAGCCTTGTAAGTGTATTTTATAATCTTGGGATTAATAAAGGCATGACTCTGCGGACTTTAAGTATGGTCTTTTTTGGCATTTTCCTCACGGGTTGTGCAACGATGAGCGAAAACTCCCAGCCAGATGTACAAGACCATCTGCTTTATGATGGTGCGTCCCCGGTAACATTTGAAAATGTCTTTAGTGCCGAAAAAGGTGTTGATTATGTTGCCCTAGGCGATGCCGAGCTAGCTAAAGGCGAGCTTGATAAGGCTTTATTTGCTTACTTAAAAGCTTTGCAAAATAGCAAGGACAAGGCAGCTGTTTATTTTAAAATTGGCTCCATACACAGCCGTCGTGATAATTCACGACTTGCTGAAATTGCATTTAAAAAAGTTGTCGAAAGTGATCCCGAGCATGTCGAAGCATTGCAGGCATTAGGGCTATTAAATTTGAAAGCGAGAAACTACTCGAAGTCGAAAAACTATTTTGAATCAGCAATAGATATCGATAAAAAAAGATTTAGCGGTTTGGAAGAAAATCAGGCTATTCCCACAACCAGTAACGAAGAAATAATGCTGATTAAGTCTGATATTGCCTTACTTAGACAGGAGCTTAGGGAAACGCTTGAATACCGAAGTGAACTGTATGGGCAAATTGATAGCCTAAAAAAAGGTGAAGATTACCAATCAAGTTATGATCCAGAAATTGCAGATTTAAACGAACAATTAAGAACGCTTTCGGATGATTTTACTGAGGATCATCCTGATGTTTTATTAATTAAATCACAGCTTACTCAACTTGAAGCAAAAAGAGATCAGGAGCTGTCCCAGCCTCAGTCTGCTGTAGAACAGGAAAAGGCTTCAGAAATTAGAGCACAGTTAACTCAAACCAATGACAAAGCGAAGGAAATAGGATCCTCGTTAAGGGCTAAACAACAAGAGTTTTCGAATGCGCAAACCGTGACTATGCAGAAAACGGCTGTAAAACCTTATGACCGATCCTCCCCTGTTTGGGCATACAACGGCTTAGGTATTCTTGCCGATCTCAACAGTCGTTACGCAGAGGCTATTGAGTATTATCAAACGGCGAATCAAATCCAGCCACGGTCAGCTCAGATAAATAACAATTTGGGCTATTCTAATTACCTGGCCGATAACTGGGCAATCGCTGAGGCGTACTTCCGTAGGGCCTTGAATTATAATCCAAACTATAAACGCACATGGCGCAACCTGGGGTTGTTATACACACGTATGGGGCATTATGAAGATGCGCTATTGACCCTGAGTCGCGTGATGGAAAAAGCAGAAGCTTATAACAGCATGGGCTATGTGTGCATGCTGCAGGGTAAGCATGACGATGCGGATAAGTTCTTCGATCAATCGATTGAATTATCGCCAAGTTATTACGAGCTGGCGTACGAAAATAAGGAAAAAAATACGCTGCTGCGGTCACGAAGCCTAGCTCAACAAATTAAAGATGACGGGCTCAGCACGCAATAGCCCGCGATTGCCATACTCTCAACAGACACCAATTAATTACTTGTTGGTGTCTGTTTTGCGTTTCTGACGGCTTGATTGCAGCTCAGTGAATGACAAAGCGTTTACCATGCTCCTTCATACGGCGCGGTGTTGCTGTCGGAGCTGCGTAGCCACTTTCAAGCAACCTTGGTTTGGTTAGCTCAAGGAAATCATCAAAACGCATTTCAATGATTTCAGCATGGCTGCCGGCATTAAAAGCAATTGTCTGGTCTATGCCAAAGCAGGGAGCTACATGTGTAGCCATTTCAAATAAATTACCAAAGGGTGGCATTGCGCCTGCTTCACATCGAGGAAACAACTCGTAAAAATCCTTTTCGCTGGCAAGGCGAATGTCCTCAGCATCCAGGGCCACCTTGAGTTCTTCGATATCAACTCGATAGGGGGCTGGTATTACCAGCATGATAAATTTTCCGTCAACACACGCGATCACACTTTTCATGAAATTCATGCCATGAATATGGGCCGATTGTGCGGTTTGCTGTGCGGTATAGGCGGGTGAGTGGATGGTTGTTTTGTAGCGCGTCTGATGTTCGTCCAGAAACGCTTTCAGGCGAGAGTTAATCATGGCTAGCTCCTTTTTGATTATGGCAAAGAGAGCGCAGTCGCATTTTACAGCGGGGCTTACCCTTAAAGGATAAAAAATCCGGCTATGGGAGTAAAAGAATCAATACGTCTATTGGTGCGGCTATAGCTACTTTATAGGTATTAGGGAACCTCTGATTAAGTCCAGGATGGCTGCGCTGGCGCTATTGCGGGATGAGATGCAAGGCGAAGCCTGCAGCGAATGTCTAGACCTTCGCAAAGGCTTTAACGCGGCAGGTCGTCCGCAAAAGCCCAGCCCGAAAGGGTTCGGACCAAAATGCGCCCTGCCAGTGTTGCTCCGCTCGTTGTATAGCTACGGCATGCAACCTTCACGAAGCGCCTTGGCAGAACGCATTTTGAGCTCGAACGCAGTTCATCAGTGACTTAATCAGAGGTTCCTTAGATAGCGCTGTTCACTCAATCAAAAATTGATGTGTTTCCCTTTTATGTTTTTCCAGATAGGTCATAAATGGGGTGCCGCCAGTGCCAACATCAGTCGGGTTGGCCTGACTGGATTGAGACTGTTGCTGAATAAACCGCGCCGCAAACTCAAGATGCATGTTACGAAATTTTTCAATGAGCATGACGCAGCAGTTATAGGTTTCAGCCAGTTTCGGCATGTCATGGTGTTCTCGCTGGACAAAGGCTCGAACTGAGGGGCCGCTGGCAATTTGATCCAGGAAGGCACGATGCTGTGACGGCATATAATTACGCATTTCCAGCAAGTACTCTTTTAAAGGGTCGTCTTTGTGCGCTATTCCCAGCAGGGTATCCAGTGCCGGAATAATGCTGCTTTGCGCACCGGTTTCACCGCGAAATTTCTGGGCTTTGTTTTGATAGGCTGTTACACCTTCGTACAACAAGCCGTCGGGAAGGGAAGGGTTGTTAGTCCAGCCGTGAATAAAGGGCCTGACACGGTTGTAATAAATAAACGGATCGCAATGCTCGGGCATACGCGCAAGGCTTAGGCACATGGCTTTCAGCGCGTTCTGAATGCTACTCAGGTTTTGAATTAGTTTTTCCGATTGTTTTTCTGTGACGGCTTCCTGTGCGGGCAAAAGGCAAGAAACGGCTGGAATGGCGCGTGTTTCAATATCCACGTGAATCAGAATAAACCACTCCTCATCAATACCTCCCCAAAAATTTTGTAGCAGAGCGATATTGCCAAGCTCCACCGGGCGATTTGCTTCAAGACGGCGCCAGTTGTGTAGGGCATAAGACGCATAAGACAGCACCGGCGGGCGGTCGAGTATTTGTGACAGTTGATGCCAAGGCACGGCCAGTATTGCTGGTAGGCTGTTGGCGGGGCTTGAAGCACCCCATACATAGGCGTGACCGATGAATGACAATATCACCATAGCGCGTTCTACCTCGGCGGCACTGCCTAGCTTTTCAATCGGGAAGGGCGGTAGTGTTTCAAACAAAGCATGCAAGCGGTCGCTTAGCAGTAATTTTGGCAGCTGAGTGGCCGCGTCTTCCCATTCACTAAAGTCTGATGGCAGTTTTTCTAAAGGGTCAGCAGAGGGAAGAAAACCCAGTTGAGGATTGAAGCTGGCTTGAGGTGACGTCATCGATAGTCCTGCATCAATACCACCAGTGCGCTGGATCGACAATTCAAAGTATTACTTTTTTGTGGTGTTGCTTGACGATGTTTTTATAGCAGTCCAGCGCCTCGGGATTGGCTAAGGCGTTTAGATTGTTTACTTCGTTGCCCTCCACCGTGGCTTTTACGGCCAGTTCCGCAATTTTGCCAGAGCGGGTGCGGGGTACATCGGCCACCTGATAAATAAGATCGGGGACATGGTGCGCTGTCGTGCCGGTGCGGATTTGTTGCTTAATCGTTTCGATTAACGCCATATCCAACGTGCTTCCTTCACTCAGTTGCACAAACAGAATGATTTGCAGGTCGCCCTGGTGTTGATGAGCAATCACCACACAGTCGAGTACGCAGGGAATTTGCTCCACCTGTCGATAGATTTCAGCACTGCCGATACGCACGCCGCCGGGATTAAGTGTGGTATCCGAGCGACCGTGAATAATAAAGCCTTGCCGTTCAGTGCGTTCCGCGAAGTCGCCATGCGCCCAGATGTTTGGGGATTTTTCAAAGTAGGCCGCGTGGTATTTGCTGTGATCCGTGTCATTCCAAAAACCTATGGGCATAGAGGGGAAGGCTTTTGTGCACACCAACTCGCCCTTTTCCTGCTGAACAGCCTGATCCTCGGTATTATGAACCTCGACAGCCATGCCCAGACCGGCGCAGGTGATTTCACCTCGATAAACGGGCTGCAACGGATTGCCCAACACAAAACAGGAAATGATATCGCTGCCACCTGAAATAGAGGAAAGCTGCACGTCACCTTTTATATGCTGATAGACATAATCAAAGTGCTCGGGGCTGAGCGTTGAGCCGGTTGAGGTGATGGTGCGCAGGGATTCAAGACTGTGAACCTGGGCGGGGCGAGCGTGGTTTTTGGCCAGCGTATCGATGAATTTTGCGGAGGTGCCAAACAGCGTCATGTCTTCGGCATCGGCAAACATAAACAACATGCTGTCGTTGGGATGGGTAGGGCAGCCGTCGTAGAGTAATAACGTGGCTTTACTGGCCAGCCCGGACACTAACCAATGCCACATCATCCAGCTGGTGGTGGTGTAGTAAAAAATGCGGTCGTTGGGCTTAACATCACAATGTAACTGATGTTCTTTCAGGTGTTGCAGCAGGGTGCCGCCAGCGCTGTGAACGATACATTTTGGCATGCCGGTGGTGCCGCTTGAAAACAAAATATACAACGGATGATGAAAAGGAAAGCGCTCGAACTCAATAGGCTGGGCTTGATAGGGAGCCAGCAGTTCATGCCAATAGAGGCATTGTTTATCTGCAGCGCAAGACGTGTTCTCAACAACAGGATCAGTGCCGTAGGGTGCGATGATAATGTGATTAAGTGTTTTAAGAGTCTTGGTTATCCCATTGATATTATTGGTATTATCAAACTGTTCTCCGGCGTAATAATAATGCGTATGCGCAAACAATAGGGTTGGAGAAATTTGCTCGAAACGGTCAATAACGCCCTGTTCGCCAAAGTCCGGAGAACAGGAGCACCAGGTGGCCCCCAGGCTGGTGCATGCCAACATGGCGATAACCGTTTGAGGCGTGTTGGCCATGTAGGCGGCAACACGGTCGCCGGGTTTAATACCCAGCTCGAGCAGCGCTTGTCGTAACCGTGAAACCTCATCGTAAAGCTCTTTCCAGATAACGCGTTGACCGGTTTTATCTTCGGCCCAGAACACCATTGCATCGTCGTGATCTTGGCGTTGCAGTAGGTTTTCAGCAAAATTAAGACTGGCTGAAGGGAAAAAGCGATCCTCCAGTATGCTGTTAACATTGATGAGTGCCTGCTCGCCGGGATCGCCGATAACATCACAAAAATCCCAGATTGATGCCCAAAACTGGGCGCGGTTATCGATAGACCACTGATGCAGCTCGCGATAATCGTTGAACTTAAGACCATAGTTATCGCTCAGATAATCCTGATAGTTAGTTAAATTAGCCTGTGAGATACGATTCTCAGAGGGCTGCCAAATAGGTTTTTCCATAGGTCTAACCTTTTTTCCCATATAGGGTTGGACAATAAAACAGACGCCTTTCTCAATCTGATGTTTGCGTTGTTTTAAAGTGACACGGCATTGATTATCATCTGCAAAGATTAAGCGCTGTCGATTCTGGCGGCGTTTTTGTTGTCTTAACTTAATGCAGCGGAGTTCTGTTTGCTTTCCCTCTATCTTAAAAGCCTTAATTATCCACGTCTGATGTTGGCAGCGGTGGTGCTGTTATGCCTATTTGCCGCCAGTTTTTGGCCACGTTTTACCTTTGAGGCCTCCTCGGACACATTGGTTGTAGAAGGTGATGCCGATCTCGCCTATTACCGTGAAATTGAACAGCGTTTTGGTGGTGAAGAGGCGTTGTTTCTCACCTATGCACCGGCTAATGGGAAACTGTTTTCCAAACAAACGCTGACCGATATCGCCGACATTCAAAAACAGCTTGAAGCCCTTGCTAATGTTAGCTCGGTGTTCACCATTCTGGATGCGCCACTGCTTGATAACGTGGCGGCGGGCACCGACCTTCGTGAAACCACCGAATTACGGACTCTGCGCTCGCCCGAGGTTAATTACCAGCTGGCTCGAACTGAGTTGAGCAGCAGCCCCCTGTACGCCGATTTACTGGTGTCGCGTGATGCTCAAAGCACGGCATTACGTATTGGTTTGAAATTTGAAAGTGAGCTGGAAACGTTGCGCGTCCAGCGCAAAAAGAGTCGTGAAAATGGTCATGCCAGTGATCCTGATCTGATAGGAATTGAGGCCCGTTATGCGGCTGAAAAATTACGTTACTCACAACAACGCGAACAGCTGATTAGCGAAGTACGTGCCATTCGCGATACCTACCGGGATCATGCTCAGCTTTACCTTGGTGGTGTACCGATGATTGCCGCCGACATGATTGCCTATGTCAAAAACGATGTGATGATCTTCGGCGCGATGGTGGGGCTGATTATCATCGTCATGCTATATGTGTTTTTCCGTCGCATTCGCTGGGTTCTGTTGCCGTTGTTCAGCAGTGCAATGACGATTGGTCTGTTGATTGGCTGGTTGGGCTTAATTCGACAACCCATCACGGTAGTGTCTTCGAATGCCTTGGCGCTGCTGGCGATTATTTCACTGTCCTTTAGTATCCACCTGATCGTGCGTTACCGCGAGCTGTTGGCGGCACAGCCGGATCAAAGTCACGCCGAGCTGGTGATTGCCACCATGCGTAATAAATTTGCGCCCTGTTTTTATACTGCGCTGACCACCATAGTGGCGTTTGCGTCCTTGTCCTCCAGTGATATTTTACCGGTCGAAGATTTTGGCTGGATGATGTGTATGGGCATTGTCTTTGCCCTGTTGGTTGCCTTTACTTTTTTCCCTGCGTTGCTGTTAATGTTTGCCCGAGGCGAGCCCAGCGTCACGATTGCTAAACCACTTAAAATTAATACCCTGTTGAGTCATTTGGCTCGGCACCGTGCCGGAGCGATTCTGAGCTTTGCACTGGGACTGGCAGTGGTGATCTGCGTGGGTTTGTATCAAGTCAGCCTGGATAACCGATTTATTGATTATTTCAAGGACGACACCGAGATTCGCGCTGGCATGCAGTACATCGATGAGCATCTGGGCGGCACGGTACCCTTTGAAGTGATCGTGAAATTTGAGGCCTACGAAAGCGAAGAAATAGACGAAGATGATCCGTTCTACTTCGAAGACGAGGACACGTTTCCTGAGAAATATTGGTTTACGCCTGATAAATTAAAAACATTGCGCCAGTTACATCTTTATCTGGAAGATATGCCACAAACCGGCAAGGTAATCTCGTTGGCGACCCTCGATAAAGTAGCGCGCGATCATAACGGTGGTGAGCCGTTGGATTCCGTACAACTGGCCGTAGTACTCGAAGCGTTGCCGATGACCATTCATGAGCAATTGGTTGATCCTTATGCCGACCCTGCTAGTGGTGAAATGCGTATCAGTGGTCGTATCAAGGAAAGCGGGCCGCTGTTTTCGCGTGAAGTAATGGTGCAGCAGATTCATCAGTTTGGTCAGGACATTGGCTTTGCCGAAGGTGAGGTCAAAGTTACCGGCATGATGGTGCTGTTCAACAACATGCTCAAACAACTGTTCGATTCACAAACCTCTACCTTGGCCTATGTGTTGCTGGCAACGCTGGCTATGTTTTCGTTGCTGGTGCGCTCCTTTAATCTGGCGTTATTGGGCTTGTTGCCTAATGTTTTGGCCGCGGCCTCAGTGATTGCCTTTATGGGCTATGCCGGTATTCCGTTGGACATGATGACCATCACCATTGCGGCTATCAGTATCGGTATCGGCGTGGATGATGCCATTCATTATCTGCATCGTTTCCGGGAGGAGTATGATATCAGCGGTGATGTGCGTGATGCCGTGAAACGCAGTCACGCCAGTATCGGCCGCGCCATGTATTTCACCTCGATCACCATTATTGCCGGCTTCTCGGTGCTGGCTTTTTCTAACTTTGTGCCGACCATTTATTTTGGTCTGCTGACGGCGCTGGCGATGTTGTTTGCCATGTTAGCCAATCTGACGATTTTACCCGCGTTGTTGGTGATTCATCCTTCCTATAAAAAGCCGCGCAAATAGGGCCATCAAGATTTCCCCCGGCCCAGGCTGCCGTCTCTTGCTTCGCAATTCACCTTGTCTGGTCGAAATAACACCGATAAGAAACAAGGCCACGGTATAAGAAAATAAGCGGTATCTCGAAGGTTACTGAGAGATCTTGCTTGCATAATGTTGCCTTTCTGGACTTATACTCTACCTAACGGATTGAAAACTTAGCGGGAGACGTTTTGTGGAAGTAGAAAAAATGCCCATTTCACTGGTGCTGGGCTCTGGTGGCGCACGAGGCATTGTCCATATTGGGGTGATTAAGTGCCTTGTAGATCGGGGTTTTGATATTCGTTATATCTCCGGTTCATCAATGGGTGCGTTGATTGGAGGAATCTATGCGGCTGGCAAGCTTGACCGCTATGAAGAGTGGCTCTGTAAATTGCAACGCCGCGATGTGTTGGGTTTGCTGGACTTCTCTTTTTCGACTCGCTCGATTTTTAAAGGCGAACGCATTATCAGGGTGCTTAAAGAGTTGATTGGCGACTGCAATATTGAAGATCTGCCGATTGGCTTCACTGCCGTAGCCAGTGATGTTAACGAGCAGCGCGAAGTGTGGCTTAACAAAGGCCCGTTGTTCGATGCCATTCGTGCCTCCATGGCGGTGCCGATGGTCTTTTCCCCCGTGGTAAAGGGCGATAAATTGCTGGTTGATGGTGGTCTGATTAATCCGGTACCGATCGCTCCCACCTTGCATGACCACACCGCCTTAACCATTGCGGTTGATCTTAACGCCCCAAAAGAGCGGCACGCTAATCTTGATGAAGATGAGGGCGCAGACAATGTAGAAGCAACTGATGACAGCGCTGAGACTGAATCCGGCAGTGGTTACCGCAAGGTGATTGGTGATTATATCGGCAACCTACGTCGGCGCCGTAAGTTTTCCGAGGAGGGCGAACTAAGTACTTTTGAGCTGGTTTACAAATCGATGGCAACCGTTCAAACCGTCATGACACACTTTAAACTCGCCGCCTATCGCCCAGATCTGTTAGTGGAAGTGCCGAGTAACCTATGCACCTTTTTTGAATTCCACCGCGCCTCGGAACTGATTGAGTTTGGCTACCGACGCACAGAGGAAACGCTGGAACGTTACGAGCGCCATTCGCATATTAAACAAGCCAAATAAGTCAGCTGACGGCTCAGCTGAAAATTGTGGCCAAGGCTGGTATATTGGAGTCTGTAAATAGCCAGCAGGATATGGAGGAAAACTGCCATGCCCGATGTTGAAAAACTGTTAATGGTGCGTGTTTATTGTGATGCCGCTCAAGGTGAAATGGCACCACAGCGGTTTTTTATTGGTACACGCAAAATCGAAGTTATTGATGTGATTGACCGCTGGCTGGCGTGCGATTATGGCTATTTTAAAGTGTTTGCCGACGACGGCACCTACATTCTTAAAAATGACGTGCTGGCCGGTGACTGGGAATTAACTCTTTACGACAGCGGCCACAACCCTATTTATCAGCAACTACCACCCGCCGCTAAAGCCACCATTTAAGCGCTGTACACCTGCTATTTTAGCCCTGTCGGGCAAAGAGATTTATGACCTTATCCAATAAAGTAAACACCCTGCAAACTCTGCAATTTGTTAACCGTTTTACCGAACAGTTACCCGCTGACCCCGTTACTAATAATCAGCCTCGTCAGATTAGCGGCGCCTGTTTTTCACGGGTGAAACCGCAATCAACGCCAGCGCCTAAACGGGTCGCCTATTCCAAAGAAGTGGCTGAAATTTTAGGGCTCGATAGTGAAGACTGTGAAAGCCAGCTTTTTGTTGATCTGTTCTCCGGCAATCAGCAGCTGCCCGGCATGGACACTTTTGCTATGTGTTACGGCGGCCACCAGTTTGGTAACTGGGCAGGGCAGCTGGGTGATGGGCGCGTGATTAACCTGGGCGAGATTAAAAATCAGCAGGGTCAACATTGGACGCTGCAATTGAAAGGCGCCGGTCTGACACCTTACTCACGCGGAGCCGACGGGCTGGCGGTATTACGTTCTTCAGTGCGTGAATTTCTCTGTAGCGAAGCCATGTTTCACCTGGGTGTACCCACCACACGGGCGCTAAGCCTGCTGGAAACAGGCCAGCAGGTGGTGCGAGATATGTTTTACAACGGTGACGCCAAACGTGAGCCGGGTGCGATTGTCTGTCGCGTTGCCCCTTCGTTTATTCGAATGGGCAGTTTTCAGTTATTTTCTTTTCGTGGCGAATTGGAGGAGCTGAAGCAGTTTCTTGATTTCACTATCACTAGCGATTTTCCGCACTTATTGAGTGATGGAGCCGATTTGGCCGATGAGGCGCAGGCCTTTGAAGTCTATGGCAAATGGTTTAAAGAAGTCTGCCGTACTACTGCCGAATTAATGGTGCACTGGATGCGAGTGGGCTTTGTTCACGGCGTGATGAACACCGACAACCTGTCGATTCTAGGCCTCACCATCGATTACGGCCCCTACGGCTGGTTGGAGGACTATAACCCCGGCTGGACACCCAATACTACCGACGCCCAGGGTAAACGCTATGCCTTTGGCAAGCAGCCGGAGGTGGCGCAGTGGAATTTACAGCAACTGGCCAACTCGATTTACCAAATAATGAAGGTTGTTGAGCCGTTTCAGGAAGGTTTGATCGAATACGCCCGTACTTACAATAAAGGCTGGCAAGACATGATGGCCAGCAAGTTGGGTTTTGAGGCCTTTAATAAGGAAACTGACGAAGCGCTGATCAACGAAGTACAACAGGTGCTGCTGTTGACCGAAACTGACATGACGCTGTTTTATCGCCACCTTGCAGATATAAAAACGGATGTTGATCTTGATACCGTGACCGACGAGAAACTGATGGCACCGTTAATGGTTGCCTACTATAAACCTGAACAACTCAATGACGAAATCAGATCGCGCACTGGCGAATGGCTGCGTGCTTATATAAACCGTCTTAATCAAGATGAGCGCTCAGATGTAGAACGCAAAGCCGCCATGAACGCCGTTAACCCAAAATACGTACTACGTAACTATCTGGCTCAACTTGCCATCGATAAAGCCGAAGAGGGTGATTACAGCGAAGTGAATGAATTGCTGGATGTGTTACGCAAACCCTACGATGATCAGCCAGATAAAGAACGTTTTGCTAAGAAACGACCTGATTGGGCGCGGCATCGGGCCGGGTGCTCGATGTTGTCCTGTAGCTCGTAGATAGGTTGTTGTGTGCTGGTTATATCTGGCCAGCATTGCTTTTTCTATTCCGAGAAAGCGAGGGGTATTAAAGTTCGATTGCTGGTAACAAACGTTACAATAAAACCTTCTTCAACCACCCCGCAACATCCCGAATCTGTTCTAAACACACACTGTGTTCCATCGGGTAGGTGCTGTAGTTCGGCGCAAAGCCTTTCTCAGTTAGAAACCTCATGCTGTTTTGACCATGCTGTTCCGGTACGACGGGGTCAAGTGTGCCATGGTAGATTTCAATCGGCAGGTTTTGGTTGGACGGATGCACATTAATGCTGTTCACGGTGGCGAAGTAGGTGGACATAGCCAACAGACCGGCCAGCGGTTTGGGGTAGCTGAGGGCGGCTTGATAACCGATTGCTCCGCCCTGTGAAAAACCGGCCACTACAATACGCGTGCTGTCGATGCCGCGTTCAATCTCACGACCAATCAAAGCTTGCACTGCGGCGGCGGATGCTAGCAGTTGTTCTTCATCGACTTTACGGTCGAAATTAATATCCAGAATGTCGTACCAGGCGGGCATTACAAAGCCGTTATTGATGGTGACGGGTATGGATGGTGCATGCGGGAAGATAAAACGCACACCGGCGTCCTGGGGCAATTTAAGCTCGGGTACGATACCTTCAAAATCATGGCCGTCGGCGCCGAGGCCATGCAGCCAGATAACCGCCGCCGTGGCAGGTGAGGTGGGTTCTATTTCAACGCAGGGTAAATAATCCATTAGATTTTGCTCATCACGGCAGGTGGTTCGGGTTTTTTGGAAACGCGATCCAACGCGCCCATAGCAAAAGCTGATAGCACAAAGGTCATGTGGATAATGACGTACCACAAAAGTTTGTCGTTATCGATGGTCTCGACGTTCATGAATTTTTGCAGCAGGTGGATGCTGGAAATTGCCACGATACTGGCGGCAATTTTCATCTTCAGAGAGGTGGCATCCATCTTCCCCAGCCAGCTGAGTTTTTCTTCATCTTCACCCACATCGAGTTGCGAGACGAAGTTTTCGTAACCGCTCATCATCACCATGACGATCAATCCGCCAACCATGGCGAGGTCAATCATCGACAGAAGCTTTAGTATCATGTTGGCTTCACTCATTTCTAGAATGTGTGGCAGCAGGTGCCAGACTTCCTGGAAGAACTTGATACCTAATGCCATCAGCGCAAAGGACAACCCAAGATAGATGGGTGCCAGCAACCAGCGTGAGCGGTACATGGTTTTTTCGATCAATGTTTCAAATTTTTTCATGGGTGTCTGTGCTGAATCCGATGGTGTGATCAAGATTTAAGCGGCTAATTTTCGGTGATTCAACCGGTGACCGCAAGTCATTGAACCGTTTAATCAGGGTGGATTTGATTACTCTTCTCAAGAGCTTCATTGTTCAGGGTGAAGCGCGGCGCATGGAAGGCCTGTCGTGTGTTGATGACAGTGCTTCACAGCAAATTATGTCGATATTTTGAGTGCGGCTTTGCATTAAGGAGGAATGGCATGGCTAACATCATTATTTGTGCCGATGGCACATGGAATCGCCCCGAGGAAGACCTGGAAAAAGATCACGCCACCAACGTGTTAAAACTGGCCCGTGCGATCAAACCCGCGACTGCTGAGCTCAAACAACACGTTTTTTATGACTGGGGGCTTGGCTCCTATCACAATGCTGTCAGTGCCGGAGCAACGGGTGGATTTTGCTCCCACAGTTTGGCTACCCAGAGAGGGTGTGGATTTAAAACAGGTATGCTTTTCTGGTGTTCATAGCGACATCGGTGGATCTGAGCCGCCGGACAAGAATACTGGCAATTCTGTATCGGATTTGTCGTTAGGCTGGATGCTTAATGAAGCTAAAGCGGCGGATTTAAAAATCGAGCCCTATATCAGTAGCAATCTGACCAATGGCGTGGAGGCGGCGTTGCACAGGTCGAGAAATCATATTTATCGTGCCAGAAAAAGACTGCGTCGCGAGCTGATGGTTGAGGACATTCCCACTAAAATCCATCCCAGTGTTAAGACGCGTTATGAGACTGATGCGAGCTATCGGCCGCCTAAACTGGAAGCGTTGGTCAAAAAGTATAGTTGGAATGGTTTAGACGTGGCTGATTGATTTCATCCGATAGGGTTATTTTTTGGCAACAAAAAAGGGTAAGTCGTAAGACTTACCCTTTTGATTTAAACCTGCAATTGCCGTGTTAGTTAAAAACTAACCATGGCAGCAAATTTAAACGGCTACGATGTTCTCAGCCTGTGGACCTTTTTGGCCTTGAGTTACAGTGAACTCAACTTTTTGGCCTTCAGCAAGAGTTTTGAAACCATCGCTAACGATTGCACTGAAATGTGCGAAAACGTCTGGGCCAGATTCTTGCTCGATGAAACCAAAGCCTTTAGATTCGTTAAACCATTTAACAGTGCCGGTAGTTGTATTAGACATAATAATAATCCTGATTTTATAAGTTTGCCTGCAAGAGGCTTGAGTAGCGAAAAATTGAAACTGGTACTTAGAAGCTGCAGGACGAAGAGTTACGAATAAAACAACGAAATGGAGATCTGAACAGAAGCTTTCTTTCTAGCTGCCGGGCATTCTATAGAGTTCGAGCGGGATGTCAAGCCGGAGGGATTTTGTTCTGTGTGTCGAGGCCTCTTCGCGATGTGATTTCTTAAATGTTGTTCTTCCCTATAATAAATTTAATTGCTGAGGAAGCTTTCTTTCTAGCTGCCGGGCATTCTATAGAGTTCGAGCGGGATGTCAAGCCGGAGGAATTTTGTTCTGTGTGTCGAGGCCTCTTCGCGATGTGATTTCTTAAATGTTGTTCTTCCCTATAATAAATTTAATTGCTGAGGCTCCTCGTCTGTAGGAGGTATTTTAATCTTAATATTAGCATCATCTAATTTAGATTGATTAAGATTAGATTATGCTAATATAATGTCGCAGGGTGTTTATGGTTCAGAGGAAAAACCAATGACAGCAACGAATAATTTTGAATTAAGGAAAATGGAAGAGATGTTGGAGTATGCCAAGGAGGCGGCCAACCTGCTCAAAAAAATGGGCAATGAAAATCGATTGTTGATTCTTTGCAGTCTGATAAACGGTGAGCGCTCCGTGGGTGAGTTAAACGACATGATGCCCCTGAGCCAGTCGGCGTTATCGCAGCATTTGGCCTCTTTACGCGAAGCAGGGTTGGTTGGGACGCGTCGTGAGGCGCAAACCATCTATTACAGTCTGCGCGGTAGTGAGGCCATTAAGGTGATTGAGGTGCTGCAATCTATTTATTGTCCTCACCTGTAACGAGATTAATGTTATGAACGAGAGTATTAAGAACATTTCAGCCAAAGATTTTTTAATGGTGCTGAAAAATGAGGTTAAGCCGCTGGTTATTGATGTGCGTAGCGTTGCTGAGGCGGGTAATGAGTCTCTTGATGGTTGCGTGAATATGCCATTGCACGATCTGAGTTTGTCAAAGGTACAAGCCTACGTGAGTGAAGAAAAAGCAGGCGGGCAGCCAATTTACCTGTTGTGCGGTACGGGTAAGCGCGCCACGCGTGCAATTGAAAAGTTAAAGGGTGAGTTAGCTAATCCACTATTGGTTGTTGAAGGTGGTATTCAGGCTCTGAAGCAAGCCGGTTGTTCTGTGAGCCAAGGCAAAGGAACTGTGATCGCTCTGGAGCGACAGGTTCGTATTGCGGCTGGTGTGTTGGTGCTAACGGGTGTTTTTCTGGGTGC
>Ga0209395_1003352_pt1 | contig 19890 bp, 16 predicted proteins | sample GOMGulsemesocosm_3_FD_184635 | JGI IMG/M metagenome (GOLD analysis project Ga0209395, IMG submission 184635) | Methane-oxidizing microbial communities from mesocosms in the Gulf of Mexico - GOM9D Gulf of Mexico (SPAdes) (version 2) | ecosystem: Environmental > Aquatic > Marine > Cold seeps... | reverse complement strand
TACATAACCTGGGTGATAGATACCGACAGCAATATTTTCTGCTTCAAGGTCTCTTGCCAACGATACCGCTGCAATATTGAGTGCCGCCTTAGACATACGGTAACCGTATCGACCACCTGAGGTATTATCGGTGACAGAGCCCATTCGTGAGGTGATTAACGCTATTTTACTGCCAGAAGATAAATTTCCTAGTAGCGCGTGGCTCAAAAGAAGTGGTGCAAGCGCATTCACATTGAACTGCTCTACAATGGTATCTTGATTTAAGTTATCAAGTTGCTCGTCTCGTAAAATACCTGCATTGTTGATCAATAAATCAATAGTTACTCCGCGAAGGGTTGAAACTGCTTTATCTAAACCTGTTTGTGTTGCTACATCGACTTTATCTACGACACTTACCCCAAGAGCATCGAGCTCAGGGGAGCTTTGACGACAAAGCGCGTAAACGGTATCACCACGTTGTTGACAAGTTTTTGCCATTGCATAACCTATGCCGCGGTTGGCACCTGTGATTACAATCGTACTTGCTGTGTTTTTTGTATTAGTTGACATAATGATTCCTTTTTTGAGCCTATTTATTCTTAGCTTCTTCTAGAGCTGAGCAATGTTAATTTCAACTGTCTGAGGTACAGATTTGCGTTGCCAATGCTTTATTGCCCATTGAATTATCTCCTCAACGCTAGCATCAACTAATCCAACATCAGGCGATTGTCCTAAAAAAGCCAATGCGGCAATAAGCGCTGGTTGTGGCTTAGCATTATCAATAGCCGGCGCTTTATTTTGTTTGCTTAATTTAAAGCCCTCACTGGTGACAGCTAAAGGTACATGACCGTATTGCGGAGTGGTACACTTCAAAAAACTATCATTAAACGTTTGAAAAAGCGTGAGTTGTCTTGCGGTGGGCTCGAGTAAGTCACAACCTCTGACTACATGAGTAATACTTTGGGCAATGTCATCAGCCACTACGGCAAGTTGGTAAGCAAATAAGCCATCTTTACGGTGAATAATAAAGTCTTCATTAGCAAGCGGTTGATCACAAAAAACATCACCTTGAAATATATCGTCAAATTGATTCAAACCATACTGGTTAATGAGTCTGGTGGCACTATTTTTTTCTTGATGCTGTACGCTTTGGCAATGGCCTTGATATATGCCACCTTGGGCTTTGATTTGACCCCTAGTACATTGACAATAATAACTTAATTGATGCTGGCCTAAGTTTGCTAATATTTCACGGTAATACTGAGATTGATCGCTCTGATAGAGTACAGTTTCATCCCAGTGTAGGCCAAAGGCTTCCAGTGTTTTTAGAATTGCTGAGCTTGCACCCTGGAGTTCTCTAGGCGGATCAATGTCTTCAATGCGAATAAGCCATTTACCGTGTTCACCAATTTGATTAGTAAAAGATTTAGCATCGAGAAAGCTAGCTAAAGCGGCAATAAGAGAGCCAAAGTGGAGTAAACCAGAAGGGGATGGAGCAAAGCGACCACGGTATTGAGAAGCTTTGTCAGCCTCAAGTGGTCGCATTTTATGCAAGTTATGTAAATTTTGCATGTGAACGAAGTATAGCTAAATTAACCAGCCATTTGACGTTCTTTAATTTCAGATAATGTTTTACATTCAATACAAAGATCAGCCGTTGGACGAGCTTCTAAACGGCGAATACCAATCTCTATACCGCAAGACTTACAAAAACCAAAATCGTCATCTTCAATCAACTGTAAAGTTTTTTCGATTTTTTTGATAAGTTTACGTTCACGATCACGAGTACGCAATTCAAGACTGAACTCTTCTTCCTGAGCAGCTCTATCCACTGGATCTGGAAAGTTTGCAGCTTCGTCTTGCATATGTGTCACTGTGCGATCAACTTCTTCACGTAATTGTACGCGCCAAGCATCTAAAATCTTTTTAAAATGCTCTTGTTGAGGCTCTTCCATGTACTCTTCGCCAGCTTTTTCTTGGTATGGCTTAACGCCAGCTAATGCAAGAATACCTAATTGTTTGTGTTTAGTTGTTGGCATGCTTATTCTCCTAATGCTACATAGACCAAGGCGTTTTTTAATATACCACGTTTAATGTGGCAGGGCGCCTTTGTTGTAAGTGCCAATATTAAATATATGACCCGATGAATCAGAACTATATTGTGTCGCTCATGATAAAAATCAACAAATTAGGTGAAATAAATATTTTGTTTAATTTTATCAACTAGTTAATGGCAATGATAAATTATTCTATTTTTTTAAAAATTTTGAGCAAGCTTTTTTAGCAAGTTTTACTAGGATTAGTCAATCATTATCGTTCAATAAAGGTAATTTTCTTCGATAAATTAAATGTTAGCTCTCCTGATTCTAGCTTAAAATCTGCTTTGTAGGCTATTATTTCTACGCCGGCTAGTGCTGCTTCCTTAAGTAATTTTGCATAACTCGGATCTACATGATTAGCGACAGCAATATTATTGATGCCACTATGTAAAACAGCGAACAGTAATATAGCTCGATATCCTTGTGCCTTCATTTGCATTAATTCACGTAAATGTTTTTGTCCTCGAGTGGTTACCGCATCAGGAAAATAACCTTGCTCACCTTCTAATAAGGTGACTGATTTCACTTCAATATAGGCACTAGGAGCATCAGGATAAGTGGCAAAAAAATCAACTCGGCTATTCTCGTCACCGTATTTAACTTCACGTTGTAAGAGCTTAAAGCCAACTAACTCACTTATTATGTCATGGTGCAAAGCCTCTTCTACCAGCTGGTTGGCGCGCATAGTATTAACACAAATAAAGTGCTTGGCCTGGTTCTGAGTTACTTCCCAGCTAAAGGGGTATTTTCGTTTAACATTGTCTGAGGTGCTATACCAGACAGTATCACCTGGCTCGGCACAACCTGTCATGGCACCAGTGTTGGCACAATGTATGGTTGTTTCTTTACCGTCGGGTAATGTAATGTCGGCTAAAAAGCGTTTGTAACGCTTAATGAGTTTTGCTGGGTGTAAATGAAGTTTCATAAGAAAATGAGCAAATGACTATTTTGCTCATCATAACTTATTTATTTAGAATGATTGAATTTTATCATCTATGTGTTCTGTTAAAAGGTTAGTTAACTAAGGTCGATTTTTTTTTCTTATCTGTTAACAATGTATTTTGTTTAACAAAATCATTAAGCCAAGCTGTTGCACTTTCACTATCACTAAAAACATGGAACTCTATTTCGCAGTCATGGTAAATTCGTTGTAATTGCATTTGTTGCATATCGGCATAGGCGCTATTCAAAATAACGACGGCAATGGCAATCATGCCTTTTTTTTGTCGGTATTGCGTTGTTTCTTTTAATTGCTCTTCGGCTTCAGGGGTAAAAATGCTATTACCACGAAAAGTAATCAATGATCCCCATGGTTCACCAGTCATTTTTTCAGTAAGCTGCTTTATATCTTGGTGGTATTTCTCAGCAGTCACCTCATTAAACGGTCCGTGTGCATCGACTAATAAAATATTATCTTTTTGTTCAATAATATAACGTCCGTGTGCTGAATATTGCATGATATTCCTCGCTGTTTCATTAGGGGTAACCATTAATAACAGGCTTTATTTAGCTTGCCAAGTAAGCAGAAAAAACTATATTTGCAAGTTTTTAGCTATTCATTTTTTTTTACTTGTAATCAATTGGTTATGGATGTACTTAGTGACGGGTGGTTTACGTTTCAGTTTACTTCCAGCCAAGATTCTGTTCAAAATCTTGATCTAATTTTATGGCAAACTCTTTAGCATGCATAGCTACTTGCTCTAACTTCATTTCTTCTTCACTTTTTGGTTCAAATTTGGCAACTTTTACCGGGTAACCACTCTCATCTGTTGCCATGAAAGTTATAAAGCAGCGATTGGTTACTACATAATTATGTTCTTTCGGATCGCAGGCTCGTACTACAACATAAATATGCATGCTACTTCGGCCTGTGTGCACAATTTGCGCGGTAACTGTGATCATTTGCCCCACTAAAATTGGACGAATAAATCGAATGCCATTGGCAGAAATGGTAACGCTGTAGCGTTTACTCCATTTTGCCGCGCAAGCATAAGAAGCTTGGTCAATCCATTTCATTACCATGCCACCATGAACTTTACCGCCAAAATTGACATCTGTAGGCTCAGCTAAAAAACAAAATTCAACTATGTTATCTAGAGTTTTTTTCATTACATCATCACCTGTTAATAAATAGAATAGCTAGAAATTGATTTAATTATAGACAAATTCAATTGCTTATCGAGTTATACCAATCAGAATAATTAATGGGTCATACTTTAATGAGAATACATTCTCAACTTCTAGGTGCTTGATTGAGTAATAGCAGTTTATTGGGATTGAAAGCTACGATGTTATTGGACTTTCCTTTAATAAAAAGATCACTTAGTTAGTCTGGTTGGTATTATACCCAGTAAGTAATAATTGCTATGATGATGGTCATTATTTTTATCGCAGTATTTTGTTCATGCCCGTGACAGTACCTTTACCAATTGAAGCAATTAAAGCAGAGTTTTGCCAAATCCTTAATGAGCAAAAAACCTTAATATTATCGGCACCACCAGGGGCAGGAAAATCAACCTGTTTACCTTTGTGGTTATTAACTTTGCCAAGTTTAGCAGGTAAGAAAATTTATTTACTGCAACCTAGGCGTTTGGCGGTTAAGAATATTGCAATGTTTTTAGCAAAACAACTCGATGAACAAGTTGGTAATACGATAGGTTATCGGTTACGTAATGAAAATAAAACATCCACCAACACACGGATTGAAGTTATAACAGAAGGAATTCTTACACAGATAATTCAAAATGATGCAGAACTTACCGATACTGCCCTAGTTGTTTTTGATGAGTTTCATGAACGCAGTTTACAAGGTGATTTAGCTTTTGCGCTTACCCGTGAAGTACAAACAGAATTACGGGATGACTTAAAAATATTACTTATGTCCGCCACATTAGACACTGAGTATTTAGCCAAAGCATTACCAGATGCTCAGCTTCTCTGTAGTGAAGGTAGAAGCTTCCCTGTCGAAGTTAGTTACCAAGCTGCTAAAAATCAACGATATTGGCGTGAACATGCTTTAGCGGTAATTAAAGAGCAAGCATCCAACCATATAGGGTCAATGTTAGTTTTTTTACCTGGTGTTGCGGACATTCGTTTTTTAGTTGAGCGGCTAATTGAAACAGAAATGGAGAATATCCATATTTGTCCTTTATATGGTGAGTTATCGCTAAAAGAGCAGCAGCAGGCAATTTCTCCCTGCGTGGAAGGCCAATATAAAATAGTATTAGCTACCAATATTGCCGAAACCTCACTGACCATTGAGGGTATTAACTTGGTCATTGATTGCGGTATGGAAAAAGTCGCCATTTTTGATAGTGCTAGTTTGATGAACAAATTACAGCAAAAACAAATAGCGAAAGCTTCAGCGGTGCAAAGGACAGGTCGTGCAGGCAGATTAATGGCCGGAGAATGTATTCGTTTATATGCAAAGGATGACTTTGAGCGCCGACCTAAACAGAGCACCAATGCAATTCAACAGGCCGATTTATTACCAACACTTATTGAAGCCGCTCGTTGGGGAGTTACTTCATTAGATGAGTTGCCGTTATTAGAGCTACCAAGTATTGTAAAAGAGCAGCAAGCTTGGCAAGAGTTAGAGAGCTTGGCTATCGTTGATAGTAAAAAATTGCTAACTAAACATGGGATTAGTGTGACAAGGTTACCGTGCCATCCCCGCTTTGCGCATATGATTTTAATGGCTAAGATTCAAAGTAAAGCAGCGGTATTATTAGCGTGCCTGATAACGGCTTTGTTAGAAGAACGTGATATATTTAAAGGGGACCAAGCTCGTGCTAGTTGTGATATAACGGCAAGGTTACAGTTTCTTCTTCATCAAAAAAATAGTAAAAATTCGCTTACCTCAAGAATTTTACAACAAGCGAGCCGACTAGCTCAGCAATTAACGCTAAGCTTCAATGTCCAATCACTTGATATCACCAAAGCAGGTATATTACTGGCATATGCTTACCCTGAGCGTGTAGCTAAAGCTCGTGGTAAACACGGTGACTTTATTTGTATGAACGGTAAAGGAGTCACTATTGATGAACAAGACTCCTTGGCAAATGAAGATTTTATTGTTTTTGCTGAAATTCATTCTCGTGGCAGTCAGTTAATGGCTAGATTAGCGAGTCGAATTACTGAAGATGAAGTAGAACAAGTCTTTGTAGAAAAAATGCAACAAAATGATATTGCTAAATTTGATGATAAGAGTGGTAGAATAATAACACGTAGGCAAACCACTTTAGGGGCCATTTTATTAGCAGAGCAACCGTTAATAGAAAGTGTCACTAGTGAACGTATTAGCGCTATGTGGTGTGATATTGTCAGGCAAAAAGGTTTAACTTTTTTACCTTGGAAAGAGAAAGATTTAGCTTTAAAATCTCGCTGGCAATGGCTTAACGATTTTTTCCCTGAATTCGCTTTGGCGTCGGTTGATGATAAAAGCTTATTAGCGGAGTTAGGTACTTGGTTTTTCCCTTTTGTAGGTGAGGTAAAAACCAAAGCGCAACTGGCTAAAATCGATTTGTCACAAATGTTGTTATCTTTGCTTAACTACCAAGAGCAACAGTTATTAACCCAAGCAGCACCGGCAGTTTATATCGGCCCAACAGGACGTCACTGCCCCATTAGTTATAATGTAGAGCGATCACCTAAAGTGTCGTTACCAATGCAAGAACTCTATGGTTTAAGCGCAACACCTAACGTGGGTTTTGTGGCAGGAATAAATGATCAAAAACAAAGTATCCCTTTGTTATTAGAGTTACTTTCTCCCGCAAAGCGTCCTATTCAAGTAACGCAAGATTTAGTTACCTTTTGGTCGGGTAGTTATCAAGCAGTGCAAAAAGATATGAAAAGTCGCTATCCTAAGCATTATTGGCCTGACGATCCCGCCAATGCAAAAGCGACAAATAAAACTAAGCGGCATATAAAAGAGTAATACCATTCAGCATAAAGAAGTGATCTAGGGAAGCATGTCAAAAAATAAAGTGAAAAAAAGCAGTGCTGCGGCGAATAAAGAAAAAACACTATTACGCCGTGTTAGTCTCATTTTAGCTAAATTAATCCTTTCCGGCATTTTTGCTTTAGGTATTTTCTCCATTTACCTAGATGCAAAAGTTAGAAAAACCTTTGAAGGTCAGCGTTGGCAAGTGCCTGTACAAGTTTACGGGCAACTCAGAATATTAAAGTTAGGTGAACAGGTAAATCTGACAGAAATAGCAGAGTCGCTCAAGATCAATACATATCAGAAAGCCAGCTTTGTTACTCGAGTCGGACAGTTTTCTTTGTCTGATGAAAAGTTAACAATTTTCCAACGTCCCTTTGACTTTATTGATGGACCAAACCATGCCATGCGGATCACTATTGAAGTCAGTGGTAATATTGTTGTTGCGTTAAGTCTTGATGAGCAACCTGCTGAGCAATTAACACTTGAACCCCAGTTGTTAGCGCGCTTAGTCCCTGATAATAAAGAAGATCGTGTGTTAGTGTCACTCGAAGAGCTACCAGGTCAATTAATTGATACCTTATTATTAATTGAAGACCGTGACTATTATCACCACTCAGGTGTTTCTCCTATAGGAATTTTCCGTGCGCTATATAACAATATTCGTGCTGGTCGTACAGTACAAGGTGGTAGTACTTTAACGCAGCAACTTGCTAAAAATATGTTTCTTAGTCGAGAGAGAACCCTTACACGAAAAATAAAAGAAGCACTCATGTCGTTGATTTTGGAGTATAGGTATAGCAAAGATCAACTGCTTGAAGCTTATATTAATGAAGTCTATTTAGGGCAGCACTATGCTAATGGCGTTTATGGTTTTGGCTTGGCTTCGCAGTTTTATTTTGGTAAAACACTTAACGAAATAAGCCATGCTCAAATGGCTTTATTGATTGCACAAGTGAAAGGGCCTAGCTACTACGACCCCTGGCGACATCCTGAACGAGCAAAAGAGCGTCGAGATCTAGTGCTTAGATTGATGTTCGAACAACACATGCTATCACTGGTCGACTTTGAAATAGCGGCAGAGTCTGAACTATCAATTAGGTCACATAGGCGACTAGCAAAAAAGAATTATCCAGCTTATTTACAATTAGTTAATGCCGAGTTGAATCAACGTTTATCAAGTTTTACTCAAAAATCAGGTATTAGAGTTTTTACTGGTTTCTCACATCGCAGCCAGCAGTTATTAGAGCAGAGTGTCAGCATGCAGTTGCCTATGCTTGAGAAAAAATATAAACAAAATAAGTTAGAAGCGGCAATGATAGTTACGGATATTGATAGTGGAGAGATTCGTGCTCTGGTTGGTGGTAGGGAAAGTGGTTACGCTGGTTTTAACCGAGCTCTAAACGCTCAGCGTCATATTGGATCTTTAATTAAGCCTGTTATATATGTCGCAGCACTTGAAAAGCATCAAAAATATAACTTAGCGACAATTCTAGATGATAAAGCTATTACCTTAAAAAGTGGTGCTGGTAATAAGTGGCAACCAAAAAATTATGATGGTAAATACCGAGGTCAAGTATCGCTAATTGACGGGCTTGTTTATTCATTGAACATCCCAACGATAAACCTTGGTATGAGTCTTGGACTAGGTAATGTCGCTGATAAAATTAAAGCCCTAGGTTATCAGGGGAAATTGAAAATGCGACCGTCTGTTTTATTAGGTGCAATTAATATGTCGCCCCTGGAAGTTAATCAGCTGTATTTGTCTATTGCTAATAAAGGGTATTATCAAAAGAGTCATACCATCACCAAAGTTCTGTCGTCTAAAAATGAAGTGTTATGGAAAAAAGAAGAAAAAAAAGAGCAGCGGGTATCTGATAATGCTGCTTATTTACTTGATTATGCATTAATGCAGGTGACAGAAACCGGAACGGCTAAGTCACTTACCTGGCGTTTAAATAATAAAAAACTAGCAGGTAAAACAGGAACAAGTAATGCACTGCGAGATAGCTGGTTTGTTGGTTACGACAACAAGCACTTGGTTACTACTTGGCTAGGTAAGGACAATAACAGACCGACAGGATTAACAGGCAGCAGTGGTGCGCTGCCATTATTTGCAGATTTCATGAAAAAACAAGGTGTCGTTAATCGAGTTGAAGAAAGACCCACAGGTATTGTGGTAACTTTATTTGAACAACAAACCGGTAATGCGGTTACCGACGAATGTGCCAATACCGTTATCTACCCTGCTGTTCGAGCAGGGATTGTAACGTCGACACAGTGCTTACAAGAAAAAGTAGATAAACGTTCTTGGTTTGAAAAAGTCTTTGGTGATTAATACCTCTTGAATAATGTTAGCGGAAAACATGAACGCTCAAAGCAAAGCCTGTTGAGCGTCCTTATTTAGCCATCATGTTAAAAAGTTACTTTAACTTTTGATAGTGCTGCTACATCAGTAATACTAACATTACCTAAACTTCTTTGTAGTTTAGCGGCTGTTTTTGTAGCGCCATTGCTTTCAGCAAAACTGATCACGTCTTGCCCATTACACATTAATTTCAATGCCACCGTTTTGTTGTCTAAGTGGTAACCTTTAGTGGTGCTGTTTAGTTTTATAATACTGTTGCTTTTTGCTGCTTTACATACATCGATTAATGCAGTTTCCATATAAGGTGACATGGCAGCTTGGCTAGGTAAGCTAACAGCTAATACAGGTAAAGAAGCAGCAAGAGCAAGTAAAGTTTTTTTAAAAGTAGTCATGGTCATTCTCCAGAATGTTTTTGTATATCGTTAGTGTTTTTTATGAGCCTAGTTATGCAAGGCACACTGTAATAGTGGACTCTTTTTCGTTAAAAGTTGTAACCATTTGGCCGTAGGATGTAAGTAAAAATCAGTGTTTTAAGGATGAATTTTTTGTAAGTAGTTGATTGTTTTCTTGTTCAACAATAAGGCTTCTATATGATTGACATTTATATTTACATTTGGTGATATTTTGACATACGAAACTTGTAGTAGAGGCGGTTTGTCTTGCGGTGGTTAACCATGCGATAAAAAATAACTGAGAGGTTTGTCGCTGAAATTGATTTTATTTACTGGTTTTATGTACAGCTTTGTTGGGGTTGTGTTATTGTGACTAATATTATTAGGATATCTAGTTAATTTTAATGTTTTAGGCATTGATTTTTGACAAGGTGGCGAGCTTATATTGAGCTAAAATGTAGGAGGGGAGTAACTAATGGCAGTTGAAAGTCGGTTTGTAGTAATTAGAAACGGGGTAGAGGCGAAAACATTTATGGACAAAAAATCAGCAGATGAATATGACAAAATGTTGGATATGGCTGATAACTTGAGCCAAATGTTCTCTCAATCTTCAGTAAAGTTAAGTGATAGTGCGACTGAAGAGTTAAGCATTTATTTAGCGCAACATAGGGAAGATGTACTTGTTGCCTTGTTAGCTAAAAAGCCTGTAAAAGCTAATACAAAAATAACAGAAGCACCAGATACGGTGGAAGTTGATGTGAGTGCTGCTAAAATTGCAGTTGAAAAAACGAAGGCAACAAAAACCAAAAAAAGTAAGGCCAAAGTGGCGGCAGAAAAATTAAGTGAAGCAAGTTAATTGACTATGAAGTCTTGCGGTTAACATTCTATGTTTGAATATCAACTTATTCGTAGTAAACGTAGAAAAACACTTGGTTTACAAGTTAAACATGGACAGGTAACTGTTCGTGCTCCTTATCATGTAACTTCCGATTTTATTGATACTTTTATTCAAGAAAAATCTTCATGGTTACGTGTTAAGGTTTTGGAGCAACAAAGTGAAAATAAATTTTGTGATTTTAGCCAAGGCTCAACTTTGCTCTATTTGGGGGAAGAAGTAAGGCTAAATATTAGCACCTCAAAGCAGGCAAGCGTCCATTTTAGCCAGCCACTTGCAAGTGATATGGACGTTTCTTGCCGACAAGCCCCTGCACTTAAGCAACTTAATGTTGTTATTAGTGAAAGGGTCAATGCGCGATTAACAGGGGCGTTAGCGACAGCTAAGCAAGTTAAAAAGCAACTAGAATACTTTCTTAAGCAGCAAGCAGAAAGCCTTATCTTCGAGCGGCTGAGCTGCATTAGCAAACAAATTTCTTTAGCACCCGTAACAACGAATATTCGCCAATATCGAGCACGTTGGGGTAGTTGTAATAATCGAGGTGAGCTTAGCTTTAATTACTTATTAATAATGACACCTCACTTTGTCATTGATTATGTTATTGTCCATGAATTATGTCATTTAGAGTATCTAGATCATTCTAAAAAATTTTGGCAGCTCGTTGAAAAACATTCCCCAAACTATAAGTTAGCCAAAACATGGCTGCACAGTTATCAATCACAACTGCATTGGTTGAGTCCTAGTTAGGCAGCACAGAACTAACCAAATAGATTGTGATTAATCACAAATTTAGACAAATCACCAACGTTTAACTACACTCTTTGATATAGCTATAAATTATAATTACTTTCACTAAATATCTTAACTCAGTTTTGTTTCGATTTGAAAAGGAAATGTGATGAAAATTAACACGTATAGTATCAAAATTAGCGCTGTTTATATTAGTTCAGCGATACTCTCAATAGCATGTGCTGCGTTTTTGGTGGTTGGTTAGTTTCCAGCCAGTTTATTAAGTTATTGCTCACTTAGGCAAGTTAAAATACCCCAAGCTCGCGTTACTCTCATGACCAATAGCCAGCTATTGGTCTATCGAATGTCCTGTCTTGATTTATTTACCTTGTTCATAGCAGGGTCACACACATAAAATTTTTTAAATGGCTTAACTCTTATTAACTTATGGCATTACCTCTATTGAGCTTATTTATGTAACTCCGATGATAGCGATGACCTCCAAAAAAAGAGACTAAGTGCTCTCTTTCATAACCTGTTTATTAAAAAAAGCAATTGTTGATTAACAATTGCTTTTTTTTAGGGTAGATTATCGTTAATAGAATAATAAGATAAGGTCCTTTCTTTTATGAGCCCATCGGTGCTTATTTGTGATGATTCCAATATGGCTAGAAAGCAAGTGCTTAAAAGCCTGCCAGAGCTATGGAAACATTCAGTTCAAACTGCAACTAATGGCGCAGAAGCCTTAACGATTCTGCGCGATAATAGTGTTGAGGTGTTATTTCTTGATCTTACTATGCCAGGTATCGATGGTGTTGGTGTGCTACAGGGAATTAAAAAATTAAATCTTGATTGTAGTGTTTTTGTTATATCAGCAGATATTCAACCTGAGATGCAAGCGAAGGTAAAAGCGTTAGGTGCAAAAGAGTTTATACGTAAACCGGTTAAACCTGATATTTTAGTTAGTCATCTAAAAAATCATGGCTTACTATGAGTGAGTTTCAACTAACAGAAGATCAACAAGACTGTTTGCAAGAGTTAATTAATATTGCAATGGGGCAGGCAAGTGATCAACTTGCACGTTACCTTGATACCTTTGTCTATTTGAAAGTTCCTAGTATAGAAAGTGTTGACGCAAAAGACTTATTGCAAATATTGAGTCAGCAACAAAATACCATGGCAGTTGTGAGCCAAGGGTTCTTCGGTTATGAAGGTATACGTGGTGAGGCACTGTTGGCTTATCAAGACGAAGATTCAGGACGTATTTCTGATCTACTTGGTTATGAACCAGGTGAACTATCAGAAGATGAGCAATTAATTGATATTAGCTCCATTTTAACGACAACATTTTTGAATGTATTTGCACGGCAAATAGGCAACCAGATGTCTTATAATGCACCAAAATTACTTCCAAGTGTGCAAAACAGTATGTCAGAGCACTTGCAACAGATAAGTTTTAGTTGGGATCTCGCCTTGAAAGTAAATATCAATTATCAAGTCACGGATTACTCATTTAATTGTAATATGATATTGTTGATTCCTGAAACTGCGATAATTAATATTAAACACGTACTTGACCGGATACTGGCAGAATTTTAATGTTTGATTGTACTACTTATATGCCGACAAAAGACACAGGAAAGTCTGTGCTGAGTGAACAAGTACTTAAACAAGTAAACCGTCAAATTGCGAATCAGTTAAATACCGGGGTTATGGTATTAGATTCAGCATTCAACATAGTTAATTGGAATCGTTTTTTACAGGTTCATACAGACAAAGTCTCTGAAGATATTATTGGCCAATCAATTTTTCATGCTTTTCCTGAATTGCCAGAACGTTGGTTAGTTCGTAAGTTTAGCGCTGTTATGCAGCTTAATACACCGAGTTTTTGCTCTTGGCAGCAAAGGCATCACCTCTTTGAGTTACCACATACACGTCCTATCACTACTGATAGTGAGTTTATGGCACAAAACTGCACTTTTTTACCGATTGAAACGGATTGCAAAAGCAAACTTATTTGTATTTTAATCGAAGATGTCACTGATGTTTGTCATTATCAAGAGCAATTACAAAAAACGTTAGATGAGCTTGCTCAAATAAGTCGAATCGACGGCTTAACTCAAATCTATAACCGAAGACATTGGCAAGAGTCGCTCAAACAAGAGTTTGCTAAAGCACAACGTCATGACAAAGCTCTATCACTTATCATGCTTGATTTAGATTACTTCAAATTACTTAATGATAATTATGGTCATCAATGTGGTGATATGGTGTTAATTGAAGTGAGTGCTTTAATTAGCGCTTTATTGAGGGTTGAAGATCTATTTGGTCGTTATGGAGGGGAAGAGTTCGCCATCATTTTACCAGAGACGAATTTAGCTGGTGCGCTAGAGTTAGCTGAACGAATTTGTCGAAAAGTAGCAGCAGTATCGCTAAGTTATAATGATGAGGCTATAAAGGTCACCATTAGCTTAGGCGTGGCACAGTGTAGTGGTGAGGAGTCTAGTTATGAAGACTTAATTACCCACGCCGATAGCGCATTATACCAAGCAAAAGCTCAAGGTCGAAATCAAGCATGTACGGCAACTACCTAACTCTCCCTATTATTGAGTAATAGTTTTTAACGTATAAAAACGTCTTTTATGCAAAAAAAATAGCACTAAATCCCATTTTATGCATAATTTATAACTTTTTATTTAATATTTTTTGTTATTAATGATTGACAGATATAACAAGTTAAGGCATTTTATGTCTATGAAAATAAATAACAGCCACATTATTCTTATTACCACCACCACCCGAATTAGGATGGCGGTCGCTGGCTAACGTGTAAAAAATAAAAATTTTATCGAAGCCCGTGACCTGCAAAGGTTACGGGCTTTTTTTTGCTTTAAATGAAGAGTATTAACTCTAAAGTTTAAGACCCCAAGGGAAATAACTTTAGGTAATCTTTATTCACTATTTCTTTAGAAAGGAAGAAAACATGCGTGTACTTAAATTTGGTGGTTCTTCATTAGCTTCAGCTGAACGTTTTCGTCAAGTTGCTAATATTATCCAAGACAAAAGTGAATCTTCAAACCTTGCAATAGTCGTATCTGCGCCACAAGGCGTCACCAATCATCTTGTTGCCATGGCTGAGAATATTAGTGACGAAGCTAAAATGGTGACAGATTTAGGTCACTTTAAACGCGCAATAACTACCATTATTGATGATTTATCAGCAAGTATTAGTAACTTCAATAATCAGCATTGTGAACAAGCGCTAACCAATTATGAACACCAACTTGAACGATATATGCAAGGGGCTACTTTACTAACTTATTGTCCCGACCATATTCGAGCTCGTATTATTAGTACAGGTGAACGTTTAAGTGTGGCCATACTTGATGCGGTATTACAAGCTTATGGATTACAGGTTTCTTTATTAGCACCAGAGAAGTTCTTATCAACTAATAATGCTTCACTGAATGCGGTTGCTGATTTAGTACTTTCAAAAGAAAAGTACGCGAGTGAGTATAATCAGTTGAATAAAGTGGCGCTTATGCCTGGTTTTATTGGTGTTAATGCTGATAATAATAGTGCGATGCCACAAGTGACAACATTAGGACGAAATGGCTCTGACTATTCAGCGGCCGTATTAGCCGTTTGTGCTGAAGCCGAGTGTTGTGAAATTTGGACTGATGTTGATGGTGTTTATAATGCGGACCCACGTTACATTAAAGAAGCAAAATTACTCGACTACTTATCGTATCAAGAAGCGATGGAGTTATCGTATTTTGGTGCCAGCGTTTTACACCCTAAAACAATAGGCCCTATCGCTCAATATCATATTCCTTGTTTAATTAAAAACACTAGTAATCCAAGCGCACCAGGTACGTTAATTTCGAGTGAAAATGATCAACAAAAACGTGTTAAGGCTATTTCTAATCTTGATGACCTTACCATGGTAAATGTTTCTGGACCTGGTATGAAAGGCATGGTTGGTATGGCAAGTCGTGTATTTGCTACCATGAGTAGAGAAAATATTTCCTTAGTTCTTATTAGCCAATCATCTAGTGAATATTGTATTAGCTTTTGTATTTACTCAAGTGATGCTGACCTTGCAAAACAAAGCTTACAAGATGAGTTTGAATTAGAGTTATTAAACGGTTTATTAGAACCATTAGCGTTAAAAGGTGAATTATCAATAGTGTCACTCGTGGGTGATGGTATGCATCACCAACGTGGCGTAGCCGCTAAATTCTTTAGCTCATTAGCGCAAGCACGTGTCAATGTAGTTGCTATTGCACAAGACTCTTCAGAGCGCAGTATTTCCGTTGTGGTAGAGCAACGGAAATGTATGGATGCGATGAAAGTAAGTCATCAAAATTTCTTCTCTCACAAACCAACCATTGATGTGTTTTTAGTTGGTTGTGGTGTTGTAGGGAGCGAACTTATTGCACAGATTTCGCGTCAACAAACGAGTTTGAAAGAGCAAAATATTGTGTTAAAAGTCTACGGTATCGCAAACTCCAAAGGTATGGTGTTTGATAAAGAAGGTATCGATTTAGATAACTGGCAAGAGGTAGTATCACAATCAACAGAAGCACAGCCTGTTAATGTTGATAACCTTAAAGCTTTTGTACGTGATAATCATTTAATCAATCCGGTATTTGTTGATTCTACCTCTAATGAAACATTAGCTATGAGTTATGTCGATTATCTAGCCGAAGGTTTTCATATTGTCACGCCAAATAAAAAGGCGAATACTGACTCTTGGGAATATTATCAAGAGCTACGTAGCACAGCGCAAAAAACAAATCGTCGCTTCCTTTATGAAACAACAGTTGGTGCGGGTTTACCGGTTATTGATACGCTTCAAAGTTTAATTAAAGCGGGTGACCAATTGCAACGCTTCGAAGGCATATTATCAGGATCTTTATCATATATGTTTGGTAAGCTTGAAGAAGGAATGTCTTTATCAGAAGCTACAGGTATTGCAAAAGAAAATGGTTTTACTGAACCTGATCCTCGCGACGACTTAAGTGGTATGGATGTAGCGCGTAAGTTATTGATCATGGCACGTGAAGCTGGAATGCAATTAGAATTGTCGGATATTAACATTGAACCAGTGTTACCGAATGATTTTGATGATAGCGGTGACGTCAGTGAATTTATGAGTAACTTAACAAAACTAGATAGTGACTTTGCCGAGCGAGTTGCCTGTGCTAAATCAGAGGGTAAAGTATTACGTTATATAGGTAATATTGTTGATGGCCAGTGTCAAGTATCGATTGAAGCGGTGAGCGCTGATCATCCACTATATAGTATTAAAGATGGCGAAAATGCGCTAGCAATTCATAGTCGTTATTACCAACCTCTGCCATTTGTTTTACGTGGTTATGGTGCTGGTGCTGCGGTTACTGCTGCGGGTGTTTTTGGTGATTTACTAAGAACCTTAGCGTGGGAGCAACAGCACTAATGTCAGCAACGAATTTAAGTGTATCGGTTTTTGCACCAGCGTCTATTGGTAATGTCAGTGTTGGTTTTGATGTTTTAGGACTTGCTGTAAAACCCATAGATGGTACTTTATTAGGGGATGTTGTTACGGTAAATGCAACAGCCAATGAAAGCAGTTTAACGGTGATTGGCGACTTTGCTGATAAATTACCGAGCAATAAAGAAGATAATATTGTCTGGTCATCTTTACTGCTTTTTAATGAAGAATTGGCAAAGGTTGCACAATCAACTGTTAGTGTTGAGCTTATCTTAGACAAAAGAATGCCTGTTGGTAGTGGGTTAGGTTCAAGTGCTTGTTCTGTTGTTGCAGCATTGGCAGGGTTAAATGCCTTTTATGCTAAATACCATGATTTTAGCTTTGCTGAAAACGTATTATTAAAAATGACAGGGCAAATGGAAGCACAAATTAGTGGTAGTTTACATTATGATAATGTGGCACCTTGTTACTTAGGTGGTTTGCAATTAATGATACCCGATGAAAACGTGATTTCTCGTGTATTACCAAGCTTTGATGATTGCTATTATGTGATGGCCTATCCTGGTATTGAAGTATCAACCAAAGCGGCTCGTGATGTTTTGCCGACCAGTTATAGCCGAAGTGATGTTATTAGTTATGGTCAGAATCTAGCAACGTTTGTCGATGCCTGCCATCGTCAAGATAAGAGCCAAGCGTTCTCCGTGTTAACGGATGTTGTTGCGGAGCCATACCGCACAAATTTATTACCAAGATACCAAAGTTCACGTGATTTTTTAACGGCACAAGGTGCATTAGCGGTAGGGATTTCAGGCTCAGGTCCAACACTTTTTTGTGTTAGTGATAGTGAGCAACAAGCACAGCAATTTGCTTTATGGTTACAAGATAATTATTTACAAACAGATCTAGGTTTTGTTCATGTTTGTAAAGTTGATGATATTGGTGCAACTGAGCTTTAATGATAAAGCCAGTAGTTAAACAGTTTAGTAAATATACCTATCCAGCATCTTCAAGTGGCATGGGTATACCAACCAGATTATTAGGATAAACAGTGAAATTTTATAATTTAAAAGAAAATGATGAAGAAGTTAGTTTTTCACAAGCGGTTAAGCAAGGCTTAGGTAAAAATCAGGGCTTATTTTTTCCGAAAACAATGCCTAAACTAGATAATATTGAAGCGTTATTAGCATTGCCTTTGGTAGAGCGTAGCGTCAAAATATTACAACCTTTTGTTGAAGGTGACTTAACTAAAAGTGAATTAACCGATATTGTTACAGATGCCTTTAATTTTCCGGCGCTTTTACAGCCAATCAGCCCAGATCGTGCCATTTTAGAATTGTTCCATGGTCCAACCTTAGCCTTTAAAGATTTTGGTGCTCGCTTTATGGCAAAGTGTCTACAAGCATTTGTAGCAAAAGACGCAAAAGCCAGCGGAGAAACAAAACCGTTAACTATTTTAACGGCAACCTCAGGCGATACTGGCGCAGCGGTAGCGCATGCTTTTCATGGTATAGACAACATTCGTGTTGTTATTATGTATCCAAAAGGAAAAATCAGTCTTTTACAGGAGAAAATGTTTACCACTTTAGGTGGTAATATTGAAACCTTGGCCATAGACGGTGATTTTGATGATTGTCAGTCACTGGTTAAGCAATCTTTTGATGATAAAGAGCTTGCCAATACTATCGGTTTAAATTCTGCAAACTCAATCAACATCAGTCGATTATTGGCGCAAGTTTGTTATTACTTTGAAGCAGTAGCACAATTATCCCGTGCAAAAAGTGATTTAAGCCGTATTGTTTTCTCAATTCCAAGTGGTAATTTTGGTAACCTGACGGCAGGTTTATTTGCTAAAGCCATGGGGTTACCAATCAAACGTTTTATTGCTGCAACCAATGCCAATGACACAGTACCACGTTATTTAGAAACAGGAGAGTGGACGCCTAACCTAACGGTTGCAACTATCTCAAATGCGATGGATGTTAGTAATCCAAATAACTGGCCACGTGTTGAACATATGCTTAAGAGCGGTATTGTAGAAAAGGACTGTGTGAGTTCAGTTTCTATTGATGAAGAGCAAACCCAATCAACAGTCATTCAGCTTAGTAAGCTTGGTTACATCAGTGAACCTCATGCCGCGGTTGCTTATAAAGCACTACAATATAGTGCTGACGAAGGCGAGTTTGGTGTCTTTTTAGGTACCGCTCATCCAGCTAAGTTTAAAGAGGTTGTTGAGAGTATTTTAGGACAGCCTTTAGGTTTACCAAAAGAGCTAGCTGACTGTGCTGGTGAGCCAATACTATCAAAAGACTTAGCTGCTAATTTTGCGGATTTACGTAGCTACCTTTTAGCTTAGTTCATACCTAAAAGTACTGTACTTTTAGGTATGAGTATTAGTCTTAGTTAAGGTAAAATGAAAAACTATCACCTTCTGGTGATGGCTTTTTTGTTTTAATGCTTTTAAATTTTAGGCGTATTTATGATCAAACCCCAATGGCAGCAGTTAATTAACCATGAAGCTAAGCAAGACTACTTCAAGTCTTTAGTTAGCGAGATAGCACAACAAAGAGCATCAGGCATCACTGTCTTCCCAGAAGAAAAGAATGTATTTAATGCTTTTAACTATGTCGATTTATCTGAGGTTAAAGTCGTTATTCTTGGGCAGGACCCATACCATGGAGAGGGTCAGGCTCATGGTTTAGCATTTTCAGTTCAACCCGGTATCAAAGTGCCACCATCGTTGGTTAATATGTACAAAGAGCTGACAACAGATATAGCGGGTTTTACCACTCCCCAGGCGGGGAGTCTATTGCATTGGGCTGAGCAAGGTGTTTTACTTTTAAATACAGTATTAACGGTACAGCAAGCTAATGCACATTCTCACGCTAAGTTGGGCTGGGAGACCTTCACCGAGCGGGTCATTGATGAAATAAATGAGCATAATACGGGCTGCGTTTTTATTTTATGGGGCGCGCATGCTCATAAAAAAGGAAAGAAAGTAGGGCAGGATAAA
>Ga0209395_1003350_pt1 | contig 19894 bp, 12 predicted proteins | sample GOMGulsemesocosm_3_FD_184635 | JGI IMG/M metagenome (GOLD analysis project Ga0209395, IMG submission 184635) | Methane-oxidizing microbial communities from mesocosms in the Gulf of Mexico - GOM9D Gulf of Mexico (SPAdes) (version 2) | ecosystem: Environmental > Aquatic > Marine > Cold seeps... | reverse complement strand
GCAATAACCGCTGTTACTTCTTTAGCAACTGGTATCGTTATTTGGTTTGTTTTACCTATTTTTCTTTCGCTGCCGAGTCCTTCGATGTTAGAAAAAAAGAACAGAGAATTAACCGCTTCATTAGATCAGTTAAGTATTGCTCAAAATCATTTAGTGGAATCAAAAAAAATGGCTTCTTTAGGTGGTTTGGTTGCAGGTGTTGCTCATGAAATAAATACCCCTCTAGGGATCGCTATTACGGGGATATCTCATATGTTTGAATCCACTGTTCTGATAAAAAGTGATATTGCAAAAGATAGCTTAACAAAGACGAGACTCGATAAGTTCATAAGTAATATTGAAGATTCAGTGGGGATCATTACTCGTAATTTAAAGCGTTCAGCAGATCTTGTTAATAGTTTTAAGCAAGTTGCAGTTGATCAATCTGACAAGCATTTACGCATGTATCGAGTGAATAAGTATATCTATGAAATCTTAAAAAGTGTGAATCCCGTTTTAAAAAATACAAATTATACAATTAACTTTAACTGTGAGGATGATATTGAGGTTTGGGGTGATCCAAGTGACTTAGCTCAAATTATTACAAACTTTGTAATGAACTCTGTTAAACATGGGTTTGAAGGTGAAAATAAAGGCAATATAAATATTCAAGTTACTTGTGATGACAAAGGTGTTTTGTTGAACTACAAAGATTCAGGTCATGGTATGACTAAGGAGCATCTGAAGAATCTATATGAACCCTTTTTCACAACTAAAAGAGGCGGCGGTAATAGCGGTTTGGGTATGCATATCGTTTATAATTTAGTAACTCAATCTTTAAAAGGAACTATTGAGTGTTTTAGCGAAATTGAACAGGGGACTGAGTTTATTGTCAGGTTTCCAAACGATATTCGAGTGTGATTTATTTAGCAAATGCGATTATAGGCCTTTATAGTAGGCTTGTTATAATTGACTTAATTACTCATAAATTTCAACAATGCTAAATTTACTTAGGCAGAGATAGGAGTCGTACCGCAGCATAGTCAATAGAGGTATCATTACTCAAGGCTAAGATAGGCCTAACTAATAATAATATTCTACCGAGTATCTCGCAGTTGCGTAGGTTTTATTGAATAATAAATGAAAAAACAGAAATAAAGGATCCGTAAATGAAAAAAGATGATTCCTTAATATTTGTAGATGAAGTTAAACAGACCGAGGATTTGTCAGATCAATTTAAAGATTACTGGCACTTATTAGTAGTTGATGATGACCCTGAAGTTCACGCTATTACTCGTTTAGTTTTGAGCGAAGTGACATTATTAGGAAAAGAACTTAAATTACATTCCGCCAACAGTTCACAGGAAGCAAAACAACTTTTGTTAAATGATACTCCCTTTGCAATTGCCTTAATTGATGTGGTGATGGAAACAGATCAAGCAGGTTTAGAATTGATTAATTGGATTCGAAAAGTAAAAAAAAAATTAAACATACGTCTGGTTTTAAGAACAGGGCAACCGGGTAAAGCCCCTGAACGTGAAGTTATCACAAATTACGATATCAATGATTATAGAAGCAAGACAGACCTAACTTCTATGCAACTATACACACTCACTTGTGCCTGTTTACGTTCTTATCGTGACATTACAGCAAAAAAAGTAGCAGAAAATGAAAATATGTTGAAATCAACTTTCTTAGCAAATATTTCTCATGAATTACGTACGCCTATGCATTCGATATTAAGTTTTTCTGAATTATCTATACCCTTATTGACTAAAATGCCTGCAAGTAGAGATGTTGATAAATTAAAAAGATATTCAAATAATATAAATAGTAGTGGTAAGCGATTGTTAATATTAATAAATAACTTACTTGATATAGAAAAGTTGGGGACGGATAGTACTAATTTCATACCAGTTTTTAGCGATTTTATTGATATTGTCAATGATACTTTAGCCGAGATGGAAGGCTTTTTATTTGATCGGCTTATTCAAGTTAATATCGAAAATAAAAGTTCTGATACAAGAGTATGGGTAGACCCAACATTAATGTTGCAAGTTATGATAAATTTATTGTCAAATGCAGCAAAATTTAGCCCTCAAAATAGTGTAATAACCATTGATATTACTGATATATTTAAAAAAATTGATTCTGATGTAAACAAGGTTTCACAAGCCGTACTTGCAATTAAAGTATTAGATCAAGGCATAGGTATTCCAGAAGAGGAATTACTGACTATCTTTGAACCGTTTGTTCAAAGCACTGCAACAAAAAAAGCAATGGAAGGTAGTGGATTAGGCTTGCCAATTTGTCAAAAAATATTGAGTTTCCATCAAGGTCAAATTGAAGCAATTAATTTACCCGACAAAGGTGCTTGTTTTAGCTTTCAGTTATTAAAAACAGAAAATATTGAATGATTAACCAATAGGCTTATTGAAGAAATAACTACAGAAATGTTTGAATTAAAAACGTATTATATGTCGTTCCAAACAGCTTTTATAAAAACTAGTGCTTACATCAACGATGCAAGAAAAAATTCCGAACCTAATTGACCATCCCTTTTTATATTTTCAATAACCAACACCTAATGGACAAACTTAACCTTAGTTAAATTAGGCTAAACTTCCAAGAGCACAGGTTTATAGCTCCAGGCTAAACCTAAGTACCTGCATGCAGGCAAAGCAGTTATTGCATACTTAAACCATTTAGATACTATATATTTATTGAAACTGGCTATCGATGATCACCCTTATTACTTGCTACATTGCTCATATCGGTGACGGTTGATATGGATTCTCAAAAAAGCCCTTTCGGGCTTTTTTTTTGCGCTAAATTTATCGACTTTAAAAAAAAGCTTTAAATCATTTTCTTATCTATAGAAACTTTGAGGTTTTCAATAGCACACGTATTCTGAGGTTTTGCCATAACATAAAACTGTGTAGTGGCTGTTTTTAAAAAAGTAAGCTTAATATCTAAGTCTAAGTCTTGGTCTTTATCATAAGCATTCGCAAATTTTTGATCTGTTAAACACATGAGTTGTGTTAACTTTTTCAGTTTTTCTGAAGACAAAACATTTTCAATAAGTGGCATTTTAACTTTAGCGTGTACTTTAGCTTTTACTTCATGCATTGAAGACAAACTGAATTTATTGCCATCAAAAGCAACCTGACTACCTGATGGCCAATATGAATAATTAAATTCACTTTTAGATATGGGTGATATAACCACAACACCGCTTTGCCCTATTACAGATATCTGTTTGTTACCATCATATGTATCAACAATTAAAGCTGTAGTTTCATCAATACCAAAACCGTACTTTTGATTTGTATGAGCAACAAGGGTAAATAATCTTAAACTTCTATTTCTTTCACTGAAATGGGTATCTAGTATACCTAAATCGAAACTTGCCAAACCACCCTGTTCATCATATGTCAGCGTTTTACTTGACACATTTTCAGAGCATGAATCATCTTTTTCACAATCTTCAGAAGGTCTGATAGAGGAAATAGCACCTGTAAGTAACGCTTGTTTAGATGAACCGTTAGTGATCATTGGAACCGTACCAAACTGATTAATGCCGCCACCTTGCACTGCAGTACCCGCACTTGTGCCTATTAGCATTCCAGTTTCTCTAATAGATTTAGTCCAAGGATATGCGGTATTGTTTTTACGATAAAAAATGGATTTTGTTAAGGTTTGATCGCCGCCATTAAACATGACTGCATCTGCTGACTGAAGTTTTTTAATTAAAGCTTGTTCACCGGATTTACATAATTTTAGCTCCGCAGCTGTTCTATCTGGATAAACTTTATCTCGATTAACACTGCCAGATAAACCCTGCCTTAGTTTAGGCAAGTTATTACATTGGTTATTATCTATTGCAAAAGCTAAAGCAGGCGTAAGAGGTAACCATTCTACTTCAACCCCCAGATTTGCAAACAAGCCTTCATAAAAATCAGCTGATTCATAAGGATCCCTACTAGATGCGGTTGTCACAATGATTTTAGGATGCTGATTTACCATTTTTAAGCGTTTGATGATTTCAGATAGGATTTGAGTTGAAGCCTCAATTTTATTATTGCTTGTTAAAACTGCTTCTTTTAATCGCTTACCATTTTTATTAGTTACCTGAACTTCTAACATATCAAGTACAAAATAATATTGCTGATCAGTAAGTGAATTAAGATTTTGTTTATTCGTTTTACGCCAAGTATCAACTAAAACTGATTTATCAATTATTTTATTTTTTAAATGGCTAAACGAAGATAAAATTCGTACTGTTTTATTTTTAATTTTGCCATTTTTATCTGGCCAAGATTGTTTTATTTTTTTTATTACGGCTGTATTTATTTTGTATTTTGCAGTTGTTTTTGCATTTAATTGTTCAATTTCTGTAAGCGATTGACAGTTTTTTTGTGAAAAACTGCTACATGTTTTTAATGCACCGCCAATTAAAATTAATGTTTGGTTAACAGGTTTTGCATTTAAATAACCAGGTAAAATCGTAGATAAAACAAGGAATAGTATCGAAAAAGCAAGTAAATGCTTTAAATATGAAAGTTTCATTTTAAGCCTCTAAGCAAAAATTTTATTAAAAAAATGTTGCACCCAAAATTTGGGTTGTGTTATAACTAAAAATGAAATGAGAACGGGGGCAAGTTAACATCTACTGTTAACAACTGTCAAAGAAAACTTTTTAGGAACGTAGAAATGTTAAAAAAAGCACCATCGCTTACTACATACTTCTACTCGCCACACTACCTTTCGGAGTGGTTCGACGAGTAGCCACACGAACTATATCTAGTTCGTGGCAGTGCTATTTAATAACCGCCACCTCACAAAATAATTCTAATTATTAAAAAATATTTTTAAAGATACAGTTGTCTTGATTGCGATCAATTTTATAATTGCTCCTTGTGATCATAGATCCCTGCTATCTTGAACAACAGGTGATGTGATGAAACGTATGTTAATTTCTCTAGCTGTATCTGCAGCTATATCAGGTTCAACTCAAGCGGCCGAAAACAATAATTCAAACTCAGTGGAAGAAGTTGAGAGAATAGTTGTAACTGGCTCTCGTATCAAAGGCGTTGATTTAGAAGGCGCACAACCATTAACAGTATTAAATCAAGATGATATAAAACGCTCCGGCGCAAATACCATATCTGAATTATTATCAGATTTAGCACAAACTCGCGGTGGAGATGGCTCGTTCTCTACTTCTGAAAGTGGCGGTACTTCAACGTCAACACCTGCAGGTCAAGCAGCTGCAAGTCTAAGAGGTTTAGGTCCATCATCAACACTCACATTAATTAATGGCAGACGTGTTGCGCCAAGTTCATTTGCTTCAGGCACTGAAAACTTTGTAGATATCAACAGTATTCCACTTGCAGCCATTGACCGCATTGAAATATTAGCTACGGGTGCATCCGCTATTTATGGTGCTGACGCTGTTGCCGGTGTTATTAATTACATCTTAAAAGATGATTTTGAAGGCGCGGAAGTTGATGTGTCATTTCAAGATAGTACGGCAAGTACTGATGAAAGCAGCAAAAATATAAACTTAATTTTTGGTACACAAGTCGCTGATGGCAATCTAACTGTTTTTGCTAATTACTTTGACCGTAATGGTTTTTCAGCAACAGATCGTAGTTTTACTAAAGATCCTAAGTTAGAAAGCTACTATTCATATTTACCTAAACTAGAAAATGCGCCAAACATCTATTACTACTCTAGCCGTGACGGTAATGAACTTGCTTCACCAAACTGTAAAACTGAACTTGTTGAGACTGAATATGGTGAACAGATTTGTGCTTATTATGGCAATGATGATGATTTATTAGAAACGCCATTCGAAAGCATTTCATCTGGTTTTACTTTCAATAAACAAATTTCAAATTTAGATTGGCACACTGATTTCTTTTTTAGTAAAACAAAATCAATGGCACAGTCATCTCCTGCAGCAATCAATCAACTTGATGATAGTGAAGGTGTTTGGGTAACAGAAGACGCTTTATTTGATGCTTTTGGTGACGGTGCTGATTTAGCATTTTCTTACGACGACTTATATTTTGACCCATTCTATACACAAGCCGATCGTAAATTGTATGGTATTCAAGTTGATGCCAGATTTAATGACCCAAGAACAGTTGAAGTAGAAAGTGAAAGTTTTAGATTAGTATCGAGTTTGCAAGGCGAAATCGGTGAGTGGGAATGGGAGTCAGGCATTACCTTATCTCGTTCAACTTCAGAGCAAGTAGCAACTAAAGGGATATATAATCGTTATAAATTCCATGGTTCACTTGCTGGCGAGTTATGCTCTGATGGTTCATTGGCATCAGCTGATAGCGGTGAGTTAAGCTGTAATACTGGTGATTTACTCAACGCATATAACCCATTTATTTCGGGTGATGAAGCAAACGATAGTATTTTAGCTGCAACACAAGAAAAACCGACACGTTCTGGTGAAAGTACAGTTTACGGTTGGGATGCACGAATTAATGGCGAATTATTTGAATTTGGTGATGATTATGTTCGCGCTGCTATGGGGGTTGAATACCGAAAAGAAGAACTAACAGATATTCCATCTCTTAATTCACAAGCAAATAGAGATAATGATTACTTAGTTGATGTATTTGGTTATGGCTCTAGTATTTCTGAAGCCGATCGTACGCAATATGGTGCTTTTGCTGAATTTTATGTGCCAGTTTCAGATGAAATAGAATTACAACTTGCTGGTAGATATGACCACTTTGATGACTTTGGCAGTACATTCAACCCTAAAATAGGTGTGACATTTAGACCAACTGACAGTTTAGTGATACGTGGTTCATGGGCAACATCATTTAGAGCGCCATCACTTACACAAGCGGGTGTTAAACTAAGAACCACAACATCAACTTATGACTGTGGTGCCAATCAAGCAGTTTCAGATTTTTATTGTGATGGTGAAACTAATGAAGTTAGCCCTAACACCATAGAAGTTGGTAACCCAAGCTTAAATGCTGAAGAGTCTGATTCAATTAGTGTTGGTTTTGCTTTTAGCCCGTCAGAAAATACTAATTTAACAGTAGATTATTGGCAATTTGAGCACGAGGATATTGTTGATACTAATATGACAGGCATTATGGCTCAATCATTATCAGATGCAAGTTTACGTCATTGTGGTGTTGTTGCTGATGGTGAAACCGGTATCTCTTTTAAAGCTGATTTATGTGAAATAGAAAGCCTTTATGACTCTAATGGTTTAAACATTTCTCAAGAAGGTGCAAATTTAGACCAGATATTAGCTAACTGGAATGATTACAATAACCCAGAAGGCTTACCTGCTAATGAAGTCAGAAATGTATCCTCTTTATATCGTGATCATGTGATCCCTTTAGAGAATACAGGTACGCAAAAAGTAGCAGGGATTGATATTAAATTTGATCATAGGTTTATATTTAATCAAGGAGATATCAAGTTTGCATTTGATGCAACACACTATTTAACATTTGATAGAAACAAACCTGGTTCAGATGAAATAGAATCACTGGTTGGCACTTGGCGTTACCCTGAAAACATTATCAGTGCTAAGTTAAGCTGGTCAGCTGATGATTATTACATAGGTCTTAAAGGTCAATATATAGACTCTTACCTTGATGATATTGAGGGCCTAAGAGATCGTCAAAAAGATGAGTTAGCTTCACTAAACGTTTTAAATAATAACGGTGATCATGTTATTGATTCTTGGACTGTATTTGATCTTTATGCAGGGTACGATTTTAAAGACATGTCTATTGGTTTATCAATAAATAACATCTTAGATGAAGAACCGCCAGTTGCATATGCTTCTCAACGTGGTTTTGATTCGATTAATCATGATGCTGATGGTAGAACTTATCGTGTAAGTTTCACTTACGCTTTTTAATCGACTACCTTCTAAGCTAAAGGGTCTACTTAGGCCCTTTATATCCATTAAATATCTACATTAAAATCTTTAATCGTTATCTTATCGAGATTATTTATGAAGCAAAAAACACTGCAAATGCCAGATGCATCGATCATTTTAATGCTTGTTGCTTTGCTAGCATTTATCAGCAGCTACTTGATAGTGCCTGGCAAGTTTGATACTCAAGCAAATGCGAAAACAGTATCTTTAAGTCAATATCAAACATCTTCAACTACTGAGCCTACACCGCTATTTGCCGAAAATGGTGAAATTGGATTAGCTAATTTTTTATTTGAAGGGCTTGTTTCAGGTGATAAATATGGCGCAACAATAGGTGTTATGGCCTTTATCCTGATCACTGGCGGTGCTTTTGGCATCATCATGCAGACAGGTGCTATTAATAACGGCATTTTAGCGCTGATCAATAAAACACAAAGTATTAACTGGCTATTTTTGCCGTTAATGTTTGTTTTATTCTCAATTGGCGGTGCTGTATTTGGCATGGGTGAAGAAGCCATTGCCTTTTGTATTGTGCTTTTACCTATAATGAAGCAGCTAGGTTATGATGCAAAAGTGACTGTTTTAGTGACTTATGTTGCAACCCAAATTGGTTTTGCCACCTCCTGGATGAATCCATTTAGTATTGCAATTGCCCAAGGTATTGCTGATGTACCTATATTTTCAGGTGCAGCATTAAGAGTGGTTGCTTGGTTTGTATTTACTATTATGGGGTTAATTTTCACAATACAATATGCAAATAAAAGTAAAATTTCAATCGAAACACAGCAAACAACTCAATCCCAAGTTAACTTATCTTTAGCAGATAAGTCTATTTTGGTCGCTTTTATAATGGGCATTGTATGGATCATTATTGGCGTAATGTCTTTTGGCTATTATATTCCAGAACTGTCAGCGCAATTTTTTTGTATCGGTATCGTAACTGCCGTAATAGCGAAGCTATTTGGAGTACTGAGTTTTAATGATTCAGCGGAATCGTTTAAACAAGGCGCGCAAGAGTTATTACCTGCTGCATTATTAGTTGCTATGGCCAAAGGTATTGTTTTAATACTCGGTGGCAGTGATTTATCAACCTCTTCTTTGCTCAATACAATGTTATTTAATTGCGCAACGATTATTTCTCAAGTACCAGATTATATTGCTGCTTGGGGTATGTTGGCATTTCAATCATTATTTAACTTTTTTGTGTCTTCCGGTTCAGGACAAGCCGCAATTACAATGCCTTTAATGGCACCATTAGGTGATTTACTCAATGTATCCAGACAAACGGTTGTTTTATCGTTTCAACTAGGTGATGGCCTAACTAATATATTTATCCCAACTTCTGCTAGTTTAATTGGGTGTTTAAGTATCGTGAAATTGAATTGGACACAATGGGCTAAATTTATTTGGCGCTTTCAACTCGCCCTCTTTTTTATGGCTAGCTGTTTTATATTCATCGCGCATTTTATCAATTATCAATAAAGAAACTGATTATATTTGTTAAAACAATTAATAATATTTTCTTTAAGCATTTAACACATTATTAAATAGAGTGATTATGTTTACACTAATTAAAGGTGCACAAGTTTATGCACCTAAACATCTCGGAAAAGTAGATGTTTTATTCGCGGGTACTCAGGTACTTGCAATAGAGCCTAATATCACACTTGATTCGAATTTGCATTTCGACACAATAAATGCCCAAGGCATGATTTTAACCCCAGGCTTTGTTGATTCACTCGTACATATTACAGGCGGTGGTGGTGAAGCCGGATTTGCCAGTAGAACACCTGAAATGCAATTAACTGACGCAAGTACCAGTGGTATCACAACTGTTGTTGCTGCGCTCGGCACTGATTCTAGCAGTCGTAGCTTACATAACTTAATTGCGAAAGCCAAAGGCCTTAAAGAAGAAGGTTTAAATGTATTTTGTCATTCAGGCTCTTATCACTTGCCAGCAAAAACACTAACTGACTCGCTTACTAACGACATCATGTATATAGATGAATTTATTGGTGTTGGTGAAGTTGCTATTGCCGACCATCGCAGTAGTCAACCTACAATGCAACAATTAGCTGAAGTTGCTTCACAATCTCGTGTCGCAGGTATGCTAAGTGGTAAATCTGGCACTGTAAGTATTCATATAGGTCCAAGTAAAGAAGGCCTAGAGCTGTTATTTGAGGTTGCAGACAAAACAGATATTCCAATTAAACAATTTTATCCGACACATATGAATCGTAATTCAGATCTTGTTATGCAAGGCATTAAATTTTGTAAACAAGGTGGTGTGATAGATTTTACGACTAGTACCACAGATCACGATCTTGCTCATGGTGAGCTGGCTGCCGCAGAAGCTTTAGCTTTTTGTTTAAGCCATGGTGTTAATGATACTCAGCTGACGATGAGTTCAGATGGGCATGCCAGCTTACCTATTTTTAATGAAGAAAATGAACTGATAGGTATGGATATCGGTAAGGAGTCCAGCTTATTAGATTCATTTGTTCAAGCAGTGCAAGTTTTTAATGTCTCAATTGAACAAGCATTAATGAGCATTACCTCTAATCCGGCCAAAGTATTAGGGCTAGATAAAGGCATACTAAAAGTGGGTGGCGATGCTGACTTAATATTAATCGATGAAAAGAGTTTAATACCGCAAGAAGTTTGGAGCAATGGTAAACATCTCGTTTCTAAACAACAGGCAATTAGCAAAGGCATGTTTGAACATATTTCTAGATAGGAAAGTGTTCAAAATAAATAAAAAAGGCGATATTAACTTTATTAATATCGCCTTTACATTAAGGTGTTTTATGAAATCTAAATTAATTCCCACATCAATTTTCATATTTTTGTTTTTGATATTTAATTCGACCAAGATTAAAGCCAATAACAATGAGATATCACAAGATAATAAATCAGGCTCTGGCACACTTGTTATAGTAGGTGGTGCATTAGCTGATAGTAACCATGCTGTTTTTAACGCTATGTTAAATTCAGTTGGCGGTGTTGATAATGCTAAAGTTGCTATTATTCCTACAGCAAGTAGCAAGCCTAGTAAATACGGCACTTTATTTAAAAATAAAATGATTGAGTTAGGTGTTGATAGCAAAGCTATTCACATATTGCCTATTGCAGTAACTGATGATACTTCAACTAAAAGTATTGATGAATCTACTTGGCATGAAAATGCTAATGATATTGAACTTGTAAAACTGCTTTCTAATAAAAACCTAGTTTGGTTCACAGGCGGCGATCAAACACGAATCACACAAACCTTAGTCAATCAAGATGGTTCAGATTCATTAGTGTTAGAACAGTTACGCCGAATTTACAATCAAGGTGGTACCATCGGTGGCACAAGTGCGGGTGCTGCTATTATGAGTAATACTATGATAGCTTCTGGTGACAGCTATAGTGCATTAAAAATGGGCTTTACTAAGCATTATAATTCTATGGATGAACAAGAAAATGGACCCGTATTATTATCTAAAGGACTCGGCTATTTTGCTCATGGTGTAATAGATCAACATTTTGACCGTAAAGCACGCTTAGGCAGACTAATCGCGGTTTTACATAAACAAAATGAAAAGTTAGGCTTTGGTATTGATGAAGACACAGCACTGGTTTTTAATGCAAGTAGCAATACCTTTACTGTTTATGGCCCTGGTATGGTTACAGTTGCTGATATTTCAAACTCACAAATAAAACGAGATACACACAAAGGTCTCACTGCTAACAATATAGATATTAGCCTTTTATCATCTGGTGATTCATTTAATATAAGTACAAAAAAGATCACTGCACATAAAAGTAAAGTTTCTACTATCAACCATGAAATTTACTCTGTACCTAAGCCTATTGTCACTGGTACTTTAAGCAGAAACAGTACTTTAAAACAACTCCTTACTTATGATCTGATTGATAATAAAGCTGCAAAAAGCGTAAAAAGCTATTTATTTAATGATGGCAATACAGGGTTTGAATTAGTATTTGAGCAAACACGTAAAACTAAAGGTTATTGGGCATATTTTGATGGTATGAAAGATTTTTATAGTGCGTTTCATATTGATATGTCAATAAAACCAATATCGATTGAGATAAAATCTTTATAAACGACAATGATAAAATATCTGCTGATCTTAGTATCAGCAGATATTTTTTTACCTTATAAAACTTATTTATACTTAAACAACGCAACCACATCTTGAAGTGAGTGACTCTCTTGCGCTAACTCATGGGTCGTTTGTGCTGATTCATCCATAGTATTGGCGATATCATTTAGCTCGGAGCCTATTTCGGTAATACTTTGTGTCATTAATTCTGCAACTGAATTTTGCTCTGATGCTGCTGCTGATATGGATGATGTCATATCATTCACATTTACAATATCGGCCTTAATTTCATCTAAGTGATTTTCTGTTTCTATTGCGAGGTTTTGTGACTGTGCTGTAATTTCAAGTCCTTTTGACATTGCACTTACCGCCTCATCTGAACTAGATTTTATGACTGTTATTATTCCTTGTGTTTGTTCGACGGCCGTTTGTGTTCTTTTAGCTAAGTTTCTCACTTCATCAGCTACCACAGCAAAACCTCGACCTTGCTCCCCAGCTCTTGCAGCTTCAATGGCAGCATTGAGTGCTAATAGGTTTGTTTGATCTGCAATACTTTGAATATTAATTAAAATATCATTGATTTTAGCCATATTGCCATCAAGTTGATTAATCGTATCATTACTAGAATTGACTTGTTTTCCAAGCTCACTCATATAGTTCATTAATGTGCCCATACTAGTATGCCCAGCTTCTATTCGTGTTTGGGTTTTATCAGTTATATCTGATACTTGTGCAATATTTTGTGAAACATCTAAAGACGTCGCTGCCATTTCTTCTGCACTGACAACCAATTGATTGATCATATCTTTTCTTTGTATTAACAGCTGACTACATTGCCCACTTTGTTCTGCAACTTGATCACTTTGTTGATCAATATTTTTAGAAATCACATCAATTTTAATAATGATGTCTTTCAAGTTTGAGATAAACTGATTAATAGACCCCGCGAGCTGCCCAGTTTCATCTTGTGACTTAACATTAATTTGTTTTGTTAAATCACCATTGCCATCTGCAATATCGCGCATAATTGAAATTACCTGATGAAGCGGTCTTACAACGCTATTTCCAAGTAAGTGCACCACAAATAGACAGATCCCTATTAATACTAAAGAAACAGTTATGATTTTATAAAGCATGCTATTTGAAATATCTGCCAATGTTTCATTTATCTCATCTGCTTTTGCAGTAATAATTTTAGTTGGCATAGAGATAACCATGTACCATTGTTTATCAAGATTTTTTATTTTTGTTGGCGTAATTATATAGGTATTGTTTTCGTCATCAGACACTGTTTGTCTATTTTGCGTGATAGCGTCACTTAATAAATCAGGAAGTAATGAGTTGATTGATGAAATTGATTTTCCACTAAAGTTACTATCTTCACTATATCCAATAACATTGCCATTTTGGCTTACTAAATATACCTCACCTTGAGATTGGTATAATTGTTCATCACTTTTCACAACCATGTCGCTCACAAAGTTTGCTGAGAAGTCTAAACCAACAACTCCTAAAAATTTATTGTTAGATATGATAGGTGTGGCTATTGTGGTCAAAAGATATTCTTTTTTATCTAATTCGACAATTGTTGGATCTATAATACAGGGGTATCGGCGGCTCTTCGGGCAGGTGTAATATTGATTTTTAGTATCATCAACAACAGAGCTAACACTATCCATTAGGTATTGACCGTTTTCTCTATACCAATAAGGTACCAAACGACCAGATGCAATGGTTCCTACAACTGTTTGTGAATCACTGTAACTAAAGTCATCGTCGTTACCAAAAATATTAGGTTCAAAAGGCATCATAATGCCTAAATAGCTTGGATAGGTTTTTAGCATATTGAGTAGTTTTTTCGTTACGATATCTCGCTTAGTATCGTCAGGAAAATGTTCAAGTGTATTACGGTTATAAGTAAAAGCGATATCACTTGATAAAGATTGAGATATTTTAATTGCATTTTCTATAACACTTTCAATCTCAACAATGCGTTTATTTGCCATTTGCTTGATAAGCTCAATGCCAACAGATTTTAATGATTTACTGGATAACTCTGTTGCTTGTGATTTGGCATTATTTAATGAAGTAACAGTGGAGATTGAGATTGCAACCACCATTAAAATACTGAGAATAAGTACAGAAATAAGAATTTTATTTTTAATTTTAGTGTTAAAATTAAACATTTACAGCCTCTAATATAAAATATTTATCATGTTTTTCTAAATTCTAAAAAATGGTCAATTGATAGAATGTATGATTGCATTTTTGAACCATTACTTTATCGGCTAAAAGATTGAATAATAAAGGAGAAATTCAAATAAATGTATTTCTCCTAATATTACCTAATATGGGTTTCCTAAAGTATAAAAATTAGCTTTAGAGCCATCTATACTAATCTCTGTGTCTGTACCTGTATGATTTAGGTCATTAAAGTTATAAATATCACCAATTTTTAACTTAGTTCGTAACACATTCTCATATATAACTGCTTGGCCACACGACAGTTGCGAAGCTTGTGTATTAGCAGATTCTCTTAAAACATATACGCTGCCATCACCGTCTACTATGGCATTACCAGCATCACTGATGAAAATTGAAGTGCCTTCATCTGCAGCAATAACTGCATGCTGACTTGAATGATTTGCGAGTGAAACCATAGCGCGACCCATACGATCGCGGTTAGCAAAGTGAGTATCTGTAAGCATATGAGTTAATACAGGGATATTTATAAAACTAGCACTGAAATTAAGTGTTTCGTGACATAAGTCAGTCACTACTTCTTCAGAAATGGCACCTAATACACCATCAGGATCATAAATACTGCCAGCCATTAATGCCATACCTGCTGAAGTGCCCCCCACTACACCCCCTTTATCATAAACATGTTGTAACGCAGATTGTACTTTTGTACCTTGCCAAACATTTATGTATTCAGACTGGTCGCCACCAGCTACAAATACAAATTCAGCACTTCTAATTGCCCACTCTACGTAATCTGAATTCGCTTTACTTGAATTATTTACAATCAAGGTTTCAACTGAATCAGCATTCATAAGTGGTAATAGATAGTCATTATATCCATCTGAATCATCCGTTCGTAAAATGACTACATCTTTTTTATCGCCTACATGTGAACGAACACGATTTGAAAATGCTTCATCAACATCTGCGCCCCCACCCATAAGCAGTACAGCGCCACTTGCTAAAGTTGCACATGCATCATTACTGTTACCATTCAAATATGCTTTTAGGCTGCCCGGCTTTGTAGGTCGAGTACCATATTCACAACTGCTATCACCTCCTGTAGACTCTGGATAATCTAAAGTTAAGTCATACCAGCCTTTGCCTGAATAACGTGTCACCTTTACGTAATACTCTCCTGGCATATTTGTGTTATAACTTCCTGACTCAGGTGTGATAGAAGTAGCGCTTGATGCAATTGAAGAGCCTGAACCTTGATAAAGATCCCAATCAAAGTCATCACGACGATTATGTTCAAGCATTATATTAATATTGCCAGCTTCTGTTACATTAAATTTAAACCAGTCTATGTCTCCCCGAGACATATCGCCTTCAATTAATACGCCAGAACAAATATCTGTATTAGCATTACTTTCTTTATCGTTAGATTCTAGCTCTGACGTTAAACATGCCTGTGAAAACCCAGAAAAAGAAAGTTGTACTGCAAGTGAAACCGCATATAGAGATTTTTTATTTATCATTATTATATTTCCAAAAAATTAATAGTTACTGTTGTGTAATAAGCACAACAGTTAAAATAATTAACTATGTAATACCAATTTCGATAATTAAATGACCACTCAGAGCAAATGAGCTTTAAAATTTTTATGCCAGTGAATTAATGCTATTCCCTTAAGAACTGACATAACAACAAAGTGTCAATTTTTAGAATCACTTTTAACTCATGAGAGTAAACGGCTAATTAACGGAAATGGTATAATTTTTGGTTATTCGTCGAACCATTCACTTAAATGAAAGTCCACTGAACATATATGCAGATCACTTGGAGTTTTTAATGTTTTATTTTTCATCTTACCTCCAGTGATTATTTGAATAGAATTTACAGCTAAGCTGTATCTATAACTTACCACTAATTGAAGGGATGTAAACAATCCATTTACAAAAAATACATTTGATTGTTACCTTAAATTCGATTTTATCATAAATATCAAATTTCTAGGTGTAAAAAGTTTTTGTACATTTTTAACTTGTTCTTTTTAGTTACACGGCTTTTTTAATATGGTGTATATATATCATTTATTTTCCCTATTACATTTACATGTGGTATATTTTAGTATCTTAAGAAAATTTGTAAGCCAGTTTACTTTATGTAACCTAGGAACTTTATAGGACAATAAAATGGAAAGTATCGTAAAAACTGATAGTAAAGGTAGAAAAAAAGTATTAAATGCGTGTACTGAACCATGTGCTATAGAAAAAGGGATGCGTTTAATAGGTGGTAAATGGAAAGGTTCTATTATATATCATCTTAAAGATGAACCAGTAAGATTTAATGATTTAACACGTATGTTAGGTGGCGCCAGTAAAAAAATGGTAGACCAACGCCTCAAAGAATTAGAAAGTGAAGGCATGGTATTAAGAAAAGTGATCAGTGACAGACCTGTTGCTGTTACATATGAATTGACTGATTTTGGTAAAACTGCTTTAAATATTTTAGATGATCTTAGAATTTGGTCAGAATCTCATAAGATATAAATTAAGCCATGAATTATTTAGCGCATTTATATTTAGCACAACCTAATCCAGACTCCTATTATGGTAATTTATTAGGAGATTTTGGTGGTAAGAAGCTAGCCAAACTCTTACCGACACCAATAAAATTAGCGCTCGATAATCACTATTTAGTTGATAAATTTACAGATTCACATACTGAAATTAAACATGCTAAGTTACTATTTTCAAATAAAAGAAAGCGATTCTCAGGGATTGCTTTAGATGTTTTATTTGATCATTTTTTAATTAAAAATTGGCATCAGTTTAGTAACCAAGATTTTAATTACTTTAAACATGATTGTTATAACAAGCTTCAAAAAAACCTTCCGATTATGCCTTCAAATATGCAGCATGTTATTTCTCGTATAACACAAGACGATTGGTTCAAATCATATGAAACAGCTGAAGGTATCGGTATTGCCCTAGATAATATTGCTAAACGAATTAGATTTAACAATGAGTTTTCAGGCGCTATCGAAGATATAAATAAACATTATGACGAGCTAAACCAAGTGTTTTTAAGATTTTTTCCTCAGCTAATTGACCATGTTTCATTTCAAGCCGTAGAGAAAAGGCAACATAAAATATTCATTCCATAAGATCGTTTCTATATGTACTAAGCATTAAATCATCTAGAGTTATAGTATAACATATCATATAATTGCGAAATCATATTTAGACTATTTATTCTATTAATACTCTATTATTTTAGATAATCTATTGAATTAAATTAATATATTTAGGATTTTTAATGAGAAAAACGTTATTAGCTTTATTAAGTTTATATACCGCAAGTTCATTTTCGGGTGATAAGTTTTTTGCTAATGAAGAAATACAACATCAAGCGCCGCTTGCATTTGCATTACAAGAAGCGTCTCACAATTTTTTATTATCTTCTCATAAAATTACACTTGAGCACGCTAACAAACTCATTACAGCAATAAATAGTGACCCACAACTTGTATCAGCTATTTCACGCTGGAAAACATTAACATTCGAACAGCAAACTCCCTATTTAAAAAAGGTTTTTAAATTAGAATACGCAAGTTTTGGCATAGAACCACCAGAATTAATTATCGATAATACAAGCTATCCAGGTAAAACTGTTTTTTTTGATTTTGATATTAACAACCCAAGTTCAGGCATTGTTTATTTAAACCCTAATAAATTGAGTAAAATGGACAAATATGCAGCCTTAGCTTTTTTAATCCATGAAACTCGCCATTCATATCAATTCCAATTAAGTAATAGTAGGTTGAAAAGCGTACTTGTAATCGGATATAAAAATGCGTTTGAAGTTCAAAAATCAAGTACAGCAGGTACCCTGTCCTTCAGTGATTTTTTGACGTTATTAAATGAATATGAAGCATTTATGTTTGGTAATTATGTCATTGGTAAGCTTACAAATTGGAAAGTTGATCAATCTAAGCTTGGTACTTATGCAAGTCAATTTGATAAAAACGGAGCACTTAAAATCGATTTGTTGAAGTTACACAAATCGACATCAAATGATTCTGTTCTTTTGCAATTTAATAAGTTAATGAAATCACAGAAAGAATATTTAGGTAGATAAAACATGAATTAAATCTATAAAAGATAACAAAATACATTATTTGTTATCTTTTATTATCATCTTATACTTAATTTTGATTTCGTTAAGGTAGAATATCTAATGTCAATACAAGACGCGTTTCTTCTTTTGCTACCGGCGGAGAGCGATGAACAATTCCAGCATTTTCATTTCCAATCCATGCCTCACCTTTGAGTAAAGCCACATCACCACAAGCTAAATTTTTAATATCAATTTCTTTTTTATAAATCCCGGATAAGTCATCATTAAGACCCTTGTTTCCGGCTCCTAACTTTGATCTGTCTACTATCTCATGTGGTAACCATTGCGTGCCATTTCCTTTGTAAGTTGTAATTAAACGGCAGTCTACTTTATCGACATGAAACCTAGGACACATAGACTCTTGCAACGCAGTTAACCTAAGGCCGACACTTTCAAGTTCAAATAGATAACAAAACATATCAACAAGTTTAGCAATATCAGAGCTTAAGACTTTATCACTATCAAGTTCACCTAATACCCGTTGTAGATCAGTCTGAGTACTTTGAGGTGTTACCTCTATAACAAGTTTTAGTGATTTTTTTGATTCTAATATTTTATCTACTGTATTATCGATTTGGTTTGAATTTGTACGTTGCCAAATAGCCATATTTTTACTAGATTGATAAATATCTGATAAAACGGTAGGTTCACTAGATTCAACTGATGTAGGAATTTTATGAATGTCATTCTCGGTTTCTACACTTTGTATTAAGGCAATCATACTAATTCCTCCCAAGCAGGAAATGGATCGGCAAGAGAGCGCCAATATTCTTTATCTTTTAACAATTCACTTTCACTCAATAAACAGTCATCAAGTGCATGTATCAATTTTTCTTCATTCAGTTTTTGGCCGATAAATACCAACTCTTGTCTCATATCGCCAAATGGTTCAACCCAAGATTTATTAATTTCAGCTAAAGATTCAATATCTGTCGGCCAATTTTTTTTAGGTTCAGCATGCCAAAACTGACCTGCAAATCCATGGTTTGCTATACCGCCCGCTTGATTCCATTGCCCTACAAATTCATGTCTTGTTGCAAGCCAAAAAAAACCTTTAGATCGAAGCAGCTTACCGTATTGATCTAAATTATGAAGTAAGTTATAAAATTTTTCTGGATGAAAAGGTCTTCGCGCTTTATAACTAAAACTTGATATATCATATTCTTGTGTTTCAGGGTTATGTTCCCCTCTTAATTCCTGTAACCAACCAGCTGCCTTTGACGCATTTTCAAAGTCAAATAGCTGTGTATTGATTACATCATTAACATCAACTTGGCCTTGAGTGATCGGTAAAATTTTTGCGTTTGTATTAAGTTTTTTTAAAATTGCAGTTAAATTTTTAAGTTCAGGATCTGTTATTAAATCAATTTTATTAATTAATAATACATCTGAAAATTCAACTTGATCTATTAATAAATCAGTAATGGTTCTTTCATCTTGATCATCTAGTTCGTCACCAGTACTTTCTAAGTATTGTGCAGCTTCATAATCTTTCATAAAATT
>Ga0209395_1003349_pt1 | contig 19894 bp, 17 predicted proteins | sample GOMGulsemesocosm_3_FD_184635 | JGI IMG/M metagenome (GOLD analysis project Ga0209395, IMG submission 184635) | Methane-oxidizing microbial communities from mesocosms in the Gulf of Mexico - GOM9D Gulf of Mexico (SPAdes) (version 2) | ecosystem: Environmental > Aquatic > Marine > Cold seeps... | reverse complement strand
TTCACATGACGCGCCGTACCGACCATTGATGGCGCGCTTGCCCAAGCATTAGGAGTTATTTTCGATGGATCCGTATATCACTGAATGGCTAAACCTCGCCTTACGATTTGCTCATGTTATCACCGGTATCGCGTGGATCGGGGCCTCTTTCTATTTCGTGTGGTTAGATAACCATCTCGAAAAACCACCACAATGGAAGAGTGATAAAGGCATCGGCGGTGATTTATGGGCGATTCATGGTGGTGGCTTCTATGAAATTGCTAAGTACAAACAGGCGCCAGAAAAAATGCCACAGCTGCTGCATTGGTTTAAATGGGAAGCCTACTCCACTTGGCTAACCGGTTTTGTACTATTAGCACTGATGTTTTATGTCGGCGCAGATATCTATCTTATTGATCCTAGTGTGGCTGACTTATCACAAGGCACCGCTATTGCTATTGGCCTCGGCGTAATCGTCGGCGGTTGGGTTATTTATGATGTGCTATGCCGGACTAAATTAGCGCAGCATAGTTTGGTACTTGGCTTGATATTAATGGCGCTGGTCACCGTACTGTCTTATTTTTTAAGTGTTACCTTTAGCGCGCGTGGTGCATTTATGCATGTCGGCGCTGTTATCGGTACCATTATGGCCGGTAATGTATTTTTCACCATCATGCCATCACAACGCGCGTTGGTCGCATCAGTTGAGAAGGGCGAAGCGGTGGATCCTACGTGGGGCGCTAAAGCAAAATTGCGCTCGACCCACAATACTTACGCGACCTTACCACTGATCTTTATTATGATCAGTAATCACTATCCAATGATCTTTAATCATCAGCATAATTGGGCAGTGTTGATGGTGGTATTTGTTATAACCGCTGCCATTCGTCAATACTTTGTGGCTAAGCATAAAGGCGAGCAAAACGTATTAGTGTTAGTCGCGGCTGGTGTGTTAACACTTGGCCTAGCGATTGCTATCGCCCCCAAGGGGGTCAATGTTGAGAGTAATGTTGGCGCAGTCGAGATAGCTAAGGTTAAAAGTATCATTAATGAACGCTGCACTGTGTGTCATTCAAAAGCCAATAGCGATACGGTGTTTACGACCGCTCAAGGAGGCGTGATTTTAGATACGCTCGACGATATGGCGCGTTGGGCGCCGCGTATTCAAGCGCGCGCAATTGATGCCAAAGATATGCCATTCATGAACAAAACTAAAATTACTGATCCGGAACGAGTTTACCTTGCACAGTGGATCGCCCAAGGTGCTGCGATAAAGTAACGCGTCATACAACAACCGTCCCGCCTTTTGCAGTAGATTCATCATGATTGAATCTGCTGCTTTTTTATTCTACATTTGTTTTGAATGAAAACTGAACACTCGTGTCAAAAAGCTAGCTTGGATAAAGCTTATTCCCTATACTCGTTTCGAAGCCCTTTGAGAGTTAGGATAAAAATGAGTAGTGTCGACATTCTAGAAAACCGCAGAAATGAACCTGCAGGTCGTATTCGTCAAAAGAATCAGTTGGTGATTATTGCCGCTGCCGAAGAGGAGTTTCTGACCTTTGGCTTTAAAGGTGCCTCGATGAAGCGAATTGCCGAACGTGCCGAGCTGCCGCGCGCCAATATTCATTATTACTTTAAAAATAAAATCGACCTCTATGCCGCCGTCCTTGGTGATATCGTCGAGACTTGGGATGGCACCATCTCACAAATTAATCCAGAAGATGATCCTAAAGAAACGCTCAGCGCCTATATTCGAGCCAAGGTGATGGCTTCGAAAAACAACCCTAATGCTTCACGCATCTTCGCCAGTGAAATTATCCACGGCGCGCCGCATATTGGGACCTACCTAAAAACTGACTATCGCGAAACGATCACCAAGATAACCCAAGGGATCCAGTCGTGGATAGATCAGGGCAAGATGGATCCAATTAACCCAATGCATTTACTGTTTATGATTTGGGGTTCAACCCAACATTATGCCGATTTTGGTGTACAGGTGCTGGCAGCGATGGATAAAACCGAGTTAACGGATGATGATTTTGAACAAATCAATGATTCGATTACCAAGATCATTCTGAAGGGCTGTGGTTTAGCCTAGCTTAGTTTAGTTTGATAATAGGGTAAGTGCATTAAGCCAAGAGCGGCTTTACTCCCACCTTGTTTAATCGCTGGCACGCTAGAGATTCATAACTAATACCAATTCCGTTAAATAGGTGGTCTTTTTGTGCGCAGGAAAAATAAATTACTACAAGGCGCTCGATTGATTTCGACATGGATGTCGATATTAGAGCAATGCATGGAGCACATTGCCGACTAATAGCTTGCTATTAGGATTGAGAGCAACGACGTAATAGTTAATTTTAACTAGCACAAGTGGTCAGATAATTATCGGAATTGGTATAATGCCTGAGCAGTGGGTGTCAATAAGTGATGGGCGTTTTCAAGTGATGATAAGCACTATATTGTTTAACAGTAAGTTTTAAAGACGGAATGCGATTTTTACGTTAAAATCCAATTAAATTGATTATCAATTACTATTGAACGATCGTCTTTACTATTCTCTTTAAATGGATTTTACCATGAAAAAAATTGTACTCCCGCTTATCGCTGTCACTGCTATCGGCGCTATTGCACCAAAACTAGTTGGTTCACAGCTAAACACATCACTCAATGACGTGGTTGCCCACATTAACAATATGCCGGGCTATCAGGCGACGCTGAGTAATGTCGAAACGACTTGGTTTAACACCACCGCAGATATCGCAATTAAATTGGAAGTGCCTAGCTATAACCCTGCGAGTGATGATCAAGCAGCGCAAGAGTCAGTAAACTTTGCAGTGAACATCGACTTTGATGCCAGCCATGGCCCATTGTTACTTGGTCAGCACAGTGGACTCGGTTGGGTTGGTTGGACCGCAACGGTACAAGGCGAACAGTGGCGTGAACATGCGCAATGGGTGTTGGAATCACCTATTTACCAGCTAACTTCTACAATGGGGTTATTTGGCAGTCATAATTTCTCGGATCAAATGCCGAAAGTTAGCATCAACGAAGGCGAGCAATCGTTATTAAGCTTTAGCGGTTACCAAGGTCACGGCACATACAATGGTAAGGCATTGGTCTATGCGGGTATGAGCGAGACAGTAACAGCATCGATGCCACAATTTGAGCTTAAGGGCGAGAACTTGTCTTTTGAAATGGACATGCAAGCGAGTATTCAACAAGCGCTAGAACAGGGTTTTTATGATTCACTGAGTAAGTTAAACCTCGCTAAGTTAGTGGTTAACAGTGGTGAAGATAATCAAACCACCGAACTAAAAAATGCTTATATCAGCGCGGCAACAACTATCGATGATGAAAAAACCTTAGGTAGTTTAGCAATGTCTTATGGTGTTGATGAGATTGACGTCGATTCATTCCATGGTGAAGATATTGCGCTCGATATGGAATTTAATAATATAAGTGCCGATGTACTCAAAGCGTGGCAGAAATTTGCCGAGCAACTTACTGGTGTCGATCCAGAGCAGATGCAGCTGAAAATGCAAGAATTTGGTAAGGAACATCTTCTCACGCTATTGGTGGCTGAACCTCAAATCAATATCACTAGCCTACGCGCCACTTTGGTTCAGGGTAAAGTCGTCAGCAATATCCACGCGAGCTTAGTCGGCATCGATGCATTGCCGATGAATCTTGAAAACATTGGCTTCTGGGCATCTCATGCGTTAATGAATGGTAAGATTGAAGGTGACAAGGCGGCCATTGAGTTTGTGGCATCTAAGATGATGAAGCAGCAAATGATGACTGATCCTCAGGCACAAGAGATGACTGAAGAAGAACTTGATCAGATGGCAATGCAACAAACTCAAGGCATGCTAGGAATGTTAGCTCAACAAGGTATGGTAACAGCGTCTGAAACCAATTATATATCAGTGTTGAAGTTTGAAAAACGCGAATTGACCGTTAATGATAAAGTTATCCCGCTACCGATCCCGGAAGCATAGTTATTAACTCACGATACAATGGCTCCTGATGGAGCCATTTTTTTTACCGTTCGCTCACTCATGGCAAACTCGGTGAGTCGGGCGTTAATTCACCATCTACCCCATACAAAACTTAATCCTAAATTCAATCTTGGCCGTGGATCTCCCCAGCGAAAGCCGTAATAGTTAATACTATTACTAATGAAGATCTAATTTATATTCTCCATGACCTAAGCAACTGATTATTTTAAATGACATTTCAATGTCGTATATTTGCAATGTTTATACTGTTTAATTAGGAGCGTAATCATGACAATCATCAAGAAAATAAAAATAAGGATAAGCCGGTCAAAGCAGTATGTTTTTGCTCGCGCTGATTTCGATATTGCTGGCTACGATCAAGTTGGGCGCGTATTAAAGCAACTGATGGATGCTGGTGAATTATTACGTATTGGCTATGGCCTTTATACCAAGGCAAGAAAAAATCGCATAACGGGAAACTTAATGCCTACTTCGCCAGCGGGGCCTGATGGTGTCATACTAGAAGCTATCAAAAAGCTAGGCGTAGACTATAAATTTGACGAATTCTCTCAACGAAGTATTGATGGAGACTCGCTTCAAATTCCTGCCTCATTTCAAATCATTACCAACAATCGTTTTAAGCGAAAAATTGTCGTGAACAATAGCTATATTGAGCGGTACGAATTACTAGAATATGAATGATATGAACATATCTCGGCTCAGGTTATACCAATTCCGTTAAATATGTGGTCTTGTTGTGCGCAGGGAAAATAAATTAGTACAAGGCGCTCGATTGATTTCGACATGGATGTCGATATTAGAGCAATGCATGGAGCACATTGCCGACTAATAGCTTGCTATTAGGATTGAGAGCAACGACGTAATAGTTAATTTTAACTAGCACAAGTGGTCAGATAATTATCGGAATTGGTATTATTACGGTGGTAACGCTATGTGTACTGACTATTGGTTGCGCCAGTACCGAAAACAGTGAGGTAGCCTGTAATTTTGTCTCTGGCGCCGACTCTAACCAATATGACGAAAATGATTCATTCAATGATAGTTTAAGCGAAGACATCGTAACAGGGCTATTAAATATATTATTGCAAGGTGCTCATCGCGCTATTTCACCGCAGAACTATAGTCCGTGCGTCGCCCCTGAGCCCGCTATATGTATTGAGCCAAATGCTGAGTTGACTAATGCATGTACCGTGAATAATTAGCTACGTCCACCCATCTCGACTGTAATCTGATTTGCTATCTCGCGAATGCTCTGTGCCAATGAGCCGATACGTTGATCGCTGATCCGCAAGCGGGGACCAGATATGGATACGGCGGCAATCGCTTCACCATGTTCATTGTAGATAGGTGCGGCAATACAGCGTAAACCACTACATTGCTCTTCATCATCAACGCTATAACCTTGCGCTGCTGTTTGTCTCAGATGCTCGGTAAATAATGATTTTTCGGTGATTGTTTTCTCGGTGAACGGCGTGAATTGATACTGACTCAGTAGTGGCTCAATTTCTGCCGTTGGCATTTGGGCGACAATCGCCTTACCCACACCACTGACATGGATAGGCGTACGCCCGCCAAGTTTTGCCACCATCCGCATCAGCTCTTTACATTCTATTTGTGCGATAAGCACTGAGTTCTCTTGCTCGACGATACCTAGATTACAGGTTTCACCGGTTTTCTCCATTAATTGGCGCATAAACGGTCGTGCGATAGCGACTACATCGCGAGTCTTGAGGTAGCCGTTTCCAACACTAAACGCCGCGACCCCAATCGACCAACGCCCACGTTGATCTTCTTGTACCACAAAGCCCTGCTGCTCAAGGCTTGATAGCAGGCGATGGGCGGTTGATGACGCTAGATGTACCTGGCCGCACACTTCGCTTAAGGTTAATGCGTGATCAGATCCCGCTAAGGCTTAAGAATATTAAGCCCCCTAGCTAACGACTGCACTTGGCCTGTCGGTATTTTAGCGGGCTGCTTTTGAGTGACCATTGTTAACTTATAAGCCTGATTGTTTAAAGGTATCTGCGACGATTTGTTGTGCCTGCTGGATAATTTGCGCTAGATGTTCAGTGCTGACAAAGCTTTCGGCATAGATTTTATAAATATCTTCCGTGCCAGAAGGACGGGCCGCGAACCAACCATTGTCACTGACCACTTTAATGCCACCGATGGCGGCGTTATTACCCGGCGCATGACTCAAAATCGATACAATTTCCTCGCCTGCAAGCTCGGTCGCCGTAATGGCACTGGCGTCAATAGTACTCAGTACTCTCTTTTGTTCGAGGTTGGCAACAGCCTCGACACGACCATAAAATGGCGCACCTAATTGCTCGACTAATTCAAGGTAGTATTGATGAGGGTCTTTACCGGTAACAGCTAATATTTCGGCGGCCAATAATGTCAGGATGAAACCATCCTTATCGGTCGTCCAACAGCTACCATCTTTGGCTAAAAATGAAGCTCCCGCACTTTCTTCGCCACCAAAAGCATAGCTGCCATCATGCAATCCATCGACAAACCATTTAAAGCCGACCGGAACTTCCGATAAAGGACGCTCGATCAATGCAGCCACGCGATCGATTAGTGAACTGGAGACCAGCGTCTTACCAATTTTACAGCTTGTGCTCCAATCACGATGGGTCATCAAATAATGAATAGCGACCGCTAGGTAATGGTTAGGATTCATTAGGCCGCCAGTTGGCGTTACGATGCCGTGACGATCAAAATCAGGATCGTTACCAACGGCGACATCAAATTTATCTTTCATCGCAATGAGGCCGGCCATCGCGAATGGCGATGAACAATCCATGCGGATCTTGCCATCTTTATCCAACGGCATAAAGGCGAATGTCGCATCGACCACATCGTTAACTACAGTTAGATTGAGGCCGTAATGTGCCTTGATGTAAGGCCAATAGTCGATGCCTGCACCGCCTAAAGGATCGACACCGATGTTAACATTAGCCTCGGCAATAGCTTTCATGTCAATGACTTGCTCTAAATCGTTGCAGTAGAGCGCAATAAAATCTTGCTTGGTCAACAAATGTGAGGTGATGGCGCGTTGTAAGGACACTTGTTTTACATTAAACAAGTTATCGGCAATCAGAAGATTCGCTTCCTGTTCAATGTCTTTGGTGATATTACCTTCCGCTGGTCCACCGTGTGGGGGGTTATACTTTATTCCTCCATCGGCTGGAGGATTGTGCGAAGGGGTAATGATCAAGCCATCTGCTTGATGTTGGCCAAGTTTGTTGTGATTAATGATTAATCTAGAAATAACCGGTGTTGGGGTAAACCCATTATCTTGCTGCACCACGACATCGACGCCATTGGCGATTAATACGCACAGTGCACTGTTAAACGCTGGTTCGCTTAACGCGTGGGTGTCTTTGCCTAAAAACAATGGACCGCTAATATTATTACGCTGCCGATAATTAACCACCGCCTGGCAAATAGCTACGATGTGAGGTTGATTAAAGCTACTATTGGCGGCGCTACCACGGTGACCAGAGGTACCAAAACTGACTTGCTGCTCCTCACGTTCCATATCAGGGGATAAGGTATAATACTCGCTGACTAATTTCGCGATATTGATGCGCTCTGACGCGTTAACTGGCTGTCCTGCCCGTGGATGGATGCTCATGATTATCCTAATCTAATTTTGTCTGCCACGCGATAAGGCTGAATGAAGACAGCTTGCGCGACTATTTATTGTTTAATTTGCATGCAGTATATCTAATAACGACCCTAAGATGATATAACTTAATATAAATACAGATAAATTAGGGATTAATATGCGATTGACTGATGTGGTTATTCTCGATGGGGCGCGCACCGCCATTGGTTCATTTGGAGGGAGTCTTTCCTCTTTTTCCCCGGCTCAATTGGGCAGCTTTGCGGCCAAGGCAGCGGTTGACCGTTCCGGAGTCGATGTCTGTGATATTGACCATGCCGTATTTGGACATATCATTACCACCTCGGCGCAAGATGCCTATCTTGCTCGCCATATCAGTTTAAGTATTGGGATGTCTCACGCCTCGACAGCGTTTAACGTCAATAGGTTATGTGGCTCATCGATACAATCAGTAATTTCCGCGGCACAATTAATCATGATGGGCGATAGTAGCATCGCTTTAGCGGGTGGCGCAGAAAGCATGAGTCAGGGGGCTTATCTTCTCTCCAAGGCGCGTAAAGGATTACGAATAGGGGATGGGACCATGGTGGATTTAACGCTCGGCATTCTAAGCGACCCTTTTGGTAGTGGTCATATGGGAATGACCGCCGAGAATATTACCACCAAGTTTGATTATACCCGTAAAGACTTAGATAACTTTGCGGTACTGAGTCAGCAAAAGGCAAGCCTGGCTATCGCTAAAGGGCGGTTTGTCGAGCAAATAGTGCCGATTGAGGTTAAACGTGGTCGTAAAAAAATCACCTTTAGCGTCGATGAGCATGTACGTGGTGATACTAGTCTCAAGTCGCTTTATGACTTGAAGCCAGCCTTTAAGGAAGGCGGTTTTGTGACCGCGGGAAATTCATCCGGTTTAAATGATGGCGCCGCGGCGCTGGTATTAACCAGTGCTAGCGAAGCGCGCGAACGTGGTCTAAAACCCAAGGCTCGTTGTGTTAGTTATGCATTTTCTGGGGTAGCGCCGGAACTCATGGGATTAGGTCCTATTAAGGCGGTCAATTTAGCGTTAGTTAAGGCAGGGCTTGGCATTAATGATATCGATGTGATTGAGTCGAATGAAGCATTTGCCGCTCAAGCGATGGCGGTCAACGAATCTCTCAATTTACCGTCTGATAAGGTGAATCCCAATGGCGGTGCTATTGCTTTAGGACACCCTGTGGGCGCGACAGGTACTATACTTATTATTAAAACGCTGGCGGAGCTTGAGCGCGTCGATGGTCGATATGGTTTGATCACCATGTGTATAGGTGGTGGTCAAGGGATTAGCTTGATCATCGAGCGTTTGAAATAGAAAAGCAGCCTAGTGGCTGCTTTTGTTATTAGTTAGTCGATTAAAAGTGAATCACGGTTCGAATACTCTTGCCAGCATGCATTAAATCAAAGGATTCATTAATTTGCTCTAATGGCATGGTGTGTGTAATGAAGTCGCTTAGCTTGAATTCGCCGGCGAGGTAACGCTCAACATAATCAGGTAACTCACTACGGCCCTTTACGCCGCCAAAGGCTGTACCACGCCATACTCGTCCAGTGACTAGCTGGAAAGGTCTGGTGGAGATCTCTTGACCTGCACCAGCAACACCGATAATAATCGACTCGCCCCAGCCCTTGTGACAACATTCCAATGCACTACGCATGACGTCGACATTGCCGATACATTCAAATGAATAGTCTACGCCACCATCGGTTAGCGCCACGATAACATCTTGAATAGGCTGATCGTGATCCTTAGGGTTAATGCAGTCAGTAGCACCAAGTTTCTTGGCCAATTCAAACTTTGACTCATTGATATCGATAACAATTATACGTGATGCTTTAGCCATGGCTGCGCCAATGACCGCCGATAGGCCGATGCCGCCCATACCGAAGATCGCCACCGTATCGCCTTCTTTTACCTTAGCGGTATTCATGACTGCGCCCATGCCCGTGGTTACGCCACAACCGAGAAGACAGACTTCTTCCAGCGGTGCTTCTTTATTGACTTTTGCCAATGAAATTTCCGGTAATACGGTATATTCTGAGAATGTCGAACAGCCCATATAGTGAAAAATGGGCTGGCCATCTTTATAGAAACGAGTCGTACCGTCAGGCATTAAGCCTTTGCCTTGTGTTTCACGAATTTTTTGACATAGGTTAGTCTTGCCTGATTTACAGAACTTACACTCGCCACATTCAGGGGTGTAAAGTGGGATAACGTGATCGCCAACAGAGACACTGGTGACGCCTTCACCGATCTGCTCAACAATACCACCACCTTCATGACCGAGAATTGCTGGGAATATGCCTTCAGGATCGTCACCCGACAGCGTAAAAGCGTCAGTGTGACAAACGCCAGAAGCAACGATCTTAACTAATACTTCGCCTTTTTTTGGCAACATTACATCCACTTCTTCGATTGATAGTGGTTGGTTTGGGCCCCAGGCGATAGCCGCTTTTGATTTTATGAATTGTTGTGTCATGTGTGTTTACCTATTGAATAGAATTAAGGCTATTATATTTGTTTCTCAGGAAATGATAATATCCTTAAATTGAAAATAACTTTTACTATATGGTAATAATGAGGCAGCATGCAATGGCAAGGGATTAGTGAATTTGTAGCGGTAGCTGAGAGCCAGAGTTTTACTCAAGCAGCTATTAATCTCGGCCTTTCGACGGCGCAAATTAGCCGCCAAGTCAGTGCTTTAGAAAAGAGACTAAATATAAAACTGCTGTATCGAACCACCAGAAATGTGTCGGTGACTCAAGAAGGGCAGCTGTTCTATCAGCATTGCCGCAGTGTGCTTGATGGGCTACAAGCGGCAGAACATGCTATCTCAAACCTGCAGTCGAGACCACAGGGTAAAATCCGCCTCAGTGCACCAGTGACATACGGTGAGAAGGTTATCTTGCCGATTGCCAACGATTTTATGTTAGAGCATCATGATATTGAGGTTGAAGCGATACTGAGTAACCGGCGCGTAGATATTATTGAACAAGGGTTTGATATCGCTATTCGAATCGGTCAGCTGTCAGATTCTAGTATGATGGCTAAGACGTTGACAAAACGATCCAATTATCTTTGTGCATCCCATCAATATATTGCGATTCATGGAGAGCCGAGTGATCTGGCTGATTTAGCTCAACATCAATGCTTACTCGGGACGTTAGAGTATTGGCGGTTTGGGAGTCGCAATGAAAAGCTGCTCAATGTTACTGGTCGCGCACGTTACAATAGCGGGTTCGCCTTAGTCGATGCCGCCTTGAAGGGGCTCGGCATTGTAAAGTTACCTGATTATTATGTCGCTCAACATCTGGCCAGTGGCGCCTTAATTGAGCTATTGCCGCATCTAAAAGCAGAGCCGGAGATTATTTCAGCGGTATATCCGCATAACCGTCAATTGTCCCCTAAGATACGTTTATTTGTCGATTACCTCGCACAACGTATATAGGAATTACTTACTCAGCTTGACCACCGTCTGCGCATAAATTGACCAGGCGAGAAAGGCACGTAGTTTTTCGTAATAATTGTTATGAAGTCTCTCTCCTTGAGCGAGGCGTAGCTTCTTTCTTTGTTCTAAATCCGAACGTATTTGATTGAGGCGAACTTTAGCCTCTGCTTTACCGAGTCTGTCGATATCGAACAACGGGAATTGACTTAGCGGGTATTTTATTGACTTAGGGCTCTTATTCCACTCGATGACAGCCTGCCACTGCTTTTTGGTGGCAAGCCCTACGTTGTCACAATGTGAACACTGGACAAAATAGGCGCGGCGATAAAGTTGCTGTATCTGCTTATCAACCAGCCCCGGTAATTGCGATTTATTAGGTAAGGCATAGACGCATTCGGGTTGCATGCATTGGCAATTGGCACAGGGGGCGATGTGTTCGATACTCTGAGTGATAGGGTCGAATACGCCGTAAAAACGTTCGTTCATTTAACTGGTTCATCCTTAAATAGCCAAAGTTAGCTTTAAGTTTACCAAATTAAATGAGAATTGTTTTGATCTACAACATACTTGTTACCTATTGAGTAATAACACAATTAGCTCTTTAGGGCCATGTGCGCCATAGGCGAGAGTCTGTTGGATATCCGCCGTTTTAGAAGGACCCGAGACCAAAATCGCATTGGTGGGCAGCTTATCTGCCCACTGCTGTTGCTCCATGAGATCGGCGAAGGTCGGGTACAGTGTTTTAGCATCGACAATCACAAAGTGAACCGGTGGCACTAACGATAACGTGCGCGGCTCTTGTGGAGTAGGCCACAATACTATGGTGCCAGTTTGGGCAATGGCGCACCGTGAACCAGTGATGCCGGCTGGCGTGTCATCAAATAAACACTGTTTATTTAACGAGAAGTCGAAATTATATTTATTGAGCGTGATGCTGTCAGCGCTGTGTTCAATGTCTTTGCTGTACTGGCAATTATCACCGTAAAGTAAGCTAGTGATGTCTCGCGCGGCGAGCTCTTTACTAATCACCGCGCCGATATCTTCGCGGGAAAGCGTTATAATTTGTGCATGATTGTTGCTTAGGTGACGCGTAAATTGCTCTAGTTGCTGCTCGAATGAGAGCTCAGGATACGTAAATCCGATCTCATCGGGGAGTTTGCTATAGTCACTGTCTTTTACGTGGCTTTTTAGCTTGGCGAGTATGTTGTCTCTGGTTGTGCTCATTTTATTTCCCCTTAGCCGTTTGTTGGCGTGCTTTGACGCGTTCATGTAATGTTCTTGGTGCCAGTTTGGGCGCACTACGAGCCACCGTCCAAGCACCTATCTTACTGGGCATCAAGTAACGTAAGCGAGTAGCGAACCACATTCCTACACGATAGAGCAGGGGAGATTTATGCATTATTGACCATAGCGACCAAATAATTGCTTCGCTCGATTTACGGCCACTTCCTTGTCCTTTCATCACCTGTGGTGCATTTGGGGCTTTTACGCTTTCTTGGCGTAGGCGTAATAATAATTTAGGGATCGGGATTTTAACTGGGCACACTTCACCGCAGGCACCGCATAATGAGGAGGCGGTGGGTAAGTTGGTGGTTGCTTCTAGCCCCAGCATATGTGGCGACACTATCTTACCTATCGGTCCTGGATAAACGGTGCCATAGGCGTGGCCGCCAATACGCGTATAGACAGGACAATGATTCATACAAGCGCCACAGCGTATACATTGTAGTGTCTGGCGTAATTCATCGTCGCTATACATCTGACTGCGGCCATTATCGAGCAGCACTAAGTGCACTTCACTCGGGCCATCTCTTTCGCCAGGTTGACGAGGATGGCTAATCATATTGAAATAGGTCGATATGGCCTGCCCAGTAGCGCTACGCGTCAATAGACTAAGGAGCGGAGGTACGTCGGCTAGATGCTCGACCACCTTTTCAATACCAGTGATGGCAATGTGCAAATCAGGTACCGTGGTACACATCCGCCCATTGCCTTCGTTTTCCACTAAGCAAAGGGTGCCCGTTTCGGCAACCGCGAAGTTGACCCCTGACACGCCGACATCGGCCTGACAAAATTTGTCGCGCAATACGTTACGACCTTGCTGGATCAGTGCATCAACATCGGTCGTATGCTCAAAACCTTCGATATTCTTAACGAATAAATCGGCGACCTGCTTCTTGTTTTGATGAATCGCCGGCATAATAATATGAGACGGGTGTTCCTTAGCCAGCTGCACGATATATTCGCCCATGTCTGACTCAAGACACTCGATTCCTTGCGTCTCTAAATGATCATTGAGCGCCGTTTCTTCCGACACCATCGATTTACCCTTGACCACCGTCTTACCGTTTTTCGATTCAATCAATTGGGCAATTATCTCATTAGCCTCGGTGATAGTTTCGGCCCAATGTACTTGAATGCCATTGGCGGTCAGTTTTTCTTCAAGTTGTTCTAGCAGGTGAGGTAACTTGACCAGGCCGCGTTGCTTGATAAGTTTACATTGCTCTCGCAGGGTCTCTAACTCTTCTGCGTCGTTGAACGCCGTTTTTCGCTTATCCATGAGGTAATCCATGGCACCGCGAAAATTTGAGCGTAGCTCATCATTGGCTAAGTCACGTGTGACGTTGTCTCTAAATGCACGGGCTGAAGCGGCATATTTACTTTCATCGTTAGGGTTTACTTGCACGGCGCTCATGAGTTGGCCCCTTTGGCACTTCGGGCCAGTAGATAGCTCGCAATATGTTCGCCGCGCAGTGATTTCTGTTGATGCTCTAATGAACCATTGATATTCATCATGCACCCCCAGTCAGCGCTTACGTACCTGACTACGCCAGTATCTAATAGGTTCTTGGTTTTATCGCCAACCATCGCATTGGATATGTCACCATGCTTAATCGAGAATGTACCGCCAAAACCACAGCATTCACTTTCGTAATCATGAGTGATTAACTGCACATTTTCGAGTTGTTCAATCAACTTTCGGCCAGTGATGTGGACGCCCATTTCGCGACGAGCGGCGCACGAGGTGTGCAGCGCGACTCGCTCTGGCTCCCCATAATCGTCGAGTTGTACTTTTAATGAATTAACCAAAAACTCGGTAAACTCAAAGATGCGGTCGCAGAACTTTTCGATCCCTGGTTCGTCTTTGAGCAAATCCTTGTAATGATGACGCATCATGCCCCCGCAAGAACCAGAAATAATGATGATGGGAATATCTAACGGGAAATGCTTGATTTGTGCTAGCGCAACGGCTTTAGCTTGATCGGTGTAGCCCGAGTTGTAGGCGGGCTGACCACAGCAGCTTTGTCCTTGTGGGTATAGCACTTCGATCCCTTGCAGTTCAAGAAATTCAATGGCATCGATACCCGAGTTAGGAAATAAGCTATCGGCTAAGCATGTACCATAAAGGTAGACTTGGGTTGGTTTTACCGGATAGGCTCTAAGATGCAAAGTATTTAATTGGCTCACAAGGTTGCTCCACTATGTTTTTAATTAGACTATTATTTTTAATTATTTGTCTACTTTAGCGTCAAAATCATTGTTAATATATGGGGTGTAAATTAATTAATTATTTCATAAAACGGTGTAATGATGGCAAATGCTCATGATTTTAGTCTATTTTCGTTGGTGGCTCAGGCGCAATCCTTTAATAAAGCAGCACAACAAGCTGGTATATCAACTCCCGCTTTAAGTAAGCGAATAAGTAAACTTGAGCAAGATCTTGATGTCCAATTGCTCTATCGCACCACTCGCAAGCTAACGCTAACTGAGGCTGGTCATACACTTTACCGGCATGCTAAATCGATTAATCAGCAGTTTAATGATGCATTAAGTGAAATTCACTCGTATAGCGGTGCGATCAGTGGTGCGATTAAGATGACCGTGCCGACCATTTCTGGTGAATTGTTATTGGCGGAGGTGGTGGCGAAATTTTGTCTCGAGTATCCTAACTTGACTGTTGATATGCGCCTTGAGAATAGCTTTGTCGATTTGGTGGATCAGCGTATCGATCTGGCAATTCGCACCGGAGTGCTAGAGGACTCAAGCCTGATCGCTAAACCATTATTAAAATCCCGATGGATAGTGTGCTGCGCGCCGAGCTATATCGAACGTTATGGTCAACCATTATCCATCGAGCAACTCACTGAACATAACTGCCTTGCCTATACCTATCAGAACAAAGGTGCTAATGAATGGCGTTTCGAACATCTCGGTCAGCCAGTTAGTGTGACGATTAAGGGAAGTCTATCGACTAATAATGCGCAGGCACTGCGTAAGGCAGCGCTGGCCGGTTGTGGTATCGTGTATGTGCCCCGTTGCTGCGTCTATGAAGATCTACAGCAGGGCAATCTGGTGCCAATATTGGAAAATTATAAACCGCGAGAACTAGGTGTTTACGCTGTTTATCCTTATACTCGCCATCAACCTGAGAAAGTAAAGCTACTAATAGAACATATAGCCAAGGCTTACTTAGCATTACAGGATTATTTTTAACACTCTGGCCGGTTAATGTTGCAACGCACTCAATTAATAGAAAGCGTTGCTATTTGATAAAGCAAGCTTGAGCAGCATGGATGCTGCTTCAGAGCTTCCATGGATGGATTTACAGCGTCTTGTTGTTCAAGTGGCAACACTTTAGTACGACACTGTTATTTTTAACATAGGTATCTTATGGACTACATCGATTTATTTCCTTTTATCGCCTTAGCTTGGGGCATCATCACCATTTTCTGTATTCGTTTTGGTGAAGATGCACCGATGCGATATAACAAATTGACGATCTTATTACTCTCGTTATCGTGGGGCTATTTAATGTCCTGTGCGCCACTCTTTCGGGAAGGTCAATATATTGCGCCCGAAATGGAGGGCTATGTGGTATTAGTGGCCGGATTACTCTCGATTGAGGTGTGGTTTATTTTTATGTCGACCATGTTAGCGGTTGGCTTGGCTAAAAAGGCACATGATCCCGACAATAAAGCGTTCTTGCCCCATTGGCATGTGCCAATTAGAAAATTGTTTAAGCCAGCGTGGCAAATTGTCGCGTTTGCGAATATAGTTAATGCGACTTATTATCTATACCAAATCAACTAACTGCCGCTAAGAGCACTAGGTTAAGGAATTGAATATGAACAAATATTATCTTATTGGATTAGTCTCCTTATTATTACAAGGCTGTGGTGGTTCGAGTGGGTCAACCTCTAGCCCCACCACTACGCCAGAGCCACAAGGATTGATTATCCGTGGCGATTTGTCGCCTGCTGTTTCGCAGTCGATGGCACTTGTTGCCAGCGTCGCTGGAGATAGCTCCGATGGGGCGACGATTAAATGGACTCAGACAGCCGGTCCTAACATTGAATTGTTAGCCGACGATGCGGCAGTATTGGCCTTTGATCTTCTCGACGCGGGTGATTACGGATTTTCGCTCAGCTATACCACAGCGCAGGGCAAGCAGCACACTAAGGCGGTAAGTTTTAGCACGGGCACTGCGACTAAGATATTAAATGTACGTCGTGACCATGCCGCTCGCACAGGCGCTCGAGTCTCGCTAAAACTGAGCGCGCCACGAGATCCGCAAACTGGCGATGTCGTCGACGGTCAATTTACCAAGGTTGTTTGGAAGCAAACCGCCGGTCCTACCGCCACACTCGATAGCAAAAACACCAATGAATTATTAGCAATATTTAACGCGCCAAGCGTGACTAAAGATCAGCTAATGAGTTTTACAGTGAGTGCGATGCACCCTAACGGTCAAACTTATACCGATGATGCCTATATTTTGGTACAAAAAACCAATAGTTTTCCGGCCCAACGTTATTTTAAAGACGCCGTTGCTAAAGTTAAAGCGTATCAAGACACTGCGCCGCGAGCGAGCGCGCTCGAGAGTTGTATTTATAGCAACTACATTACGACGCCTTGTTCATTCACTAAAATTAACTTGATTGGCCAAGAGCACAGTGCGCCAACGGTCGATGATATTATGAAGCGAGTCGTGGTATCTCATCAGTGGATGGGGGATAATTTTAAAGAATTTCTTGAAAATGAGGATCCGCATGATGACTTTAAGCTGCTATTACGCTCGGTCAGTGCGATTGTGATTTCCTACGATATTCGTCCGTCTTTCTACTGGGGGATCTCTGGCGCGATATATTTGGACGCAGAAAATTTGTGGCGCACGCCAAGCCAGCGAGATGTGATTGATGTCGCCGCTGACTATCGGAGCGAGTTTGGCCAGGAGCTGCAATACATCATGCCGTGGCGTTATGTTAAAGACAACGATTATGCCGATAGTCACTATCCAAAGGATTTACGCCTCAATCGCACGACGGCGGATATGGTGCCTGATTTAGCTTCGTTGCTTTATCACGAACTTGCCCATGCCAACGATAACTTCCCACCGACCAGCTATGGCGATATTACCGCCTCGAGCATCTTGGCTGAGATTAATAAACGCGATGGCAATAATAGTACTATCGCGGCATCGCTAGTGGCTACGCATCCAAAGCAGAGTGACGAGATGGCTGGTTTAGGCTTAGTCAACTTTAGAGGCGCTGACCCAACGGATTTACAAAAAAGTTACCTCCCAACAGATATTGTGGACTTCTATGCCAATGATTCTGCAGCGACCGAATATGCCTATAGTTCTATCTATGAAGATGTGGCTACCTTGTTTGATGCAACCATGATGAGCTACCGTTATGGCATCGAACGTGATGAGGCGGTGACACCTCCTTATGATGCGCTAGTGGGTAGTGAATCGCTGGCTATTGCTTGGGGGCAGCGCGGACGTACTAAAGATCCCTTGGTTGAGCCGCGTGCTAAATTTGTACTGGAATTGATGATGCCATCCCTCGATGCAGATGCCGTTCTTGCGAGCTTACCGGCGGTGAGACAATTACCAGTCGATGTTAGCTGGAAAGAGGCATTAACATTCGAAGAGACAGCGAAGTCGCCTAAGCGCGCACAGGTAAAATCTCTATTGATGAAGCGATACCAACGTCCAATAGCCTTAGATATAAAACAAAAGTATAAATAAGACCAAATAAGTGATGAACAAACGTGTTGTTATTCGTTAGTATGGCGAATAACAGCGCGTTTTTGCATATAAGGATAGTAGAAGTGATAAAAAAATTAGCCATTGTTGGTGGTACACATGGTAATGAATTTACTGGTATTTACTTGCTAAAAAAATGGGCCAATACGCCGCAAGTAGTAGCTCGAGATAGTTTTGAGACCGAAATGTTAATGGCTAACCCAGAGGCCCATGCGCAAAATAAACGCTATGTCGACCATGATTTAAATCGCTGTTTCTCGGTTGAGGATTTGGCCAATGATGCGCTTGAAAGTATTGAACAGCGCCGTGCTAAAGAAATTAATCAACAGTTGGGGCCTAAAGGGCAGCCGCGAATCGATTTTATAATCGACTTGCATACGACCACCTCTAATATGGGGCCGACACTGCTAATCACTAAAAAAGGTAAGTTTTACAATCAACTGGCCGCGTACGTTAAACTCCATATGCCTGACGCGATGATCTCATGTGATGAAGACGATAAGACTAATGAAGAACATCATTTCTTGTCAACGATCGCGCAAGACAGTGTGATGGTTGAAGTGGGGCCGGTCGGACAATCGGTATTACGTCATGATGTGTTTGAACAATCAGCACAAATGACCCAGCTTATTTTAGATTTTATTGAGCTACATAACCGTGACCAAGTGCCACAGCTGCCTGACACCGTGGAAGCCTATCGCTATTTAGAAAGCATCAAATTGCCTCTGACGGCTGATGGTGAGCGAGATGGTATGGTTCATCGAGATATGCAAAACCAAGACTTTAAGTTAATCGAACCCGGTCAGCCTCTCTTTATTACCTTTAGTGGGCAAGAAATCTGCTATCAAGGCGATAAAGAAGTTTATGGTTCATTCATCAATGAAGCGGCTTATTATGATAATAATCTAGCGATGTCATTGCTGGAAAAAGTCACCTTGAGCACCCGCTAATTGTGGCTAGATTTTTCTTTTATCTGCATCTTATTGGACTGGGGCTGATTGGCCTTGGTCTATATATTCTATTGCTAACCGAGAGTGCTGGACAGGTCAGTGGCATGGTGATGCTCAGCAGCGCGCTGGGAATTGGCGGCGTGATGATCTCTCCCTATCCGGTAATTAAGTTTATTGAGTGGAGTAAACACCAAGATCACTAGATCTGTTACCCAAAAACAAGGATAATTGCCGCGTTAATTTTTAAGGTGGCGATATGTCTCAACAAAACACTTCTACGCAGCATTCTGCACAATTTGATTTACGCTTTGGCGGAACTAAACGTTTATACGGTCAAGATGCGGTGGCTAAACTTGCCAAATCTCATGTCTGTGTGATTGGTATTGGTGGCGTTGGTTCGTGGGCGGCTGAAGCATTGGCGCGTAGTGCTATTGGTGAAATCACGCTTATCGACCTTGATGATATCTGTGTCACCAATGTTAATCGTCAAATTCATGCGCTAACCGGTACTATTGGTCAATCCAAAGTTGAGGTCATGGCGCAGCGTATTAAGGCGATTAACCCGGATTGTATCGTCAATGAGGTTGAAGACTTTATTGAACCAGATAACCTTAGCGAGTTGATCAGCAAAGATTTTGATTATGTTATTGATGCTATCGATAGTATTAAGGCAAAAGTCTCGCTGGTGGCTTATTGTAAGCGTAACAAGATTAAGATCATTACCGTGGGCGGTGCCGGTGGTCAAACAGATCCGACCCAAATTCAGGTGATCG
>Ga0209395_1003345_pt1 | contig 19903 bp, 12 predicted proteins | sample GOMGulsemesocosm_3_FD_184635 | JGI IMG/M metagenome (GOLD analysis project Ga0209395, IMG submission 184635) | Methane-oxidizing microbial communities from mesocosms in the Gulf of Mexico - GOM9D Gulf of Mexico (SPAdes) (version 2) | ecosystem: Environmental > Aquatic > Marine > Cold seeps... | reverse complement strand
ACTCGATTAATATTCTGAAATACTTAAATTCTGCTTTTTCAGTTAAATTAATCCGTTGGTCAGCTAATTTGCTTAATCTAAACGTTTCCTGATCAACATAGTTTTCACCGTTATCAGAGCTTTGTATAATGATATGTTTTGGGCTGCGGCCTAATTCAACCCCTTTTTCGCTCACCACAACTCTAAAGCCAGATACATTAACAATCTCGTTAAATTCTACTTGCAACCAGTATTTGTCATCTGGATACTCTTTAATATCTTTTCTAATCAACCAGATACCACGGTTAGTTTTTTCACCCACACCAGTACTTAGCTGCTTGGTATAATTAAAGCCATCAAACGCTGAATAAGCTTCGTCTGCACTATAGAAACCATTTGCGGCATAACTATTATCATGTAAGTCATTAGTCCCATTTAAGGCAATATTACCAAAGTTACCTGTACGCGTTAAACCATCAAGGGGTACTTCGCCATTACCGTAATCCTTTGCTTTCATTAACGCTAAATATTCAATAGCACAGCTTGAGTCACTATTAGGTGTATAACCTATTTTAATTAGCTCTCGTGTGGTTCTCACTAGGTTTAAAATATCAAACCATTTATTTGAGTAAGGCATCTCAGCATTGAAATGCAGCTGCCAAGAAGACGTTTCATCGCTATAACAATTTAGTGGCGCGTCCTCAGTTTCTGTAACGCCTATTTTAATCAGTTCCGATTTATCAACAAAAATATCCGTTACTTGCCCTGAAAACTCTTCAGTATCTTGTGCTATCGATACAAAATGCAGTGGCGCTAGCATTAATAATACGAGTATTTTACTTTTCATCAATTCACTCCATGAAGTATTAAATTCTAAACAACTTCATAAAAGCAAAATACGTGCCTAAGTGTTCGATATTAAACGCATCAAAACGGCCTCCTCCTCCCGTAAATCAACGTAAATCAACGTAAATTTGACAATAAGACTAATAGGATCCATTTTATCGACAAAAAGATGACACCAGCATTAACTATATTTCTTATATATAACTTAGTTTTGATGTCTTAACTACATGAAAAATAATAGCCCACATAATAAATTTAACAGCAACAGGAATTAGCAATTGTTTGTGTAAGATTGTATTCTCAAAAACAACCTTGGCAGCTAATACGAAGAACGAGTATCCCCCTCATTAACAATCAATAAATCGATATAAAAGTGACAAGTCAGTAACTTAGACTATCATTAAATATCAGAGCTTACCTCCTTGCAAAGCTTCTTCTCCAATAGTTTATTTACGAACTGCAACTTTTGAGCAATTTACATATGAGTATTCCCACAGAGCCATTAGAGCAAAAAATAACAGTCAATCAGCTTAAAACTGGCATGTATGTTTTGTCTGTTAGAACAAAAGGTAAATCGGTCAGCGTAAAGTCTGAAGGTTATATCAGCTCTAAAGAAAGTATCCAGAAACTCATTAAAGCAGGTATTACTCACTTAACCGTAGATCCTAGTAGGCAAAAAAAAGCAGAGAAGAGCAATAAGGACTCTCCTGAAATCAAAGAGAATACAGAGCTAAAAAAAACATCAAAAACGGGAAATAGAATATCGTTAGATCAAGAGATGATCAAAGCGAGAAAACTCTATGATGATGCAAAAGGATTACAGCATAAAATCCTTCACAGTCTAACCGAGCACAAAACAATTAACGTATTAGAAGCAAAAGAATCTACTGATGCTATTGTCGACTCCATCTTTCGAAATCAAGATGCCTTGGCATGTATGACCCGCTTACGTATTAAAGATGAATATTTAGTAGAGCATTCCCTGAATGTATCAATTTTAATGACTCTGCTTGCTAAACACTTAGCATTTGATCGTGAAATTATTGAACAGCTGGCTCTGGGTGCATTTTTGCATGACATTGGAAAAGTATTAATCCCGGAAGAAATATTGCACAAACCAGGCAAGCTTACCCCTGAAGAGTATGATGTGATGAAAAACCATGTTGATTTGGGTATCGCTGTACTAAAAGAGAGTCCAGATTTACCCGCTCTAGTGTGCAATGTAGTCGAGCAACATCATGAACGTTTAGATGGTAAAGGTTATCCTAAACAACTAGATGAGCCGTCTATTACTCAATTTGGACGTATGATAGCAATTGTTGATAGCTACGATGCCATGACAGCAGAACGAGTGTATAAAGCGGGTATGCATCCAATCAAAGCCTTTAAGATCCTGATGAATGAAGCTGATAATGCGTATGATCATACCTTGGTAGAGCAATTTGTAAACTGTCTTGGCATCTACCCAATTGGCACTTTAGTAAAACTTACCAGTGGAAAACTTGGTCTAATAAGTGGCTTGAACAAAAGTAAACCATTACACCCTGTTGTTCGAGTATTTTACAATACTCGCCTCAATCAAGCCATTGCGATGGAAGAACTAGACCTTAGTCAAGCTAAGCATAAAGACCAAATTGATTGCTGCATCAAACCACAAGAATTCAATATAGATTTATTACGCTTTTTTAAGGCCGCATTTCACAAATAGCCTTAGGGGTAAGGCTTAATGCGTTATTACAGATTACAGATCTACCTTAAACAACACTTCTTATATTTCTTGCCACTGCCACACGGACAAGGATCATTTCGGCCAGCCGTAGGTAATGAACTAACGGGCACACTGTTCTCTAAAATTGTATTTTCATCGTACAGGATATTCGCCAATAAACCGCCTTCCCCCATTAACGAATCAAAGCCCTCAAAGTCTCCAAGGTCTTCATTTGGTATATTGTCGAATTCTTCATCTTCTGAGTCAGAATCTTCTTCAGCCCAAGCACTTAAAGTAGTAACAACATTAAAATCAGTTTGAATCATGTCCGATTCAATCAACTTAGGCGTACCTGTTTTAACCCATGCTTTTACTTCACATTGTTTAAAACGTTCTTCATCAAACAAACCTTTATCACCTAGGTCGTTGTCACACAATCCTACAAACTGAGATTTAAAATCATCAAGTTGATATTCAATACAAGAATCGGCTAATGCGCTAAGTAAAAAGCTGTTGGTTGAACTCGGTATAGCTGAAAATACAGCAATCCATCGAGTGACATGTGCACGTAAGACGAATTCATCAATAATACCTGCTTCATACTGCGCAAATACCGCTTCAATAGCAGAGGCTTTGCAATACATCGCTTGATGACCATCAACAATATAATTACACAATGCTTGTGTATTACCATCAACCACATTATAAAATAAGGTCGGCGTTAATTCAGTAAGCGCATCGCCAAATACCCCTTCAAGAGGCGATAAAAACGTATCGCTACGTGCAAATAACTGCAAACACTTTTCTAACGCTGGAGAATATTTTAATTCCGCTAATAATAACGTACCAAAAAATAAAATGGCCTGCTGGTCGTCGGTTAACGAGGCATCATCTGCGATAAATTGATCTATCAACCGCTCTAATTCAGGATAAAATTCCAACCAATTTTCTTTAACCACTTCCAGACCTGTAATAGGTAATTCGTTGTCTTGTGCATCACCTATTGCCAATAAAGCTTGTTGTAAATTCATGTGAATTCCGTGATAAATAATAAATTATGAGTGCATATGCCGCATATTATATACCTGTTACCCTTCAACGTATCAAATTCAATCAAAAAAAACCGCGACTCGTTAAAATTACGGTTTTCTTAATATGACAAGCAGAATGGATATTCTTTCTTATTTTTTGTTTAAAGCAATGTATCGATCTATTTCAGCTTCAACCATAGCCAATGGCAATGCACCATTACTCAATAAAGCATCATGAAATTCACGTAAATCAAATTGTTTCCCTAATGATTTTTCTGCCTTTTTTCTTAACTTCCAAATGTGTAATTCACCCAATTTATATGAAAGTGCCTGACCAGGCCATGATATATAACGGTCTACTTCAGATCTAACATTCGTTGGTGATAAAGAAGTATTACTTGATAAGAAGTCTATTCCTTGTTGTCGACTCCATTTCATTGCATGTATTCCTGTATCAATAACTAAGCGACAAGCGCGCCACATTTCATAACTTAATCTGCCAAAATCATCATAAGGTGTATCATATAAGCCCATTTCAACACCTAACTTCTCAGAATATAATCCCCAACCTTCACCATAAGCACTAAAATACAGACCTAAACGGAATTTAGGCACATTTTTCAATTCACTTGATATAGCCGATTGGTGATGATGTCCAGGTACTGATTCATGTAATGTTAACGCGGTAAGTTCATACAATGGTCGTTGGTCAAGTTGATAAGTATTTAGCCAATAAGCACCACCACGTGTTCCACCAACAACGGCTGAATTATAGGACGCGGTAGTATAATTAGGGGCTATTTCTTTTGGCACAGCAACAACACCATAAGGTAGACGAGGTAAGGTTTTAAAATATTCAGGCATAATATAGTCAATGCGTTTAGCAATATACGCTGCTTCTTTTAGCAAGTCTTTTGGTGTTTTTGCGTAAAACTGAGGGTCTGTTCGCAGGTATTGGGTAAATTCTTCAAATGTCCCTTCAAATTTTGTCTCTTTAATTATTTCAAGCATTTCTGCTCTGATGCGTTTTACTTCACTCAGCCCTGTTTGGTGTATTTCTTTAGCCGTGATATTAGGTAATGTGGTATATTTTTTAATTTGAGAAGCATAATAAGCTTTACCGTTATTCATTTGCTCTGCGCCAAGGGTTATTGTCGCTGCCTGTAAATATTCTCCGCCGAAAAAATCGGCAAAGGTTCTAAAAGCAGGTATTGCGGATTGTGATATGGCTTGCTTGGCAGATGCTCTAAGTTGTTCTTGTTCTTTGTCTGATATTTTAGTGCTCATTTTCACAAAAGGTTTGTAAAGACTACTATCCGTTGGTTTGTCATATATCTGTGCTTGTACTGTAGGAAGAATACCTTCAACAACAATTTTTGGCAGGGTAAAATTGGTATTAATACCTGATCGCATGTTGGTTATATTTTCATTAAAATAGCGTGGTATCTCGTTAATTCTTGCGATGTAATCGTGGTAATCTTTCGCGGTATTCATCGGCAAACCATTACTCATACTTAATACTTGGAGAAAAAAGCTATAAAAAGTATTGAGTGGAATACGTGATAAATTAAGTTGGTAACTTTCTATAGAGCCTTCAATCACCCACTTAAATAGTTGATGATTTATTCGGTTGGAGTCAGACAATTGCGTAGGGTCAATTTTTACTAATTGACTCAGTAATTTTGTCTCCGAAGCAAGTCGCCTATCATTATCAATTTTTGATACTCGGTTGAGTAAATGATTATATTTGCTGATACCTTCTGATGTTGCTGATAAAGGACTTTCTTCCATCGAATAATCCCAATGCTGTGCAATCAGCTGTTCTAACTTTTTATCCGCGTTTAGTAATACTTTATCGTCAGCCATAAGGTTTGTCGCAAAGATGAGCGTTGATAAAACAAGACACAACCCTCGGATATTTTTTAACATGTTATTTTTCTTTCTTATCATTATTTATGCTCGTTTCTGTTTTATATGACTTTGCTCATTCGCTATTACTTAATTCCCTAACTTTTTAAAGTCAGCATCAAGTAAAGAACAGTGTTATGTGCGCTGATGAGCTTATCAAAAATACGAAAAAAATACGAAGTTACTTAATGAGGGTTCAAAATAAAAAATGGCCGGCTCTAATAAGATGCTCATTTAACTATCAATGTAGGAGTGAGTTAGATATTTAAACGCTAAGTCGTAGGATTTACGCTACAAACCCTTTCTTTTATATCCCAAAATTGAGGCAAAAATAAACCGCAATAGGTAAAAGTCGCGGTTTCTTAGAATGTCTAGGTGTATGCGATAGTTGAACTCTACGACTGGTTCAGCGTTACAACCCCTTGCTGGTTTTCAAGAGCTACACCAACATCATTAAAATCAATAGCTTATTATATTATTTCCGAATAAAGTATGCCGGTACACACCAATAGAACTGAATATTAATAAGTAATATTCGCAAAACAAAGGGTATATTATGTCTGTTTATATACCCGAATAGGCTTGATGTATATGAGATTTCGCTGTAGTTCCTAAAGTTATTTAACTCTCATAAACCAATCATACATTTGTCTGTTCCTGGTCTTTTGTGCCAAATACAAACCTAGCTCTTTTAGTTGTTGGTTATCACTGTAGTTGCCAATCACCTTTTGTAACTTGTTTAGTGCTGTAACCGTTTCACCTTGACCATCCAGGGATAAGATATATGCATACGAGTACTGCGCAACACTTGGTTCAACTAACATCGCTTTTTCGAAAAATAACAGCGCTTTACTGTGTTGTTGTGTTCTCACTAAGTGTAGCGCATAGGCGTACTTTAACGCCCCTGACTTTGGTAGGTTTTTCATACCTTTAACTAAAACACTTGCCACTTCTGCCGAGCGTTGCTGAGTACGATATAAGTCCGCTAAATTTATGTAACCCGTATCAAAATAAGGCTCTACAGTAATCGCCCCTAGAAATGCTTGCTCCGCGTTTGATACTTGATTAGTTTCTAATGCCAATAAACCTTGGTTTGCTCTGCCCTCTCCGCGCCAACTAGTTAACTCATTGCTGGCAAGTAATTCGGCAAATGCCTTATTAAATGCTTGTTGATGCTGGGTGGCAATTTTACTGCTTACTAAGCTTCGCGCTGCAGCAACTCTGACCGCTTTATATTTATCCGTTAATAACGGACTAAGATGTACAACTCTATCTGCTGGTGTTAATAACAACGCAGTGCTTGCAGCACTGAGTCGCAGTAAATCATCTTCATGGGTTAAATACGGTTTTAATATTTCAATGGTGATCATTTGGGTGGTGAAGCTAAGCATTTGCAGTGCACTGGCCCGGCTAATTATATCAAGCTCGGTATCAGCAATAATACTTAGGTGATCTTCAAGGTTAATGGCTTGGCCACTATTTAACGCCATTAGAAACTGTTTACTCTTGCGTAACGCTTTAGGTTTTCCACGCCATTTTTCTAGGTTATCACTCGCCCATTGGTTCGTTTTATTATCATGACATTTGATACAAGCATTAGGCGTATTAAATTGTATTGATAAATCTGGTCTTGGGATTTTAAAACTATGATCTCGCCTATCATCAACACCCATATAACGATTGGTTGGCATATGACAATTAGCGCACTGTGCGCCAGTTGATGATTCTTGGTGTTGATGATGAGATTTTACGTTATACACTTCACCGCCATGACACTGTAAACACAAACCATTACCTTCAATTTTTAATTTCATGGTGTGCTTATCATGACAATCTATACAATTAACACCTTTGCCATACATTTTGCTCTGTAAGAAAGAGCCATACACATAGACCTCTTCCTTGATTTGCCCATCAACATGGTAGTTAGGCGCCGTAGGTAACTGCGGCATAAACTGTTGTAAAAATGGCGTGTTAGGCTTTATGCCATCAGTTAGTGGCGCTCGTAACGCATGACAAGCAAAGCAGTTATCCATAAAGCTGTTATCGCGTTTTGTTCCCTGCCATGTAGCGGTTTTATCTCCTAAAGCCCTTAACCACTGCCCTGTTGGGTGCTTTGTTGAGGTTATATCCTTAGCAACATTACGTTTGTTTTTGTTTGCATGTTCAGACATATCACCATGACAAGACAAACAACCTACGTTGATATTATCGAACGTAGTTGAAAATTGATTATTGTCGCTGTCATAATTTCTTTTTAGGCCATCAGAATGACAGTCAGCACACATGCCATTCCAATTTTGTAGCGGTTGACGCCAATGTAACCTGTCTTCAGGGCGAATTTCTTCATGACTATAGTTATGATACCAACGCTGACCACCGTCAGATTTAGGTCGAGCATCCCAAGCAAAAGGTAATACTTGCAGTTTGCCCTTTTGGGTTTCTACTAAATATTGCTGCAACGGATAATGACCAAAGGTATATTTTATCTGATAATTATTAACATTGTCATCATAAGCAATCTTTACCTGATAACGTTCATCTTTAATGTAAAAGTGTGCTTTTTGGCCGTAGTGTTTAACATCGACATTATTGAAATTAGCTAACACCGAATTTTTATCTGCAATAGCCATGGCTTTAGCATGATCAGATTGCTGCCATTTATCATGAGATTGCTGATGACAAGAAACACAATTTTTACCATCTACCGAGCTAGCAAACACTAGGCTAGCAGCAGATAGCAAAAAACTAAAAATAACAAAACTAAAACAGGACATAAACTTCACAATACTTTTACCTAACAACTAATTTTAATACAAACCTTAAAGTCCCTTCGCCGCTAATGGCAGAAACTATAAATTAACGAAACATACAATTTACTTCTATATAAACAAACACCTGAGCGATGAACTTTATTCAATTAACTGTGAATCAAACTATCACTATATGATTTAACTTGTGGAAAGACTTGTTGTAATTCTTGCTCAGAGAACTGCCAATGTTGTGACAGCACACTAGCCATCCAGCCAAAACTATTAGAAGTTGGCATTAAATCACGTTGCTGAAATAATTCATCAGGCTTTAATCCTGGCCAACGACCTTTAACCTTGCCGCCATTAACCGCGCCACCGGCCAGAAATAACGCACTAGCAGTACCATGATCTGTTCCCCCTGTGCCATTTTCTTTAGCGGTCCGGCCAAATTCTGTGCCGATAATTACTACAGTATTTTGCCACTCATCGCCAAGTCCAGCTTTTAATTCTGCCAAGCCAGTATCAAGTTCTGTTAATTTTCTGCTCAAGCGATTACTCTGATTATTATGTGTATCCCAGCCACCAAGCTCTAACATCGCACAATCAACACCCTGCTCTGCGGTTATTAACTTTGCACAAGATTTTGCAAGGTCGACAAACTTACCTTTTTGTATTTTATTTCCTTCAGCGTTTTCAGCCACTAAGCCTTTCACTTTTAGCGCACTGGTTAGGTTTTCTTTTAGTGCTGCATCATTTTTATAGAGTTCATTTAATGCAGCGTAAATGTCTTCATCAGCACTCTTAAATTTTGATGGATACCAGGTATTCACTTGCTCAGATCGCACCAAAGAGCTGCGTAAACTAATTGGTGTAGAGCGCGCAATAGCTAAAGCACTTTTACTTTTAACCTCAATAGCTCTAGCCAACCAGCCACTGTCATGATCTATTTCACCCTTGCCACTTTCTAAAAAGTCTTGGCCGTCAAAATGAGAGCGTTTTGCATAGCCCGACGATACCGCAACAATTGGCAATAATGACTTATCCTGATACCAATGATGTAAATTTCTTAACGATGGATGTAAAGCAAAACCTTTTTCTAACGGTAATAACGGGCTATTAAAACTCGTTGATAACTTGGGACGCAACTTAGCATACTGAGTATCAAAGGTTGGCACTATGGTATGTAATGAATCTAACGCACCTCGTAATACCACCCAGATAATTTTAGGCTTAGTTTTACTATTGAATGTACTTTTGCCCTTTGCTTGCACAGCAAAAGCCGATGCCATAGGAAAAGATAATACCGCTAAGCTTGCACCGGCCATTTTCATAAATTTACGTCGAGATAAAGTGTCCTCATCTACTAGTGGCGAAACTGACGATAATGTTAACGGCTCATTTATTGTTTTTTTATTATCGATCATCATTATCTCCTTTGAAACTCTGGGCTCATTAATAATAAGGTACTTGCCTGTTGTCGGCTTTCAGCCCGCATTACCATTTGATAAGTATTCTGGCTAATACTATTACCCAAGGCTGTCGCCATTATTCGTTTTGCGTTTATGCTTTTTTTCTGCCCTGAGACTAAGCTAGACCATTCAACTCTGGCCATTAAGGCACTTGCACCTAACCAATCACTTTCATCATCACTAAAACCCGCGGGGGATCCCGCATTAAAAGGCATTTGGCCAAGGTTATTTAACGAGTTGAATAATGCTCTGCTATTAATATTTTTCGGTGCAATGGCTCGATACGTTGAAATAACAAATTCTCTTGGCGTTTTAAATTTTTGTGGTTGTGCAATCCAAGACTCCTCTGCATCAAATAGCGTTAACATCACTTTTTTGAGATTCCCCTGGTTGTTAAGCCAAGTATTTTGCATTTTAGTTATTAAAGACTGAGGTGGATTTTCACTGACAAAATGATGGGCAATTTTATTACAAATATACGTTGCCGTGTTTGGGTGCATGGCTAAATCACGCAGCATTTGTTGACCTTGTTTTATGCCATGTTGAGCATATTTTTTACCTAACAATTCACGGCTACCTGGCTCATGTGCATAAGCACGAAAGACAAAGCCGCTACCATGTTCTTTTTTAGGCCTTTTTACACTCCAGCCAGTAATACCTTTGGCTAGTTCGATGACATCGCTTTGGCTATAGCCGCCATCCACACCTAAGGTGTGTAACTCCATTATTTCTCTAGCAAGGTTTTCATTTAAGCCAACCTTGCGTTTTTTTGCCATACGAGAGTTAGGACCAAAAGATTTTTCATTATTCAAATATATAAGCATCGCGGGGTGCTGTTCAACCGCGAGTAACATGTCAGCAAAGTTACCAAGTAAGTTAGGGGCTATGGCTTCTCTTTCTAAAGTAGGAGACAAACCCACCATTAACCTACCAGCAGTACTGACGCTGAAGTGATTAGAGAAAAAATCAAGTAAACGCCAGCTAACGCTGTGCTCTGAAGTTATCGCTTGTTTTAACGATGCCGCACTCATTTTAATATACGTTTTACGGGCGGCACCTTTCATCATTTTACTTTTTTCTTTGTCTTGACTGCTTAGTGTTTGTTTTTTCTGCTGTTTCATTAGCTTCTTCTGCTTTTGAAATTTAGCATGAGCGACAAAAACATCCGCTGAAGTTGGCTGTTCATCGGTAAAATTAATGACTTGTAACTGAGCTGACAACCACTTTTTTGGGGCAGCTTTTGCGTGCGTAAGTTCATCACCGCGCGCACCATAACCAAAACGATTGACAGCAATATTTTCCAAACTAATAACAGTTGACGACATTGAATCTTCAGACATAGTACACCTTAGGGTTACAACAATAAAATTAACATCACTTCAATATAGAGTTTATTAAATATAAAGTGCCACTATCTTTACACAGCTTTACTTTATATAAGTCAACTTAAACGTGTATTCCTTGTATTTACTATTATAGCAAGATAACTTTTAGTGTTCTTATTATTAATAATCAACAGCTATCAATTGACACTGCGGTAATAAAGCAGTATTTTATGTACATTACATATAATAATCACTAAAGACAAGTATACAGCGCAACCTTGCTCTGTAAAAGTTACATAAAGTGATAAACTAAAGCTTAAGAGGCCAATATGACAACAGCAGTCGAAACAGCAGGTGATGCTATTAATCAATCAAACGTTTCTAAAACGCCCATTCTCGCCAAAGAATATATACTCCCGTTTATATTAGTCGCCGCTCTTTTTCCGTTATGGGGCTTTGCTAACGATATAACGAACCCTTTAGTAAAAGCTTTTAAAGATATATTTCTCATTAGTAATGCGCAAAGTTCAATGGTGCAATTTGCCTTTTATTTAGGCTACGGCATTATGGCAATACCAGCCGCTATCTTCATTCGTCGCTTCTCGTATAAAGCAGGTATTTTATTAGGTTTAGCACTTTATGCTATTGGGGCTTTACTGTTTTTACCTGCCAGTATAACCGCACAATTTAATTTCTTTTTATTAGCTTTATGTGTACTAACTTGTGGTCTTGCCTTATTAGAAACCACAGCTAACCCTTATATTCTTTCAATGGGCTCACCTGAAACCTCAACCCAACGTTTAAACCTTGCACAAGCCTTTAATCCAATTGGCTCACTTGGCGGAATGTTTGTAGCTTCTAACTACATTTTAAGTGAACTTAAAGTTGAAGAATTTCGCGCTGCTGAAAAAGCCGCTCACCCTGAGTATGCTGACTTGTTGCCCTCTGTTGTTGATGGCAAATTAACCCAAGCATTGGCTGATTTTTCTGTTGCTGAGCCTGTTGCTCATCAAGCCATGCAAGCTGCCGACTTAATTACAGTTCGTGGCCCTTATATTGCCATAGCCTCAGTAGTAGCATTACTCTTCGTGGTATTTTTATTTAGAAAATTACCAGACACCATTACCCATGATGAGCCGTTAACCGCCAAAGTATTAAAAGCAACGTTTGTGCGTTTATTATCGAATGCCCGCTACCGAGAAGGGGTGGTTGCTCAAGCCTTTTACGTTGGCGCACAAATCATGTCTTGGACCTTCATTATTCATTACGGTATGACATCAGTTGGCTTAACCGCCGCACAAGCGCAACAATATAATATGGTTGCTATGGGGATTTTCTTAGCTAGCCGCTTTATTTGTACTTTCTTACTGGCTAAAATTCGTCCTGGGCAGCTGCTACAAGTATTAGCCATTGGTGGTATTACTTTATCATTTGGTACTATATTTATTGGCGGCATGACGGGTTTATATTGCCTAGTCGCAACCTCTGCTTGTATGTCATTAATGTTCCCTACTATTTATGGTATTGCCCTTAAGGATACAGGTAACGATGCAAGTTTAGCTTCCGCTGGCCTAGTAATGGCTATTGTTGGTGGTGCTTTAATGCCACCACTACAAGGTAACATGATTGATGGTGCTTCACTGATTGCGGGCATGCCAGCGGTACAAACCTCATTTGTATTACCGCTTATTTGTTTTGTCGTTATCGCGATTTACGGTTATAGAGCGCATAATATACATAAAGCATAATTAATTATTACCAGTAATTAATAGAAACATCATAAAAAAGAGCAGCTTAGTCTGCTCTTTTTTATTTATACTAAGAAAGTTATATTTGGCTATTGCACTCATGTGTTTTTTATTTATAATAATCAAATCATGTAAGATAATTAAAATAAGGTTTACTATGAGCACCGTCCTTAAATCAATGAAGTCGCTAGTTTTATTCTTGTGTGCAACCAGCTCCTTGGCTGTTCTACCATCTCACTCAGCACAAGGAACAGCAGCACAAAGCGAGCGTCCTAATATATTGCTCATCATTACAGATGATCAGTCTATAGATACAATACATGCCTTAGGTAACGATGACATCAGCACGCCTAACATCGATAGATTAGCGCACAGTGGTATGGCATTTACTCACGTATTTAATCAAGGCTCTTGGTCTGGTGCTGTTTGTGCGCCTAGTCGTCAAATGATTAATACCGGTCGTAATTTACACATGACGGGCTTCTCTCCCAAATCAAATCAAACCAAACAACCTTTAATGGGTGAAACATTTCGAAAAGCGGGATATGAAACCTTTATCACTGGTAAGTGGCACGTAGGTCACAACGCTTTAAAACGCTCTTTTAATATCGGTCGAGCAGTACATGAAGGCGGTATGGCGCCAATTAGCAAAGGTGGTCAATGGCAGCCTTGGTTAACTGATTTTGGCGAAAATATTAAGTGGGCGAAAAAACAAAAGAATCAACATACTAGTGAAGCCTTTGCCGATGCTGCTATTAGCTACATCGAAACAAAAGCGCAAAGAAACGACAACCCATTTATGATGTATGTAGCATTCACGGCTCCACATGATCCGCGTCAATCACCCCAGTCTTATGTTGATAAGTATCCTGCTGAAAGCATGCACTTACCGCCTAACTTTGTGCCTATGCCTGAAATAGATGCTGGTGATTATAATATTCGTGATGAAGCTTTAATGACTTTCCCACGTACTGAAAAACAAACCAAAGAATTCATTGGTGAGTATTACGCCATGGTTGAGCACATGGATACACAAATTGGTCGAATTCTTGATACGTTAGAGTCATCTAAATTTGCCGACAATACCTACATTATTTTCACATCAGATCACGGTTTAGCGGTAGGTAAACATGGCTTGGCTGGCAAGCAAAGTGTTTATGACCACAGTATTCGTGCACCGTTTATTATGGTGGGCAAAGGTATTCCAGAAAATGCCCGCGCTAAAGGCATGTTTTACTTGAATAGTATTTTCGCGACCACAACAGAGCTAGCCGGTATTGAAACGCCAGATTCAGTGCAAGGCCCAAGTATATTGCCAATAGTTCGTGGTGAAAAAACAGTAATGAATGATTACATCTACGGTAGTTACCGTCACTTTCAACGTATGGCGCGCAGCCATAGATATAAGTTAGTTTATTATCCATTACTTAAACGTAATGTCTTGTTTGATTTAATTAATGATCCATGGGAAATGCACGATATCTCAGCAAAAGAAAGTAGCGACATCATCATTAAAAAGTTAACGGCCAAATTAGAAGAGCTGAAAATTGAAGTAGGCGATCCGCTAACTAATGATGACCCTGCTAATAGCTATCAACCCTTTACCGGAAAAATTAGACCTGGTTTTCAAAAAGACCAAATTGGTGTTAAACAAACTGTCTTCACTGATCACTAGCCAAACATTAAGCTGAACAACTGCTCTGTCAATGACTGGGCATAGCTTGCAATTTTCCTGTGCTTACCTTTATGGCCCAACCATTGCTGGGTAAGCACTTTTTTTGCGCTTAGTATTTAGTTTTATTGAACAACTAATAGCCCCTACCCTTTTTTATGAATACGTAAACTTTTATATAACAATAGTTAACTGTTTTTATATAAAAGTTTATTAATAACTATCCATTTTCAACTCAACTTTTGGACATTAACATGAAAGATATTCGTCAACAGGCGCTTGATTATCACTCCAAGCCAACTCCCGGAAAAATTGGCATTGCTATTACAAAACCTGCTGAAACAAGTGATGACTTATCACTTGCTTACAGCCCCGGAGTAGCGGAGCCTTGTCGAGAAATAGCTAAAGATCCAGACGCCGTTTATAAATATACCGGCAAAGGTAATACCGTCGCCGTTATCACTAACGGCACAGCAGTATTAGGTTTAGGTAATCTTGGGCCTATGGCTTCAAAACCTGTAATGGAAGGTAAAGCGCTGCTATTTAAACGTTTTGCTAACATTGACTCATTTGATATAGAAGTAAAACACAAAACTGTTGAAGAGTTCGTTAATACGGTAGCAAACATTGCCGACAGCTTTGGTGGCATTAACCTTGAAGATATAAAAGCGCCCGAATGTTTTGAAATTGAAAAAGCCTTAATTGAGCGCTGTAAAATTCCAGTATTTCATGATGATCAACATGGTACTGCCATAGTAACTGCTGCAGGCCTTATCAACGCTTTAGAAGTACAAGGTAAAGATATCAAACAAGCTAAAATTGTTTGTTTAGGTGCGGGCGCTGCTGCTATCGCTTGCATGGAACTACTGATAAAGTGTGGCGCTCCGCGTGAGAAAATCTACATGTTAGATACCAAGGGCGTAATTCATACGCGCCGTGCTGATTTAAATGAATATAAAAAGCTCTTTGCTAACAATACCGACTTACGTACTTTGGCTGATGTTATTGATGGTGCTGATATCTTCATTGGCGTTTCAGGCCCTAACTTACTTAGCCCTGAGTTACTAACAACGATGGCAGACAAGCCTATTGTTTTTGCTTGCTCAAATCCAGATCCTGAAATAAAACCAGAGCTTGCTCATGCAGTGCGTGATGACTTAATCATGGCAACAGGTCGCTCTGATTATCCAAACCAAGTAAACAACGTATTATGTTTCCCGTTTATTTTCCGTGGTGCATTAGATGTTAGGGCCCGCACCATTAATGATGAAATGAAAATCGCTGCTGTATATGCGATTAGTACTATTGCCAAAGAGCCGGTACCAGCAGAAGTATTAGCGGCAAGTGGTGATGATAGTTTAAGTTTTGGTCGAGGTTATATCATACCTAAACCAATGGACCCTAGACTGTGTGAACGTGTCGCCAGTGCCGTTGCACAAGCCGCTATAGACTCAGGTGTAGCGAGGCTACCAAAAGAAGGTTAATACATAAATGAACAGAGCTTTGCTAACAACGCTAACCTATTCAGCTCTGTTCATATTTTCAAAGTATATCTATGTTTACATTATGCAGATCAAACCTTTCTTGTAGAGTAATATGAGGTTTTCCTGATAGTAAGGTAAATTATTAACTGGGATGATAGTTTAATTACAACGTTATAATCAGTAGGAAACATCATGAAGGTGCAATTAATATCAAGTTTAAAGTTTATGCTTTTAACACTTTTCTTGTTTAGTCAGTCAATCTCAGCACTTGAACAAAGCAAACCCAATGTAGTGTTTTTTTTAGTCGATGATTTAGGATGGGCTGATACCGCCAGCAATGGCTCCAAAATATACCAAACCCCTAATATTGATGCCTTAGCCAACGAGGGGATGTCTTTCAATAAGGCTTATGCCGCTCACCCTTTATGCATTGGCTCTCGTTTTGCTTTAATGACAGGTAAATACCCTGCTCGCATCAACAAAAGTAAACAGTTTGGCACTATGCCACCCACAGAAAATACCATGGCAGAAGCTTTTAAAGCGCAAGGCTACTCAACCTTTTTTGCCGGAAAGTGGCACTTAGGTAAAGAAGGTGCTTACCCTGAAAATCAAGGCTTTGACATTAATATAGGTGGTCACGACAAAGGTGCCCCCGCTCATTATTTTTATCCATATGGTGACAATGATAGAAAAGTACCCGGCTTAGATTTAGTCGATAAAGAGGGAGACTACCTTACCGATTCACTGACCGATAAAGCAAATGCCTTCATTAGAGAAAACAAAGACAAGCCATTCTTTTTATATCTTTCTCATTACGCCGTGCATGTACCAATAGAGTCAAAGGAAATTGATAAAAAACAAGCACAACAGCGTATCGACAAACATACATTTAAGGGTCCTGCTTTTAAACCGTTAGGGCCGGCAAAACAAAAAATGCATCAAGATAACGCCAGCTACGCAGGTATGGTAAAAAGCATAGATGACAGTTTAGGTAATATAGTCAAACAACTCGATGCCTTGAACCTTAGTGACAATACTATTATTGTATTTACCTCAGATAACGGCGGAGAAAGCACAAAAACTACCGCCTATGGCGGTAAAGCAACGTCAAACTTGCCGTTAAAAGCAGGTAAATGTTGGTTATACGAAGGCGGTATTCGTGTACCATTAGTAGTAAAATGGCCAGGGAAAATTGCGGCCAATTCAGTAAGTAATCATGCCGTTACCGGACCCGATCACTTCCCTACGCTGTTAAAATTAACCTCATTACCTGAGCAAAAATCACAGCAACTAGATGGTCAAAGTTACGCCAATTCATTACTTAACAACAGTCAACCAGCACGTTCGCCTATGTTTTGGCATTTTAAAACCCAAGGTCATCTAGCAAGGGTATGTGGCACGCCTAGCGGCACAGTGATTAACGACGGTAAACACAAGTTAATAAACTGGTACGATTCAGGCAACATTGAACTTTATAATGTTAATAAAGATATTGGCGAAACTGTTAATATCGCCAAGACAAAACCTCAAGTAGCCAAACAATTAATGATAAAATTAAAGGCTTGGCAAAATGACATGGGCATAGCGGTAAAATAGCGATAATTTATTGCAGCTAAGTATCAGAAAATGTAGGATAACTTCTATTAAGTCATAGCAAAGTTATCCTATCGAATGAAACTACCCAGCTTACTAATATTGGTATTATGTCTATCCTTCATTTGTAAATCAGAAAGTATAATAATTGCAGCCCAAACAAGCGTCATTGAAACCAATATGGTAAATAGTTGGAATCATATTGGCTCCAAACAAGGTGTTTATGCGGGGCTTAATCAAGCAGCACAACAATACCAACTTAATAAAAAAGTTATCTTTCCCCCAAAAAATTCGCTTTATAAAATAACCTTAGTTAAGAAGTTACTTGATTGGGACCAGCAACATAGCAATGGCATTGAAGTATCACTTGATAACCTTAACCTACAGGTTGAGCAACTTAATCAATTACACTTTAAAATTAAATTGTTGCCAGATAACAGTATACTCACCGCTAATATTGAGACGCTGAACGATAAAAACGCTTGGTTACATCATTCTAAAGATTATAAAGAACTACTATCTGAACAGGCCAATTTCACCTTAATATTTTATGGTGAACATCACGAGAATTCTCAAGGTAAAACACTCTATGGAGCCTACCCCTTTAAGTTAGCATTTGACGCTAAACAGCAGTGGCTGGACATCAATATTACTCCAACAGATCTTAACTATTATTGGCAACAAGATTATCAAGAAGAACCGACTTCTATAGCCAATATAGCTAGACAAAAACTGAAAGGATTTATTCTGGTAGCAGAAAGTGGTAATACAAAAGTTGTTAGAAATTATTTACCTAATAGCTTTCCAAAGAAGCATATTGAAGTATTTAATGAATTTAGCATTACACTCAAAGATTTCACAATCACCTCATCACCATAATGTAATAATAAAAGGGCTTAAGATCTATTATTCTTATAACTAACAAAGACTAAACTAAAAAAGGCAAGTAAAATAAAGAGCATTGAAGATGGCTCTGGCACCTTTGAACTTGGCTGCTTTGCATCAAAATATTCGAGCCCTTGCCCTGAGTACGAGGATAAATGCACCTCTCCTCGTTGAGTGAATGATTTGACAACAACCGTTCCTTCAATGGGGGTTCTATTTTCTAAATGTGCTAAAGGAGCAAGTAAACTACCGTTAAATTGTTTGGTTAAATTAATCGATTCAGCCTCGAAGAAATTCCAAATAATTTTATCTCGCCATTGTTCAGACACCATGCTACCGACAGCATTACCCAGCAAGGCATCAGAGATATTTTTTCCGGCTACATTGAAAATAATAGTACTGGGCACTTGGCTGCCAAAATTCATATCATATTGCTGTATCTTGTTATTACCAAAAAAGGATAATTCGGAAAATGAAAATACCGATAGACCATCATTTAAATTTTGTGCAACATTGAAGTGTGCCGGACCTGGTTGCTCTGTTGGCACAGATAAAGACGAATTTGGCGTTAAGGCCTTTAAAAAAGATGAGAAACTTAATACGTCAGCTTCAAGTTGCGTAAAATCAACAACAGCATTAGCGGCAGTCATTTTATCGATGACACTAGCATTTTTAATGTCTTGATAATTACCACCAATAAGTACGCCATAGCTACTATTGACTTGGACCTTTGATATATTGCCGGCAACCGTTAATGCGTAATCAGTTTTTGAGTTGTTAACCGGTAGATGTATACCGTAGTTACTAATTTGCTTTCCGATAATAGAGCCACCAACCAGAGTTCTTCCTTCAACTTCACTATTTGAATCTAAATCGCCAAAGACAATAAGGTTATTTTTATTAAGAAACTCAATTACACCTGCATTTACAATGTTAGTAAAACCAAAAAATGACATAAAACCAACGAGAAAAAATCGGCTAATTACCTTCATTACAAATACACCTATTCTAAATTAACTTCCACGAGCGCGTAAATGATAGCGCTTACATAATTTAGCGCGATTATACTTTATTAATTACCGTGGCTCAATCTACTTAGCTCTATTAGCAACCAATCGTAAGCTTGCTGCCAGCCTAACTGGTATGCTGAGAAACTTCTTACGTTTAGGTTATCTACGCACCGGACTTGAAGAACAGCATGAGTAGATCTCTCCCCCTCAGCAGAATAATTCACCGAAGCGATCGCTTTCATTGCCTCTAACGAGCCCAACATAAGTCGTGCATCATATTCATAGCGGTATCTATAAACTTTATTGACTAAAACACCAAAATCTTGTTGGAAAATGTTAGTTAGAAAGATATCTATTTCTTCGATCATTTCAACAGTAACGTCAATATCACTATCAATAATGATTTCAGCAATATTGTCGGTATATTTGTTCACAACACAAAAACTTAAGCGGTACTTTTCCATGTTAAACCTATAAATAGTCTTACCCTGT
>Ga0209395_1003344_pt1 | contig 19904 bp, 12 predicted proteins | sample GOMGulsemesocosm_3_FD_184635 | JGI IMG/M metagenome (GOLD analysis project Ga0209395, IMG submission 184635) | Methane-oxidizing microbial communities from mesocosms in the Gulf of Mexico - GOM9D Gulf of Mexico (SPAdes) (version 2) | ecosystem: Environmental > Aquatic > Marine > Cold seeps... | reverse complement strand
TTGCCAATTTCCTTTGCAAACTAAAGGTGGCTGGATCCAGTGCCAACGTAATCCTGTGCAAATAGACTCTACAGCCTTGCATGTTCCTGTTCCATCGCTTCCTGCACGAACATATAACGCACAGGGCAGTCCTTGTTTTATTTCTAAACACGGGTAGTAGCAGCGATCAAAAAAATCTTTCAAGGCGCCACTCATATATGCAAGGTTTTCTGTCGTGCCCATAATTATCGCATCGCAGGCTAATACATCGTCTGGAGTGGCTTCTAGAGGGGGAACCCATCGCGTTTGAACCTGTTCAATATCAGGGTGTTGCGCACCTTTTATAACAGCATTTACCATTCGCTTGGTATTTTCAGAAGGCGCATGCGCTATAATTAACAGTGTTTTCATGGTTGTAATCACTTTGATTGATAATGCCTTTTAGTGGTTATAAGCTTCTAAAAACTTAGCTAGTACCTTTGAACTATAGACATTTATAATAAAAGTATCGCTTTAGCTTTTGTTATTTTGTACAAAACAAACTTGTTAGGTACGTTGGTTGAATAGCATAAAATGACTGGTGCTTTATTCTATTACGTTATTAATAATTTAATTCGTTTTATATCTCTAAGAACTGAGTGTTAGAATATAAATACTTTAAATTTATGGAATAAATTATGAAATATGTTGTTTTGGTTATAGTTTTTGCATTAGCGATATTCTTTTTTACTAAAAATTCAAATAATAAAAAGCTAGCAATTGAGAACACAGCAATCGCTAATGACTTTTTAGCAAAAAATAAGTCGCTTGAGAATGTTGTTGAAACGTCTTCTGGTTTGCAATACCAAGTATTAGAAAAAGGTGAAGGAACTGAGCATCCAACTGCTACATCAAAAGTAACAGTACATTATCATGGCACTTTATTAGATGGCTCAGTATTTGAGAGTACCGTTGAAGGTGGAAATCCAATTAGTTTTGGTTTAAACCAAGTAATAAATGGTTGGACTGAAGGTGTTCAATTAATGGTTGTTGGCGATAAATTTAAATTTTTTATTCCTTCCAACCTAGCTTACGGCAATAGCACTTCTGGAAAGATAAAAGCTGGTTCATTAATTATGTTTGAAATAACACTGTTGGAAATTCAATAGTTAGCAAACTTATTATCGTTGGTGAAATTCAACTTTAAATAACCCCGTAAATTAATTAATTTATGGGGTTTTTAGTAATATACTTTACTGTTTTTTCGCATATATTATCGATAAAAAATAGCAGTTATATCAATAATAAACACGTTTGGTATTGGCTATTATTGAAAGCTTAGTTAGCTTGTTGGTAGGTGATTATTATTTAAAACTTTATTACAAGCTGCGATTGGGTGAACCAAAGCTTTAGTGATTTTACCATGCTGGTATTTGATGCGTGGTTGGTTGATATAACCATTAAATTTATCTGACTTTATTTGGGGAAATAAGGCGACTTCAGTCGTTAAGTTTATGATTAACCCTGTAGACTTTATCGCTTTTACTTTGTTTTTATTCGCACTCGTGGTATTCGCTTTATCGGTAAGTAAATCAGCAGAAAAACTCTTTTCTCGACTCGCCGCAACAATGCAAATTCTATTTTCAGTAGCCCGAGATACCAGACCATATTTCACTTCATACGCTTGCTGAATTTCAAAAGGGACGAGTAAAAGGTGAGTATTATTCAGCGCGGCAACCTTGATGATCTCAGGAATGTTTGCGTCATCACCTGTTAACATAGCAATGTTGATTTTCCCTTGCTCTAATGGCAGTTCTATAATGTTTATATCGTCAGCTAGCGCAGTCCATTGATAGCGTTCACAAAAATGAATTTGCGTTTGTACTGCAAATAAACCGTTTTCATTTATTAGTACAGCCTGATGTACTCCATCAATAACCAAACTTGTGCACACGTACTGAAAAGGCCTTAGCTCTGAGCTAATTTGCTCAATAAGCTGTTTACCTAAATATTCTATTTGGGTCAATTGTTCGGTGCTATTGGTGATTGACTTATCAGCAATAAAGAATAGTTCAGGTAATTGAATAATATCACTAAGGTTGTTTTCAATATAATGGCAAACATCTTCGATAGCTTGTTCATTAGTTTTATAGGTAGCAAATATCGCGACATTAGCTGTTTCTGGGATCTGATTATTAACTGCTTGCGTAAGGTCTGAGGCTTTTTGTATCGCCAGTATTCGCTCTTGATAAAGTTCCGGGCGAAGTTGTTTCATCAATTCAGTGCCGTCAGGGCGAAGCTTAATATTAGAGCCAATTCCAACTCCGGTTAAATCGATATCAGCAAAAACAAAACCTTCGTCATTGTTGGGCATACTTGCTAATACTTTACCTTCAGGAGAAACGATCTGACTTTGACCAACCCCAACATAGGTGTTCTGAATATTTAAATTTTCAGCTGAGTCCATTTCTAATTTTTCTTTTGAAATTAGAGCGCCAATTTTATTAGCTGAGGCGATAAATACTTTGTTTTCAGAGGCGCGGGCAGGGCCATGCAAACTGCTTTGGTCTAGAGCGAATGTGTGTAATGGATTACATAATAGTTGCGCGCCACTTAACGATAAATTTCGAGACTCCTCAAAGGTCATACTGTCGCTGCCCGTTAACAAGCCTATATCTCCATAGGTAGTTGTTATAACTTCTGAAGTGCTGCCTGTACTAATAAAATATTCATTTTCAAGTCCCATCAAGTTTTGTTTGTCTGCTTGGCGAATAAGTTCTCCAAAGGGGGAGAATAAACATGAAGTCGCACTAATGTTTGATTTAATAGAACTGCTTTGTTCATCGTTTGAAAAGTCGCGTGAAAGGTCTCGTCGTATCGTTACATGGATCACAATATAGCAGTTATGTATTTTCGCCTGTTCAGCAATACCTTGTAAAAAAACACCATCAAGCGGCAAAGCCTCATGCCATGCTTGATTGTGATCAATGTAACAAGGCTGGGTATTACAATATTCAGGAAGAACAATGAGTGACGGTTTGCATACTGCTATTTCATTTATCATACGTAGACAAGTTGCTAGGTTTTCTTGAACATTTGAAGAGGTGGCAAACTGTGAAACGGCTACTCGCATGATATTTATTTTCCAGGTATTCATTGATGGTTTGAATTTAGTTAGGTGAAAGCCTACTGCTTATCAATGAGATTTTACCTTAAAAAGTTATCGGGTAGGTTATTTTTACTAAATTAAAACACCATCCATCGATGGTGTTTTAATTTCTAGCAATAGCAATAGCAATAGCAATAGCAATAGCAATAGCAATAGCAATAGCAATAGCAATAGCAAAAATAAATTAAAGCTTGATTGCTGTTGTTGCTCCTAACCCAGGGCCATAAACCATTGCATTAAGTAATAAGCGCGCGGTGCCTTTGGTTGCACCACGAAAGTTTGGTTTGTTTGCAAACATGATTATTTGCCCATTTCCTTTCGACTCTTGCGTTAAATAGGCTGAATTAGCTAGTCGTTGTGAAGCTTCTGGCCAAATTAAACCACTCATTCGAAGGTATAAGTCATTACCTTTTGGAATGGTACTCCAGCCGACTTGTTTAGCTTCAGCTTTTTTATTGGGAGCCAATACGCCATAGCGAACGACCGCATTGGCACCATCTTTCACCATAAATAGCGGAGCATTACTGGTTAAAATAGGTAGTTGTTTATCTACACCGAAAGTTAACCAATGCTTTTGATCGGTTCTTGCTGCAACCATAGCGCCAGAAGGCATAAAGTTTTTACTCCAGTTATCCCACGCCTCAAGCTGTTCTTTTTTCATCGGTTTTAGATCTTTGTTATCACTCCACGGAAACCATAAACCTGTAGCCACAGTATGATCATTTATTTTATTGCTATTAGTAATTGTTTTTTGTTGTGCCAACCATTCACGGTACAAAGCAATATTATATTCAGCTGAATCTTCAAAGGTTTTATCTAACAAATTAACACTTGAAAACGCTTCCTCATTAGCAAGTTGTTGAGCAGAATTACCATTAACAATTAATGAACCGCCATTTTTCACCCAGTTACCTAATAATGAAATATTTGCTTGAGATAACGTCCCGTAATAACGACTGGGCACTACAATGACATTGTATTGACGTAAATCCATACCGTTTAGAAACTCATGATTTAAATGAGAATGACGAACACCTAATTGTGTATCGATCATGTGCCAAATCGAGCCTAAGTCTTCAACGTTAATACCATTTTGTGATAACAGTGCTATTTGAGGTTTTTTGAGCAATTGAAAGTGCTGCCCGCCAATATCAGGTAAATCACCTTCACCTAAGCCTTGGCTAATTGCCGTAACTGTTGCACCTGTATCTTGAGCTGCTTGTTTGATTAGTGCGTGAAGTGCAGAATTTTCTATATTGTTATCGTATAAATAAACAACTATTGAGCCTCGATTAAAGCTGTGTTTATTAAATAGCCCTTGTTTATCTAGTATTCTTACTTGAACATTTTGCTCCATTAATCGAGCAGCAAAACCCACTGATGCATCACTAGCACCATCAACAATGTAAGCAATTGCATTAGTTATTTCGCTTATCTTGCCCTGCTGGTTATTTTTTTCCACCGCGACTAAGTTTTTAGTCATGTGTGTAGGTACTTCTAAAGCAGGTAAACCATACATCATAGTTAAGTTCCATGAAGTAGAGTCGTACATAACCGAGCTTCCGTCACGTAAGGTTTTTTGACGTTCCTCTAGCAGTACCTTATCGTTAATTTTTGCGTCAAATTCCAAAATAGCTGAAATAAGCGGGGCTTCATATTGACGGTTTTGAATAATAATAGAGTCTTTTGGAATGTTTGCATCATCAAGCTTTTGCCCTAAATGGTTTATTGCTTGGTCAACCGTTTGCGCTTTTGATGTTTTTCGGTATTCAATATTTTGTAAATCTAGTAAATATAAAAGATTATTTACTCTACTGGTATTTTTGTTAGGTAGAATAACAAAACTTTTATTGGCGTATTGCCCCTTAGTTGCTACATGCGCCATACGATTTTTGACAAAATCATTAAAAATTTCATTATGGTGTTTTTGTAAAGATTTTAAATTAGCAATAGAACTGACGAACTGATGATCAACCGATTCTTTATAGGTACGAATATTACCATTTTGTGTTCTTATACCATCTTCATCTGTACTCGCTTGTTCATATAAAATATGGATTGAGCCACGGTATTCTGCATAGTTTGAATAACCAGGGTATAGATTTTCAAACCATTCGCCAGTGTAATATGGCCATACTTTTTTGTCGTATACACTTGCTTGTTCTTGTGCGAAAACATCTCCCCAACGTTTTATACTGGCAGGAACATGACTATTAATAGGATCTCGTGGTGGACCAAACAAGTAGGTGTCTTGTGCCCCCATTTCATGTCCGTCAATCATCAATAAAGGATACCATTGGTTTATGGCTTTGATACGACCACGCGACTCAGGATTAGCGGCAAAATAAAAATCGCGGTTTAAATCGTATAGGTAATGATTACCTCGACCAAAAGGCCATTCACCACTGTGTATTAACGACTGGCTATCAACATTGGGCGCGGCTCCTCGGTGCTCTTGTATACTTTTGGTGAAACGCGCTCTGCCGTCAGGGTTCATTAAAGGGTCAACTAAAATGACTAAATCATCTAATAAGGAAGCGACATCTGCCTCTTCTGACGCAAGTAGATGATAAATTAATGCCAATGAACTGTCGGCACCAGAAGACTCATTGCCGTGAATGCTATAAGCCATCCAAGCGGTAGCGGGAGTTTCTTTAATCAATGATTTTATTTTGCTGGCGCTAAGTGATTTAGGACGACTTAATTGCGCAATATTACGTTTGATCTTTTTTAAGTTTTTCAGGTTTTTCGCTGAACTGATCACTAAGTAGTGTAACGGTCGGTCTTCATAAGTACGTGCATATTCAATAATATTCGCTTTAGTACTTTCACTGGCCCATTGATTGACTAGGGTGCTTATTTGTTCAGGCGTTGCAGTTTTTTGACCTACTTCAAAACCAAGCACTGACTCTGGAGTTGTTATTTGGCTATTATAGTTTCCCGATAATAAGCTTGGATACTCAAGGTTTTTATTTTCTGTCGCTTTCATAACAACTGTGGCAGAAGAGGTCATCGATAGCACTGAAAATACAGTGCACAATAAACTCAATAGTAACTTTTGACTTGCTGGGTTTTTCATAATCATCCTTTTTATAATTATTTTTCTTCGATAACTATAGCGAGAAATAGTTAAACTTCATAAAACTGTTATAGCCACGCTTAAGTATTGGAATTCGACCAAATATAGAGGATGACCACTTTAAAAGTGGTCAGTTATTTTTTAAATTTGCCGTTATTAATTACAGCGTTATTGTTCTCATTAATCAGCACTATAGTTACGGTACTGGGTAATTTTTTTCTGTAAAGCTTCTTTTATTGATGACTGCTCTATAAATTCAGCGGCTTTTTTCTTATTGTTGCGTTCAAGAGTCATATGAATACTGATAGAAACGTCTAACTTATCTTTATCATTTCCTAATAAATGCAGGTTGTTTATAGCGAAGTCTGTATGTTTATAAGCAGATGACTTTAGTAATTTAGTAGTTGATTTAAGTTGGTCAATTTCGGTTTGTTGGCTGAGCCAATCTAGCGCGCTCTCTGGGTTGCTCATGCTCCACTTACCAATTATGTTATCGGTATGAGTTTGCTTTTTATTAGGTTCTGCATTTGCCAAATACCAGTTGGCTGCCTCTGTAGGCTCGGTTGCCATCCAGCCCCACAAAACCTCTTCTTGTAATTTTGCTTTTTCTTCTGTGACATCTGCAGAGTCGATCCATTCAATGACTTCTTGAGGATCACGTCTAACCCAAGAATAAATAACGCTATTTTTTAGTCTTACATCCTCTAATTCACTTGTTCTGCTCATGAGTTCTTCAAACTCATCTTTTGTTGTTAGAACGTTGACCATACCGTTAACAGCCATAAAGTTATTTTCGGAATTATTTGAGGTCTCTATCAGCTTATCAATAGCATCATGGAAATCATGTTTAGCCAACCCTGAAAAAATTGAATATAGCCCGACAGGTGGAGTTCTCATACTCGGGGCTTTATCGTGATATTTATTTTGGCTGATAAACCAGTCGTACGCTGAAAGTGGATCATTATCAGACCAAACAGCAATAACGCTAGACATAACAGCCATTTTTGACTGTAGAGAAATAATATTTTCGTTTATATAGTCAATTGACCTTTGAGGATTTTTTTCAGCATATTTACTTAATAATAATGATAAGAGAGATGCATTTTCCGGTTGATTTGCTGTACTTTCGAGCTCAGTTAAAGAGTTTGTTAAATCTTGCTGACTGAAGTCACTAATCATTAAGTAAGCTTTTGCAATACCTGCCATATTCATTCTATTACCGAGTATTACTTTTATCTTGCTAAGTGTCTCGTTAATATTGGTTGTCTGGGTGTTAGAGGGGGTATTGTTTTTTGACTTTATATTTTTTTCATGCACTTGCGTAACACTATTGATATCATTGTTACGTGATGACTTTTGTAGGTTTTCCATAGAATCATTGAACGATGAGCCTTGTTCATCGGCTAGCATCGGTGACTGTGGTTGATAACTATACCCAAGGTAAAAAGTGATAAGCAGAGAAGCTCCCCACAATAATCCAATTTGTTTATTCATTAACGTAGCATCCATATTATGTTAAAAATCAAAATACAATATCCACTATCGATTTCTAAATCAATAGTGGGCATTAACATTTCTCTGTTACATCGCTAAACGTGTGGTTTGATTTTTATCGAAGATGTACGCCATAAATAAAATAATGCGGGTAATACCAATAAAGTGAGAATAACGGCACTCAACATGCCACCTACCATAGGTGCAGCTATTCGGCTCATCACTTCAGAGCCTGTTCCTGTGCCATATAAAATTGGTAATAAACCAACAATAATAGCAGCAGCTGTCATCATCACCGGGCGAACACGCATACCTGCACCATGCAATACGGCCTGTAGAACATCTTCTTTAGTGGTAGCTATTTCCTTTAAACGATGTTCACTTAGCATCTCTTGATAAGCTTGATTGAGATAAACAAGCATAATGACACCGATTTCAACTGCGACTCCTGCTAATGCGATAAACCCTACACCAACAGCCACTGAAAAGTTGAACCCTTCAAGATACATTAACCAAATACTTCCAACCATAGCCAGTGGTAATGTACCCATGATCATCGCGACTTCAATAACGTTACGAAAGTTAAGATAAAGTAAGGTTATGATGATGAACAAGGTTAATGGCACAACATAAGTTAGTTTGGCTTTCGCTCTTTGCATGTATTCATATTGTCCAGCCCAAGCGATAGAATAGCCTGCGGGTAGCTGCAACTTATCAGCTACAACTTCCTGTGCGGCAACGACGTAAGTTCCAATATCAACACCTTCGATATCAACAAAAGCCCAACCATTTAGACGTGCATTCTCAGACTTTATTCCTGGAGGGCCATCTTCTATGATAATTTTAGCGACATCTCCTAATGAAATACGTTGTCCATTTGGAGTAACTATAGGTAACAGAGATAACTGTTCAGGAGAGTCACGATAATCTTGAGGATAACGTAAACTTACAGGGTAACGTTCCAAGCCCTCAACCGTTTTAGTAACATTCATCCCACCAATAGCTGTTGCAACTACTTGCTGAATTTCAGCGATATTTAAACCATACCGAGCCGCTTGTGCTCGCTGAATATCAACCTTGATATATCGACCACCTGCAACACGTTCAGAATAAACTGACGCAGTGCCTGGAACATCCTTTAATATCACTTCTACTTGTTTACCAATATCTTGAATAACTGACAAATCAGGCCCTGCAATTTTAACTCCTACTGGCGTTTTAATTCCCGTTGCTAACATATCAATACGGGTTTTGATTGGCATAACCCAAGCATTGGTAACTCCTGGCAGTTTTACTAATGAATCTAACTCTTTTTTCAAACTTTCAGTTGTTACACCTGCTCGCCATTGGTCTTGAGGTTTTAATTGGATGAATGTTTCTATCATGGTAAGAGGTGCTGGATCTGTTGCCGTTTCAGCTCGACCAACTTTACCAAATACTGTTTTTACTTCAGGGACCGTTTTAATTAACTTATCCGTTTGTTGCAGTAGCTGACGTGCCTGACCTATAGATATTCCAGGATAAGTTGTCGGCATATACATCAGATCACCTTCATCAAGTGGTGGTATAAACTCACTGCCTATTTTATCAAGTGGATATACCCCAAGAGCAAGCACAGCTAAAGCAGCAACTAATGTCATTTTTGGAAAACGTAAGACTGTTTTCAATGCAGGAAGGTAGATAAAAGTTAAAAACCTATTTACTGGATTCTTATGCTCGGCAAGCACTTTGCCGCGAATAAAATAGCCCATCAGTACGGGGACTAAAGTAATTGCAAGTGCCGCAGATGCTGCCATGGCATAGGTTTTTGTAAAAGCGAGCGGGGCAAACATTCGTCCCTCCTGTGCTTCTAAGGTAAATACTGGTACAAAACTCACCGTTATAATTAATAAACTAAAGAACAAAGCAGGCCCTACTTCACTGGCTGAGTCGATAACAATTTGCCAACGGTTCTCATCGGTTAACGGTGTTTTTTCCATGTGTTTGTGCATATTTTCAATCATGACAATTGCGCCATCAATCATAGCACCAATGGCGATTGCAATGCCTCCAAGTGACATGATATTTGCGTTCAGTCCTTGAAAATGCATAACAATAAAAGCGGTTAATATACCTACGGGCAAACAGACAATTGCCACTAAAGAAGAACGAACATGAAATAAGAAAACTATGCAAACGAGAGCAACCACGCCAAATTCTTCTAAAAGCTTAAACGCTAAGTTATCTACTGCTCGTTCAATTAAAGCTGAGCGGTCATAAACCGGCACGATTTCTACGCCTTCAGGAAGGCCACTCTTAAGTTGTTCAAGCTTTTCTTTAACACGGTTTATTACTTGTTGAGCGTTTTCACCAAAACGCATTACGACTATGCCTCCGACGGTTTCACCTTCGCCATTCAGCTCAGCTACACCACGGCGCATCTGTGGGCCAGTACCAATATCGGCTACATCCTTTAATAGTAATGGGGTGCCATTCTCGTTTACCCCTAACGGAATATTTTCTAAGTCATCAACACTTTTTATGTAACCTGTCGCTCTTACCATATATTCGGCTTCGGCCATTTCAACTACAGATGCGCCTATTTCTTGATTACCCTGTTTGATAGCTGTTTGTATAAGTGAAAGCGGAATACCGAAAGCGCGCAATTTATCAGGGTTGATTCTTACCTGATATTGCTTAACCATGCCGCCAAGCGTACTTACTTCAGATACGCCTGGCACGGTTTGCAATTCAAACTTTAAGAACCAGTCTTGTAAACTGCGTAATTGGCTTAAATCATGTTGACCTGTGGTATCGGTAAGAGCATACAAATAAACCCAGCCAACACCCGTTGCGTCAGGACCTAGTTGTGGGCGAGCATCACTAGGTAAGTTTGGCGATACTTGGCTTAAATATTCAAGTACTCTTGAACGAGCCCAATAAAGGTCGGTATCTTCATCAAAAATAACATAAACATATGAATCGCCAAAAAATGAATAGCCTCGTACGGTAACGGCCCCAGGTACTGAAAGCATGGCAGTTGTCATAGGGTATGTTACTTGATCTTCAACCACTTGCGGCGCTTGACCTGGATAACTTGTTTTAATAATAACTTGAACATCAGACAAATCAGGTAGGGCATCTATGGGGGTTTTATTGACCGAATATAACCCAACGCCAACAAGTAACAATGTCGCTAGCAATACGAAAAAACGATTACCTACAGACCATCGGATAATAGCGTTAATCATTTCTACTCTCCTTCGTTGTGCAAAATAGCTTTCTGCTTAGGCGGTGTAGAATCTGTTTTTGACATTGTCATTGCGCTAATAATCGTAAAATTACCTTTATAAACTTCAAAGGTGAACATCACATAAGCATTTTTTGAGAATAAGGACATATCAACATTGTCAGCGACGATAAAATCAACTCTGGCTGCTTCTCGCCCCCAAGCTTCAATAGCTTCTCTGTCGATAGTAACCATTCTATGATCAGCCATTACAGAAAAGACTGTTCCGTTCACTGTGGCAGAGGAAACTTCAGCAGGAGAAATAATGTCGTTGTACGCATTCATATCCATTGAACGTTCATGGTCAAGTTCGGCGTAATTCATACGCTTAAAGTCAGATGATTTGCTCGACTCAGAATCAAGTAAGAACTGTGCTGAACTAACGACTTTCTCTCCTTCGTTCAGCCCTTTAAGAATTTCGACACTTTCACTATCATATCGACCTACAGAAACTTCAACAGATTTGAAATTCCCTTCTCCTAACGCAAGCACTACTCTGTCTTGGTTTCCTGTTCTTATTAGCGCTTCTTTTGGAATTAATAAGGCGTGTTCATCTGCACTAGTATCAATGGATATCTGGGCAAACATATTAGGTTTTAGCTCGCCATTTTTATTATCAAAGCGTAATCGTACAATGGCAGTTCTCGTTTTAGGATTAATCATAGGGTGAACATGTTCAATGCTGCCTTCCCATAATTTATTTGGCAAATAATCTAGGCTCATGAATACTTTATTTCCCATTGAAACTTGAGCTACTTCTCTTTCAAATACATCAGCTTTTACCCATACCTGGCTTAAGTCAGCAATTGATAACATCATAGTTTCAGGTTTTACATAAAAACCTTCTCGTATGTCTAGTTGCTTTACTACTCCTTGTTGCGGGGCATAAAAGGTAATAAATTGTTGAACCTTTTTATCTTTTTTGAGTTTATTAATTTTTTCCATTGGAAATTTCAAAGCAGTTAGCCTATTTTCAGCAGCAACAAGTAACCGTTGATTTTTACTTGTTAACGCAAGCAATAACTCTTCCTGTGCATTTACAAGTTCAGGAGAATAAATGTCGTACAACGGCTGATTCTTTGTAACTTGATCACCCACTGCATTGACATATAATTTTTCAATCCACCCTTGAACTCTAGGATGAATATGTACTAATTTATCTTCATCATAGGTAACGAATCCGACAGTATTTATTTGACTATGAAGCCTTTTATATTGAGCAAGTTCAGTTCGTACGCCTAAGTTGTTTATAACATTAGGTGAAATTCTTATTGTGCCAGGGCCTTCATCTGGGCCACTTGCTCCATCATCATAAACGGGGACTAAATCCATGCCCATTGGTGACTTACCAGGTTTGTCTTTTTTATAATTTGCATCCATAGGGGCGACCCAATAAAGGGGCGTTTTCTCTTTAGCTACTGTTTTATCGGCTCTTTCAATACTTGTAGGTACTAGCATGTTATAAGTAGAAAAAGTAAAAATAACGCCGATGACTACGCCAACGATAATTGGTTTAATATGTTTTCCTAAGGTAATTTTGATCATTGTTTTTCTCCCCATATAGCTGGGTATTTAGTGCTATTCGATAAATTTATTGTGTCTTTTTTCATTGCTGTATTAATGTTGCCAACAAAAAGGTAATTAAGTTCCAAATGTATCTTTTGCTCTTCAACATTGAGTGTTAGTGCATCAATTTCAGCATTAAGTACGGCAATTCGAGAGCGAACTACTTCCGAAAAATCACCGTCATCGTTGGTATATGCGGTTAGAGAGGCTTCGGCTTGATCATGTATTTGCGGTAGCAATTTTGTTTTGTACAGGTTTTGTCTGCTAATTAAACGCAATAACCTTCCTTTTGCACTTGAGTAGGCACCTAATAACTGTCTAAGTAATAGCTGTTTTTCAGTTTTTACAGCTTCAGTTGTAGATACAGCTGATTGAAGTTCTTTATCTTGTTTATTCTCAGTAAAAATGGGTAGATCGAAAGATACACCAACTGAAAATAAGTCAGCTCTACTATTACCCATAGCGTCATCCGCACGGTATCCATAGCTTGCGTTTACCCCCCATTGAGGTTGATATTTTTGTTTTGCTAATTTAACTCCCACTTTAGTTGCATTGATTTTCTTATCTACGGCAATAACAGCAGGGTGCTTTGAAAAATACGGAAGCAATTCTGCTGGTTGAAGCCAATGCTCTTTGTAGACTAAATCACTATTACGTAAATCAATTTGAGGTAAATTCTGACTAAGCACAATATTATGCAATGAATAGTCAGCGTGTAATGACGACTCATCTATTAGACTGCTTTTTTTCGCTGACTTGGTTTGAGAAAACTTAATCAGCCATTGCGTAAGCATTCCTTCATAACGATTTTTTTGTTGATCTAACTGGTCTAGTCTATCTTCCAGATGCGTTAGCTCTAGTTGTGCTCGAACAATATCTTGTTGTCGAGTTTTACCTAAACCCGATGAATAGCTCGCTTCAGCAATATCGGCTAGCTGTTCGAAGAGCGAGCTGTTTTTTGCTATTAATGCGATACTTTGTTGAACGCGATATGCATCTAACCATAAACTTCCCACGGTAACAGCTACTTTGGATTTTCTGTCTTTACGTTGGTATGGGTACGCCTCACTTTGAGTTTTTAGTTGCTGGCTTTTGATCTCGAGTGTATCTCCGCGAGGAAACATCTGCGAAATTGCTATTTTAGCTTGTGTCATTCCTTCTTGACCAAAATCAAAACCGTTCGTTGGTAAATTAGCAAAACCAATAGATATCCTTGGATCCGCTAATGTATTTATTGCCGTACTCATTGATTCTATAGCTTGTTGTTGATGAGTATTACCTGCAAGCCACGGGTCATTCTTTTGAGCGGAGCTGACGGCTTTTTCAAAAGATAAAGCCGTATTCATATTCATCATTAGGGGATCTGCAGCACAAACAGAAGAAAGTGTTAAAGTTAAAATTCCAGTACTTAACTTTAAAGCAAGCTTGTATACCTTGGGTTGGCTGCTCATTAGAACTGTTCCTTATAAGATTGAATATCAGCATAAATTTTATAGCTACCATCTGACAGTAAAAGTAAAATACGGTAAGGCTGAAACTTGTCATCTACTTCCATTCCCGGAGTGCCTACTGGCATAGCAGGTACGGACAAACCAATAACATTGCTCGGGTGTTTTTCTGTGATAAACTTTTTTATGAACTTTGCTGGCACATGTCCTTCGAAAATGTAACCAGCTTTAGATACAGCGGTATGGCAAGATCGGTATCTAGGTGCTATTTTTTTTTCATCTTTTATCACTGAAAAATTTTGAGAGCTATGAACCTTAGATTCAAAGCCATTCTCATTGATGTGACTCAGCCATTTATTACAACAAGCACAAGTTGGGCTTTTATATACATTTAAGACTATGCCTGACGGCTTAGTCTTTTGTAATTTAGTGGAACTCGAAGCTACATCGGCTTCAGAGCAATTTATTAATGCAACGGTGAGAGTAAAAGTTGTTATAACTTTTAGAGTAAACTTGTTTGAAAACATAACCCCCCCAATAGGGATATTAATTCTTATTTTTTATTTAATTAGGTTGTTTTTGATGTGATTAGTCGATATTTAAAAACACGAGATCAAAAAAGCCTAATACAGAGACTAGTGATAAAAATGAGCCAAAATTTGGACACATTTATGCTGTATTTAGCTAATTATTGGAGGACGATATAATGAAACAGGTTGTTGGCTTTGTGCCAAACTAGAGTAGGAATGTATTTTTGCGGACAAACTAATGATTGGCGTACTGCCTGAAATTGTCATAAAAGCAGCAACATTTGAGCAACCACCCGTAAAACAATTGCATGTTTCAGTGCAGCATTCTTCTTCTGCTTCTGCTTCTGCTGTAGAGTTTTCAGCTGAAGCATCAGGCATATTGTGGTTACTGTGATCCATCATTGCCATATCTTGTGACATACTTTGGCCATTCATTCCCGTCATACTCATCATATGATAAGACATAATAGTAGACGCCATTGCTTGACCGAAAAAGGCCAAACACAATAACAATACCATTAATGTTTTAGATAAATTGAACGTCACAAGCAACCACAAGATAATATACTTAGTACAATGTTCGCATAGCAGATATTTTTATTCAATGGAAAAATATTACCAGCCACCACTACCACTATAAAAAGAAGTACTTTTTTCAATATGACTATTGCTTTCAATATCCGTAATATTAAAGCCTACTTGATTTATATATTCAGATAATGGTTCATCAACCGATACGGTAATAGAAGATATTTTTAGCTCTCCTGGTTGTACTTCAATTTTTGCTGAGCCAGTTATTATTGCATTGTCTAACCCATTGACCTCAATTTGATAAATTTTGGTTTCACTCGATTTATTTCTTACTTTAAACAAAAAGGTATTTTCAATATCGCCAAATTGATTTACACGATAGAGTGCTTGCCGGTCTCTAATAATATTAACTTCAAAGTTCTGCCAAATATTGGCCCAAATAAGCATAGAAATTAAGGTTATTGTAACAGCGCTGCCGTAGCCTAAGTGGCGTTTCCAATTGTTACTTTCTGTCTGTTCGTTAGTAAATGAAATTAGTCCTTTTTGATAATTAAACTTTTTCATGGTCATGTCACAGGCATCAGCACATAGCCCACAATTAATACATTCATATTGTAAACCGTCTCTAATATCGATCCCTACAGGGCAAACTTGAACGCAAAGATTGCAGTCTACACAGTCGCCCATTCCTTCTGGTTTGACTTGTGAACGTTTACGAGAGCCTCTATTTTCTCCTCGTCCCTTATCGTAACTGACCATCTTAGTTGATTTATCAAACATCGCAGATTGAATACGAGAGTAAGGGCACATATGTTGGCACATTTTATCTTTTATCCAACCAGCATTTACATAGGTACAAACTGCGAAGAATAACACCCAGTAAAAGGTTGTCTCTGAGGTTTTAAACGTAAAGAATGGTAGGTAAAGTTCATCAACCTTGATGAAATATGACATAAATACCAGCGCTGTAAAAAGAGATACTATTCCCCAAAAAAAGTGCTTAATACCTTTTTTATATAGTTTTTTAAAACTTAATGGCTGTGCGTTTAACGACTTACTTTGGTTATGAGTTCCTTCAATACGGCGTTCTATCCAATTAAACATCAGCATCCAAACTGTTTGTGGACAAGTAAACCCACACCATACTCGACCATATAATTGTGTGATATAGAACAAAACAAAAGCAGCAAGGATAAAAACCAAGCAAATAATTAGCAAATCTTGAGGGAATAATGTTAGTGAAAATAAATGTATTTGTTGCTGGGCAATATCAAAATACACAGCCTGAGAGCCATTAAATTGTATAAAAGGGACCAAGATAAAAAGCAGTATTAATATCATGCTTAAACTACGTCGCATCAGTTGAAAAGTACCTTTTTGCTCACGTAGGTAAATTCTATCGTCTATGTTCGAGGTTTTAAAAATGATATTTTTTTCTAACGAGTTTGAAGGTTTCATTTGGCTTCCCCAGCAGGTGTTTTTACTGCGAGAAGTGTAAATTGTTAATCTGTCATTTATAGATACACTATTGTAAATTACAATAGGTACAGATTGAATAATGGACATGAGTAATGAGACAATTTAAATATGAACAACTAGCCAATAAACTGAATGCTCAAATTGATGACGACAAATGGCGGGTCAATGAAAAGTTACCTTCTATTCGTGAGCTGGCTAGGCTTCATAATGTTTCAAAAATTTCAGTGCAAAAAGCCCTTCATACTTTAGAAGCAAGAGGGATTATTTTTGTTAAAATTAAATCAGGCTACTACGTTGCACCAGCAAAACCACAGCAACAGGCTAGTCAAGGGCTTGTTAAAATAGCTAAACCAAAGTTGGTTGATGTGCCTGAAGTATTTTATGAAATTATGGAGCGAACTGCTGCTTTTGATATAGCTCCGCGAAACTTAGATACCAGCCAAGCGCCAAATCACTTATTATTATTAAACCGACATATCAGTCGAGCGTTACGGAAAAGTCCACAAAACAATGCGCTATATTATTGCGAACCACCTGGAGATTTATCACTAAGAAGCCAAATTAGCGAGCATTATCGAAGACGCGATCTTAATATTTCACCACAAGAAATTTGCATTACATCGGGCTGTCAAAATAGTTTATTTCTTGCTTTGATGGCAACGTGTAAGCCAGGCGATATTGTTGCTATAGAAAGCCCCGCTTTTTATGGTGTTTTACAGTTATTACAACAACTTAAGTTGCAGGTGGTTGAACTTCCAAGCTCTTACACTATTGGGTTGACTGCAGATGCTTTAGATGAAGCGACTAAAAAGTGGCAGATTAAAGCTTGTGTGTTAACGGCTAATTTTGCTACACCAACAGGGGCGCTTATTCCTGTAAAGGAGAAACGTAAAATAGCTGCGCTTGCTAACGCCAAGAACATCATCATTATAGAAGATGATATATATGGAGACTTAGGTTTTCATTCTAAAGTCGAGCCACTAAAAAGCTATGATACCAAAGGCGATTTTATTTTATGTAGCTCTTTTTCTAAGTCACTTTCAAGGGATTTACGTATCGGATGGATTGTCGCTGGTAAGTACTTTAAAAATATAGTGCATATGAAATTGGTTTATCAACTATCGACGAGCCAAGCTATGCAGAACGGTTTGTCTAACTTTTTAGCTGAAGGGCATTTTGAAAGACACCTGTACCAGTATTGCAAAGTACTGCGTGAACAGCGTGATCAGCTAACGAACGGTATTGCAGATCATTGGAGGGTAGCAACAACATTTACTGTTCCCGATGGAGGTTTGGCTATTTGGGTGCAATTACCAATAGAAATTGATACTTTTTTACTTTATGAATATGCACTTGCAGAGGGCATCATAATCACACCTGGAAGGTTATTCTCATCAGTTAAAAAATTCTCAAATTGCCTGAGATTAAGTTTTGCACACCCAACGGTAGGCCATAGATTACAGGCTCTTATAAGGTTAGGTGAGCTGTGTGAGAGTATGATGAAGAAAAAACGAATTAACCTAATGCAATAGAAAAATAATGAGTTGTAGTAACCCTATATTGTTATTAATTAAGCTGTTGATGTTATTGGACCCGTCGTCATTTTGCTAAAATAAGGTGTTTATATAAATACTTGCTAAAATTAGCGTTATATCTGATTCATTGGAATTATACTATGCGTTTATTCTACACCATTATATTTAGTTATTTTTTAGTGTCATGTGGGGGAAGTTCCAGTAGCACTAGAGAACAAAATCCAGATACTCCACCACCAACACCTATTGTTTCTTTTTCTATTTCAGATGCACCTTCTGATTCAGTCATATCTGTTAATGTTACTTTCAGCTCTATTACTTTAAAGTTAATTACTGATAATGAAGATGACGATTCTGGGCTGAATCTGCCCATTTTAGATGATGCTGGTAACCCTTCTAGTATGACAATTGACTTGATGAATTATCAGAACGGCGATGAAAAACTCATTATTAATAATGTTGAGGTAGCAGTTGGCAACTATACAAATTTAGTACTAAATACTTCTGGCTGCCCTCAGAATCAGAATGGCAGTACCGAATTTTGTTGGGTTGTTGATGGTGAAGGAATTAAACCATTAAAAACACCAAGTAATAAGTTGAAATTGGGCGCACTAAATATTAGCAGTGAAATAGAACAATCTTATAATATTGAATTTAATTTACGTTCATCAATGACTAATACGGCTGGTGGAGCATCATATAACTTAAAACCACACGGTATTCGTATTGTTAACAGTGCTGAGGTTGGCTCGTTAACTGGTAGCATTGATGCTAATTTATTAACGATTGGCGATGGCTGTGAAACTGTATTTCAAGATAACTCAGATCATGGAAAGGTTATTTATTTATATCAAGGTGAAATTTCTCAAGATGATATTATGGCGGACGAATTTGATCCTGAGGTCGCTCAAAATCAAATCCCTGATAATGTGGTCAGCCCATATGCCTCAGATTCAATTTCTTTTAATGACGACGAAAACACCTACCATTACAGCTTTTCACACCTTCCAATTGGAAATTACACCGTAGCGTTATCATGTAGTGCAATTGGAGATACAGAAGAGTATGAAGGGATAATGATCCCTAACCCTACCGATCAGCTACATAGTTTAACTATTGAGGCTAATGCTGGTTCAGAAGTCAATTTTACTGAAAATTAAAACTAGCTTAATTCTAAAACATTAAGTTCATAGCCCTTAAATTTAGCACGCTTCGTGATTCAATATGGGGCGTTCGAGGCATTTCACTGTGGTAACAAATAAGTTATGCACTCATAAATTGTAACAACTGTAATGGTTTACTTATTGGCTGTTTATGTATCAAATAGGGACTTCGTATCATTGTGCTTTGGCAGTGAAACTTTAAACTTATTCGAGAAATAAAAATAAAATGACTAAAATAAAACTACTTTTAATGACTGCTGCGCTGTTAACTTTTTGCTTTCCAATTATTAGTCACGCGAAGTCGGTAACAGGAAAAGAATATCAAGCCGTTGTAAACACAGCCTATAACTATTTCAATGGGGCAGCAAGCGGAGACCAAGAGCTTCTTTCAAAAGCATTTGATTTGGAGTTTGGTCATGTAAAAATGATTTCAGTTAATAAAGATACAGGAAAAGAAACCATTAGAACGGTTTCGTTAAAAGAGTTTTCGGGTTACTTCAAAAAAGCAACTAAAGATAGCTGGGTAGCGAATATTCTGTCCGTTGATATCGTTGATAACAAGATGGCTATGGTTAAACTTGATTTTGATACACCTAAAACGCATTACATTGACTACCTTGTAATGTACAAGCGCGAAAATGAATGGCGTATTATTAATAAAACATTTATTGCAAATAAAAAATA
>Ga0209395_1003343_pt1 | contig 19907 bp, 15 predicted proteins | sample GOMGulsemesocosm_3_FD_184635 | JGI IMG/M metagenome (GOLD analysis project Ga0209395, IMG submission 184635) | Methane-oxidizing microbial communities from mesocosms in the Gulf of Mexico - GOM9D Gulf of Mexico (SPAdes) (version 2) | ecosystem: Environmental > Aquatic > Marine > Cold seeps... | reverse complement strand
CAGGAATTACATTTAGTACAAATAACATTCCTTATGGTTCTCACATCTTTATTAATGATGGTGATAAAATTAAAGTAGGAGATGAAATTTGTCAGTGGGATTCATTTAACGGTGTAATCGTTTCTGAGTTTAAAGGTAAAATTGCTTTTGAGAATATCGAAAGAGGAATTAACTTTAGCGTAGAGACTGATGAACAAACTGGTTTCCAAGAAAGAGTAATTACAGAGTCTAAAAATAAAAAAGTTATTCCATCATTATTAGTGATGAATAATAATGACGAAGTATTACGTTCTTATAACTTACCAGTGGGGGCTCACTTAATGATTGAAGACGGATCTGAAGTAGAAGCAGGTGATATTCTTGTTAAAATTCCTCGTAAATCAGGAAAAGCAGGGGATATTACAGGGGGTCTACCTCGTGTAACGGAATTATTCGAAGCGCGTAACCCTTCTAATCCAGCAGTTGTTTCTGAAATTGACGGTGTCGTTACGTTTGGTAAAATTAAACGTGGTAACCGTGAAATTATAGTAGAGTCTAAGTTAGGTGATATAAAGAAATATCTAGTGAAGTTATCTAGTCAGATCTTAGTACAAGAAAATGACTTTATTAAAGCGGGGATGTCTTTATCTGATGGTGCTGTTACACCTTCTGATATCTTAAAAATTCAAGGACCAGCAGCAGTGCAAGAGTTCTTAGTAAATGAGATTCAAGAGGTATATAGATTACAGGGGGTAAAAATTAATGATAAGCATTTTGAAGTAGTAGTACGTCAAATGATGCGTAAAGTTAAAATTATTGACTCAGGTGATACCTTGTTATTAGAAAACCAATTGGTACATAAAAATGACTTTATCGACGAGAATGATGGTATTTTCGGAAAGAAAGTTGTGACTGATGCGGGTGACTCTGACTCTTTAAAAGAAGGTCAGATTGTTTCTCCTAGAGAATTACGTGACGAAAATTCTAAACTTCGTAGAGATGATAAGAATTTAGTTGAAGCGCGTGATGCAAATCCTGCAACAGCAGAACAAATTTTACAAGGAATTACAAGAGCATCGTTACAGACGAAATCATTTATTTCTGCAGCATCCTTCCAGGAAACTACGAAGGTATTAAACGAAGCAGCCGTACATGGTAAAGTTGATAACTTAAAAGGATTGAAAGAAAACGTAATTGTTGGTAAACGAATCCCTGCCGGAACTGGTATGCGTGATTATGACCATATTATTGTTGGATCTCAAGACGAAATGGACCATAATTTATAAGATACTATGAGTGATTCAAAAAATAAAAACGAAGGACAATTAAATATAGAGTTGGACGAAAAAATGGCGGATGGAACGTATTCAAATTTAGCTATAATCAACCATTCTGTGTCTGAGTTTATTGTTGATTTTATTTCTGTGATGCCTGGGCAACCAAAGGCTAAGGTGAAATCAAGAATTATTTTAACGCCACAACACGCTAAGCGTTTGGCAAAAGCTTTAGCAGATAATGTAAAGCGGTTTGAAGAATCTCATGGTGAAATAAAAGACTATGAACAAGTCCCAATCCCAATGAACTTTGGGCCTACGGGCGAAGCATAATAAATAAAAAAAACTGAACGAAAGTTCAGTTTTTTTTTGATAAAAACTTGCCGAATGTAATCTGATGACTACATTTGTGCTTTTAAACATACAATCATGAAATATTTAAAAATGAGCCTAGTAGTTGCATTTTGTGCAATAAGTACAGGTATATGGTCTCAAAAAAAGGATACTATAAAATTAAAAGAGGTGCTTATTTCGGCAAACAGAATTGCGGTGCCTTTTTCAGAAACGTCTCGTTCGATTGAAGTATTATCAGCGGATAAAATAAATGGAATTGCAGCTACTAATACTGCGGATTTATTGCAACATGTTGCAGGTGTAGATATTCGTAGAAGAGGAATCGATGGTATGCAAAGTGATTTGTATATTAGAGGGGGGAACTTTGAACAGACATTATTGCTAATTGATGGGATTAAAATGGATGATTCTCAAACAGGACATCATACGATGAACGCTATTTTATCTTTGGATAATATTGAACGTATCGAAATAATTAAAGGACCTGCAGCGCGTATTTATGGGCAAAACGCATTTACTGGTGCCATAAATATTATCACCAAAAAAATTAAAGAAAATGAACTTGTCGCCAACGTTGGTTTTGGTTCTTTTGACAATAAGAAAGCAAGTATTGCAGTAGCCCAAAATTTTGATAATGCTTCTCTTTTTGCGAATGTTGCATACCAAAAATCGGACGGATATCGCCATAATACAGATTTTGAAAACAAATCAATCTTTTTAAAAGGGTCGGTGGGTAGTATTGATTTGATCGGTTCTTTTACGGAACGAAAATTTGGAGCCAATGGTTTCTATGCCAGTCCAAAATTTGTTGATCAATATGAAGAAACACAAACTAGTTTAGTTGGAGTTTCTACCGATATTGTAGCTGGAAGCTTTAAAATTAAGCCAAGAGCTTATTGGAGAAGAAACCAAGATATGTATTTGTTTATACGTCAAAATCCTTCTTATTATAGGAATTTACATATCAATAATAAAGTAGGGGTTGAGACCAATGTAGTTTTTGAAAGTAGTTTAGGGAAGACTGGTCTTGGGATAGACGTTGCTCGTTCATTTATTGTGAGTAATAATTTAGGAGATCACCAACGTACTGCCATCACTGGGTTTTTCGAACAACGATTTGATCAAATGGAACAATTTGATGTTACGTTGGGAGTAGCTGTGAGTTCTTTTTCTGATTTTGATACCCAATTTTTACCAGGTTTTGATATTGGTTATAGTGTAAGTGATCGCTTCAAATTATTTGGAAATATCGGTTATACATACCGTGTACCTACTTATACAGACTTGTATTACGTTGGATCTACAACTTTGGGAAATCCAGATTTACAGCCCGAATCTGCTGTGTCACAAGAATTAGGAGCAAAGTATTTAGGGGATAATTTGCAAATTACTTTTGCTTTATTTAATCGTAATTCTGAAGATTTGATCGATTGGACAAAGGCACATATGGATGATAAATGGCAAACACAAAACTTTAGTAGCGTTGCCACGAGAGGTTTTGATACTTCTATAAGTTATCAATTTGAATTGGCTAAATTTCAACAAGGATTAGAATTAAGTTATAGCTTTATAAATGATGAAATTCATGATGACGCTGTTGACTTTACAAGGTATTCTTTAAACAGTTTAAAACATCAATTTAATACGAGCTTAAATACTCGTTTTTCAAAAACACTTAGCCAAAATATTTCTTATCGTTATGTAGAACGTACTGATGGTGAAAGTTACAATGTGTTAGACGCTAAAGTGATTGCACATATAAAGGATGGTTTCGAACTGTCTTTAACCGCAAATAATATTTTAAATACAAAATATACGGAAACTAATTTAGTTCCTATGCCATTGAATAATGTATTAGTAGGGGTTAAATATAGAATTTACTAAGCCATAGTTAAAAAAAGGAGTAGTGGCTACTACTTATTTAAAAATAAAAAAATCACGTTTCATTCAGAAGCGTGATTTTTTTGTTTTTATCGCTACCTTTTTCCTCTAAATGAATTATAAATAGTTGTGATTGCATATCTTTGCCTTTATGCAATTTGAAATTAAAGGAACAGACCACCGCAGTAAAGCGCGTGCAGGAATAGTAACATTAGATCACGGGAAAATTGAAACACCAATTTTTATGCCCGTAGGTACTGTAGGAACAGTAAAAGGTGTTCACCAATCAGAATTAAAAGACGAAATAAATCCTGATATCATATTAGGAAATACCTATCATTTATACTTACGTCCAAAACTCGAAATTTTAGAAAAAGCGGGTGGTTTACATAAGTTTATGAATTGGGATCGTAATATTTTGACGGATAGTGGAGGATATCAAGTATATTCATTATCAAACAGTAGAAAAATAAACGAACAAGGAGTAAAATTTAAAAGCCATATTGATGGTTCTTACCATTTCTTTTCTCCGGAAAATGTAATGGAAACCCAACGTACGATTGGAGCTGATATTATCATGGCTTTTGACGAATGTACCCCATATCCTTGTGATTATAAATATGCAAAGAGATCTATGCATATGACACATAGATGGTTGAAAAGATGTATCAATCATTTAGAAATTACACCTACTAAATATGGCTATGATCAAACGTTTTTTCCAATAGTACAAGGAAGTACTTATACGGATTTGCGTAAACAATCTGCGGAGTTTATAGCTTCTGTTGGAGCGGAGGGAAATGCCATAGGAGGATTGTCTGTAGGAGAGCCAGCTGAGGAAATGTACGCGATGACTGATGTAGTATGTAGTATTTTACCAGAAGATAAACCACGTTATTTAATGGGAGTTGGAACTCCAATCAATATTCTAGAAAATATTGCTTTAGGTGTGGATATGTTTGACTGTGTAATGCCAACTCGTAATGCTAGAAACGGAATGTTATTTACGGCACATGGTACGATCAATATAAAAAATAAGAAATGGGAAATGGATTTTTCTCAAATAGATGAAAATGGAACTACATTTGTGGATTCTATGTACACAAAGGCTTATTTACGTCACTTGTTTGCGGCGAAGGAATTATTAGGAAAACAAATTGCTACCATTCATAATTTAGGTTTTTATATGTGGTTGGTTCGTGAAGCTAGAAAGCATATATTAGCAGGAGATTTTGCTACTTGGAAAGATAAGATGGTAAAACAAATGAATAAGCGTTTGTAAATTGAAAATATTAGATAAATACATATTAAAAAAATACCTTTCTACACTTGGATTGGTATTAGTATTATTGATACCAATAGCTATCGCTATTGATATTGCTGAGAAAGTCGATAGATTCCTTCGACACGATAGTTTGACTATGGGCCAAATTATGAAGGATTACTATTTTAATTTTATTATTATATATGGGAACACTTTTTTACCATTAGGACTTTTTATTGCAGTTATATTATTTACATCCAAATTATCTAATAATACAGAGATTATTGCCATTCACTCTGCGCAAATATCTTTTAGAAGGTTCTTGTATCCTTATTTTATAGGTGGAACTATTGTAACCATGATTGCGCTAGGGATGAATCATTTTGTGGTGCCTCATAGTAATAAAGTGATGGAGGAATTTACGGAAGAGTTTATTCGAAAACGTAAAAAATCTAAAACTACGGCTTCTGATGTTACGTTACAATTAAGCGATTCTGAGGTGGTTCATTTTAAATCTGTACAATTAACAGCAAATAAGGCCTATGGTTTTTCCTACGAAAAATTTGATGGCATTCAGTTAAAGTATAAATTGCTTGCAAGTAATATTCGCTGGGAAAAAAAGGATTCTGTGTTTAGATTGAGACTGTACAGAAAACGGTGGCTTGACAAAGGAAATGAAATTATAGAAACAGGGACTAAATTTGATACAATTTTCAACTTTACTTTCAAAGAATTAGTGTTGATGGATAATTTAGCCAAAGAAATGGTCACACCTGATTTAAGGGAGTTCATCAAAAAATCCGAAGATCGTGGAGTTAAAAACTTAAATGTTTATTTGGTGGAACTTTATAAACGGACTAGTTTACCTATGTCTTCTTATATCCTTACATTTATAGCCGTAATTCTTGGTGCTGAAAAGAAACGAGGAGGTATCGGGATTAACCTTGCAAAAGGAATCGCCCTTATGTTTATTTACGTATTTTTCTTAAAGATTGTGGAAGTTCTAGGGGCAGGGGCAGAATCAAATCCTTTATTTTTGGTTTGGTTACCTAATGTTTTATTCGGATGCTTAGCAGTTTATTTATATTTTAATGCAAAAAACTAATCTTAAAAATTACTTACAACTCCATCTCATCATTTTTATTTGGGGGTTTACGGCCGTATTGGGCGCATTAATTAGTTTAGATGCCATTCCCTTGGTTTGGTTTCGGATGCTTTTTGCTGTAGGTTTTCTGTTTTTGTATTTTCTTTACAAGAAAAAAACATTGAGGATTGCACCTAAAACAGTCCTTAAGTTTTTAATAGGTGGAGCCATAATAGCTTCCCATTGGGTTGCTTTCTTTGCAGCTATAAAAGTGGCAAATGTTTCTATTGCACTTATTGCAATGAGTACGGGGGCCTTATTTACATCTCTTATAGAGCCTTTGTTTTTTAAACGAAAAGTAATTTTTTCTGAGTTTTTAATGGGCTTAATTGTTGTGGCAGGACTCTATATTATTTTTAGTGTAGAAGGTGAATACATGCTTGGGATTGTGTATGCCTTAATAGCTTCTTTTTTATCGGCATTATTTTCTGTTATTAATGGACTATATGTCAAAAAACATGAAGGTTCTGTAATCTCATTTTATCAACTGTTTTTTGGAGTAGTTTGTATTACCTTTTACTTATTATTAACAGATGGGTTTTCGCCAGAGTTCTTTATGTTGAGTAACTCTGATATTATGTATTTACTTATTTTAAGTAGCGTTTGTACTGCTTATGCATTTGTAGTTTCCGTAAATGTGATGAAGTACTTATCACCTTATACAGTAATGCTTTCTATAAATCTGGAGCCTATATACGGTATTATTCTGGCTTTATTGATTTTTGGAGAAAAAGAAAAAATGACTACGGAATTCTACATTGGTGCCGCCGTAATCATTGTTACAGTTGTTGTTAATGGAATAATAAAAGCCAAAAAAACTTCATAATTGTATAGGTAAGTTGTAGAAGTTGTTATATTTGTCGCAACATCCAAACTTAAAACTTATGGAATATTTAGATTTTGAACTACCAATTAAAGAGCTTGAGGAGCAATTAGTAAAGTGCGCTTTAATCGGTGAAGAAAGCAATGTAGACATGACAGAAAGTTGTGCAAACATTGAAAAAAAACTAGAAAAAACGAAGAAAGATATATATGAAAACTTGACTGCTTGGCAACGTGTCCAAGTATCTCGTCATCCAGATAGACCCTATACTTTAGATCATATTGCTGCCTTAACAGGGAATAGCTTTATGGAACTTCATGGAGACCGAAGTGTTAAAGATGATAAAGCCATGGTAGGAGGGCTTGGGAAAATAGGAGATCAATCATTTATGTTTATTGGTCAGCAAAAAGGATATAATACAAAAACCCGTCAATACCGAAACTTTGGTATGGCAAACCCAGAAGGCTATAGAAAAGCATTGCGCTTAATGAAAATGGCTGAGAAATTTGGGATTCCTGTAGTTACCCTATTAGATACACCAGGTGCTTATCCTGGATTGGAAGCAGAGGAGAGAGGCCAAGGAGAAGCCATTGCTCGTAATATTTTTGAAATGACTATTTTAAAAGTCCCAATTATTACTATTGTTATTGGTGAAGGTGCCTCTGGAGGAGCTGTAGGAATTGGAGTAGGTGATCGTGTCTTTATGATGGAAAATACATGGTACACTGTTATTTCTCCGGAATCTTGTTCATCTATTTTATGGCGTAGCTGGGAGCACAAAGAAAAGGCTGCGGAGGCTTTAAAATTGACTCCAATGGATATGAAAAAACATAAATTAATTGATGGGATAATAAAAGAACCATTAGGAGGAGCACATAGTAATAGAGAACTTGCTTTTGAAGAGGTGGAAAAAACTATCTTAAAAGCATTTAAAGAGCTCAACAAATTATCTGTAGAGGATCTTGTGGAACAACGTATGGAAAAATACTCTAACATGGGTGTTTATAAGGAATAAATGATACTCTTAGTATTATAAAGCCTCTCAGTTTGAGAGGTTTTTTTTGCGCTAAAATTTAAAGTACTCGCGTTCTTAAAATAATTAGATTTATTCTTTTTTTTTATCGCTTAAAAGAAAAATATCATATCTTCAAAAAAATAACATTTACAGATGAAAATACTAAGCCCAGCAGAGATAAAAGCGGCTGATTTAGCCACCATAAATTTACACGAAGCTACTTATTTAGATTTAATGGAACACGCAGGAACGCGTTGTTTTAATTGGCTTGATAGTTTGTTACATAGGAACCCTCTTAAAATTCACGTTTTTTGTGGAGTTGGGAATAATGGCGGGGATGGCTTGGTTATGGCAAGGCATTTAATAAATAGTGGCTATAATGTTACTTGTTATATTGTGAATTTTAGTGATAAAAGAACGGATGAGTTTCTAGAAAATTACAACAGATTAAAAGACGAAGGGAATTGGCCTTTGGTAATTAAGCAAGAACAAGATTTTCCCGAATTATTAGACGGTGAAATTGTAATAGACGCCATCTTTGGTATAGGATTAAATAAGGGCCCTAAAGGTTTTACTAAAAAATTAATACAACATATAAATAGTGTCGATGTTTTTAGATTTTCTGTTGACATTCCTTCGGGGTTATTTGCAGAAAAGTCTGTAAAAGATGCTAATGCAGTTATAAAAGCGTCCTATGTAGTAACTTTCGAAACACCTAAGCTTGCTTTTCTTTTACCAGAAAATGAGCCGTTCGTCATGGATTTCGAAATTATAGGAATTGGTCTAGATGATGCTTTTATTGATAATTTACCTTCTAAACATTTTTTTATTTTAAAAGATGATGTTATTCCAATGTATAAACCTAGAAAGCGCTTTTCTCACAAAGGAACATTTGGACATTCGTTAATTATAGGAGGAAGTTTAGGGAAAATGGGAGCTGTTAATTTTGCTGTTAATGGTGCCCTTAAAATTGGAAGTGGACTGGTAACTGCGTACATACCAAAATGTGGTTATTCGATACTACAAACTGCCATTCCAGAAGCCATGGTGGAGATAGATGCCCCCGAAAAATTAGAATTCTTTAATCCTAAAACGGATCCTACGGTGATTGGGATTGGAATAGGTATGGGAACAGATGAAAAAACAATTAAAGGGTTTGGAAAATTCCTTAAAAGTACGCAAGTACCTATGGTTATAGATGCTGATGCATTAAATTGCTTAGCATTGCAACCTTTATTATTAAAGGAAATTCCTCCTAAATCGGTCTTAACCCCACATCCAAAGGAGTTACTTCGCTTACTAGGGGAGACTACTTCTGATTATGATCAATTAGAAAAAGCAAAGGCCTTTTCTGAAAAGTATGATGTTATTCTAGTACTAAAGGGAGCCTATTCTAAAATTATTTATAAGGATCAATTGTATGTAAATTCTACGGGAAATCCTGCCTTGGCTACGGGAGGAAGTGGAGATGTATTAACCGGTATGATTACGGGTTTAATTGCGCAGGGATACACCTCTATTAATGCGGCTATTTTTGCTGTGTATTTACATGGTTCTACCGCGGATCTGGCGATTGGAAACATGGTGATGGAATCATTTACGGCGACTACCATTGTTGATTTTATAGGAGAAGCCTTGAAAGATGTTTTGACACCTGACACGAAAGAAGAATTGGAGAACGAGTTGTTGGACGAATTAGAGTCAGAATTTGGTGATAATTTATTTGATGATTTTGATGATGATGACGATGATGATTTTGATGATGAGTATTAAGGTGTAATTAATGATAAATATGGAAGAACCATTTAAAACTTTTAAGGAATTTTACCCATTCTATTTAAGACAGCATCAACATAAAATATGTAGGTTGTTACATGTTATAGGAACAACGATTGTATTAGCTTTGGCGATAACAGCTGTTTATCATCTCAATTTCTCCTTGTTTTTATACATTCCTGTTGCAGGATATGGGTTTGCATGGGTGGGACATTTCTTTTTTGAAAAAAATAAACCAGCGACATTTAAGTATCCATTATGGAGTTTAAAAGCTGATTTTATCATGTATTTTGAAGTGTTGTCGGGTAAATTGCCATTAAATGGACTTAATGACTATAAATAAACGATACGTATATGTTTTTCTAAATGTTTTGTTAAAAATAGATTCTATTTTAACGTTTTGAAATTATATAAGTTATATTTGAGTTCTTATAAAATTAACTAAACTTTTGATCATGAAAAAAATACTATTATCTTTAATATGTGCGGCTGCAATAGTCTCGTGTAAAAAAGAAACTCCAGTGGAATATGTGCTGTTTTCTGGTAAAATAGCAAACGCAAAAACTACAAATTTAAAGGTTGCTACTTTAGATAGAAAACCTGTAAAAACGATTGAATTAGCTGAGGATGGATCATTTTCTGATACCTTAGTGGTTGAGAATGGTTATTTGAATTTTTCTTTAGGACGTGAATACTCGACGTTTTATGTTGAAAATGGGTATGCACTAACATTAGATATGGATGCAGCTAAATTTGATGAATCTATAGTATATACAGGAGAAGGAAGTGTAGAAAATAATTATTTGAAAGGAAAATTTGCTTTAAACCAATCTTTAAGCAAGGCTTCTAATATGAGAGAGATTTCAAAATTAGAGGAAGCGGAATTTATTGCTAAAATAGATTCTGTTAAAAAAGTTTCGAACGATTTTTTAAATAGTACTAAAGGGTTGTCTCCTGATTTTTTACATTTAGAAAAAAATATGGTGGCGTTAAATAGTATAAGTAACTTACAAAATTACGAACGCTATCGCCAACATTTTGCAAAACTTCCAGCGTTTAAAGTATCTGATGATTTTCCAAATGTAACAGAAGGGGTAAACATGCAAGATGAAACTTTATTAAACTTAGGAGTTTATAAAAGAGTTATTACTAACTTTTATATGGATAAAGTTGAAAATAAGGACGATGAGTCTGGTTTGGATTACTTAGCTGTTTTAGAAAAAGAAGTTACCAATCAAAAAATTAAAGACGCATTAGTATATGATGCAGCAAAATATACGATTACTTATACCGATAATTTGGAAGGGTATTATGCTAAATTTTCAGAGTTACAGAAAAACGAAAAATTCAATAAGGAAATTACAGATACTTATACTCAATTATTAACGGTTGCTCCAGGTCAGGTTTCACCAAAATTTGTTGGATATGAAAATATTAAAGGGGGAACAACGTCTTTAGAAGATTTAAAAGGTAAATATGTGTATGTGGATGTATGGGCAACATGGTGTGGACCTTGTAAAGCCGAAATTCCATCGTTAAAAGCATTGGAAGAAGAATTCCATAAGGAAAACATTGAATTTGTGAGTATCTCTGTTGATAAAGCAGCAGATCACGATAAATGGTTAGCAATGGTAAATGATAAGGAATTAAAAGGGGTTCAATTGTTTGCTGATAAGAGTTGGAGTTCTGATTTTGTACAAGGGTATTTAATTAAAGGGATTCCAAGGTTTATTTTGATAGATCCACAAGGGAATATTGTAAATTCAAATGCACCTAGACCTTCAAGTGATAAAATAAAAGGATTACTAAATACTAGTTTAGGTATTTAATAACGAATAAAATTCAACAATGCTACATTCATTTATTATGAGTGTAGCATTTTTTTAATTGAGAAATATGAAAAAAATAGTAGCCATATTGGCAATTGTTATCTTAGCAGCTTGTACAAGTGAGCAAAAAGAATACGTTACCTTAAACGGAAAGTTAATAAACCCTACCACTGGAGATGTAATTATTCAAGGGCGTAATTTTACAAAAATAATTAAAGTAGATGCCGATGGAAATTTTGCAGATACATTACAAGTAACCGATGGTGTCCATAACCTAGTTTATAATAAGCAACGTACGGCCTTGTTTTTGAAAAACGGATATGATTTGAGCATCGCTTTTAAAGGCGCTAATTTTGCTGAGGGATTGAGTTTCTCAGGAATAGGGAAAGAAACGAATAGTTATATGGAAAAGAAAAGAGCTTTTTTCGAAAGTGACAAAGCCAATCCAAAAAGCTATTTTAAACTGGATGAAGATGATTTTAAAAAGTCAATTGCAGAAACGACACTTCAACTTGAAAAATTGAGCAACAATGCTCCAAAAGTAGATTCTGTAATCCTTAAATCTGATATTAAAAATAATAATTTATTTATCAGATACATTAATAAATCATATAAAAAAGCACATGCTGATCTCGTAAGACTAGCTAAAGGAACGCAATCTCCAAGTTTTTTAAATTATGAAAATAATGCGGGAGGAACCTCTTCTTTAGCTGATTTTAAAGGGAAGTTTGTATATATTGATATATGGGCTACTTGGTGTGCTCCATGTAAAAAAGAAATTCCATACTTAAAAAAGTTGGAAGAAAAATTTCATGGAAAGAGTATTGAATTTATAAGTATTTCCGTTGATAAAAAATCTGCATATCAGACATGGAAAAATATGATAAATGATAAAGAAATGGGAGGAGTTCAATTGATAGCAGATAACGATTTTTCATCTGATTTTATTAAGGAGTATGGTGTAACAGCTATCCCTCGTTTTATTTTATTAGATACGGAAGGAAAAATTATCGATTCAGATGCGCTAAGACCTTCTAATCCCAAATTAGAAGAGTTATTAAAATACTTGATACCTTAGATTTTAACAACATATAATAAAAAAAACCTAAACTTAGTTTAGGTTTTTTTTATACAGTGATTTAAAGTTGGAATCTATTTCCTTTCGCAATAAAGCTTGCAAACTTTTCTTTGTCGTAGACATATAAAAAGGCACCTTTTTTAGAGGCTGTCTTATCTTTTTTTTCTGTTTTGTTTAATATATTGAATGACAATATTTTTTTTCTGAAATTCCTAGAGTCTAAGTTTTTTTGATAAAAACACTCATAAATTGATTGTAATTGTGGAATAGTAAATTCTTCTGGGAGTAAATTAAAGCAGATTGGTTCTCTTCTAGCTTCCTCTCTTAAGCGTTGAATGGCATCATCTACCATTTCTCTATGGTCAAAAATAAGGTCAGGTATGTCGTTGAAATCATACCAATGTGCATCGTATTCCTCTACATTTTTAATGTCCAACTCATTAATCCTAATTAAGGCATAATGTGCCACAGAAATTACCCGGTTTCCTGGGTCACGATCTATATTACTATAGGTTCTTAGTTCTTTTAAAAAAATATCCTTTAGCCCTGTAGATTCTTCCAAAACCTGTTTGGCAGAATCGTTTAAATTAAGATCATTTTTAATAAAAGACCCAATTAAAGAAAGCGATCCTTTTAAGGGTTCTACACGACGCTTAAACAGTAATAATTTGATGCTTTCTGAGTCAAAACCAAAAATAATACAGTCTACAGCAATTAAAAATTTCTCTTGTTTTATGTATTTTGTGGAGGTGTTTGTTGTATTCATTAATTAGTTGTTATTATTACTTTATAATAAAAGTAGATCTATCCTCTATTTTTAGATATGTAAATTCGATTGATTTATTCAAGTTTATGTAAATATACTAAGTTCTGTTTAATAACTAGGAATTAGTGTATGAAAAACATTTAATAAAGAGAGATATTACATGTAAATCGTAAATTATAACTATTTTGTGGGCTGTTTTGCGGCATTGGTCGAAATAATTATTGGAGATTAAATGATTGTCGCAATTTAGTTAAATTCTGATAGGATCAATATAAATAAACTATACAATTATGAGAGTAAGCATGTTAATTTTAACCTGTTTTTTAATGATTTCTTGCGCAGGTAAGTATCAGCAAACAGAAAACCAAGTGCAGGATTATCCAGTAATTCCTAAACCTGTTTCCATGGAAACACTAGTAGGTAAATTTTTAGTGGACGGAAGTACCAAAGTGTACGGAGAGGCTTCGTTAGAAAATGAAGGCGAGTTTTTAGCAGCTGTTCTAAGTGGTGCATCTGAAAAAAAGGTTTTATTTTCTGAAGGTGATTCAGGGAATATAGAACTCAAATTGGATGCGGCAATTACCGCAAAGGAAGGGTATGAATTAACCGTTGAATACAATAAAATTGTTATTGCTGGGAACACTGCCAAAGGTGTGTTTTACGGTGTGCAGACCCTTAGACAATTAGTTGCTAAATCGGATGGAGATTGTACGATTCCTGCGGTTGCAATTAAAGATGCTCCAAGATATGTGTACAGAGGAATGCATTTGGATGTAGCACGTCATTATTTCCCTGTGCCTTTTATTAAAAAGTTTATCGATTTAATTGCGATGCATAAAATGAATACTTTTCATTGGCATTTAACAGAGGATCAAGGATGGAGAATAGAGATTAAAAGTCTTCCTAAATTAACATCAGTTGGAGCTTCAAGATATGGTACAATTGTAGGTCATCACCCGGGAACTTCTAATGACGAAACCATTCATAATGGATTCTATACACAAGAGGAAGTGAAAGATATTGTTGCTTATGCAACAAGTAAACATGTGACTGTAATTCCAGAAATTGAATTACCTGGTCATAGTGGAGCTGCGATTGCGGCCTACCCAGAATTGAGCTGTTTTCCAAATGAGCCTACTAAAATATACAATGACATGGGCTCCAAGAAAGGAAAAGAGATGCAAGCAAATGGAACTCCAAAAATTGTACAAGAAACATGGGGTGTTATGGATGATGTGTTCTGCGCAGGAAAAGAAGGAACTTTTAAGTTTTTAGAAACGGTATTAACAGAAGTGATGCCTTTATTTCCTTCAGAATATATCCATATTGGAGGTGACGAATGTCCAAAAGGAAATTGGAAAAGATGTGCGAAATGCCAAAAAAGAATGAAAGAAGAAGGTTTGGCTGATGAGCATGAGTTACAAAGTTATTTTATCCAACGCATGGAAAAATTCTTAAATGCTAATGGAAAAAAGATAATTGGTTGGGATGAGATTTTGGAAGGTGGATTGGCACCGAATGCTACAGTAATGTCTTGGAGAGGAGAAAAAGGAGGTATTGTTGCTGCGAAACAACATCATGATGTGGTTATGACCCCTGGTCATTCTGTATATTTTGATCATTATCAAACTAAAGATAAAAAGAATGAACCAGTGGCTATTGGTGGATTGACAACTGTAGAGGATGTGTATAATTACAACCCATCTCCTAAAGAGTTATCTGACGAGGAACAAAAGTATATTTTAGGTGCACAAGCAAACGTTTGGACGGAATATATGGCGACTACTGAATATGTAGAATACATGATTTTACCGCGTATGAGTGCATTGTCTGAGGTTGTTTGGTCTCCTGAAGAAGGGAAGGACTGGAACGATTTTAGCTTGCGTTTACTGTCTTTAAAAGAAATGTATGACGATTTAGGATTAAATTATGCAACACATACTTTTGAAAAGAAGTAGGTTTTTTTATTCATAAATGAAAGGCTCAAGATATCACATATCTTGAGCCTTTTTTATGTTGATTACTTTGCCGTCTTTTAGTTATGCTTTACTTATTTTTGACCTAACATTCCTTTAATACACTCTTTACATACTACATTTTATTTTTTATAAAACTGCCTGCTCGTTTTGATGTGTTACCCAATAGTTGAATTAAGATTTCACAAGCTAACACACAGTCGTATAAGTGCTTGTTTTTTTTAATTCATAACTATTTCGTATATTTGTGAGCCAAATTTCTTTTGGCTATTGTCTCCCTTCTTTTAATTTACCCCCAAAATTTTATTGTGTAGTAACCAATGTATTTCATTATACTAACTTAATTTCTAATAATTATGAAAACTACTAAACCTTTATTTTCGGCAATTGTAGCAATACTTTTGCTGTTAAACACAACTATTATTTTGGCTCAAAATGAAGCTAAAGCGCCTAAGTTTATTACCGTAACTACCTTACACTGGAATATGGATATGGAAAATTTTAATCTAGACCAATGGAAAGCAGTTGAAAAAGAATATTTAGACAAGGTGACTATGAAGAACGAGCATATTATTGGGGCGTCGTTTTATTTGCATCGTTTTACAGCTGATAATACGGAAATAGTTTATGTTCAGAGTTATAGCTCTTGGGCGGCTATAGAAGAAGCAGCCAATAGAAATGGAGAACTTATTAAGGAGGCTTGGGCAGAGGACGAATCTAGAAATGCTTTTTTTAATAAGCGAGATGCCTATTATGCTAAAGAACATTCAGATGAGATTTATGCAACGATTTCAGGAGCAAAGGTAATGGCGGAAGAGCCTACAAAAAATATGATTTGTTATGTTCGTAAAAGCCATTTTTCTATTCCTGAAAACGATTGGTGGAAAGAATATGATAAGCTAAGAGTTGAAAATAAACATATTATCGAAAATAACGAATATTTAAAAGCCTATTATCCGAGTGTGCATGCATGGGGAACTGATAGGACCGATTTTGTGGAAGCTTTTTTTCTAGAATCTTTAGGTGATCTAGATAAAATGTTCGATCGATTCGATGAACTTATTAAAGAGACATATCCAGATGAAAAAGTACGTAAAGAAAGAGGGAAAAAACAAGGAAGATATTTTACGGGAGTACACAGCGATTATATTTATACCTATATAGCAGGGTTAAGTAAATAATTACGGTAAATTCTCAATTCATTAAAAATAGGAACACAATTTGTGTTCCTATTTTTTTGTTTTATGATTATTTATAAAACAATTTGTGAAAAACTTTAAAAGCTGGTAGCAGACGTAGTCTTATTGTTCCTTTGTTGCAAGAAACATATGCTTCACTATTTGTAACAATTATCCACCTGTTTTTATAATTAGAGTTGCGTGTATACACGATATTAAGTGTGTTTTTGTTCCATATGAAACATAGGTGGTTTCACATATGAAACAATAGTTCTTATTTAGAAAATAACCAACGAAAACCTTTGAGTTCAATTAAAAAACAAATATATTTGAGGAACAAGACTTAAAATAAAACTAAGATTCATATATGGAACACGTTAAAAATGGAAAAGTTGTCGCGGAAAAAACGTATTCTGTTCCTAATCTGGAACGGGCATTATCTATTATAGAGTTATTGAAGGAATGTCCAAATGGTTTGAGTTTAACGGAGATCCAAGTGGAGTTAGAGTTTCCTAAAAGTTCCATATTTAGAATTACACAAACTTTAGTAGACCGAGGATATTTAACCAAGTCTGAACAACCTTCTCTATTTACACTTTCTAAACGTTTCTTACATATTGGTTTGTCTACATTGTCAGAACCAAGTATTATAGAAAAGTGTTTGCCTTTCATGCGTTTGCTAAGAAATGAGCTAAAAGAAACGGTGCTTGTGGGGTCTTTATTAGAAGAAGAAGGTGTACTTCTAGAGCAAGTCTTGGGCACACATCCATTTACTTTTATGTTAAAAGTAGGGCAGCGATTTAACCTACATGCTTCCGCTCCTGGTAAAGCAATATTAGCATTTTTGCCAGAATCTGAAAGTGATACTATATTGGAATCAATGGATTTTAATAGATATAATGGGCGTACAATTACAAGTGTTACAGCGTTTAAAAAAGAACTTCTAAAAGTAAAGGACTGTGGTTATGGAGTTGATTATGCAGAGGAGTTGGAAGGTGTACACTGTGTAGGAGCTCCAATATTTAACCAGTACGGATATCCAATTTCTGCCATATGGGTTACAGCACCATCAGCGCGTTTGCCCTTTGAAAAATTTGAAGAAGTTGGCACTTCAATACGAGAAGCCTGTTTAAAAATTTCCCGTCAATTAGGATATAATTATTAAAAATATAATTTATGAAATTACTTTCCCATCTAATTTGTTTGTTACTTTTTATGTCGTTTTTTCAAGAAGGCATAGCGCAAGAAAATAATGTTTTAAGAACGAGTGCTATTGCATTATCTACGGATGGTGACGTCGTTTTTATGGCACATCAACAGGCAAAAAAAGTGGTGATGTATGTGCGTAGTACAATGAATCCAATAGGTGAATGGCAATTGGATGAACCACCTACAGGGATGGTTGTAAAAGGAGATTACCTCTATGTTACCAGTTCTTATGCTATGGGGTTTGTGACTGCTATAAATATTAAAACAAAAAAAATAACATGGCGTTTGGCCGTAGGCATGGGAGCTATATCTCCCGTAATTACTAAAGATGGAGCTACACTTTATGTGTGTAGCCAATTTAATAATACCGTTAGTAAAATAGATATTCAATCCATTTCTGTGAAAAAGGAGGTGACGTTGATTCGAGAACCTAAGACGATGGTCTTAAGTGAGGACGAGCAAACATTATATGTGGCTAACTTTTTACCCTTACAAGATGCTAATGATAAAGTTGTAAGCTCAAAAGTGAGTGTAATAGCTACCAAGAAAATGAAAGTTTTGGCACCTATCTCATTGACAAATGGAAGTAATGCCCTTAGAGAAATGTGTTTATCTCCTGAAGGAAAGTATGTATTTATTTCTCATAATTTAGGACGTTTTCAAGTACCTACTTCTCAATTACAACAAGGATGGATGAACACGAGTGGGGTGAGTGTTATCCGTACGAATGACAATAGTTTAATTGGTACCTTTTTGGTAGATGAACCTGAAGCGGGGGCTGCTGGTGTTTGGGGACTTGCTTGTGATACTGAAAATTTAGTAGTGAGCCAATCCGGAACACATGATGTCAGCGTTATTGATTATAAATTATTAGTTCAACGTCTAGAGGAAACAGTAGATAAAGAAACTCTTTGCTATAATTTACGCTTTTTAACAGGGATTAGAAACCGTTTTGAAATTAAAGGGAATGGACCTAGAAGTTTTGTGATGGATAAAAAGGAAATCTTGATTCCTACGTATTTTTCAGACACACTTTCAGTGGTAAATCGAGCTGATTTTTCTGTTGCAGCCATTGGGTATAACGCACAATTTAAAGAGAGTGAATCTCAAAAAGGAGAAAAATATTTTAATGATGCTAGTTATTGTTTCCAAGGTTGGCAGTCCTGTAACGGTTGTCATCCCGGTGATGCACGAACAGATGCCATGAATTGGGATTTATTGAATGATGGTATTGGGAACCCTAAAAATTGTAAGAGCATGCTCTATGCTCATTTAACACCTCCGGCCATGATTTCAGGAATTAGACCTGATGCAGAAACGGCAGTTAGAGCTGGTTTTATACATATTCAGTTTGCAGAAGTAGCACCTGAAAGAACCCTTGCAGTAGACGCTTATTTAAAATCCTTGAAACCATTACCGAGTCCATATTTAGTAAATGGAAGCTTAAGTGAAAAAGCGAAAAAAGGAAAAGCTGTTTTCGATAAAGCAGACTGTATTTATTGCCATAGAGGTCCTTTGTATACTGATATGAAAATGCACAGGATAGGGGAGTCTGAATTTGAAAAGGGTTGGGATACACCTACGCTTAGAGAAGTATGGCGTACAGCTCCTTATTTACATGATGGCTCAGCCGAAAGTATTGAGGTATTGCTGAAAGAGAAAAAACATGGTTTAAAATCCTTTCGTTTACGAAAAAAAGAAATGAATGAATTAATAGAATTTGTGAAATCCCTATGATGCTTGTTAACGATATGTTAGATGTGAAATTTGAGTATGTAAACTCATCTTGTGAAGAAGGTTTTAAAATAGCTTTTAAAGAGGCTCTTTCCTGTGTGAATGTACAAGGGGAGTTGCTAAAAATGACCGTTTTTTCTGAGTCAGAATCAGAAGGTGACTACCTTGAAAAATTGGTGTTTATAAAGAAAGAAGTAGCAGCACGGTTTTTAAAAACTTCGATAGAAATATCTTTTGTGGCGCAAAAAACCTTGCATGCCTCGGTGGCTATAGAATTAGTTTTTGCAGCCGAAGGGAGTACTGTTCACTATAAAAATTTAGACGGAATTACGTATGTAACTCTAGGGAATGACAACACTAAAACATTGTTTATTTCAGGAATTACTGGAGATATTAACCAGTCCATTGCTTTGCAGTCTAAGACCGTTTTCCAAACTATTGAAGGGATTCTTTTGAAGGAAAATATACCGATATCTTCCATTGTACGTCAGTGGAATTATATTCCTGAGATCACATTGATGGCTGATAATTTTCAGCATTATCAACAATTTAACGATGCTAGATCCTTGTTTTATGATAAATGTACATGGAATAATGGCTATCCAGCAGCAACAGGTATTGGGACAA
>Ga0209395_1003340_pt1 | contig 19913 bp, 16 predicted proteins | sample GOMGulsemesocosm_3_FD_184635 | JGI IMG/M metagenome (GOLD analysis project Ga0209395, IMG submission 184635) | Methane-oxidizing microbial communities from mesocosms in the Gulf of Mexico - GOM9D Gulf of Mexico (SPAdes) (version 2) | ecosystem: Environmental > Aquatic > Marine > Cold seeps... | reverse complement strand
TGTGGCTGAAGTTGAGGCACCTGCGGTTGAAGTTGAAGCACCTGTGGCTGAAGTTGAGGCACCTGCGGTTGAAGTTGAAGCACCTGTGGCTGAAGTTGAGGCACCTGCTGTCGACGTTGAAGCACCTGCTGTCGACGTTGAAGCACCTGCTGTAGAAGCTGAAGCACCTGCTGTCGACGTTGAAGCACCTGCTGTCGACGTTGAAGCACCTGCTGTCGACGTTGAAGCATCTGCTGTCGACGTTGAAGCACCTGCTGTCGACGTTGAAGCACCTGCTGTCGACGTTGAAGCATCTGCTGTCGACGTTGAAGCATCTGCTGTAGAAGCTGAAGCACCTGCGGCTAAAGTGGCTGTATCCGCTAAGACTATAGTTAAGCCTATTGCAAATGCTAAAGGTCATGCTCAAGCACCGACTACCAAGCCGCAAGCGGCTGAAGTTGTCCGTAGCGGCGTTGAAGTTACTGCAATGTCAAACGAGCAACGTACACCAGTTGCCTGTAGTAATAAAGGCACCAGTACGCTAGGCGCGACCAGCAGAGCATCAAGCGGTCCAATGCTAGCTAAAGCGTAGAGTATTAACCACGATGGCGCTAGCCATCGTGGTTAATACAACTAACACCTCATAAAAAAGCAGTGATTTATCACTGCTTTTTTATGTTCACGACTTTAGGAGTTAGAGCAAAGCACGGATGCCCGAGCCGCGACTAAAGGGATTTTGGAGGTAGAGCACTTCAGGGAACAAGTGCCGAGGATGAACAGTCAAATGGACGACGAATCTATTAAGTCTTTAATTAGGCCATCACAACCCTGCTCTACTAGCTTTAACACTAATTCAAAGCCTTTACCGCCACCGTAGTATGGATCAGGCACTTCATGCGCTAATTTTCGCGCTTCTTCACTATCGGTATAACTTAACAGTAACTTTACTTTATACTTCAAATGCTCAGGACAGCGAATCAATAATTCGCGCATATTATCGTCATCCATCGCGAGCACTAAATCAAATGATTCAAAGTCACTATCGACAACCGGCCGCGAGCGGATCCCTTTAAAACGATAGCCGGCTTGTTCAGCAACTGATACTGAACGCTGATCTGGCCGATTCCCCTTATGCAAACCCAAGGTTCCAGCAGAATCGATTTTTATCTTGATATCGGCAAATTGTGCCTTTTTCCTGAGTACGGCCTCGGCTGTAGGAGAACGACATATGTTGCCCATGCATACAACTAGCACTGAAAACTTTGGTTTATTGAACAATTCAACATCCCTGATATAGTTATTAGACTATTAAATGATAGATAATATTTGCTTAATAGCTAGTCTACTGCCTAGGTTGAGGCAAAAAAAATGGCTACCCGAAGGCAGCCATTTAATCAGTAATCGACTTTAAGGATTAAAGTTGATCAGCATTTTCGCTTAAGTAGCTTGCAACACCGGCAGGAGATGCGTCCATACCCTTGTCGCCTTTGTTCCAACCCGCTGGACATACTTCGCCAACTTCTTGATGGAATGCAAGTGCATCAACCATACGGATCATTTCATCTACGTTACGACCTAGTGGTAAATCGTTAACGACTTGATGGCGTACATTGCCTTCTTCATCAATTAGGAAAGAACCACGGAAAGCAACACCAGCTTCTGGATGCTCAACATCGTAGTCTTGACAGATAGTGTGCTTAACATCAGCAACTAGTGTGTAACGCACTGGGCCAATGCCGCCTTCGTTTACAGGGGTGTTACGCCATGCGTTGTGGCTGAATTGTGAATCGATTGAAACACCGATCACTTCTACGCCGCGCTTTTGGAACTCTTCGAAACGATGGTCAAAAGCAAGTAGCTCTGAAGGACATACGAATGTGAAGTCTAGTGGGTAAAAGAAAACAACTGCTTTTTTGCCTTTGATTGCTTCGCTAAGTGTGAAAGAATCAACGATCTCGCCGTTACCTAGAACAGCTGCTGCAGTAAAGTCCGGTGCAGGACGACCTACTAATACGCTCATAATAATCTCCGTTTGAGTTTGTGCCCAACCATTTGGGCCAATTTTAATGTGTTTATAAATTAATCTTCAGTTGAGTGTTTTTCTGCAGTCTCTTTAAGTAGAGGTGCAAGTTCACCTTGCTGATGCATTTCTAAAATAATGTCACAACCGCCAACCAATTCACCATCAACCCACAATTGTGGGAAGGTAGGCCATTGTGCGTACTTAGGCAGTTCAGAACGAATATCTGGGTTTTGTAAAATATCAACATAGGCAAATTTCTCACCACAGCCCATAATGGCTTGCGACGCTTGCGCTGAAAAACCACAATTTGGCAGTTTAGGCGAACCTTTCATATACAAGATAATTGGGTTTTCTGAAATTTGCTGTTTGATTTGCTCGATAGTATCCATTGATGTTCCTTTGATTGCTGCTAGCGGTTAATAGTAACCGAGTAATAAGGACGATTGTACCTGTTCCAGCAACGACACTAAACCCCAATATTGCTGTGGATTTAGTGATTTTAAAAATAGTCGACAAAGAGTACATTCATTTTTGACCCAAATCAATTTGTTGAGGTATTATAACGGCGAATAATAATTAATGTGAGCCTAAAATAGGCACTTTATCTAGGAGATAACGACAATGGCGTTTGAATTACCAGCACTACCTTATGCAATCGATGCACTAGCACCACATATTTCACAAGAAACTCTTGAGTTCCACCACGGTAAACACCATGCAACGTACGTAGCAAAACTTAACGGTCTAGTTGAAGGGACAGATCTAGCGAGCAAGACACTAGAAGAAATCGTAAAGACTTCTGAAGGTGGCGTATTTAACAATGCTGCGCAAATCTGGAACCATACATTCTACTGGAACAGCCTAAGCCCTAACGGCGGCGGCGCACCAACTGGTGCATTAAGCGACGCTATCAACGCAAAATTCGGTTCATTCGAAGCATTTGTAGCCGCATTCAACGACAAAGCAGTGAACAACTTCGGCGCAAGCTGGACTTGGTTAGTTAAGACAGCTGACGGTAGCCTAGACATTGTAAACACTAGCAATGCAGCAACACCGTTAACTGACGCAAGCCTAACTCCACTAATGACTGTCGATCTATGGGAACACGCATACTACATCGATTACCGTAACGTGCGCCCTAACTACCTAAATGGTTTCTGGGCACTGATTAACTGGGAATTTGCGAGCGCAAACTTCCAAGCCTAATCAAAATTTTAATATCAATTGACATTAAAATTGTGATCTAGTTTGTATGCGAGTGAGATTAATTTGGATACATTGCTGTTTTTTGTTCGACATAGATGTTGGAATGAGAGCAACGCCAGCTAAATAGGTATTACCAATCACAAGCAATCACTTTGTTAATGTGATTTTTAGTAGCGAAAAACCATAGCCTCGGCTGTGGTTTTTACGTTTTGACAACTCTACTTATGCATAGTTTAGTATCAAATTCGTGACAAAATATTACCTATTTTGTAGCAATAATAGATGAGTGAAAGCAAAGCACCTATGAACGCACAAAACCCCCAAACACACCAAACACACAAAACAAACATACTATTAACCACTTATAGCGACATGAATTCACTGCAATAAGTGTAATTAATGAAATTAATCGCAACCCACCAACATTCGGTCTATCATTATGTTTCCGAGTTCTTGTTTATAGTGCGCAGGCTCCCAAAAAAATGCTAATTCCTCTGAATTTAAGTGAGCGTGAGATTTTTCGTAGCCTAAGTCAGTGAAATCACAAAAGCTTACCATCGTTGAAAATTCACGGTGCATAGTCCTACGCCAAACATTAAATCGGGGCAATAGATTGTTTCGTTCCAACGTATCATAATAGACTTCGTGGTAAGGATTGATAAACAAAGTAATATTGATCCCCTGTTTGGTCCAACGCTCAATTGTAGTCTTCAATACATTGAAATCGCTGTATTCACTTGATAATGCTAAATGCTGATCCCACACCTTATTTTTAAACATAGCATTGAGCATTGAAATTTTTTGTGCAAACAAAACCTGTTGCCCCTCGAACTTAATAATCAGCTCATAATCGTTGGCTGGATTAAAACCATCGCGTGTCCTATTTGACGAAAATTCATTCTGATTAAACAAGGTGATAAGCGAAGCCTTAAATGAATCGAGTGACCACAACGCGGCATATTTATCAGCGATTGGAGTTACAGTGAGCACTTGTGGCTTAGGTACAGCATTCTGTGTCGTTAAGAAATCCAAAAAATCTATTGAGATAAAAATACGGGAAATTTTGTTCTTTTCGGTTACCCGTTCGGCATATAGCAACTGGGAAGCGACGCCAATACCCGGAACCCCTAGATTGTAAACCGAATGCAGATGTTCGAAACCGGAATAAGATGGGTTCAAGCCCATTTCGACACGCGAATTCCCAACTATTAATACATTGGGTTTAACATAAAGTGGTTGGTATTTCTTATATAAACGTATTCGTTTTGACGCTTCTGGTTTTACATTATTGATCCCATGAAGTCGTTCGACATCAAAGAAGTTGAACGGGTTAATTAGATAATTAACCAATCCCACAATGAAGAACAAGCTTAAGGCACAAAAAAACAGTTGCTTTAAATAACTATAGTTCGCCACTTACATACTCCAATTAAAACTGAAAATACAGAAATTCAGATACCTGAGATAACGTCATTATACTTGTAATGAATGCCACTGATATAATCATGGCCCACATCAGGTTATCCTGCCATTGAATCCTTTGGATTACACCAAACAATGGCCACAACGAGTTATTTCTATCGAAGGCTTTTTTACTTAGTGAACCTTGTTGTTTAAAAAACAGGTCCTGAGTATTAGGCAACGTCAATACAATAGGAGACAATATCAGTATCCATGTCCAGGTGTATAAAAATCGACCTCCGCCTCCTAAGTATGTCTGTATTCCAAAGTCAGTAAGAACGTATTGTAGATCTCCCATTCTCACCATAATGGCGTTAGGGATAGATATACCATTACCCCCTCCCATAGCATGCAGCACAGCGACAGCTCCGTCGAAAGACGTCGCTCTAAAGAATACCCAGCCCACGATTACCGCAAAAAACGTCAAACTCCATGCTAATAATCGCTTGATTGATATTGGAATATTTAAATTCCAACCGCACGTTAAGTTCGCCCAAAGTTGATGAGAGACTAAGTAGGAGCCATGCAGTACTCCCCAGAAGACAAAATTCCAACCAGCGCCGTGCCACATCCCTCCGATAAACATCGTCAAGAACAGATTCTTGTATCGCGACAACGAACCTAATCGATTTCCGCCAAGGGTGATGTATACATAATCCTTCAAAAATTTAGACAATGTTATGTGCCAGCGGCGCCAAAATTCAGAAATATTCAAAGCTTTATAAGGTGAGTAAAAATTAAGGGGCAGCACAATGCCAACCATACGAGCCAGTCCGATTGCCATATCTGAATAGCCAGAAAAATCAAAATACAGCTGGAAGGTGTAGGCTAATGTTCCACCCCAGGCATCAAAAAAAGTGAGGGGGTCACCTGACGCAGCGCTATCAAATACAATATTTGAATATGGTGCAACTCCATCGGCAATCACTGTTTTCTTAAATAAACCGATGGCAAATATACTCAATCCAATTGCAATATTGTGAGGGTTTATCTTTAATCTGTCAGGCTGTAAAAATTGCGGCAACATATCTTTATGATGAACTATAGGTCCTGCGATTAGCTGAGGAAAAAAAGTGACAAATAGACTGTAATGCAAGAAACTATACTCATTGGTTTCATTCCGATAAGAGTCCACTAAAAATGCTACTTGCTGGAATGTAAAAAAAGAAATAGCTAATGGCAAGATAACGTGTTGGAGATTGAAAGATAAGCCCGTTGCAATGCTAATTTGCGCCACAAAAAAGTTTACATACTTAAAATAGAGCAAGAGACCAATGTTCACAACAACACCGAGAATTAGAATAATTCGTGTATTTGGATTCGCTGTGCCATTTCCAAGAAACGTCCCTAGTGAGTAGTTAAACAACATCGAAAATACTATTAGAAATAGATAGGCAGGATTCCACCAGCCATAGAAAAATAATGAACTTAGGACCAACCATGCCATCGCTGGACGATGCATATTCTTGCTGCCAAGAGCAAAAAAGATTAGAAGAGTGACGGGGAAAAATATAAAAATGAATTCGAATGAATTAAATAACACAAAAGTCCTTTTTCATTTTACAAAATAGCTAACATTTAGAGTTTAGTGCAAAAAGTAAAGTTATGTAGATAATCAATCGTTTTAATCGTTGATAAGCCTGAACCTACGCCTGTAGTCAATTTTTTGTAACTTTATTTCGGTCACTCAATCACCACTAGTCTCTGAGAAAATTAAATCAACTTCTACGTTTCACTGTCACAATAAGGGAATTATCCGGCCACTATTCGTGTCTATATAAACAAGACAACCTAAAAATAATTTGAAAATAACCTTCATTAACAAGTATTTTTAGTCTAAATTAAGGTTAAAGAAGGAATTATTATGGCTTAGTGTGAAGTCGTTATGCCATTGCTCATTTAAGTTTGTTGTGGTTGTGCTCAGGAGAAATAGATCAAAGTTAGGCGCTCGATTGACCAATAGCTAGCTATTGGTCAATCGAGAGTAACAACACCTTGAGTTATTTCAACCAACACAATTTTGCAATATAGAATGTGCAAAGGTATTAAATTAAGCCATCGCAAACTCAAGAGGAATGCTATGTCTATATTTAATCATTATCAAAATCGCTACGAGTCAAATCAGGAAGAAGAATATACGCTACAACAGTTCTTGCAGCTTTGTAAGGACGATAGTAAGTGCTATGCCAGTGCTGCAGAGCGGTTATTATTGGCCATCGGTGAACCTGAAATTGTGAATACCTCCGCCGATCCAAGACTCAGCAGAATATTTTCAAATCGAGTAGTCAATCGCTACCCTGCCTTCAAAGAATTTTATGGCATGGAGGATGCAATCGAGCAGATTGTGGCCTACCTAAAACACTCAGCCCAGGGACTTGAAGAGAAGAAGCAAGTGATCTACCTGCTTGGTCCAGTAGGCGGCGGTAAATCTTCACTCGCCGAGAAACTTAAAAGCCTAATGCAACAGGTTCCTATTTACCGACTCAAAGGCTCACCGGTCAATGACCATCCGTTATCACTGTTTGATGTCGAAGAAGACGGCGACATATTAAAAAATGAATATAATATTCCTAAACGATATCTTAATACCATCATGTCACCGTGGGCAGTTAAACGTTTACACGAATATGGCGGTGATATTAGTAAGTTTAAAGTGGTTAAATCCTACCCATCGATCCTCGATCAAGTTGCGATAGCCAAAACAGAGCCCGGTGATGAAAACAATCAAGACATTTCAGCGCTAGTCGGTAAAGTTGACATCAGAAAACTCGAGCACTTTGCCCAAGATGATGCTGATGCCTATGCATACTCAGGATCGCTATGTCGCGCCAATCAAGGGATCATGGAGTTTGTAGAGATGTTTAAGGCACCTATTAAGGTTCTTCATCCACTATTAACCGCCACGCAAGAAGGTAATTACAACGGTACCGAAGGCATTTCGGCGATCCCTTTTACCGGGATTATCCTCGCTCATTCCAATGAAAGCGAATGGAAGACCTTTAAGTCAAATAAAAACAATGAAGCATTTTTAGATCGAGTCTACATAGTACAAGTACCTTACTGCCTGCGTGTCACCGAGGAAATGAAGATTTACGATAAATTATTACAACATTCAGAGCTCGTCAACGCTCATTGCGCCCCAGATACCTTAAAAATTCTGGCGCAGTTCAGCATTCTGTCGCGTCTGAGTGCCCCCGATAATTCAAACATTAACTCCAAAATGCGTGTCTACGATGGCGAAACATTAAAAGACACCGATCCTAGTGCCAAGTCGATTCAGGAATATCGCGATGCGGCCGGTGTCACAGAAGGAATGAGCGGTCTATCTACACGCTTTGCGTTTAAGATTCTATCGCGTGTCTTCAACTTCGACCAAAATGAAGTGGCGGCAAACCCAGTCCATTTATTCTATGTCTTAGAGCAGCAGATTGAGCGAGAACAATTTAGTGATGAATTAAGCGAGCGTTATCTTGAACACCTCAAGGGCTATCTGATCCCGCAGTATGTTGAGTTTATCGGTAAGGAAATTCAAACTGCCTACCTCGAATCCTACTCAGAATACGGACAAAACATTTTCGATCGTTATGTCACCTATGCTGATTTTTGGATTCAAGACCAAGAATACCGCGATCCCGAAACTGGACAATTGTTTGACCGTGGGGCATTAAACGACGAGCTAGAGAAAACGGAAAAACCAGCAGGTATCAGTAATCCTAAAGATTTCCGTAATGAGATCGTTAACTTTGTGCTGCGTGCCAAGGCTAATAATGCGGGTAATAATCCTAACTGGACCAGTTACGAGAAACTACGCACCGTGATTGAGAAGAAGATGTTCTCCAATACTGAGGATTTATTACCGGTTATTTCATTCAACAATAAAACCTCTACCGATGATCAGAAGAAACACGCGGACTTTGTCGAACGAATGACCGACAAGGGCTACACGCAAAAACAAGTAAGGTTACTAACCGAATGGTACTTGCGCGTACGCAAGGCATCTTAATACAGGAGAAGGCGATATGGCACATTTCATCGACCGCCGACTCAATGGAAAAAACAAGAGTGCGGTCAACCGACAGCGTTTTATCAGGCGTAATAAAGCGCAAATAAAAAAATCGGTCAACGATGCTATCACTGACCGTAGCGTCACCGATATTGACACAGGTGAACAAATCGTTATTCCTAAGCGAGATCTGAGTGAGCCGTTTTTTCATCAGGGGCAAGGTGGCCTTAGAGAGCGAGTCCATCCGGGCAACGATCAATTTCAGCGTGGCGATAAGATAGAACGTCCCCCTTCTGGCCAAGAAGGCCAAGATAGTGGTGACGGTGAAGCGAGTGACTCAGGAGAAGGCAACGACGAGTTTTCATTTGAGATTTCGCGCGATGAATACTTAGATTTATTATTTGAAGATCTTGAGTTGCCCAACCTTGAGCAAAAAGAAAGCTCGAACATCGAAGAAAATAAAGTGGTACGCGCTGGCTATTCCAGCGTTGGCCTTCCCAATAACATTAACATTATCCGTAGTCTGCGCAAGTCACAGGCACGGCGAATCGCCATGAGTGGTAGTAAACGCCGCGAATTGCGCGTCCTGGAGCAGCGACTCAACGAACTAGTCGCGCTAAATTCACCAAATACCAGCGAGATAGTACAGCTTCAACAAGATATTGAACATCTTAAACAACAAATAGCCAAGGTACCGTTTATCGATGATTTTGATTTACAGTTTAATAATTATGTCAGTCAGCCCTGCCCTTCTTCTCAAGCGGTAATGTTTTGCCTGATGGATGTTTCGGGATCGATGGATCAACCGACCAAAGACATCGCCAAGCGATTCTATATCTTGTTGTATCTATTTTTGTCTCGAAGTTATCAAAAGATTGAAGTGGTCTATATTCGCCACCATACCCAAGCCAAGGAGGTCGACGAGCAAGAGTTTTTCTACTCGCAAGAAACCGGCGGCACCATCGTTTCAAGTGCGTTAAAACTAATGCACAGTATCCAGCAATCACGCTATCCAGCGAAGCAATGGAATGTTTACGCCGCGCAGGCATCGGATGGCGATAACTGGGCCGACGATACACCACTGTGTCATCAGCTATTATCGCAGAGCATTTTGCCCAATATGCGCTATTTTAGCTATATAGAAATCACCAATCGCGCCCATCAATCTCTGTGGGATGCTTACCATAAGTTGTCCGAAGATCAGCCACAATTCGCGATTAAGCATATTAAAGAAATCGCAGATATTTACCCGGTCTTTCGAGAGCTGTTTAGTAAACAACACGCATTAAAGAATTAGCATAAGGAATAGCGATGAATCAACCGAACAGATTGGATGAAGGCTCTGATTGGACCTTTGCAAAACTTGAAAGTTACCACGAAAAGATCAAGCAAGTTGCCCAAGGATACAAGCTCGATACTTATCCGAATCAGATCGAGATCATAACCTCAGAGCAAATGATGGATGCCTACTCCAGTGTCGGCATGCCAATCGGCTATAGCCATTGGAGTTATGGTAAAAAATTTATTCAAACACAGCAAGGATATCACCGTGGGCAAATGGGTCTCGCTTACGAGATAGTGATCAATTCTAATCCTTGTATCGCGTATCTGATGGAAGAGAATTCGATGACGATGCAGGCACTCGTCATTGCTCATGCTTGCTATGGCCACAATTCATTCTTTAAGAATAATTACCTCTTTACCACTTGGACCGATGCCGACTCTATAATCGACTATTTAGTCTTTGCTAAGAAGTTCATTAGTGACTGTGAAGAGAAACACGGTATTGAAGCGGTGGAGAGCTTAATCGACTCTTGTCATGCACTGATGAATCTAGGCGTTGATCGCTATAAACGTCCTTCCAAGATATCGATGCATGATGAACTGCTGCGGCAACAGGAGCGCGAGGATTATTTACAGTCCCAAGTCAATGATTTGTGGCGAACCGTTCCCAAAACGGCCCAAGACGACACCTTAATAAAGGCGCGTTTCCCGACAGAGCCACAAGAGAATTTACTCTACTTTATCGAGAAAAATGCCCCGTTACTACAGCCGTGGCAACGGGAAGTCATCCGTATTACTCGTAAAATTTCGCAATATTTTTATCCACAAAAACAGACTCAGGTGATGAACGAAGGCTGGGCAACATTTTGGCATTACACCATCCTCAATACCTTATATGACGATGGGTTTGTCGGGGACAAGTTTATGTTGGAATTTTTGCATCATCACACCAATGTTGTGCATCAACCAGCCTATAACAGTCCACACTATAGCGGCATCAACCCTTATGCACTCGGCTTTTCAATGTTTATTGATATTCGGCGCATTTGTGAAGAGCCCACCGAGGAAGACCATCATTGGTTTCCCGAAATAGCCGGTTCCGATTGGTTGGAAACGCTACACTTTGCCTGCAAAAACTTCAAAGACGAGAGTTTTATTAGCCAATACCTATCACCTCACTTAATGCGCCAGATGAAACTATTTAGTGTCACCGATGATAGCGAACTTAACTATATTCTTGTCGACTCTATTCATAATGAGACTGGCTATCGCACCATTAGAGAAAACTTAGCTAAACAGTATAATTTAAGCAACCTAGAGCCTAATGTTCAAGTCTATGATGTGCAAGTTGATGGGGACCGTTCGATGACGTTACGCTACTACCCACATCAATCGATTCCACTGGGGGACAGCACAGAACAAATGCTCAAGCATTTATATAGATTGTGGGGGTTTGAGGTCAAGTTAGAACAATGTGAAGAAAATGGCGATATTGAAACACTCGCCACTTGCCCAAAGCGAAGTTAGTATACCCATGATCAACGATAATGCATGATTTCAGCAAGTCGAGAAGCGTGCCAAATGCCAGGCATAATATATGTCGTTTAGTCATTCTAAATATATTATCACGACGCACGACGGCATGGATGCCGGAGCTAGAGCAACGCATTACCTCATGGATGAGCGTAATTAGGGCAATGCAGGAGCTTATTGCCGAGGAGCAGTTGCCGGTTGGTCTCTTATCGCCTTGCCCTACGGGAGGTTGGGTAGAAAACGATTACGGCGTTATGATTCATAATCAGGGAATGACCATTAATTACCAATCATGCCTTGTACTCGACTCCTACCCAAGCTCTGAAACAAGCATCTCCAATGGTCACGGGTATAAAAGCTTCGCTAGCTGATCGCCCAGCAGCTGATGGCGCCAACTCGTCATTAAGACGGGCAGCGCCTGATTAGCGTCGTCCGGAGTTTTCTCCCAATGATATGACAACACTTCATGAATAAGTTTCTTGGATGCTATCATCTCTTTGGGGATTTCCACTTCATTAGCAACCTGCTCTACTAGCGCTTTTATCGCTTTAAAGGACTGCTTGTACTTAGGGTAATCGATTAATCGAGTAACTTTCTCGGGGAGAACCAATGCGCTAAGCCCTTCCTCAATCAGCCCTAAAACTTTTTTACCGTGGCGCTTAACCATCATCGGGTGGATCCCTTCAATCGCCCGCAGCCCATTGAGGCTATTTGGACACAGCTTCGCAATTAAGTACAATTCGCTATCTTTAACGACAAATCCCTGCGCCAAGTCGCGCTTGACCGCTTCGTTTTGACGCCATGCGGCGAGCAATTGCAACACACTAAGTTGCTCTTGACTGAGCTGCCATGCGTTGCTGATATCGAGGTATTTTTCTAACGCTGGCTTACTACTAGTTTTGACGCTCAGGCGAACACACTCTTGTAAACAGACTTGCTCTTTATCCGCTTCTTTCAGTCTAGCCAATAACGGCGTGTAGAGCTGATATAGATAATACACATCATTGGCCGCATAACTTAGCTGTGCGTCCGACAGTGGACGTGCTAGCCAGTTAGTCCGTGATTCGCCTTTATCCAACTCAATCTCGCAAAACTCTTGTACTAGCTTGGCATAACCTAGACTAGCGCCTAAACCAACTAAAGCAGCTGCAACCTGAGTATCAAACAACGGACTCACGTTAACCTTGGCATAGTGCCTAAACACCTCAAAATCTTCACTGCCTGCGTGCACCACCTTAATGATGTGCTGTGCGTCGAGCAACGACCAGAATGGGCTCATATCATCAATCGCCAGAGGGTCGACCAATGCCAGAGTCTCACCATCATAGACTTGAACTAGCCCCAACGCAGCGTGGTAAGTACGTTCTCGCACAAATTCGGTATCTAACGCAAGCAGCGGCGCCTGATTGTATTGCTGGCAAATTTGTTCTAATGCCGCTTGAGTATCGATATAACGGTATGTAACCACGTATTTATTCCTAAGCTAGTCTGTTACTGACCTAAAAAAGCCAGCGCGATGGCTGGCTAGTATATCTTATTTATTAGTCTAAGTTCCGGTTTAGCTGGCTAATTTAGACATTTCTTCTTCACGTAACGAGCGTCTTAGAATTTTACCAACGTTGGTCTTAGGGAGCTCATCCCTAAACTCAATCAACTTAGGTACTTTATACGCGGTCAGTTGCTCGCGACAATGCGCAATGATTTGCTTGTCGGTTAAAGCGCTGTCTTTCTTGACCACAAAGATCTTAACCATCTCGCCAGAGGCTTTGTGGGGCACACCAATCGCCGCGACTTCTAACACCCCAGGATGCATCGCACAAACATCTTCAATTTCATTGGGGTAAACATTAAAGCCCGAGACAATAATCATGTCTTTTTGACGATCGACAATCTTGCAAAAGCCCTTGTCATTGATGGTTGCAATATCGCCAGTGCCGAACCATTCGCCGTCCATGACTTTGGCTGTTTCTGCTTCATTGTTGTAATAGCCTTGCATCACCTGCGGCCCGCGCACCTGTAGTTCGCCGGGCTCACCGATCGCCGCCTCACCATTGTCAGTCATTATGCGAACATCAGTCGACGCACATGGTAAGCCGATATTTCCGGTAAATCCAGTGCTATCATGAGGAGTCACGGTTACCAATGGACAACATTCAGTCAGGCCATAACCTTCGAGCAATACAGTACCAGTGGCTTCTTTCCAATCTTGAGCTACCGCGCGTTGTACCGCCATCCCACCGCCTAACGACAGCTTAAGAGAAGAGAAATCTAACGCTCGAAAATCGCTATTATTAAGCAGTGCGTTAAACAAGGTATTAACCCCCGTTAACGCAGTAAATTTGTATTGGCTTAATTCTTTCACAAAACCTGGAATATCACGCGGGTTGGTGATCAATAAATTACGCGCGCCAAACTTCATAAACAAGAGGCAGTTGGCGGTTAATGCGAAGATATGATAGAGCGGCAATGCGGTCACTACCGTCTCTTTACCCGCCTCAATTTTAGTGCCGTAAGCAGCAGCCGCTTGTTCCAGGTTAGCGACCATATTGCGATGGGTTAGCATCGCCCCTTTTGACAGTCCGGTGGTACCGCCTGTGTACTGGAGGTAAGCAAGATCATCACCGCAAACGCTGGGTTTAACATACTGGCTGTAGCTGCCCTTAACGATAGCTTTGCGCATTGATATCGCGTGAGGCAAATTGAACTTTGGCACCATTTTTTTAATATATTTAACCGCAAAATTAACCAGAGTACGTTTTATTGGGCTAAATTGGTCACCAAGATGAGTGACAATAACGTGCTCTATTGGCGTCTCATCGACCACTTTTTCTAAGGTATCTGCAAAGTTAGCAATAACCACTATAGCTATTGCACCAGAGTCATTGAGCTGATGCTTAAGCTCACGAGGCGTATAAAGTGGGTTAACATTAACCACCACTAAACCAGCACGCAGCGCGCCAAACATCGCGATTGGATATTGTAGAACATTAGGCATCATAATAGCGATGCGATCGCCCTTAACTAGCTTGAGGTCGTTCTGTAAATAGGCAGCAAAATGGCGGCTTTGCTCTTCTAACTTGCGGTAGGTTATTACATGACCCATATTGGCAAAGGCAGGTAGATCTGCAAACTGTTGGACACTTTGCTCGAATACTTCGACCAAAGAGCTATAATTATCAGGGTTAATCGTCGCGGCACTATCTTTAGGGTAACTATCTAGCCAAATTTTTTCCAAAACAAACTCCTGCTCACAAGACTCATCCGGCGTTTTAGTTGATAAAACGGCGCTGGTCTGCATTTTTAATTATTAAACACATTTTTAATAATCCCACACCAGTCGCCAAAAGAACAGCTAAATTAGAGTTATTACCCTAAAATGACGTAAAGCAAAACTGACAAACAATATAACCATATGTTTATTTTATAAATTTAGAGATGGCCTCGGCTATAGCCGTAGGCTGTTCCATATGCACATGATGCCCCCCAGGTAGATGCAAGGTCTCCACTTGCTCAACCATTGTCACCCGTTTAGCCATTTGCTCTTTGGCAAACGCAATACCGGTCTCTCCCATGATTAATAGTACAGGAGCGGTGATCCCACTAAGGAAGTCTTGCGCTTGCGCTTCAGTCATTCGCATCGGTGACAGGCTTCGCAACCTCGAATCGCTACGCCACGTATAGCCACCATCGATAGCGATACTGCCACGCTTGACCAATAATGTCGCAAGTTCACGATTAAAATCGCCAGCGTTAGTGCGAGCGACGATTGCACTCTCTAATGTAGGATGTAGTGGTTTAGTCCTCTTTATAGCACGACCACGCTGCTCAAGTGACTTTCTTAGGATATTCGTGCTGTCCTCGGGTTTAGCAACTAATGGCCCAAAAGACTCAATCATTACGATTTTATTAACGCGTTCTGCAAAGGTACCGGCAAAAATAGAGGCGACTATACCGCCCATCGAATGAGCAACGATGTTTAGTTGAGCACAATCATAATGCTTCGCCAAATATTGACTCAACACATAAAGGTCAAACACATAATCGGTAATATGGTAATTAGCACCGGCCTCTCGATGATCCGAATGACCATGCCCTGGCCATTCAATTGCTATCACATGATAATCCTCTACCTGCGCCGCGAGCGGAATAAAACTCGCCGCATTATCCAACCAACCATGAAGTGCGAGCAGTAACGGTTTATCGACCGAGCCAAAAGATAAACCGCGTAATGTAATGTGCCCTAGCTCAATGGTAATACTATTCATGGTTTTCCTGTGAGTTTGTTGGATACAAGCGAAAGAGTACGTAGAGGCCCCACACCATCCAGACACCGACCCACACAATCGCGGGTATAAAGGTTAACTGCGCCAAGGCCAGACTATCGCCGCGCGAACTATATAATAAGTAGGTTGGGCTGTAGATAGCATTAAAGACTACTACCATTGCCATGATTCGCATCACGTGGTTAAACGATTGATAACGCGAAGACTTTATTAGCGCCACTAATAACATGCCCACCAGCAATAAGATAAATAGGGTGATCAGGCTGTTCACCCAAAGTAGCAAGGTGATCAGAAACATCGCTATTAACACGCCAAGGGTAAATTTCGCCACGCTGCGGCTATCGGCGCTTAGGTATAATAAGGCGCCCCATATCGGCGCGCCAAAATAACCACTAAAGGTGATAATAAATTGAATGCCGCCAAGTGACACTAGATGACCAGCTCCATTCAATTGCAGGGCAAACTCCTGAATGCGACCACCGGTGAGTAACGCCGCTACGCCGTGAGAAAGTTCATGAAAAATAGTGCTTAAATACAGAAAGGGTGTCGAAATAATCGGCACAACATTAATCAATAATGCGAATAGACAATAAGCGAAAAAGCTAGTGCGTGCAGACATATTCAAGCGAAGGTATCGATACCGACCAGCCGTTGGATCTCTTCCCGCTTAGGAGCATGCAACACTGACTGATAACTCGAAATAGCCAAGCGCTGATTGCCCTGAGGTTGATCATAGATTGTTTGACTTTTTTGATGGGCCGCGGCAACCAATTCGTATTCTGAGGCCGACAGTGATTCTTTATTGGCTTTGGTTTGTTGACGTTTATTATCTTGAGGATAATCTTGTTGCCTGACGTACCCTTTGTCGCTTTCAACCTTACCGAGCTCTATATTTTGTGGCGCACCAGTGCGCCCCACGGATGCTTTAGCTACCGTGGTTGAAGATTGTAGAGTTGAATAAGGCTGATTATTAACATTCATTGCTTAAAATATTAGCACAGACAATATCTATTCTCTACCCGGCAATTTCTGCCAGGTTACCGTATCACGAACATAGACAGGTTTAGCATCGAGTACATCGAGTACGCGTCCGTTTTTCCATGCATCCTTAACTAAGGCTGTCATCGCCTTTGCTTGTGGATACAATATATCTCTGAGCACCCTAATGTTGGCGAGTTCACCCAATTGCGGGTACGTTTGCCACGCGGTCCCAACACCAACATATTGTTGCTCGCCGAAAGTCAGTTGTTGTAGTTTTTCAGGGCTTGCTACAATTTCTTCACCTTCTAATACCGCCAATCCATCGACATTGTGGTAAACCGCCCAATACACCTCTCCCATTCGTGCGTCAATCCCCGCCAATACGTGAGTGGCACCTTCTTCGTCAATGGCTTGTTGTGCCATGGTGGCTAATGTTGATAGTGCAATCACTGGCTTATCAGCCCCAAGTGCAAGGCCTTGCATAATGCCCGTACCAATTCGCACCCCAGTGAAGCTCCCAGGACCACGTCCCCAAGCTATAGCATCAAGTTCGCCAACCTTGATATTAGCCTCAGTCAATAAACTATCAACCATCGGCAATACCATCTTGGTGTGACTCTGTGGCGTAACATCAAATCGAGATTCAACGGTTCCATTGTTTAACAGCGCGACAGAACACGCTTCAGTTGATGTATCGATAATTAAGATTTTTTCAGACATTGTATTTCGCTTTACTTGTGCATTCAGTATTAGGCTGAGATGCTTTCTAAATAATTAATAACCTGTTTAAGGTCTCTGGTGCGCTTCATATCAGGCAGACTCTGTAAAAACACCCGCCCATAGGGGCGAGTAATAATGCGGCTATCACATAACACTAACACACCCCGGTCGGTCTTATCACGGATCAAGCGCCCTGCGCCCTGTTTTAATGCAATAACGGCCTGTGGCACCTGTACCGCATCAAATCCTTCGATACCCTGCCGCCGCTTATCGTCTAAACGAGCCTTTAATAAAGGATCATCTGGAGAGGCGAACGGTAGCTTATCTATGATAACACAGCGCAGTGCATCACCTCTAATGTCGACCCCTTCCCAAAAGGAAGCAGTCGCCAGTAATACCGCGTTACCATCAGCGACAAAATCTTTAAGTAATTTTTGTTTGCTATCACTACCCTGTACAAATAATTGCTGAGATATATTATTTTCAAGCATTGCTTGCAATCTATTAAGGGTCGAGAAACTCGTGACTAAGATCAGCACCCCACCATTACTTGCTTCAATGAGCACGCTAATTGTTTGTGCAAGCTGCTCAACATATTGTGGATTTGAGGGCTCGGGTAGGTAACGGGGCACACAAAATAATGACTGTTTTTGAAAATCGAAGGGGCTATCCAAGGACAGTGTTTGCGCCTCATCTAAACCGAGCTGTTGCTTAAAATGTTCAAACTTGTTATCGACTTTTAAAGTTGCAGAGGTAAATAGCCAAGCCGTTTTTAAAGACTGCATATGCTCTTTAAACTTATCGGCTATCGATAACGGACTCATATTGAGTTGTAAATGGTGCCTTGATGCTTCATACCACACGCTAAAACCAATTTTTTGGCCATGCCTAAACAAATCAAACTGCGATTTAATCTCTAATAGACGCTCGAAACAATTATCTAAGGTATCGCTGCGCGATAGTGACAGCTTAATCACCTGATACAAAAAATCCAAATTAACCGCTAATTGTTCAAAGGCGTTGGCTACATCCTGACGCCTAAGCGCTTGTCCCCACTCACCCCGTTCACCATTATGGGCAAAGCACAGTCGTAACTGATCACTGCAACGCTCAACTATTTGCGCCGCCTTGAGCAGTTGCTTGGTATCCTTTAACTCAGTGTAATAAACATGACTAATATCGGTCGCCAGCTCTTTTAGGCGCCGTGTCGACAATGACTGACCAAAATAGCCACAAGCAATATCGGGGATCTGATGGGCCTCATCAAAGATCACCAAATCACTCTGGGGAATAAGCTCACCAAAACCCGTATCTTTTAGCGCCATATCGGCGAAAAAAAGATGATGATTAACCACTATTACATCAGCATCCATCGCCAGACGGCGCGCGCGCAATAGATAGCAGTCATCATAATCAGGGCACTGACGCCCCGTACAGTTTTCGGCGGTAGAGGTCACAAAGGCCAACGCAGGTGAATTTTCGGCAATACCCGGTACATCGGCTAAATCGCCGCCCATTGTATGAGCTGACCAACGTTTGATTTGTAACAGATCATGTTCGATTAATTCATTGCCGGTAGCGCCTTGGCGCTGCGTGCGCTTAAACCGATCAAGACACAGGTAATTGCTACGTCCTTTTAGCAGCGCAGTCTTAAGCGGCCTATTTAAGGCCTGTTTAACGATGGGTAAATCTTTATGAAATAGCTGCTCTTGTAAGGCTTTTGTTCCCGTACTGACAATCGTCTTAGCACCGCTAACGATGGCGGCGACTAAATAAGCAAAAGTTTTTCCAGTCCCCGTCTGGGCCTCAACAATTAACTGCCCCTGCCCTTCCACGGCGCTGGCAACCGCACTGGCCATTTGAGTTTGCACATCTCGTTCTTGAAAACCTTCGATAGCTTTGGCTAATGCACCATCGGCGGCGAACGACTGTGTTACTTGTTTAACCGTATTGCTCATTAGATATGTTCATGAATGCGAGGAAATCGGCTCTATTATGAATAAAAATGGGTGCGTTGGCGATAGATTATTATCGGCAATGAGCAGAAATTCCATTTGGAATAATAGATATGATCTAATTGTGCGACAGAAAATTAAATGAGCCCAATACGCTTAAACTGGTAATAGCCTATTGAGACATCTTTTCTGCACCGTTAAAAAAGACAGACTGATATGCGTTGCCATTACTCACTGAATTGTCTTTAAAAAAACAAGTTTATGCACTTTACCCAAGTTGCTATTAAATAAATAGGTGAGCAGATTAAAAAACATGCCTATGCAGATAACTCAGGAATGGTCTAAACTGTATACATAAGGCGCTGTTCCAAAATACTGTTGTCACCCGTAAGCCGCGACTAAGATTTGTTGTTTATCTAACTTTGCGTTACTTTCCCTGAACCACGCAAGATAATTAGATAAATACTTCGTTGCTACACCTTTCA
>Ga0209395_1003339_pt1 | contig 19919 bp, 18 predicted proteins | sample GOMGulsemesocosm_3_FD_184635 | JGI IMG/M metagenome (GOLD analysis project Ga0209395, IMG submission 184635) | Methane-oxidizing microbial communities from mesocosms in the Gulf of Mexico - GOM9D Gulf of Mexico (SPAdes) (version 2) | ecosystem: Environmental > Aquatic > Marine > Cold seeps... | reverse complement strand
TGTCTGATAGCTCACGTTACGATGTCTTTAGCTTAATGGATGCTATTATTTTCGGAAAGAGCGAGCGCAGCCTTAAAATTCTGCAGGTACTAAGACAAGAGGCAGTAGAGCCTACTATCATCCTCTGGGCAATCAGCCGCGAGATAAGACTATTACACGAACTAAAGACAGGTTTAAGCCAAGGCCAAAGCTATGAATCACTCTGTGCAAAATTACGCGTTTGGGGGAAAAAAAAGCAGAGCTTACAACAGGCGGCGATGCGCCAGAGCTTTAACCAACTGGAGTCAATGCTGCGCCAGTGCTCACAGGCTGATCAAATTATAAAGGGCATGCAAGCAGGAGATCACTGGCTGCATATTACCGATATGGCACTATCATTATCAGGCAAAGCGCTGCAGCTAGAACAGGCGAACTAGCGACCCTCCAATAATGGCTATTACTGCAAACATCCCACTCATTCTATCTGTACATCAGATATAGTGCAGCCAGAATAGCTAAACTTCTCATATTTATCATATTTAGAACCGCACAGCTCAAACCTTGATATCTTGCACTTGCTCTATTTCTGGATGAAAATTAGCTAGCTTAGATCCCAGATATAAACCAGGCCAAGGTATAAAATAATACCCTGACCATAGCAGTTATTCGCGGAGCATTCTGCGAAGCACCTTACCGACATTAGACTTCGGCAGCTCTTCAACAAACTCAACTTGCTTAGGCACTTTATAATTAGCTAAGCGCTCCTTACAATACTCGCGCAGCTCATCAGCACTTAGACTCTTATCACTAGCTACTACAAACAATTTAACCAGTTCACCCGAGACTTCATGTTTGACACCAATTGCCGCGCACTCTAAGACCTTAGCATGTGACGAGGCGACATCCTCCACTTCATTAGGGTAAACATTAAAGCCTGATACAATGATTAAATCTTTGGCTCTATCAACAATACTCAAGCGCTCAGTTTCATCCATCACGGCAATATCACCCGTCTTGAAATAGCCATCTTCAGTAAAGGATTCAGCGGTCGCCTCTGAATGATTCCAGTAACCTTTCATCACTTGCGGCCCCTTAACGCACAATTCACCAGGCTCCCCCACTTTTACATCTTCTCCAGTATCGCCAATAATACGAACACTGGTCTCTTTCACCGCAAAGCCAATGGTGCCGACGTCAATTTCTTTGACCGGATTAACCGACACGATAGGCGAGGTTTCAGTCAAACCATAGCCTTCCATGACTTCGCAGCCAGTGGTTTTATGCCACAATTGCGCACAATCATGAGTCAGCGCCATGCCACCGGAGATAGTCAAACAGAATTGACTAAAATCTAACTCTTGAAAAGCCTTTTGATTGCACAGTGCGACAAACAAAGTATTCAAACCAAGAAAGCCGGTAAACTTCCACTTAGCCAATTCTTTAATAAACGCGGGAATATCTCTTGGGTTGGCGATTAAGACACTTTGCCCACCAGATTCCATGACAATTAAAGAGATTGTAAAGGCATAAATATGATAGAGCGGCAGCGGAGCAATAACGACATCTTTCCAGTGCTCTGGTGCCTTACGAATGACCTCTGAAGCTTGCAGCATGTTGGAGACGATATTGGCATGCGTCAACATAACCCCTTTAGAAACACCGGTTGTCCCACCGGTATATTGCAGCACAGCGACATCTTCTGGCTGCTTTTGCACTACTTGCGGGCTATTTGCATAATTTTGCATAATGGCAGAACGCAATGAAATCGCATTAGGTAAGCTATAGGCTGGTATCATTTTCTTAACGTACTTAACTACGTTATTGATCAGCAAGCGTGGTATCAAGCCATGCAAGTCAGCGAGGTTGGTCGTCAATACATATTCAATTGCCGTTTTATCGAGAATTTTCTCAACATTGCTGGCAACGCCTTCATACACTACCAGCGCTTTGACTTGTGCATCATTAAACTGATGCTCTAACTCTCTTGGCGTATATAATGGGTTGGTATTAACCACAATGAGCCCAGCCTTCAGTGCGCCGAGCAAAGTGACAGGATATTGCAAGATGTTAGGTAATTGGATAGCAATCCTATCACCTGGCTCTAAACTCGTGCTGTTTTGTAAATAGCAGGCAAATGCGTTAGCGAGTTTTTCGAGTTCTGCAAAGGTGATACTGTGACCAAAACTACTAAAGGCATCTTTATCTTGGTATTGTTGACAAGATTTTTCAAATACGTCTAGAACAGAAGTATAGTTATTGGTATTTAAGTTTTGTGGGATCCAAGATCCTCGCTCCTGTTGACTCATATTTTACCTCTGGGTTGATATCTCATGTTATTTTTATTGTCCCTTATATTTTTTTAGTTTAGCTTGCAGGAAACAAACTAACCAGTGCAGGGGCAAGTGTCATATCGCCTTGTGCGATAATGCTGCCTTCCATAAAGGCTTGCATCGCATCACTCTCACCACTGATAATTTCTAACAACAAATCTGACTCGAGAGACAATTCGATATCAGGCGCAGCATGGGTTCCTTCACTAAACTCACAGCTACTGTTACTTATTTCGCAACTAAAGCCCTGTCCATCTGACAAGTTATACTGAAATATCGCATCAATATCTTGCGCCGCATCGGCATTGAAACGCTGTTGCATTTGTTGAAACAAACTATTTAAATCAATCATTATTCTTCCTTACTCAGGCTAAAAGAAAACATAAAGTCACACAAACTAATTACTCGATTAAGCGCTTGTGCAGCTACCTGCGGTCATTCACAAAGTAGATACACAGGTTAAAACTGGCTTTGAGCTAATTAGCTTACCACTTATTTACCTATACGTAATACAGATAACCTACAACACTACCATTGTGAGTTTAAATGGCGAGCCGCATTTCAACAAGTATTACTATTTACCACCTAATTTCAACAAAAGAATATAATAAATATACCAAACTTAAACATGCTATCTTATAAAATTCAATACTGCTTAATTTTCAAAAACTTTATTGACTAATTCAACTAATACAAAGGTGAATGTACAAGCTAAAATGCGTTTATTCAATGCCTACCCTATAGTAGTATAGGACCTGAATTTTCTCTCTTTATATTATTTCCGGCAACATCTTCTATCTATGTCAACAAACCAACAAATATCGTCAATACAACCACTGTCAAATGTGGTTGTCATAGGCTACGTATGGCCTGAACCGAACTCTTCTGCAGCGGGCTCACGTATGTTGCAGTTAATCGACTTTTTTAAACAACACAGCAAACGTGTTATTTTTGCAAGTCCAGCGCAACTTAGTGAGCACCGGGTTGAATTGACACAGCTTGGCATTGAAGAACAAAGCATCACCTTAAACTGCGCTAGTTTTGATCAGTGGATAAGCCAAATAAACCCAGATTTAGTCTTATTCGATCGCTTTATGATGGAAGAACAATTTGGTTGGCGAGTAGAACAGCAGTGTCCAGATTGCATTCGAATATTAGACACGGAAGATTTACATAGTTTACGTGAAGCCCGACACCAGCAATTAAAAAGTGCCCTCAAAAACAATTTAGAAGTAAATCCAGATTTTGAACACAGCACAAAACTACCACTGCTAATGTCCAAATTAGATATTTGCCAGCGAGAGATAGCGTCTATATATCGCTGTGATCTGTCATTGATGATTTCAAAGTTTGAAATGGAGCTATTAGAGCAACATTACCAACTTCCTCCCCACATACTTTTGCATCTACCTTTTATGCTGGATACTGAAAGTGCTCGCTTGGAAAAACCTTACTCACAAAGAGAGCACTTTGTCACCATAGGAAATTTCAGACACGCCCCCAACTGGGACTGCGTACTGTGGCTTAAATCTGCTATTTGGCCAAAGGTTAGAAAAATATTACCTGATGCTCAATTGCACATTTACGGAGCATATCCGGCAAAGAAAGTGACCGATTTACACAACCCCAAACAAGGTTTTCATATAAAAGGTTGGGCACCAGATGCCTTTGAAGTTTTAAGCAATGCACGTGTTTGCCTATCCCCGTTAAGATTTGGCGCTGGTATTAAGGGAAAATTTACCGACGCAATGCTCTGTGCAACGCCCAGTGTCACAACAGACCTTGGCGCTGAATCAATGAGTGGCCAACACCCTTGGCCTGGGGCTATTGAAAACAACTCTACTCAAATAGCGCTTGTCGCAAGTGCACTCTATCAAGACCATAGTCTCTGGGAAAAGGCCTCAAAACAAGGCGCTGTTATCCTCAATGACGACTATAATCAAAATCATCTAAAGAAAAAACTTGAATGTGCTATTGCTGATCTTCAACAGCATCTGGCAAGCAAAAGGCTGAGCAATTTCACCGGCCTCATGCTGCGCCACCATCATCATAAAAGCACCAAATATATGGCACAATGGATTGCCGCCAAACAACGCTACAACGATAAAAATTAGGATCCACACATTAGTCTTTTTCCTAATTCCTAAGAAGCGTCATTCAGAATAAACTGTTGAATGATTCTTTAACCCTTTATTTATTGCTGTTTAAAATTAAGAATTATAAAGCACATAGGTTAGCATATGAAAATTGAAGAATTTGTCCCAGGCCAACGCTGGATTAGTAACACTGAATCGGAATTAGGTTTAGGTATCATCGCATCAAGCGAAAACCGACGCATTGAGGTGAGCTTTCCAGCTGTCGGAGAAAGACGTACATACGCATCCGACAACGCACCACTGTCTCGTGTTATCTATAACGTAGGGGAAGAAATCAGCGATCAATCAGGTGGTTCTTTCACTATAATCGAGCGCGAAGATCGCGATGGTTGTTTTGTTTATCACAGTACCGATAATACCGGCAATACAACCTTACTAGAGGAAATCGATTTGGACAGTTTTGTCCATTTCAGCAAACCTCAAGACAGGCTATTTGCCGGACAAATCGACAAACTCAAATCATTCAAATTGCGAATTGAGACGCTTAAACACCAACAATCCCATCAACACTCGGGTGTTTGCGGATTATTAGGCCCAAGGGTACAACCACTACCTCACCAGTTCTATATAGCTTCGCAAGTAGCCAACCGTCACGCACCTAGAGTGCTGCTTGCCGACGAGGTTGGGCTTGGTAAAACGGTTGAGGCGGGACTTATTTTGCATCAGCAATTAGTCACCGGTCGCGCACAGCGAATTTTAATTGTCGTGCCTGACTCTTTAGTACATCAATGGTTGGTTGAAATGTTACGCCGCTTTAATCTGATGTTTACTATATTGGATGAAAATCGCTGCCAAGCTATTGAAGACAAAACGCCGGATATCGACCTTGATTTATTAGAAGACGACGCTATCTCCGAGGACATGTTAGAGGTCAATCCCTTTGAAAGTTCGCAGTTAGTATTGTGTTCACTAGATTTCTTAAGCCAAAACCCGCATCGTGTTGAACAAGCAGAAATAGCAAGCTGGGACCTACTCATCGTCGATGAAGCTCACCATCTAGAGTGGAGCGAAAATGCACCAAGTTTATCCTATCAAGTTATAGATACTCTAGCGCAACGTACCGAAGGCTTATTACTATTGACGGCAACACCTGAACAATTAGGTATTGAAGGTCATTTTGCCCGATTGCGCTTATTAGACCCTGACCGCTATTACGATCTGGCTAAATTTAAAGCAGAAGAACAGGATTATCGACCGCTTGGCAAATTTATAGAAACGCTGATGAACGATGGCGCGATTGAAGCGCTTAACAATAATGTCTTTGATGACCAGCTGCAAGAGTATTTATCCGCAGCACAATTTAGCGATTTCTCTGCACAACTCACTAGCGCCGATAGCAAGTCCTATCCCGACGTTATTGAGCAGATAATAGAGCAACTGCTCGATCAACACGGTACCGGCCGAGTTTTGTTTCGAAATACTCGAGCAGCCATCAGCGGGTTTCCGAAACGCGAATTACATCCTCACCCGCTAGAGCAACCAGATTTGTACGAAGCTATTGCTGCAGAGATCTCTATTGAAGATAAATTACAACCGGAGCGCGTCATAGGCCAAGACTGGTTATATGAAGACTCGCGTGTTAACTGGCTGATAGATTGGCTTAAAGAGTATCGCTATGAAAAAATTCTGTTGATTTGCGCCAGTGCTGAAACAGCGATCGCCCTTGAAGATCATCTGCGATTGCGTGAGGGAATTCGCTCTGCTTCATTCCATGAGGGGATGTCATTAATCAACCGCGATCGAGCAGCTGCCTACTTTGCCAATTTGGAAGATAACGCGCAAATCCTGATTTGCTCCGAAATAGGCAGTGAAGGCCGAAACTTCCAGTTTGCCAGTAAAATAGTGCTGTTTGATCTCCCTTTAAACCCGGATTTATTAGAACAACGGATCGGCCGCTTAGACCGTATTGGGCAAGAAAAAAACGTACAGATTCACGTGCCTTTCTACGAAGACAGCGCCCAACAAGTACTGCTTGATTGGTACCACCAAGGCTGTAATGGCTTTGAACAATCGAGCTCTACCGGCATGCAACTACTTGCACATTACCAAGAGCAATTATTTACCTGTTTTAACGAGCAAGACCCACAGGCGATCGCTCATTTAATTACCCAGACGGCAAATACCCGCGATGAACTGCAACAAAAACTGCATGAAGGACGCGATAAAATGCTCGAGTTAAACTCCTGTCGATCAACCCAAGCAGCTAAAGTATTAGATGCCATTGATCTAGCGAGCGAGCCGCAAAAGTTGTCAAAATATGTAGAGCGTCTATGCGATTACTTTGGCGTTGAAGTTCAGCCCTTTGATGCGTACAGTTTTTCTATGCACCCAGGGGATCACATGCGTACTCACCATTTTCCTGGATTAGGAGAAGAGGGAGTCACTGCAACTTGGGACAGAGACCACGCTTTATCCAGAGATGATCTGCAATTTTTAACCTGGGAACATCCTCTGGTCAGCGGCGCTATGGATATGATGTTATCTGGTGATTACGGTAACACCGCCTTTTGCACCATAAAGCTTCCCCCTTTAAAAGAAGGCTCTTTACTGCTTGAAGCAATTTTCACTCCCCACTGTGCAGCGCCCAAAGCACTGCAGCTCAATAGGTACATAGAGCAGGGTATGCATCGAATTCTGTTAGACTCAAATGACAGTGATCTAGCCGCTGTCATTAGTAGTGCAAACATCGATACACTGGCCCAACGCGTACCCAATAAAAGCGCACAAAACCTAATCAAACACGCTCGCCACCAAATAGAGCAGCAAATTACCAAAGTAGAAAAAATTGCCAAGGCACAACAGCCGGTAATGATTGAAAAAGCACTTGCCAATATTCGCCAACAGATGGAAGCAGAAATATTCCGCCTGCAAGGATTGGCCAAAATAAACCCAAATATACGCGAGACTGAAATAGAACATCAACGCCAAGTCCTTGAATCACTTCAAGGATATGCCAGCAGTTTACAATTTAAACTAGAGGCCATCCGCGTCATTATCGTCACCGCATAATACTGAAAACACAGTCTCATACTGGTGGGTATGGGACTTATACTCAAAAAAACCAAAACAACATGATGGCTCGGGCTTCATGGTAAGCTATACATTCACTCAATCTAATTACCTCAGGACACAGCCCATCAATTTCCCTAGTAAAACTAAGCCAGCAACCTGCTCTTCATTGAGCATATTTCTCGAGTATTGTTTTAAAGGCTTGAGACTCTCTAATTGTAGCGATACCACTCCATACCTGCTGCGCTAAAAGAGGTGACGATTGCACGAATTGGTGGGACAGCATGAGATAGTAGGCCTTTTTCTTAAAGGGAGGGGTCATTTTCTCAATATCTAGATATTGCGGTCGATGGACTTTGAGAAATGCATCACCTAGTAGCTCAAACACAACTGCCGCGATCAGGCGTTGGTGCTTGAGTAACTTCATCAACTGCTCAATTGAACTTGCCTCATAAACATTTAAATTCATTGCCTTTAAATCGGCTATAACGGAAAAACCTCTTTCAGCGCCAATCTTTTTTTCATTGTGACTATGCAATGTGCGACCATCCCACTGCAAGTCGGCGTTGTGCAACGCAAAAATTGCATAGCTATTAAAGTAGCTACGCCTACTGACATCGACCTTCCCCTGAAGCATAGGATACTGACCGTTAATTAAGCGACTATCTTTATAGCTAGCATTAAAGAGGCAGTCGATAGTGCCCTCCATCAGTCTCCGCTCTGCTCTTTTCCACGGCAATCGCTGCAGCTTGATATCAACAGCTAGGTGCTGCTCAAGCATCAGCACCATCTCTACCGCAATACCCGGCTTATGCCGACTAATCTGTAGACCGTTACCTAGCTGAAAGGGAAAATTATTAGAATTTTGATAAGCACAGCGAATCACTTCGATAGCAGCTGCGTTGGTACTCGTCAGACTCAATAATAACAATGTAATTAAAGCCCATCTCATTGCATCTCCTTACACTTGACTTAAGATTCTTTGATAAAGCATAGCCGTACCAAAAAGCGGGCATCACTATAGCAAGCGCCACTACCCCTTAGTGCTACAAGCCTTAAAGGACCAAAACCTTCCTTCCAATCTGCTTTTCTCGTTATGATAGAGCAAGCTCGACAGACTCTTAGTGTGTCTGATGCAGCACCATTTAGCTTTCCTTAAGGTATATTTTAGGCCTGTTCATAGCACTTTTCAATGGACTAGAATTAGCGGCTAACAGAACTTGCTTGCACCTTTGAATGCGCCGCTGGTCCTCATCAAGGATCGCAATCTTTTATAAAACCAGAAATATATTGCTGAAATATACCCGCCGTTAAAAAGCAGTGTTCAATAAGCTGACACTTGATAATTGGCGAGTTAACCATATGCCGAGTTTCACAAGAGGAACAAAGCTTTGCCAAGCTCGCGCCTTGCTGCACAGGTGTTGAGACGTCTGAAAAATCATTTAACTGTTGCTGCTAGCTTTACCCTGTATTGCGCGATTTTCCGCAAGTGAACACTTTAAAGATAGCCTTAGCTTCACAACACTTGGGAGCCTCACATCTTCAAGAGATGCTTTTATAATCAGCAACAGAATAATTTGGGGAAGACAGGCCAAAATAGCTCGACCACTATCGGGGCTAGTTAGGGCTGAAATAATAAAAAACGAATGAGTCAGCTCTCAATGTACGTTTACTTTCCTGATTAGTGATTAATTTACAGGGGGTATGGCGTATGTACCAACCGCGTGTGCCACAGGTTCAGCCATACCATCCGAATAAATAGTGACCTCTCCAATCGCCAATGTTTTTCCCAGTTTAATTAACCTACATTGAGCAAATATATCAGAATCGGATGATGGCTTACGTAAAAAGTTGATATTTAAATTGGTCGTAACCGCGAGCGCCACTAGGCCTATTTCGCTTAAAATAGTAACATATAATGCCACATCAGCGATTTCCATCAGCACTGGCCCCGATACTGTTCCACCCGGTCTCAAATGATTATGATTAATTTTTTTTCTTATCGTTGCTGATCTATCTCCTACACTTTCAATACTCAAACTCACTTGAGGGAATTCATTTTGTAGAAATTTTGTTAGTTCATTTTTAGTAGTCATGTTTCACCCAAAGCCAGTCAACCAAACAACTTAATATAGCGCGTGTAGACGAATGCCTAGATGTGATATTTACAGATCGTCAGTAACAAATTATCTTGTTAAAAAGCTATGCATTGACCAGTAACTTATCCAGACTTAAGCCGTTTTTATATATATCAAAATAGCCATTTACTCAATATATATTGGTGCTATTTGCCATCTTAGATCCAGTAACAACTTGCTAACTTCGTCGTAGCAAATAATTATGGTTATCAATGTTTCAGCCTTTCTGGTAGAAGGGCTTAGCCTATTAGGTAATTAACGACACTTTATTTCTACATTTCTACATTTTTACATTTTTACATTTTTACATTTTTAACAAAGATAAATTTATTTACTGGCTGCTACCGACAAGGAAAGCGGATCTATATCACTGATGATTCCCTCGAATCGCTCAATCAACTGGTTAAGCAGATAACCGCTTTGCTGCTGTACTATCAATCTCGCCAGAGATGTTTTTAGGCAGCAACCTTGGATGAGTCTCTCTCTTTGACGGTTCCACTTGAGCTGAAATCCTCTGTTTGCCAGCAACTCTTCAAGCTCAACCGCACACACTATTTCGCGGCTTTGTCTATCACAAATCAAGTAATCAAAAGCACTAGTAGCTAGCATTTTTTGAGCGAATAACGAATAGATTTTGTGGCTGGGGCTGACAGAGATAACGTCTAATACCCTCACTTTTCCAAGTACATAATATTTGGACCCCACCGCTTTTTGTAACACCGTTAAAAAGGCACGTTCAGGATCACTGTATTGGCAATCACTACCGGCCAAATCTATCGCATCCACTCGCCGACTAAGCGCGAACTTATTACTCTCTACCATCTTTCTTCCCAGCCTCAAAAAGCGTTTTTACAACTCAGTCATACGTCTATAACCCTAACAACACATCGCCTACGTGCAGCGGCATTTTAACGCTTCCCTATTTATTTGCGACAACTATTCATTTAACGCCCCAAAAAGTGAGGCTTATTGCACTTATTTTAAAAAGTCCTTCATTTTTATGTCTTTCAACTAAATTTTTCAAACAATCTACTTTAATTCATCATAATTTTGTATTTGATTAATCGAAATCAAATATAGATTTTGTATTTACCAATTTTAGTGTTATTTAATTCTTTTAAAAACAATAAGTTATATATACTGTTTTTTTAAAAACACTACATAAAAAATTATTTTTTATCTCTTTAAAAACAATTACTTATAACCAATAACGTCTATCGTTTAGTTGCATTGTTGCTACATTTACAGTATGATTAGTCATACTTTATTAACAATTTAACAATAAAGGATTAAGACGATGCAAGAGAAAGAAATAAAATTATTATTTAATGCCAGCGTATTTGATTCTTGCCAGGCGATTCCGATTTCCATGTCTCGTGGCTGGACCCTAAAATTCATCACCAAAGACGACAATGTGATGACACTGGATCTACAAAGAGGAAATCAAGAGAGAGAGTTCAAAAGCCTCGATGGTGCTTCAGCCGTTGCTAAGCGCATAGGATTTGAGTGGTTAAATGTGCACATTGGTGATTTAGAATGGCGCGAGAAAGTGTAATAATGCTTGGAGAAATCTGATGTTGGTTCTGTTTCAGCCTGGTCATTTTCTTGGTGCTCGAAAGATTGTGCACAGGCTTCAACCAAAACTCAGCCGCTAAATCGTGCGCCAAGCTATAGACGCCCAAGCCCCCCAAACAAAGCAAAGTTGAGCGGCCATGCTGGTACAAAAACACCAAAAAGTAACTTCTACGCGAAATTTAGACAAAAAAAAGCAGCCAAAATGGCCGCCTTTTTAATCGGATATAAAGTGAGTATTAAGCTGTAATCGATGCTACTTTCATTATTTCAATTGAGAATTTCAGATCCAAACCAGCAAAAGGATGATTGGCATCAACCGTCACTAGATCGTCGTTAATCGCCACCACGCAAACCAATTCCTCTTCGCCTTCGGGGTTAGTAACATTGCAAACCAAACCTTCTGCAAGCTCTTCTACTTCACCAAACATAGCTGCCTCAATATCAAAAACTTTATCTTCGCTCCACTGCCCATAGGCTTTATCAGACTTAATCTTCAGCTGAAACTTATCGCCTGCAGACTTCCCTAGCATTCCCTCTTCTAAACCAACAATGACCTGCTGCTGCCCTGTTGTAAACACAGGTGCCTCAGCCTCTCTTGAGGTCTCGACTACGCCACCTTTTTCATCTAACAGTGAATAGTGAAATGTGACTTCACAATTTGAATTTATTTGCATATTAATCGCTCGTTAAATTATTGGTGATCCACTCACCGAGTAAAGTTAATGATGGCAACGACACTTCGTGTGCCATATCAAAAGCATGCCAATCGTTTGAAAAACCTAGACACTGCAGCTGTTTCTTGGACTTTTCTCCTAAAGCACATGGCACGACATCATCGTGCTTTCCATGAATACTTAAAATTTTTAACTCTCGATCTGCCAGGCACTCACTGTCGCTAAGCTCACGCGGCATGTAAGTAGACATAGCTGCGATCCCGTTAAGCGGTACTGAAGTGGTAACACCCACTTCATAACACACTGCACCGCCTTGCGAAAAACCAACCACTATAATACGCTGCGCTGCAATGCCCTTTGACAACTGCTCAGAGATTAACGCATTTACCGCTGTCACCGACTCCGCCAACTGCCTTTCATCTATGACCCGCTGTGGTAGCATTGCTTTTATGTCGTACCATGAACGCATCACGAATCCGTTATTGATGGTCACTGGGCGCTCAGGGGCACTCGGGAAAATAAAACGCACTTGCAGTGAAGAAGGCAGCTTTAAATAAGGGAGGGCACTGACAAAAGAAGCGCCTTCATCACCCAACCCATGTAGCCAAATAACCACAGCATCTGGATTATCCCCTACATCTTTAATGATTGTTTGCAAATAGAACTCCTTAATTTTAATCACAGCCACTTTATAAAGCTCCAGAGCAAAGCCACTTGTATAGCGGTTTGCTCAACTGAAAGTTACGGCTTGTTTTTAGTTACCTTTTGGACTCTGGAAAACATATCTCCAAAGCGCGGGAATTAACTTTTAATGATTTATGCTGCGCATAATTCATCTCTATCTATTTATGATTTATGCTGCGCATAATTCATCTCTACCTTTATGATTTATGCTGCGCATAATTCATCTCTATTTTTTTATGATTTAAGCTGCGCATAATTCATCTCTATTTTTTTATGATTTATGCTGCGCATAATTCATCTCTACCTTTTTATGATTTATGCTGCGCATAATTCATCTCTACCTTTTTATGATTTATGCTGCGCATAATTCATCTCTATTTTTTTATGATTTATGCTGCGCATAATTCATCTCTATTAAGGCTGTAATCTCTTAATTTCCCAGCTATCTGCTACCCGCACATAAACCATTCGGTCATGTAATCGCCCTTCACGCCCTTGCCAAAATTCAAATTTACTGGGCACTAGCGCATAACCTCCCCATCGCTGCGGCCTAACAACTTCTGCATTACACTGCACTTCTAGAGCAGCCACCTTAGCTTTCAGAGCCTCTCTGGATTCAATAGTCTTGGATTGATGGCTGGCCGCTGCACTGATTTGCGATTCCAGCGGTCGCGCTGAAAAATACTGAGAAGCTAATGTTTCTGAGAGCTTGTGTACTTGACCTTGAATTCTTACCTGCCTCTCAAGCCCATACCAGTAAAACATCAACTCTGCCTGCGGATTCTGCGCCAAGTCACTACCTTTTTGGCTCTCGTAATCGGTATACCAGCAAAAACCATTCTCATCAAAGTGCTTTAACAGCACTATTCTGGCGGAGGGCATCCCCGAGGCATCAGCTGTTGCCAGCGTCATTGACGAGACATCATCAGCTCTTAATGCCGATGCTTGCTCAAACCAATCGGCAAACTGCACCAGCGGATTTTCTGCTAAATCAGCTCGCGACAAACCTCTCCCTAAATACTCTCTTCTAATTTGGGTTAAATCCCCACTGTGCTTTTCCACCAACCTACCCCTACACTGACAAATAAATAACTATTATCCTAAATACGCCAGCAAAGGGCTATGTTCGCAGCACACTTATTAGTAATTTATGATACCCATCAATAGTTTCCAAAAAAATTCCGTGAAATGGATCTGTCTTTTTAATATGAAAACACATAAGCTGGGACCCACTCGAATTTATTGGAAAGCTTTGTGCCAACGCCAAACATCATCTGTAAAGTTATTCTCTGCACTCTAATCACCACACTTGCGGCCTGCTCTAGCATTGCTCAACAGTCTTTTAATATTAAGTCATTAGCAAAATCTGAATTAGATATGGTGATAGATGAGCACTTAAATCAAACCAGTCTACAAGCAGAACAACTGCTGGTTAAACTCTACAAGCGCAACCCTCGAGAGCTTAAAAAAGCCCCAACCAACACCACTGTTGCCAAACGCATCACGCAACTTTTTGGCAACCCGAGACAAATTCAATTTAACGAACTCAATGACAAATATGCCAACTCGGCATTATTAGAAGCCTTTAACCCAAACTTCAAAGGTGATCGGGTATTTTCATATATGGCCGGTGTCGCTGGCATTCTACATGCTTCATACAACTTTCAAGATGAGTTCTTTATGCTAGACCCTATTAACGAGCAAAGAGTTTACAATTCCGCTCGAAACTTAGAGACTGCCAGTTGGTTATTAAATAACAGCAGAAATAACAATGGCGAACTCTACATACTCAGTAATAGCTACACCTCTGCCGGCATTATCAACCTCAGCTACGAGAGATTGTTTGGTAAAATCATTGCCAGCCAAGATATTTTGGCCAACATCATAGCCAACCGCAACAACCGAACTATAAACAAAGTACTGCATGGTTTTGCCTCGACCACGCTGCTACCACTATAGTAAAGTCCATTTAGGCAAGTACAAGCTCACTCTCTCTATCAAATGCCGGCAAACCTCTCACACAAGCATTAATAACCGGCCATTCATAGCTCCTAGAGCACAAGAACTGCGTGTTACAGATTGATATAACGCTCTAGCAAGTAACGACCAGGGTCTCCAACTTGATCCAGCCATTTTTGCACTAGCGTCAAGCCAAGCGACTCTATATTTTTCTGTAACTGCGAAGGAAGAGAACCGATCATAACACCACGCTTCAAAAGGCTCTGCTTCGCTTCATCGGCAATCTGTTTTGACTTCATCCAGCCTTGGCTCTCAATTTTTTTAGCAATTGCCTGAATGGCCAATCGGTCATTTTGACTCAGACTCTTCCAACGCTGCAAATTGACGACTACCATTTCTTTTGGCTGCCAAGCTTTAATGTCATACCAATAACCTAGGTATTTTGGAAGACCATATTGACGAGCCGTTAATGCAGACCCAAACATGACATCTACTTGCTTATTTTTTAATGATTTAGGTAATTTTTCAGTGCTGATTATTTTTCCGACTAGCCCCAGGCGCTCACCAAAATCTGCTGTCACTTGACTGTAAGGACGAAATATCAGCCCTTTAAGGTCATTCATATCACTGAGCTTAATTCTGCTATACAACCCTTGCGCAGGCCAGGGAACCGCATAGAGTAACTTTATCCCTTTAACTTCAAGAATTTTCTCCACTTGCACTTTAGATACTTTATACAAATTAAATGCATCAAGATAACTTTTAGCTAAGTAGGGCAATGCATCTAACTGCAACATTAAGCTATCACGATCTAATGCGGACATTAATCTTGCACCAATAGGGACTAAATCATTTCTGACAGCACCAAATATTTGCTCACCTTTAAATAAACGGCCTGCAGCATAGGTTTTAATTGAGACACGCCCACTCGTCTCTGCTTTGACGGCCGCGGCAAAATTGACAGCAAGCTGAGTCTGAAAGTGGCTAGCATCATTCGCCAGGGGCATTTTCCACTCTTGTGCACTGACCAAACTTGGCGTAAATAACACCGCCACAAATACCAAAAAGCTTTTTAAAAACAAATCTTTCAATTTACAATTCCCAACAATTACCCGTGTTTTAGACACTTAATAAAAACCTCTTGCGAGATTAAACTTCTATCAATCCAGATCTTTTACAAACACAGACCACTCATAAACTTAACTGAAAATGAATATTTCTAGCCTTGCTATGCAGCTTGCTATATACTTTTTCATACTAATTAAAGACCTCAGCATTACGACTGCACACCGTGACAGAGTGCTATAAATCGATGCAATAACGATCATTTAGCTAGAGACTAGACATCTCAGATAATAAATCTAGGCTATGCGCGCCCTGACAAGAAAATACTTACCTAAGCATGACCAACAAAGGAAATATTAACTGTGCAATATCTACGATCTAGCTTTGTCTGAATATCGCTCGCTACCTTGCATAGAAGTCTCAACTAATTAGTATCGCCCGGTAAATTTGTCTGTTTTACCACATCTATTGATCAAACCTCCCAGGAGGCTCTATGACAACCAAAATGACGATAGCCCAAACCTTGCTATCAATAACCATCGTTTTTACGCTAAGCACTACTAGCAATGCCGCCAATCTCTGCAAAGGAGAAAAGGAAACAGTTTGCGCCCAAACTAATAGCTGCAATTGGATAAAAGCTTACAAAAGAAAAGACGGCGTGACTATTAAAGCTTATTGCCGCACCAAGCCAACTAAAAAGATCAAATCAAAAACCAGCACTACACTTAAAAAAAAGGCTGATGAAAAACAACCTGTAACAACAAAAACAACTAAGAAAACATCCGACAGCAGTAAAAAAACGACCTCTTCCAATAATTAGATTGGCAGTTAACGAGGCGCTCAGCAACCACTGAGCGCTTTTCATTACAAGCCAGGTAATGGATTACCATTAAGTTCAATTTTCCCCTCTTTAGCCGTTAAATCAAACCGAAACAAATCTATTTCTTCTATTATAAACCCCATGGCAATTGCAAAACCTAATTGTTGGGGATCAAAACCTGGAAACACCGCTAACAATTTTTTCGGCATTACCAAGCTGGCCTTCAAGTCCACTTTTTGTATAACTCCTCGATGGTTTTGCATGAATTCTTCGATGGCAAAAGGCGCTAATTTGAGCTGAGCTTTCCCCTCTAGAGTTTCACCTGCATATGAGAGCGATAATCGATTTATATCCAATCCCATACCCTTTCCAGCAATACCATTAAGTAGAGGCAATATTGCTATTGGATTTTCTAGATTTGCGGCCCCTGATTGCTGCAAGTCTTTCAACCCTTTGACAAAATCAATCAGCGCTGCCAAATCTAAATCGATCATCATATCGATTTCAGGATTATCGAACTGATACTGATCCTGACCGTTGTTAGTACGCAGCAACTGAGCTTGGTAATTTGCACTTAGCGCCGCCCTGTCACCTTTTATATGCTGCAGCATATTCAGCTTTAAATTATCTACCAATAATTCGCCAGTAGGCGCTAAAAATTCAAGCTTATCAATATTAATTTTGGTCTCGGAATTTATGACCATACCAGCAGCTATTATGTCACCATTGACAGCTACAGCATGTTGCTGAAAATATGACTGGCCTATCTTAAACTCTATATCCGCGACTTTTAAACGGGAAACCTGAGAGCTTAAGTTAAACTCAAATCGATCTCCTAGCATTGTGTATGGACCTGTGGAACGACCTATATGCAGCTCAACCCCGTTCCCTCTGTATTTTAAGCCATCTAAATCAACCGAGCCCACTACTTTAACTTTGTTTGCTATCAAATCGTATGAAAAATTGGAAGCGATTAGCAAAGGCTCTCTTTCACGAAGCTGCTGATGGGATTTAATTTTCTCTAACAACTCCCCTTTAGCGATCGTTAAAACACTATCACTATCAAGAAACCCATGAGTGAAGTTAATATCAAAAGTGATCCGGTTAGTATTCGCCCATTTAAGCACTGTCTCCGGCAGATCTTGAAACTCCATAACCAGCTTATTGTTAGCACTGAAAAAAGATGCATCTGTGGTTGATGATATTTTAGCCACACCTCGGTAATTTTCAGAGAGCGCTGCAACATAACGCTCATATTGTGTTTTCACTTGCTCAGCCGTGACGAACACCCCCACAACATAACCGAGCCCTAACACGACTGCTAAGCTACCAATCCATGTACCCTTACGCATTGTCTTGCCTCTGAAATATATAAAAAGGCATAGTAGCATTAGCAGAAGAGAAGTCGAACGTTTTAGTCTTGCGCGAATAATAAAGCCCTAATCAAACGCGCAATACTGGTGCGACACAACAATAACCACTAATGATCGCATATAATTACCTAAACCTATGTCTAACTTGTATAATCCTAAATTCAGCTGATGAATCACCCATACAAACACACCATCACACTGTGTTTGCGCGCTCAATCGCTGAATCTAGGATAATTTCAACGCTATTCAATTATATCGGAAACAACATGCCAGACACTCGCCATCCAGACCTTGAAATATACATAAAAAATCGCTCTGTAGAGCAAGTGCTGGACTGGATCTCTAGCCAAGCAGAGCGCACTGAAACAATCAATTCATCGCCCTCTAGCATACAGTTGACCATCACTTTCCCACAGGGACAGTTAGAAGCTGTCTTGCAACAAAAAGTGTCTGGAAAAGCCTGGAGCAGTCTATGGCTTAAAACAAATAACACACCTTGGATAACAGATTTAGATTGCGCTAAAGATGCGGCAAAAGGAATGGATACACAAATTCGCTGCATTAAAGAAAGCTGGTCTGAAGACAGCGATGCGAGCATAGAAGAAGAACAGTGGTGGAGAATAGAAAACGGTGAGTGTGAACTTATCAACTGGCAAGGGTAACGACTGACTTAAGCCGCTATATCGACCGACCCCCTAGCTATATTGATGTGATCTAACATTAATTTTCCAGAGGACATTAAAGCGATTTTTTCAAACTGGTCAACCGCTGACTGGCTTGGACGTACCGTCTCAGCCATTGTTTCGATAAATGAGTTCACATAGGCAAAGTCACCGAAGCGCAACTGGTGTACAGCGTCATTCAACCGCTCTACTAATTGTGGTTTGTTAACTTCAACCTCTGTTGGATAAGGAGTTTGCACCGCAACAGTTTGCTCTTGAGCAACTGCAGGTAACTGAAAACTAGGCGCCATATCTTGATTGGCAGTAATCATTGAGAGCAACATTGCAAACTGTGCACCATTAGCGCCTTGAATAGCACTAGGCAAACTCGCAGTGTAGGTCTCAATTCGCTCTAATTGAATTCTGTCGCTGTGCATAGCTCTCTCTTTTCACTTATCATCACTTGTAAAGCGCATTTTTGATTGTAAAGTGACGCTGTAATTAATTCAATATCGGCACCCCAGCAAATAACTTTACTATCTTTTAATAAAAAACAGACAACAGCTCACAAGGATTAATTTTAAACATGGGAAGATGGCGTCCACCAGCTGCACCAAGCTCTAAATATATTACTCGCAAAGGTTTTAATACCCTCAACAGCGAACTGCGCACTCTATGGAAAATAAAGCGACCGCAAGTAACACAAGCCGTTCAAGAAGCAGCCGCCCAAGGGGACAGATCAGACAACGCAGAATACACTGAAGGCAAGCGACAACTGCGAGAGATTGATCGCAGAGTTCGCTTCTTAGCCAAGCGACTGGAGGACATCACTGTCGTTGAAAACCTACCGGCAAACACTGACATTATTGTTTTTGGCGCTTGGGTAACACTTTTAGATGAAAACGATCAGAGCAAAACAATTAGAATCATTGGCCCCGACGAAATAGACCACTCCGGCACATTGGTGAGCATGGATTCACCACTGGCAAAAGCATTATTCAAAAAAAGTGTTGGCGATGAAATAGAACTTCACAAGCCCGATGGCAGCATCAGCTATTTAGAAATATTAAAAATTGAATATCTTAGGGATTGAAAGGGAAGAGATAATCCACCGAAAGTGGTGGGCCGTGTAGGATTCGAACCTACGACCAATTGGTTAAAAGCCAACTGCTCTACCAACTGAGCTAACGGCCCTTCCGGTAAAACTGGCTCCTCGAGTAGGACTTGAACCTACGACCAATAGATTAACAGTCTACTGCTCTACCAACTGAGCTATCGAGGAACGATACTTACACACATGACGAATAACAAAAACTACCAGTTGAAATAGTTTTCTCGAATTAGGAGTAAGGTATAAAACTTTGAATATCCACCGAAAGTGGTGGGCCGTGTAGGATTCGAACCTACGACCAATTGGTTAAAAGCCAACTGCTCTACCAACTGAGCTAACGGCCCTTCCGGTAAAACTGGCTCCTCGAGTAGGACTTGAACCTAC
>Ga0209395_1003336_pt1 | contig 19937 bp, 19 predicted proteins | sample GOMGulsemesocosm_3_FD_184635 | JGI IMG/M metagenome (GOLD analysis project Ga0209395, IMG submission 184635) | Methane-oxidizing microbial communities from mesocosms in the Gulf of Mexico - GOM9D Gulf of Mexico (SPAdes) (version 2) | ecosystem: Environmental > Aquatic > Marine > Cold seeps... | reverse complement strand
TCGCCATTTAAAGTGGTACGCGAGCTGGGTTTAGAACGTCGTGAGACAGTTCGGTCCCTATCTGCCGTGGGCGTTTGAGAATTGAAGAGGGCTGCTCCTAGTACGAGAGGACCGGAGTGGACGAACCGCTGGTGTTCGGGTTGTTATGCCAATAGCATTGCCCGGTAGCTACGTTCGGAACTGATAACCGCTGAAAGCATCTAAGCGGGAAGCAGGCTTTGAGATGAGTTCTCACTGGAGCTTTAAGCTCCCTAAAGGGTCGTTGGAGACTACAACGTTGATAGGTCAGGTGTGTAAGGACTGCGAGGTCTTGAGCTAACTGATACTAATTGCCCGTGAGGCTTAACCATACAACACCCAAGTGGTTTTGTAGGTAAGTTTGACATAAAGATTGAATAAATCATCACGTATACTTGTGTGAATAAGAATTAAGTAGATATATCAGATTTCCAAGATTCGTTAATTAAGTCAGCGTAGACTTAATTAACAACCAGTTTTGTCTAGCGACAATAGCGACGTAGCCCCACCTGATCCCATGCCGAACTCAGAAGTGAAATGCGTTAGCGCCGATGGTAGTGTGGGAGTTCCCATGTGAGAGTAGGACATTGCTAGACTTCTATTTAGAAAAGCCCGTAGCTGATGCTGCGGGTTTTTTGCTCAAAGCATTATTAATTAGTTTATTTATTAGTAATTTAATCAATAAAGCTTTTTTGTTTAGCGACAATAGCGACGTAGTACCACCTGATCCCATGCCGAACTCAGAAGTGAAATGCGTTAGCGCCGATGGTAGTGTGGGAGTTCCCATGTGAGAGTAGGACATTGCTAAGCTTCTCTTCAAAAAAACCCGTAGCTTATGCTACGGGTTTTTTGCTTTGTAGATTTAAAATGATGACATTATCCACCTGATCCCATGCGCACATTCCAAAACACGCAGAAGTGACCGTTCCTGAGCATCCATGCTCCCACGGCATTAGTATTTCCCTATACGTCAAATGCGTTAGTGGCGCTGGTGGAAAGCGTGTGGGTGTTCTTCTCTTTATGTGAGAGTAGGACATTGCTAAGCTTCTCTTCAAAGAAACCCGTAGCTTATGCTACGGGTTTTTTGCTTTCTAACAACGTGAATAGCGGTGCTGAACCCATGTTAGCTTAGATCATTGCTAAACACTGCTTAAAAAAAAACGTAATTGTTTTTGTTATCAAACATTTAATATAATAGCCTTGCATTAACACCGACTGCTGTATCTTCAAGTCGAACATTAAATGTTCTCCATATATGTAAAGGGATGAAATATATAATCACCTTTTTAATCTACTCCCTTTTGAAAACGTTTTTTTTCGTTTACAGTAGGCGAAATTTTTATAAAGGACATTTTATGGATTGGCAAACAACATTATCTTGGCAAGATGCACAAGTTCGCTCAAAGATATTACAAAAAATCAGAATGTTTTTTTCTGATCGTGATGTTATTGAAGTTGAAACACCATTACTGTCACGCGGTACCATTACCGATGTTCATTTAGAGGCATTCACCAGTAGTTATCACTTTTTAAATGATGAACATATAAAGTTATATTTGCAAACATCACCTGAGTTTTCCATGAAACGGTTACTTGCTTGTGGTTATCAAAGCATCTTTCAATTATGTAAAGCTTTTAGGCATGAGGAATTTGGTCGCTATCATAACCCAGAATTTACTATGCTTGAGTGGTACCGTATTGATTTCGACCATATGGCTTTGATTAAAGAAGTCGCTGATCTTTTACAAAGTGTGCTCAATTGCGACAAACCAACTCAAATCACTTATCAGGAAGTTTTTCTACAAGTAACGAGTATTGATCCCCTCAATACAACAAAAGCTGAATTATTGCTGTTTATCGAAAATTCCAACAAAATGAGTGATTGGCTAATTCTGGAAAATGATATTGATATATTATTGCAGTTCATCTTTACTGAAATCATTGAACCAACGATCGGGTTAGATGTTCCCTGTTTTGTATATAACTTTCCAAGCTCTCAGGCTTCACTAGCAAAAATTTGTCCTGATGATCCAAAAGTTGCCCAACGTTTCGAGTGTTATTTTAAAGGCATAGAGTTAGTAAATGGGTTTAATGAGTTAACTGACGCTAAACAACAATTATTACGCTTTGAAGAAGACAACAAGAAAAGACTTCAAGATGGCAAAGTTGAAATGCCAATAGATTATAGGTTTATCGCAGCATTAGAAGACGGAATCCCTGATTGTGCAGGTGTAGCACTGGGTATAGATAGGTTAGTGATGTTGGCGATAAATGCGAATGAGATTAACCAAGTGATCACTTTTCCAATTGAAAATGCATAAGATTATTTTAATGTTATAATATATCAATTGTGATATTATCTCATTTGTTGAAAAGTTGATTTAAGAAGAAGTAAAATGTTAGATAGAATAGGCATAACCGCTACATCACTTTGTGCATTACATTGCATATTGTTACCTATTTTATTGCCTGCTTTACCTCTATTAGGTTTCAGTTTCCTCGCCGATCATGCATGGGAGCACGTTTTTCTAATCGTTACAGCAATCCTTGGCTCTATAGCAATGTTTTCAGGATTTAAGCATTACCATAGAAAACTATATCCGTTTTATCTACTTATTTTGGGTGTGGTGATTTATTGGCAAAAACATGATTTTTCAGAAAACTTACAGCCATTATTCATCGTCGTCGGTAGTCTTTTCATTGTTGCTGCTCACATTATCAACATTAAATTATGTAATAGCTGTAAAGAATGTTCGGAGCAACAATGTCAGTAATTAAGTAAGACTAAATATTTAAATCTTTTAACTTCCTCGTTAATGTATTCCTACCCCAACCTAATTTTATAGCGGCTTCCTGCTTATGGCCTTTAGTGTTTGCTAAGGCACTTTGTATCAGAACTTTTTCGAACTCTGGTAAAGCCTGATCGATAATAGCTTGCTTACCTAGTGCTAATTGTTCATCAGCCCATTTTTGTAATAACGACTGCCAGCTAAATTCATCATTTGAAGTTATGGTACTTGTTCGAGTCAGTTCGCTAGGGAGATCATCGATATGAATCTCTTTACCGCTAGCCATGACTGTTAGAAAACGACAGATATTCTCTAGTTGTCTAACATTACCTGGCCACTCACAGTGCAGTAAAAAGTTAAGCGCTGATTTTTCGAGTGTCTTTGGCTCGACACTTAATTCTTGTGCTGCTTGCAACAAAAAATGATTAGTCAGTTGCTCGATGTCTTCTTTGCGTTCTCTTAAGCTTGGGATCTGAATACGTATAACATTAAGACGATGAAATAAGTCTTCTCGAAAGTCACCGTTGTTTACTCTGTCTTCTAGGTTTTGATGAGTAGCTGCTATTATTCTAACGTCTACTTGTATAGGTGAATGCCCGCCTACTCGGTAAAACTGTCCGTCGGCAAGCACTCTAAGTAAACGAGTTTGAATATCCAGTGGCATATCGCCAATCTCATCTAAAAATAATGTGCCATTATGTGCTTGTTCAAACCGACCATGGCGAACAGCATTGGCACCGGTGAATGCGCCTTTTTCATGGCCAAATAGCTCTGACTCTATAAGATCCTTAGGAATGGCAGCCATATTAAGTGGAATAAAAGGCTCTTTTACACGTGGACTGTGCATGTGTAATGCATGCGCTACCAACTCTTTACCTGTGCCTGATTCGCCGTTGATGAGTACGCTAATACTTGACCTAGAAAGCCTACCAATTGCACGAAAAACTTCTTGCATGGCAGGAGCTTCACCAATAATACCGACAGCAGCAGAGGTTGTTTCTTGTGCTCGAGTTTTTGCTTTTAACTCTTGTGCGTGAGTTAACGCTCTTTTGGTTAACGCGATAGCTTCATCAATATCAAAGGGTTTGGGTAAGTATTCAAATGCTCCACCTTGATAGGCATTTACTGCACTATCAAGGTCAGAATGAGCTGTCATAATGATCATCGGAATAAGTGGGTAATGTTTATTAATGTCATTTAATAGCGTAATACCATCAATATTAGGCATTCTAATATCTGAAATAATGACTTCAGGTTGACTGTGATCTAAAGCGGCCAGCAAGTTTTCAGCGCTATCAAATGAAGCTGCACTGATATTTTCGTTTGATAATGCTTTCTCTAAAACCCAGCGGATAGAACTGTCATCGTCTACAACCCATACTTGTTCGGTGATCATGATTAAGTTTCTTCTGTAATTGGTAGTAAAATAATAAATTCAGTATGACCAGGCTGACTTATGCAAGATAACTTACCCTGGTGTTGATTTACTAATGTTTGAGCTATTGATAGCCCTAAGCCAGTCCCGTTAGCTCGCCCTGAAACCATTGGATAAAAAAGTGTGTCCTGAATTTTTTCTGGAATACCGGGGCCGTTATCAATAATACTGAGTTGGGCAACTAATTTTATTTGTTTACCATTAATGGTTTTATTACTGGCAGCACGGGTTTTTAAGGTGATTTTTGCATCATTGCCAATGACTTGAATAGCGTTATTAATAATATTTAAAATCGCTTGATGCAATTTATCTTCGTCAAAGAACAACTCTGGAATAGAGGGATCATAATCCTTAATTATTTTTATTTTTTGTGGATTATTAAAGTTAACCAGTTGAGCTACTTTTTCGAGCACGACGTGTAAATTCTGTGTCGACATCTTGGGTAATTGATTTGGGCCCAGTAAGCGGTCAACTAAATTGGTCAATCGGTCCGCTTGTTCTATGATCATTTGGGTATATTCTTGTTGGTCTTGAGTAAGTTCTTTGCTTAACAATTGCGCAGCACCCCGTAAACCACCAAGGGGGTTTTTTATTTCGTGGGCCAAGCCTTTAATTAAATCACGTGCCGATTCCCATTGTTTTTGCTGGAAAGCCTCTACACTGATTTGTTTTTGTTGATCTATTTGTTTGAACTCAAGCAGTATATGGGGAGATCTATCAAACTCTACCGATGAGGCAGTAATTTCAACGGTTATTTTTCTTCGATCAAAGAACTCTAAAATAACATCGCTATCACTAAATTCCTGCCCAGAAGTCAGCAGTTGTTTTAGCCTAATATCATTAATGGGATTATTAAAAAAGACAGTTTTTAAACTGTTATGTTTTAATTTACTGAAGCTTTTAATTAATAATGTTTCAGCAGCAGGGTTAGCGTATTGAATCAAAAGCTCACGGTTAAGTATAATTACCGCAGTGACCATTTGGTTAGGTAAATTTTGCTGATAATAGAATTTATCAGTTTGAATACTTCTACTTGAGCTACTCATAAATTCTCTATGCACTTTATTGGTGCGCTCTTCAATTTAGTGTGATGGCCTAAATGGCTAAATGCACCTTTTAAATGCTTATTTAGCTTTATTTACTGAAGATCTGTGCATATAAAAGGTGATAGGTTTTGATGATGCAATAACCTTGCCTTTATCATTGATCAAATTCATTTTTAGCTGATGCTCTCCGCGATCAATATCACGGAGGATAAACATTGCGTGAGGTTGGGGTTTATCATAGGGTTGGTTATCAACCAATAGCTTTATTTTATAACCTTGTTTAAAAATCGGTTTGATACGTCCTGAAACGTAAACGGAGCCAGTGTTGTCACGAATAGTCGAATTGTCAGCCGGTTGATTGATTTCTACTTGGTATTTTTCTTCGATAACTTGGGGGTTGAGATCTAAAATGGAAGTATCAATTGAAGAGGACAGAGTATTTGATTCCTTTACTTCTACTTCTTCAGCGCCTGGTTTCGGGGTATCTGAATACACTAAAACGCCGTCTGCATTACGCCAGACATATATTTTAGTTGAAGTTGCCGAAACCGGAAACGACAATATAACTGCTAAGCTGATGAAACTAATCATTTTCAAAATTGCCAAACAAATACCTCTCTCCATAGATGCCTACCAATTCGATTTAATTTAACGAAAATACTAACAAAAAATATAAATTAATTTGGCATTCTTTATAATTTATCCAATATATTGAAATTTAGCCACAAAAAAGCTCACTTAAGTGAGCTTTTTATTTAAATTGAATAGTTTAGTGGTTTAAACACTATAGTACATATCAAATTCTACAGGGTGAGTTGTTGAGTTTAATAATTCAACCTCTTCACGTTTAAGACCAATATAGGCATCAATCATATCATTGTCCATTACGCCGCCAACAGTTAAAAACTCACGGTCAGCAGATAATGCGTCAAGTGCTTCTTCTAAAGATGCTGCTACTTGTGGAATCTCTGCTGCTTCTTCAGCTGGTAAATCGTATAAATCTTTATCCATAGCATCACCAGGATGAATTTTATTTTTAATACCGTCAAGACCTGCCATTAACATTGCTGTAAAGGCTAAGTATGGGTTCGCTGTTGGATCTGGGAAGCGAACTTCAATACGCATAGCTTTAGGGCTTGGTACAATTGGAATACGGATAGATGCACTACGGTTACGAGCAGAGTATGCAAGCATAACTGGAGCTTCGAAACCAGGAACTAAACGTTTGTATGAATTTGTTGAAGCATTAGCAAACGCATTGATTGCTTTAGCGTGCTTGATAATACCACCAATATAGAAGATAGCCATTTCAGACAAACCACCATATTTATCACCAGAAAATAAGTTAGTACCGTCTTTTGCTAATGATTGATGAACGTGCATACCACTACCGTTATCACCTACTAATGGTTTCGGCATGAAAGTCGCAGTTTTACCGTAGGCGTGGGCAACGTTATGTACCACATACTTGTAAATTTGTACTTCATCAGCTTTCTTAACCATGGTATTAAAACGACAGGCGATTTCATTTTGACCACAAGTAGCCACTTCATGGTGATGTGCTTCAACGACTAAGCCCATTTCTTCCATTACTAAACACATAGCAGAACGTAAGTCTTGTGAAGAATCTACAGGACCAACTGGGAAGTAACCACCTTTAACGCCAGGACGATGTCCCATGTTACCTTCTTCGTATTCTGTACCTGAGTTCCACGCAGCTTCTTTGTCATCAATCTTATAGAAAGAACCAGCCATGTCAGTGTGGAAACGTACATCATCAAAAACAAAAAATTCTGGTTCAGGACCAATTAATACGGTGTCAGCAATGCCTGTTGAACGTAAATATTCTTCAGCGCGGTTAGCAACAGAACGTGGGTCACGGCTATAACCTTGCATAGTTGAAGGTTCAACAATATCACAACGTAAGTTTAAAGTGATTGCATCGGTGAATGGGTCAAGTACTGCAGTTTCAGGATCCGGCATTAACACCATGTCTGACTCGTTGATACCCTTCCAGCCTTCAATTGAAGAGCCATCAAACATTTTTCCGTCTTCGAAAAAGTCTTCATTAATTTGATGATGTGGAATAGATACGTGTTGTTCTTTACCTTTCGAGTCGGTAAAACGTAAATCAACGAATTTTACATCGTTCTCTTTAATTAAGTCTAAAACTGCTTGTGACATTGAGTGTCTCCAGTGAAGTTATCAAAAAATTTTAACGCGTAGCATATTGCTTTGGACACTATGAAGCTAAAATCATGCCAAGCATAAAACTCAATAAAAACAACACATTCAAATCATATCAAGAGACTTTTTGCACTGGTTTGGTGCTTGCTTCGCACTAAGGTGGTGCGCATGGGTTTTGTTGCAAGCTCAAGATATATTCCATAGCAGAAAACAAACATTAACAAATTGTTTTATTTGTCGCCATTTTTATCAAACTGCTGTAGAATACGCGCCCAATTATAGCCTATTCATTCGATTGATATGGATGACAGTAACAGCGAGTAACGCCTGTGTTAGATAAATTAAGAAATGTAGCAATTATTGCCCACGTTGATCATGGTAAAACTACCTTAGTAGATAAATTATTAGAGCAGTCAGGGACACTTGACGCCAGAGGCGGTCTTGAAGAGCGTGTTATGGATTCAAATGATATCGAAAAAGAACGTGGTATCACTATCTTAGCTAAAAACACAGCGATTAATTGGCATGATTATCGTGTCAACATCGTTGATACTCCTGGCCATGCCGATTTTGGTGGTGAAGTTGAACGTGTAATGTCAATGGTTGACAGTGTATTGCTTATTGTTGATGCACAAGAAGGTCCAATGCCACAAACGCGTTTTGTTACTCAAAAAGCTTTTGCTCAAGGTCTTAAACCGATTGTTGTTATAAACAAGGTTGATAAGCCTGGTTCTCGTCCTGATTGGGTTATGGATCAAGTTTTTGAATTATTCGATAACTTAGGTGCTACCGATGAGCAATTAGACTTTAAAGTTGTTTATGCTTCGGCAATTAACGGTTGGGCAACACTTGAAGAAGGTGAAGTTGGCACTGATATGTCACCACTTTTTGATACGATTATCAATGAAGTGCCTTCTCCTGATGCAGATCCTGAAGGTGCGTTTCAAATGCAAATCTCACAACTTGATTACAGCTCATACTTAGGTGTAATTGGTGTTGGCCGTATTATGCGTGGCAGTGTTAAACCTAATCAACAGGTAACCATTAATCTTGCTAACGGTGGTGTACATAATGCCAAAGTAGGTAAAGTATTTGGTTACTTAGGTCTTGAACGTCATGATATTGAGGAAGGTTTTGCTGGTGATATTATTGCTATTACTGGTTTAGGTGAATTAAAAATTTCTGATACAGTTTGTTGTCCTACAGAAGTTGAAGGATTACCGGCTTTATCAATTGATGAACCTACTATCAATATGACATTCCAAGTAAATACTTCGCCATTTTGTGGTAAAGAAGGCAAGTATGTCACTTCGCGAAACATCAAAGATCGTTTAGACAAAGAATTAGTGCATAACGTTGCCCTACGTGTTGAGCAATTAGATGATCCTGATAAGTTTAAAGTCTCTGGTCGTGGTGAATTACATTTAGGTATTTTAATTGAAAACATGCGTCGTGAAGGTTTCGAAGTTGCGGTATCTCGCCCTGAAGTAATTATTCGTGAAATTGACGGTGAATTACAAGAACCTTATGAAACAGTGACTATTGATGTCGAAGAGCAACATCAAGGTCCGATTATGGAAAAAATGGGTGTTCGTAAAGCTGAGCTTACCGATATGGCACCAGACGGTACGGGTCGTATTCGTATGGACTTCATTATGCCAAGCCGTGGTTTAATCGGTTTTCAAACTGAATTTATGACACTTACTTCGGGCTCTGGTTTGATTTACCATACGTTTTTTGAATATGGACCTCATAAAGGTGGAGAAATTGGCCAACGTAAAAATGGTGTAATGATCGCTAATGCAACCGGCAAAGCATTAACTAACGCTATTTTTAATTTACAATCGCGTGGCAGAATGATGATTGGTCACGGTTTAGATATTTATGAAGGACAAGTTATCGGTATTCATTCACGTGATAACGATTTAACGGTTAATGCACTTAAAGGTAAGCAATTAACAAACGTTCGTTCTTCTGGTACAGATGAAGCGCAAGTATTAACTCCACCTATCCTAATGTCTTTAGAGCAAGCACTTGAGTTTATCGACAACGATGAGTTAGTTGAAGTAACACCTTCAAATATTCGTATTCGTAAAAAGTTCTTAAAAGAGAGCGATCGAAAACGCGAAAGTCGTACAGCTAAATAAGCTATTTTTAATAAAAAAATAACGATTAAATACCGTGTTAACGCAAGTTAACACGGTATTTTTTTAACTAAAAATGACTTTTTAATGAAACAACATTTAAATAACTAACAAAAAAAAGTAAGCCCTTGCATTTCCCCGTGTAAGACATCGCCCAATAGATTGTCAGATTTTGTATAAATATCCAATTTTATTAAAGGTTACTTTAATGCTAATCTACTGTTAATAAAGAATTAATGATAAGTAGCTCTGATTCTTAGCTCTTGTATTGATTATAATTAAGATGCAGTTACTGGATGAATGTTAATAACTTGCTACAATTTAGTAACCAATTAACGATGCCTTTAACCATTAAGCAGAATGTTAGAGAAGAGCATAGTATTAATCAAAAGGAATTGAATGATGTCTCCTGACCAATTAAGTACACTTCACAGCCTAAGCCGATTGTTTGAAGATGGATTAGCAGGCCCAGATCAAATTAAACAACTATCGGATCTGTTGGCAACAATTAATCTCCATGTAGAGCCCATGGATAATCAAGAAAACGAGCTGTTACGCGTTTTACCTAGTTAACACTAAAATTACCAAGTATTTTTCTTTAAAAGTAAATACTTGATAACCAAGATAGTTGTTAGTCTTACTTAATCTGAGCTTTTAAATTTAGCGGCATCTATTATTGCCCAAAGATGAATGATGGCTCCAACAAACCAAAATATCCATGTGAAATATAACGCACCGCTAAATAAGAAAAATAATAGCGCTGCAATTATCCTACCTTGAACTAATTGACCTAAGCCGGGTAAGAAAAAACTACAAATAGCAGCAATAACATTGCCCCCTGAACCTTGTCCTGACATAAAACCTCCTGATGAATATACCTTATCAGCTTCAAAATATTTTAAGTTTACATTTTGAATCAGTATGAGTATAAATAAATTATCTATCGATATATTTTCATAATATACTGGAATACCAGTTTGTTTAAGTTATTTCCCACTCAGCGAGAATTAAATGGTTTAGAGGTAAGGCATTGATTACAGAGAAGGGTTGTTCCCTTGTCAAAATCAATAACGTAGCATGTAAGCCATTTAAACTCGCCCTCGGGAGCTTGTCAAAAAAGTTATAACTGCACAAATTTTTTTGATATAGAATGACTATATCGGTACAAATTTTATTTGTTCTAACTTCCCTGACAGAGCTCTGAGTTGGGAATAAATTTAATCAAATTGGTATTATTGTAGCTATTTTAACTATTAAAACTTATGAAATTTATTAACAAAATATTACTATCATCCTCTTTAGATACAACCAAAAAATTCTCTTGGTTTTTTTTGCAGCGTTTTAGTTCCGAACAAATTCATGTTACAGCGGGTTATTTGTCTTATGTTACGTTAATGTCATTAGTGCCATTAATCGTGGTGATGCTGTCGGTAATGACGGCTTTTCCTATTTTTTCAGAGATAAAAGATCTTATCGAAAGCTTTGTTTACCAAAATTTTATTCCTGCTTCAGGGGATGTCGTTAAAGAGCATATTACTGGCTTTGTTAATAATACTTCTAAAATGTCAGCAATCGCGATCACCTTTCTTTTTCTCTTTGCTCTGTTATTAATTTCAACCATTGATAAGTCATTAAATAAATTATGGCGAGTTGATAAAAAACGGCGGATAGTTACCGCTTTTTCGATGTATTGGATGGTCTTAACACTGGGTCCCGTGTTAGTGGGTAGTAGTATTGCGACGACATCATATATTGTATCGCTAGTATCATTTGGCGATTATGATTTATTTGGTCTCTCTAATATCTTATTACGTTTATTGCCTATACTAGCTTCTATAGCTGCCTTTCTTATTTTATATCTAGTGGTACCAAATAAAGAGGTTAATTTTTATTATGCTTTATCAGGTGCTGTTTTAGCGGCAATATTATTTGAAGTAGCAAAAAAAGGCTTTTCATTTTACGTAACTCAACTACCTTCTTATCAAGTGATTTACGGTGCACTGGCCAGTATTCCAATATTATTTTTATGGGTGTATTTGTCTTGGTTGGTGGTATTGTTTGGCGCATTGTTTACAGTTTGTCTTGATGAGTTTTCAGTGCAAAGGAGTGAATAATGTCTCGGACTTTATATCCTAAAATTGCCAGTTACCAACAAGAATATCTTGATGTTGGTGATCAACATAAAATTTATATTGAACAGTCTGGTGATCCAGACGGCATCCCTGTGCTTTATTTGCATGGAGGACCAGGTGGTGGCTCAAGTGAAAATCATCGTCGATACTTTAATCCAGAAAAATATCGCATTATCATTTTCGATCAACGAGGTTGCGGTAAATCCCAGCCGTCGCCGACGATAGAAAATAATACCTCTGCCCATTTAATAGCTGATATTGAAAAAATTAGGCATCATTTAAATATTGAACAATGGCTAATTGCCGGAGGATCATGGGGAACTACTTTAGCCTTGTTGTATGGCATTTCACATCCCTCACCGATATTAGGCTTTGTCTTACGCGGCGTTTTTCTTGCCACACAAACAGAATATGATTGGTTGTATAAACGAGGAGGTGCTGAGCGTTTCTTTCCTGAATATTATTTAGATTTCATTAATCCTCTAGCTGAAGAAGATAAAGCAGATCCTCTGCAAGGATATAACAATATATTTTCTTCAGATAATGAAGTCGCCATTATTGCTGCTAGCAAAGCATGGTACTTATGGGAATTAAGGTTATCTACAATAGAGCATCATCATATTGGTGCTGCTCAAATAGAAGATAGCCATCAGGCATTATGTATGGCTCGTATCTCTCATCATTACTTTTATCAAAATAGCTTTATTGATGAAAATTTCATTATTGATAATATTGATAAAATTAACAACATTCCCGCCATTCTTATTCATGGCCGTTATGACATGGTTTGTCAGTTATTTAATGCCGATAAACTAACTAAAGCTTGGTCAAATGCAAGTTTACAAATATTACCTCAAGCAGGTCATAGTGGCTTTGAGCGTCAAACCATTGATGCAATTTGCAAAGCCACTGATGTCATGGCAAATTTTTTACAAGAGCAAAAGAAATGATTGCTCTTATTCAAAGGGTCACGCGTGCCAGTGTAGAAGTCGAAGGGAGTATAGTCGCTGAAATTAACCAAGGGCTATTAGTTTTGCTTGCCGTAGAGCCTGACGACAACGAAAAGAAAGCGATACGTTTAGCGGAAAGAGTTGCAGGTTATCGAATTTTCGAAGATGAAAATGGTAAAATGAATTTAAACGTTAGCCAAATTGACGGTGATATTTTAGTGGTTTCACAATTCACCCTTGCTGCGGATACCACACGAGGGATGCGCCCGAGTTTTACTCGTGCTGCCCCTCCAGAGTTGGGCGATAAACTCTATCAATATTTTTGCCAACAATTAAAGTCAAAAGGTTTTACCGTACCTACAGGTGTGTTTGGTGCAGATATGAAAGTCAGTTTACTTAATGACGGCCCTGTCACTTTTAGTTTATCGGTGTAACAAAGCACAACAGCCCATGTATCTTTATTATTATCGAGTGACCATACCGTGCAACCATAACGTTGACCAACGCGAAATTAAATAATGAGGTAGTATCGAATTATCTGTTTCCAATCCTATTTGTTCTGGACTTAAATGAATAACAATATTTTTATAACGAGGTACGTGAAAATAGCGCATCACCCGATTATTTTTAATCGATGATAAATGCAATAGCGCAACATTCAATTGATGCTCGTCTAAGTCAGGTAAATTAATTGACAACCAAGTAGTCTTACTCATTTTTTTCATCACTCTGGTTATTTGTTTTAGAAAAACATCAGCTTCCTCACCCGTTTGATATATGTCATAGAGCAACCAGTCTGCGGAGATTTTTTTTTGTTTGGTTAACCAAAACTCAAAACTACTGTTGATTATTTTATGTGGAATACCTTGGGGATTAAAATATTCTTCGAAGCACTCAATTACCTGCTGGTTGTACTCGATACTCTCAATATATGCTTGAGGAAGCTTCTCTTGTAGGAAGCGTATTAAGTTTCCGCCTCCTAAACCTAACTCTATAATCTTGGTTGGTGAAATAAATAATAACGGTAGCGCTAAAAAATGTTGGTGCGGGAGAGTGAACCTATTGGGCTTGCGTTTTAACATGATGCTTTGTATGACATCATCAAAAAGCAGCCAACGATAATGCTTATTCTCGGTGACAGATAAATTTTCATCACCATTCTTTAAATAAAGTAAGGTACTTTGTTGTAAATGAGCGGCTAATTTCATTTAATATCAATTTATCCTTCAACGTTAGAGGGTACTCATGTTAACTCAAAATACAGTATTCAGCTGGAAATCGTATTTTAAAGTATTATGAGTATAGTAAGCATAGCCAATGAACGAGTGTAGAGCACCTAAAAGCAAACAAGAATTTGAACAATATTATCATCTCAGATGGTTAATATTGCGCGCACCATTGCAGCAAGCAACAGGAAGTGAGCAAGATGATCTGGAGCAACAAGCTATTCATCGCTGTATTTTTGATGCCGAGCAAAATATTATCGCTGTAGGGCGACTTCACTTTACCGACCAATATACTGCACAAATTCGTTACATGGCAGTTAGTGATAGCGCGCAAGGGAAGGGCTGTGGGAAAGTCATATTACAAGCCCTTGAGTTTGTGGCAAGGCAGCGTGGTGCAAAAACTATTGAGTTGAAAGCTAGAAAACATGCGATTGACTTTTATCAACAAGCCCAATATCAAAAAGGCGACTTCTCGCATCTGTTGTACGGTGAAGTAGAGCACTTTAATATGAGCAAACAACTCGATGTTTTACCTGAACACCAATCGTCTTTAGCAATGCAGTTACAAGATACATGGCATCAAACGATACCGCTCAGCAAAGCAATGAATATAGCGATTAGCTATTTTGATCAACAACAGTTGTTAACACATTGCGAACCCTTGTTTAATAAAAACCTGCATAACACCATGTTTGCAGGCAGTATATATACTTTAGCTACATTAACAGGCTGGGGTTGGGTGTATTTGCAATTATTGAAAGATAAATGCTCTGGGGATATTGTTTTAGCAGAGGCAAATATTAAATATCTGGCACCTATTGCTGGTATTGCTAGTGCGCGAACTGAGCAAAAGTTTGTCACAGGAAATACCGCATTATTGCATCAAAATAAACGGGCAAAATTGACCGTCGAAGTTGAGGTCTTATCTGGTGACAAAGTTGCCGCAAAATTCACTGGCAGCTATGTAGTGCTGCCTAACTAATGAGAATAGTATCAATGACAAAAATATCTACAGCACTGCTGATGTTACTTTGGGTAACCATAAGTTCGGCAAATGATGAGTTGAATGCGGTTTTAGATGGTTTCCATCAAGCTGCAGCCGAAGCAAATTATCAACGCTATTTTGATTTGTTGGCTGAAGATGCGGTATTTCTTGGTACCGATGCCAGTGAAAGGTGGACTAAAGATGCTTTTAAAACTTTTGTGAAACCCTACTTTAGTCAAGGTAGAGGCTGGCTGTATGTGCCAACAAAAAGAAACTTATCGACGGTTAACGACAGTAATATTGTCTTTTTTGATGAGTTATTACACAGCGAGTCATACGGACAGTGCCGAGGTTCGGGCTTGTTAGTCAAAGAAAATAATCAATGGAAAATCTTGCAATATAATTTATCAATACCTTTACCAAACCATCTAGCCAAAAGCATTGTTGGATTGATAAAAACTTCAACAGATAAGCAATAATTTATCATGAAAATAGAGATGGAAGATAAACCTGCTGGAAAGCCTAACAGTGTGGCTATCATTGGCTGTGGTTGGTTAGGGGGTGCCTTAGTTAAAACTTTAGTTGCAAAAGAATACCATGTAATTGCTACGACTCAACAAGTGGCTAAATTAACCCATATACAAGCATTAGGTGCTGAAGCTGAAATATTATCACTACCTTTTAGCGAAGCAGATCTTGATAAAAATTCTGTTTTTGATTGTCAAACCTTAGTGATTTGTATCACCCCAGGTATCAGACAAGGAAAAAAAGATTATGCTGATAAAGTCACTCAATTAGTTCAGCAAGCAGAAAAAGGACAGGTCAAAAAAATCATTTTAATCAGTTCAACGGCTGTCTACGATGGTAATGTCGGTGACGTTACTGAGATGACGAAATTAAACTGTGACATTGAAAAAGTAGCGATTATCGCGGCGGCAGAGCAAGCGGTATTATCTTTTAAGCAACAAAGCATTGTCATCAGAGCCGCGGGTTTAGTGGGGAAAGATCGCCATCCTGGCAAGTTCTTTCAACAGCAAAGAAAACTCCATGACCCTAATGCATATGTAAATTTGATCCATCAAACAGACCTTGTTGCTCAACTGCAATTGTTGATTAAGTCAGTCGAGCATAATGGGGTATTTAATGCCGTGAGTGAAACTCAGTTGACGAAAAAACAATATTACACAGCTGCAGCACAAGCATTAAATTTACCTGCGCCAGTGTTTGAAGAGTATAGCGAGAAAAATGTTGATTCCATACAGAGTAAAAACATCATTGGAAGTAAATTGACCACCAGCCTACCTTATCAATTTAAACATGGTGACATGCTAACTTGGCTTTTGGATGATGATAAAGATCAGTAAATGAATCTTTATCATCAGCAAAGTGCTTTAAGGGCGTTGGTCAAATTTTTCTGCTAAATCACGGTGTTCTAATTTAGTTGAAAGCGGGCGAAGAATACCTTCTGAGATAATTGCTGCATAAAGTAAAACTAAAAGGTTAACTGCATAGGCTCGATGAAAAATAAGTGTTTCACTGACATTACTATGAATTGCAGTGCTGCCGATGAGCAGTGCAATGCAAGCTCCGCCATAAACAAAATATATTTGTTTTTTCAATATTAAAGATAAAAATACGGTTGCTGGCGTTGATGCTATTTCGTTAGCGAATAAGTAACGTAGCCCGGCCAAAGACTTGATTAAACCCGTCGAGCCAAAGGCGATAACTGTTGCAGCATACATAAATAAAACGACAAAAAGTATACTTGCCGCATCAATAAATACCGCTATATCTCCAGCTAAAATAGCTAATAATATAACAGTACCAAACACTATAAATAACGCTAAAAAACTTTGCATAATATTTTTCCTTTTCCAATTAACATCTGGGTTTGATGAAACAAGAAATAATTCTTGAGGAGAAATATCAAATGCAGCCGCCAGTGATAATTGTGTTTCTGCGGAGCTATTACCGTCTTTTTCGGCGCGCTGAATTGTCCGTAAACTTAAGCCAGACGCTTTTGCTAATAACTCTTGTGACCAGCCATTATCTTTCCGAAAGTATTTCACCCGTTCAGGGGATAAATTTGTACTAAGGTTTTGCAAATGATACTCCAAATAACCTTCCCTATTTCACCGATAAATATGAGGTCAAATAAGCTTATTAGCGAGAAAATCCTTACGTCATTATAACGCCAAAGTTACGACAGGAAATAGTTCATCGACGATGTAGCGCTACTTATAAAAAAGCCAGCTACTTTGGTAACTGGCTTTCAATTTAAAACATTATGCTCTTTTTGAATAAAACTTAAAAACTAGGTAATAAGTTTTCCGGCATAAATGCATTTAATTCACCTTCTGCAATAATGCCTGAAGCTTCGGCGATATCTGGGGCAAAGTATCTGTCTTTATCATAAAAGCTAACATCTTGACGCAAAGTGGCTTTAGCCAGTTCTATTTTTTCAGCTCCCTTTAAAGGCGCTCTAAAGTCGAGTCCTTGTGCAGCCGCTAAATATTCTACGGCAAGTACACCATTGGTATTTTCACTCATGTCCGCTAAACGTCGACCAGCAAAACAGGCCATAGATACATGATCTTCTTGGTTAGCTGAAGTAGGTAAGCTATCTACAGAAGCAGGGTGTGCAAGCGTTTTATTTTCTGAAGCTAATGCAGCAGAAGTCACTTGAGCGATCATAAAACCTGAATTAACCCCGCCATTTTCAACTAAAAATGCTGGTAATTTACTTAAGCTTGAATCGATAAGTAATGCCATGCGACGCTCTGAAATTGAACCAATTTCAGCTATTGCTAGTGCTAGGTTATCGGCAGCCATCGCAACAGGCTCTGCATGAAAGTTACCCGCTGAGATGAAATCACCTTCATTGGCAAAAACTAATGGGTTATCGGTAACGCCATTCGCTTCAATATGCAACACTTCTGCTGCTTGACGAATTTGTGTTAAACACGCGCCCATAACCTGTGGCTGACAACGTAATGAATAAGGGTCTTGTACTTTTTCACAATCAATATGTGAAGCACCAATTTCAGAATTATCACCTAAAATATGACGATAAGCCATAGCAGCATCAATTTGGCCCGTTTGACCACGTACTTGATGAACACGATCATCAAAAGGAGCACGTGAGCCTAACGCTGCTTCAACTGACATAGCACCGATGACAACACCTGCAGCATATAAATCTTCAGCATTAAATAACCCTTCTAAGGCAAATGCAGTAGAGGCTTGGGTACCATTGAGTAATGCTAGACCTTCTTTAGCTGCTAACGTTAATGGTGCTAACCCAGCAATTTTTAGCCCTTCAATCGCTGGAATGACTTCATCATTATGTGACATTTCACCTTCACCTAACAAAGGTAAAACCATATGTGAAAGTGGTGCTAAATCACCTGAAGCTCCGACTGAACCTTTTTTAGGTACACAGGGATAAACTTCAGCATTAAGTAAAGTAATTAATGCTTGAATAACTTTTAAGCGAATGCCTGAAAAACCTCGAGATAAAGAGTTAATTTTCAAGACCATCATTAATCTAACCGTGGCATCTTCCATGTATTCGCCAAAACCGGCTGAATGCGAAAGCACAATTGAACGTTGCAATAATTCTAATTCTTCATTTTTAATACGGGTGCTGGCAAGTAAACCAAAACCAGTATTGATGCCATAAACGACACGATCATCTTTAATGACTTGTTGTACGGCATCTGCACTTTTGTTGATTTCGTCAAAAGCACTTTCATCCAATGAGTATTGGATGCCATCGTATTTAGTTACTGTGCGCAATTGAGCCAAGGTTAATTGACCAGGGATAATATTTAATTCGTTATTAATTGACATCATTATGCTCCTTTCTTACCGTTGGCACCATCGATCATCGGAAGGTCAAGACCTTGTTCTTGTGCGCAATTTACTGCGATATCGTATCCCGCATCTGCATGACGCATCACACCTGTTGCTGGATCATTCCATAATACACGGCCTAATCGTCTTTCTGCGGCATCTGTACCGTCTGCAACAATAACAACACCGGAATGTTGACTAAAGCCCATACCAACACCACCACCGTGATGTAAACTTACCCATGTAGCACCTCCAGAAGTAGAAAGTAATGCATTGAGTAATGGCCAATCAGATACGGCATCTGAGCCGTCTAACATGCTTTCAGTTTCACGATTTGGTGAAGCTACTGAACCCGAGTCTAAATGGTCACGACCAATAACCACAGGAGCTGATAATTCGCCATTGCGGACCATTTCGTTAAACGCAACCGCTAAACGTGCTCTATCTTTCAAGCCAACCCAACAAATACGCGCTGGTAACCCTTGAAATTCAATGCGTTCACGGGCCATATCTAACCAGTTATGTAAGTGTGGGTTATCTGGAATAAGTTCTTTAACTTTGGCATCTGTTTTATAAATATCTTCTGGATCACCAGATAATGCTACCCAACGGAAAGGTCCAATGCCTTCACAAAATAAAGGGCGAACATAAGCAGGAACAAAACCGGGGAAGTCGAATGCGTTTTTAACGCCTTCTTCGAATGCCATTTGACGAATGTTGTTACCATAATCGGTAGTAGCAGCACCTGCCGCTTGTAAATCAAGCATGGCTTGTACTTGTACTGCCATAGACTGTTTCGCTGCTTTAACTACTGCTGCTTCATCTTTACCACGCATTTCTGCGGCGTATTCCATGGTCCAGTTTTGTGGCAGGTAGCCATTTAATGGATCATGTGCCGATGTTTGGTCAGTAACAACGTCAGGAGTAATGCCACGTTTTACTAATTCAGGGAATATGTCAGCCGCATTGCCTAATAAGCCTACAGAGATAGCTTCACCATTTTCTGTCGCTTGATTAATCATCCCTAATGCTTCATCAAGGTTGGTTGCTTTTTTGTCAACATAACGAGTATTGATGCGAAAATCGATACGGGTTTCGTCACACTCTACAACTAATGCTGAAAAACCTGCCATGGTTGCTGCTAGTGGTTGAGCACCACCCATGCCGCCT
>Ga0209395_1003334_pt1 | contig 19943 bp, 17 predicted proteins | sample GOMGulsemesocosm_3_FD_184635 | JGI IMG/M metagenome (GOLD analysis project Ga0209395, IMG submission 184635) | Methane-oxidizing microbial communities from mesocosms in the Gulf of Mexico - GOM9D Gulf of Mexico (SPAdes) (version 2) | ecosystem: Environmental > Aquatic > Marine > Cold seeps... | reverse complement strand
ACATGGCATGGCGATGGTTCAACGAATTGCTGATACCTTGAATACTGCAAAAAACCCGCTGATTATTTCTGGGACAGGTTGCTTTAGCTCGGCTGTGTTACAGGCGGCAGCGAATGTTGCTCAGGCGTTGGCAGGTAGAGTAAACAAGGACACCGAACAAGAGACGGATAACGGCCAGATTAATAGCACGGATTTTTATCTGTGCCTGCCGGAAAGTAACAGCATGGGTGTGACGTTGTTGCACTCCGAAGCCGAACAGGGCGGGTCGATAAGAGCGGCGTGGCAACGTGTGGCAGCGGGTGAAATCGATACCGTGGTGGTGCTGGAAAATGATTTATACCGTCGCGGTCCTAGCAACGAAATTGAGGCGATATTTAACAGTGCCGCGCAGGTTGTTGTGTTGGATCACCATCTTCATGAATCAGTAGTCCAAGCTGATCTAGTATTGCCGGCGGGTGTGTTCTCAGAAGTTGAAGGCACATTGGTTAGTAGTGAAGGGCGCGCTCAACGCCATTTTTCTGTGCATATTCCCAAGCATGATATTCGTGCCAGCTGGGAATGGCTGTCTGACATGATTGCACTGCGCAAGGGCTCGGAAAGACCTGAGTGGCAACATGTTGATGAAGTTACTGAAGACTGTGAAAAATCAGTGCCTGCTTTACAGGGCATTGTGGAAGCCGCTCCTGGAGAGGCTTTTAGAATCAGCGGGCAGAAGGTCAACCGTCAACCTCACCGTTACAGTGGGCGCACGGCGATGCAAGCTGATGTGAATGTTTGTGAGCCGAAACAACCTGAGGATGAGGATTCAGCCTTAGCTTTTACCATGGAAGGTTATGCTGTTGCAAAACCGGGCGTGCGGCCAGCTTCGGTGACACCCTCATACTGGTCACCGGGATGGAATTCCAATCAATCGGTGGGCAAGTTTCAGCAAGAGATAAATGGTCCGTTGCAGGGAGGCGATCCCGGCGTACGCCTTATTAAACCTGCGATTGCACGACGTAGTGAATGGTATGAGGTGGCTGGTGCAGAACAACAGGAACAGGCATCAATGGGTAGTAACAATGGTCAATGGCTGTTATTACCTCAGCACTGCATTTTTGCCAGTGAAGAACTTAGTGCGCTGAGCCCTGCAGTTGAGGCGCGTAGCCCAGAGCCCTGTGTTTTGTTGCATCCCGATGATGCGGCAGGTTTAACCGTCGATGAGGGTGATGGTGTGATCATTGACTGCGCTGATCGCAGCGTTCATTTGGAGGTGAAAATTGATCAAAGCAGTCCATCCGGATCGGTTGGTGTGCCGGTCGGTGTAGCCCAGACAGCAGGCCTTGTTTATCTGCAACAGGTGCAGGTGAAAAAGGATTCGGACTGGCAACGTCGTGCTGAAGTTGATGTGATTGTCACTGACCTTAGTACCGCAAATACAGGAGGACGGTCATGACTGGCGTAGGTTCCCTGCTGAGCATCTTTGGTATTTTGCTGGTAGTTGTGCTGGTGGCGGCCATGCTGACTTGGTTGGAACGCCGTTTGCTGGGCATCTGGCAGGATCGTTGTGGACCAAACCGTGTGGGTCCCTTCGGTTTACTACAGGTAGCCGCCGATATGATCAAAATTTTTACCAAGCAGGACTGGATTCCTCCCTTCGCCGATAAACCGATATTTATTCTTGCGCCAGCGATTGTCATGGTGACCATGTTAATGGCCTTTGCGGTGATTCCCTTTGCGCCGGGTGTGGGTGTTGTTGACCTTAATGTAGGCATCCTGTTTTTCCTGGCAATGTCAGCACTAGCAGCCTATAGCGTGTTGCTGGGTGGTTATGCCTCCAATAGCAAGTATGCCTTGATTGGCAGCTTGCGTGCCGCGGCGCAAATGATCAGCTATGAAGTGTTTATGGGCATATCCCTGATGGGTGTGGTGCTGATGTCCGGTTCATTTAATATGCGTGAGATCGTGCTGGCTCAGGAGGATGGCTGGTTTATCCTGCCGCAATTTATTGGCTTTGTGGTGTTCGTGATTGCCGGGTTTGCTGAAAGTCACCGGTTACCCTTTGACTTGCCCGAGGCGGAACATGAAATTGCCGCCGGTTTTCATACCGAGTATTCGAGCATGAAATTCGGCATGTTTTTTATCGGCGAGTATCTTGGCGTTACGTTGATTTCCGCAATGATTGTGACACTTTATTTTGGTGGTTGGATGGGACCAGTATTGCCACCGTTGGTTTGGTTTATCCTGAAAACCTTTGTGTTTATTTGTTTCTTTATTCTGATGAGAGCCTCATTGCCACGGCCACGTTATGATCAGCTGATGAGCTTTGGCTGGAAGATCATGTTACCCATTGCGCTGGTTAATTTGCTGGTTACCGGTGGCATTCTTCTCAGTCTGGGCGGGGAGGCTTAATGCCATGCTGAGTCAGTTCAAAACCATCTGGACCATCCTTAAGCATACCTTTACCAAGCTGGATACCGTGCAGTACCCGGATGAAATGCCGCATTTGCATCCGCGATATCGGGGACGCATTGTGCTCACTAAAGACCCTGACGGCGAAGAGCGCTGTGTGGCCTGTAATTTGTGCGCGGTGGTGTGTCCGGTGGACTGTATTGCGCTGCAAAAGGCTGAAGATGATAGTGGCCGCTGGTATCCGGAGTTTTTCCGCATTAATTTTTCGCGCTGTGTGATGTGTGGCATGTGTGAAGAGGCGTGTCCGACCCACGCTATTCAATTGACGCCGGACTTCGAAATGTGTGAATACGACCGGCAAAACACGGTGTACGAGAAAGAGCATTTGTTGATTGATGGGCCGGGTAAATACCACGATTACAATTTCTACCGGGTGTCCGGCAAAGCCATTGCCGGTAAGGACAAGGGTGAAGCGAATGATGAGGCAGCACCTATCGACGTGAAGAGTTTAATGCCATGACTTTGGGCGCACGAGAGGTGATGCTTTTTTATCCAGCTGTTGCGATAACAGCTACTGCCCATTTGATGAGTACGTTGTTATGACTTTGGAACTAGTGCTTTTTTATATGGCTTCTGCCGTGGCGGTATTTTCCACGCTGATGACAATTACGCGCCACAATGCCGCGCATGCGCTGTTGTATTTAATCGTGTCGTTATTGGCCGTGGCCGTGTTGTTTTACCTGTTAGGTGCACCTTTTGCGGCAGGGCTGGAGGTCATTGTTTATGCCGGGGCCATCATGGTGCTGTTTGTGTTTGTCATCATGATGCTCAATCAGGGCAATAAAACTGTACAGCAGGAGAAGCAGTGGTTGCGGTTCGGTATGTGGATCGGTCCGGGCATATTGTGTCTGGTGCTGTTTCTTGAGGTGTTGACGCTGCTGGGGCATAGCGGTGATATGGCGGGTTTGCAGGTGATATCCGCCAAGCAGGTGGGCATACGCCTGTTTGGTCCTTATCTGCTGGCTGTGGAGTTGGCTTCTATGCTGCTCATGGTGGGGTTGGTAGGTGCCTATCATCTGGGCAGGCCCTTGCATGTAAAAGAGAATACTAAAGAGCAGGTGAAAGAATTGGAGGATGCACAATGACTGGCGTACCCATTGAGCACGGTCTGTTGTTAGCCACCCTTTTATTCAGTTTGGGACTGCTGGGCGTACTGGTACGCCGCAATATCATTTTTGTGTTGATGTCGATGGAAATCATGTTTAACGCAGTTGGTTTGGCTTTTATCACCGGCGGTTCGCGTTGGGTGCAGGCCGACGGGCAAATCATGTTTATGCTGGTGCTGACATTGGCTGCCGCCGAGGTGGCGGTGGGGCTAGCGCTGGTGTTGCAATTATACAAACGCTTTAAAACACTGGATCTGGATGTATTGAGTAAGTTGAAAGGCTGATTAATCAAGTTATTTGTCATCAAATAAAGGCGATGTTAAGTTTATGTTGAAGCTGCTGTGGTTAGTGCCAAGTTTACCGTTAGTGGGTTTTGCCCTGCTGGTATTCGGGCGTCTGCCTCGCAGATTGGCCGCCTGTGTCGGTGTGGGTTCCATTGGTTTGGCAGCCTTAATGACGTTGCTGATTGCGCTACCCTTCTTGAGTTTGCCGGCAGAAGAACAGGTGTTTAGGCAACTGCTATGGGACTGGTTCAGTGTTGCCGAGTTGAACGTCGGTTTTACGCTTTATCTTGATCCCCTGTCGCTGGTGATGATGGGCATTATTACTGGCATCGGTTTTTTGATTCACCTGTATTCGGTGGGTTATATGGCGGACGATGTCGCCTTTAACCGTTTCTTCGCCTACATGAATCTGTTTGTGGGGGCGATGTTGCTGCTGGTGCTGGGCGACAATCTGGTGGTGTTGTATCTGGGATGGGAAGGCGTTGGCCTGTGCAGTTACCTGTTGATTGGCTTCTGGTACGACAACCCGGATAACGGTTATGCCGCCCGCAAAGCCTTTATTGTGACCCGTATCGGCGATACTTCCATGGCGCTTGGTTTGTTTCTTATCTTCATGCATCTGGAAACGCTGGATATTCAGTCGATCACACAGCAGGCGACGGCCTTGTGGTTACCGGGTTCCTGGTTGCCAGTGTTGGCTGCGGCTTTGTTGTTGGGCGGGGCGCTGGGTAAATCGGCACAATTACCTTTGCAGACCTGGTTGCCCGATGCGATGGCGGGTCCAACACCTATCAGTGCCCTGATCCATGCTGCGACCATGGTGACTGCGGGGGTATATCTGATTGCCCGCATGCATGAACTGTTTTTACTGGCGCCGCAGGTGATGGTGGTGATTGCCATTATCGGCGCGGCAACGTTGCTTATTTCAGGCTTTACAGCGCTGACCCAGACCGACATCAAACGTATTCTGGCCTTTTCCACCATGAGTCAGCTCGGTTATATGTTCCTGGCCTTGGGCGTAGGGGCTTGGTCGGCGGCCATTTTCCACCTGATGACCCATGCCTTCTTCAAGGCCTTGCTGTTCCTCGCTGCCGGTGCGGTCATTATTTCGGTGCATCATGAGCAGAACATTTTCAAAATGGGCGGTTTGCGCAAACGCCTGCCACTGAGTTTCTGGTGTTTCATGATTGGCGGTTTGGCACTGGTGGCGCTGCCACTGACCTCGGGCTATTTCAGCAAACACGAGATTTTGCTGGCCACTGCCGCGTTTGAACACTCTGGTGAGTGGTTATGGCTGGCTGGTGTGGTAGGGGCATTAATTACCGGCATCTATACCTTCCGGCTGATCTTTATTGTTTTCTTCGGGGAAGAAAAGGGCGAGGCCCTGGAAAGTTTTGGCATGGTGATTCGCCTGCCGTTGCTGGTGCTGTGTGGCTTATCACTGTTGGGCGGTTGGATACCTTTGCCTTTTGCTCAGTTGTTTCCAGCCCTGCCAGCGGGTCATGGCAGTAATGTGATGAATTGGATTACAACACTGGTGCCTATCGTCGGTATCGTGATTGCTTATTTGTGTTTCTATCGGCGAAATGACTTTATCGAGCGGATAAGTACCGCGCGACCTGGGCAGCTGCTAAAACGCTTCTGGTTTAGTGGCTGGGGTTTTGATTGGCTTTATGAGACGTTTGTCATTGCACCCTTTATGTTTATTGTGGACTTTAACAAAAACGATGTGGTGGATAGCGGCTACCGCCTGATTGCCTGGCTGACGCGTTGGCTGCATCGCATGCTGAGTATTACTCAAACCGGGCGCGTGCGCTGGTATGCCGCTGTCATTGTGCTGGGTGTGGTTGGTTTTGTGGGGCTGGGGGTGATGCGATGATGCTGATTTATCTCATTCTCCTGCTGTTTGTCGGCGGTTTGCTTTGTTGGTTGGTTGATCGCGCCAAGTTGGCCGATGTGCGCTGGGTGGCATTGTTTGTGCTGATTGTGGCATTGGGACTGTTGTTGATGGCCTATGCCAATAGCGAAGGTTTGGAGGTTGCCGGGCGGCAATGGCTTTTGGGAATCAACATTCCATGGATTAGCCGTTTTGGTGTGGCGCTGATCTTTGCTATGGACGGGCTGAGCTTCCTGATGGTGCTATTGACGCTGTTTCTGGGCATTGTGGCAGTGCTGTCATCCTGGCAGGAAATCGAGCGTAACAGCGGCTTTTTCCATTTTAATTTGCTGTGGGTCTTGGCCGGGGTGGTGGGTGTATTTACGGCGTTGGACCTGTTCCTGTTCTTTGTTTTCTGGGAAGTGATGCTGGTACCCATGTATTTCATTATTGCGGTGTGGGGGCATGAAAACCGCGTCTATGCAGCAATGAAGTTTTTCATTTTTACCCAGGCCAGCGGCTTGCTGATGTTGTTGGCCATTGTGGCACTGGTGTATTTCCATCATCAGGCTACTGGTGTGCTGACGTTTAACTATTTTGCGTTGCTGGATACGCCACTATCAGAAACGGTGGCTTATTGGTTGATGTTGGGTTTCTTTATTGCCTTTGCCGTGAAGTTGCCAGCGGTACCCGTACACCCCTGGTTACCCGATGCGCACACCCAGGCGCCGACTGCAGGCAGCGTGATTTTGGCGGGCATCCTGTTGAAAACCGGCGCCTACGGTATCATTCGTTTTGCCGTACCGCTGTTCCCCGAGGCTTCGGCACAGTTTGCTCCTATGGCGATAACGCTGGGGGTGGTCAGTATTATTTACGGTGCGACGGTGGCCTTTGCACAAACCGATTTAAAACGTTTGATTGCCTACACCAGTATCAGCCATATGGGTTTTGTATTAGTCGGTGTCTACGCCGGCAATGAGCTGGGCATGCAGGGCGCGGTGATGACCATGTTGGCACATGGCATGACCTCGGCGGCTCTGTTTGCCTTTGCCGGTGCGATTCAGCAGCGCATTCATACCCGTGATATGCGAGAGATGGGCGGCTTTTGGAACAGCGCGCCACGCCTGGGTGCCTGGGTGCTGTTTTTCTCTGTCGCTGCGCTTGGAATGCCGGGGTTGGCAAACTTTATTGGTGAATTTCTGGTACTGGTCGGTGCGTTTAAAAGTTATAGCTGGTTGACAGTGATTGCGGCTGGCGGATTGATTTTGGCGCCTGTTTATACGCTGCTGGTGATCCAGAAAGTGTTTCATGGAAAACCGCGGGTTGAAGGAGATTTTGTGGATCTCTCCTCAAGAGAAGTTGTGATGATGGCCATGATGGCGGTGGTAACAATTGTGTTGGGGTTGTATCCACAAATGGTTTTGGACTTGGTGTCGCAGGGGCCGGTGGTTGCTCCCGTTATTGAAACACCTGTGTCTGATCTGATGGTGCATAGGGAGCCTCTGACCAAGTTATGAATTATTTTTCAGCGGTTAAAATCACCTGTTTTTGCGTTGTAAATTTTGTTAATAGCTGGCTATTACCTGCAATTTACGTCTTAAATCAGGCGGTTTTCCCTCGCCGAAAATTTAACCCAAACATAATCAAAGGCTCCTTAAACAAGGATTAACAACAGGCAAACTGATGGGCAAACTAGAATTAATCGCGCTTTTGCCAATTATTGTGATCTCCGCCTCGGCCGTGGTGGTGATGCTGCTGGCCTCTTTCAAGCCCCAGCCTGGGTTGCTGAACGGGATGACGCTAGTGGGGCTGCTGCTCACGCTGGCGGCTATGGTGTGGGCAGATGAGCTGGCTCCATTGCAAGTTACGCCGTTGTTGATTATTGATCGTTTTGCGCTGTTTTACAGCGGCTTGGCAGTGTTGGCGGGAATGGTGGTTACGCTGCTATCTGGACGTTACCTGGCTACGGCTGGTGTGTCGGTTGAGCAGCCCGCGGGGCAATCGCATTTAACTGCAGAATATTACATCCTGCTACTCACCGCGATACTCGGCGCCATGGTGCTGGTATCCAGTCGTCATTTTGCCAGCTTTTTCATTGGACTGGAGCTGCTGGGCGTGTCTCTGTATGTGTTGGTGGCTTATCTGGCACCGTTTGGGGCTGCCCGCGCTACCTCGCTGGAAGCGGGCATGAAATACCTGATCCTTTCAGGCGTGGCTTCTGCCCTGCTGCTGTTTGGCATTGCGTTGATGTATGCCGAATTTGGGGTGCTGGAGTTTGCCAAGCTGGGTGAAATCTGGAGTGAGTCGGGTGTCATGGATAACGCTATTGTGGCCGTGGGTTTGGCGTTGCTGCTATCGGGAGCCTGCTTTAAATTGTCACTAATTCCTTTTCATCTGTGGACGCCCGACGTATACGAGGGTGCGCCCGCGCCAATTACTGCTTTTGTTGCGACGGTTTCAAAAGGGGCTATTTTTGCCTTTGTGCTGCGATTGTTTTCCGATACCAATGCCTTTGAGCATCCAGCCGTGTGCGGAGCGTTGATGATAATCGCAATACTATCTATGGTGGGCGGTAATCTGCTAGCGCTGCTACAAAACAATGTGAAACGGCTGTTGGCTTATTCATCAATCGCGCATATTGGCTATTTGCTGGTGGTGCTTTTAGCGGGCAGTAACGTTAAAACTGGCACATTGTTGGTCAGCGAAGCGGTTGGTTTCTATCTGGTTGCTTATTTTGTGACAACGCTGGGCGCTTTTGGTGTGGTGACAGTCTTATCAAAGGCTGGGAATGGGCAGGATTGTGATCAGATCGATGATTACCGCGGATTGTTCTGGCGAGCCCCAGGGCTGGCAATGATATTCGCAGCTATGTTGTTGTCTTTGGCGGGCATTCCGCTGACAGTCGGTTTTATCGGTAAGTTTTATATCGTTGTTCTAGGCGTACAGGCGTCTATGTGGATACTGTTGGCAGCATTGGTATTGGGTAGTGTGATTGGGCTTTATTACTATCTGCGGTTAATTGTGGTGATGTTTTTGCGTGACGAAAAAACCGGTGAGGTTGATTCTTTGCTAATTCACATAGCACCAGGTGATCAATTGGTTTTGGTGGCTTTAGTCATTTTACTGATTTGGCTTGGCGTCTACCCAGACCCAGTGATTAATCTGATACAGGCTGGCGAACTAAGCAGATTTTGAGTTAAGTTGAGCGGCTGTCATTGCTTGACGGGCGCGTATTAACAGCGTAAAACTTAAGCACAGTCCGCAGTTTTGGCTTACTGCTGTATCTACTAATTAATGAAAGAACGTAAGGATCTACTTCATGCTGAAATCAATTAAAGTCAAGGATTACATGACCACGAAATTGATTACTTTTCGTCCCGAAGACGATATTTTTGGGGCGATTGCAACGCTTCAGTCCAACCGTATTTCCGGTGCGCCAGTAATTGATGGTAATGGGCAAATGGTTGGCATGCTGACTGAAGGTGATTGCCTCACAGCGATTATTAAAGATATTTATTACACTGAAGCTGGCGGTCATGTTGCTGATTATATGAGCACTGAAGTGGCAACGATTAGTCCTGAAGACGATATTGTTGATATCGCCGTTGAATTTCAAAAGCAGCGGCGTAAACGTTTTCCTGTATTGGAAGATGGCGAGTTGGTCGGGCAAATCAGCCAGCGTGATATTTTGCGTGCGGTGATCGATATTACCCAACATCCTGGGCATGGATAGTTGCTTATATTTAATTAGATAAAGCTATATTAAAGTTATTTGGCGTATGTGTTTGTATTGAATGCACACGCCGAACTGCATTTCAGATATTGGTCTAATGCGTTTTTATAGACGCTCTTCACGGTTTACGTTTTGACAGCCTTTGATTCAAAAACCTTCCTTGCCGAACTGACACGCCGTTCTGGTGTGTATCAGATGCTCGATGATGCAGGCAAAGTGCTCTACGTTGGAAAAGCCAAAAATCTAAAAAATCGTGTTTCCAGTTATTTCAGAAACACCGGTTTGAGTATTAAAACCCAGTCATTGATGGGTAAAGCGAAAGACGTGCAGGTGACGGTGACGGGTAGTGAAACTGAAGCGCTGTTACTTGAACAAAATCTGATTAAAAGCCTTAAACCGCCTTACAATATTCTGCTCCGGGACGATAAATCCTATCCCTTTATCTTTTTGACCGACGAGGATAATTATCCGGCTTTGGGGTTACATCGTGGTGCCAAGCGTAAAAATGTGCGTTATTTTGGTCCGTTCCCTAATGTTAGTGCGGTGCGAGAAACCCTGAGCCTGTTGCAGAAATCCTTCAAGGTGCGTCAGTGTGACGAGAGCCATTTCAAGAACCGCTCACGGCCTTGTCTTCAGTATCAAATCGAACGTTGCAAAGCGCCCTGTGTTGAATATATTTCCGAACAGGATTATGCCGAGGATGTGCGTCATACACGCATGTTCCTTGAGGGTAAAGATCGGGAAATTATTAACGAATTAACAACGCAGATGGAAAAGGCATCAGAAACCTTGGATTTTGAGACGGCGGCAGAACTGCGCGATCAGGTGATTCAGCTGCGTCGTATTCAGGAACAGCAATATGTCTCTGGTGATAGTGGTGATGTAGACGTGGTGGCAGGCTTGGTCAGCCCGATGGGTATTTGTGTGCAGGTATTGTTTATCCGTGGTGGTCGTATTTTAGGCAGCCGTACCTACTATCCCAAAGTGAACATGGTGAGTTCACTCTCCGAGCTATTGGGTGGTTTTATCCCGCAGTTTTATCTGGCTGGTTCGGCCCAGCATCAAATTCCCAAGGAAATTATTCTTAACGCCGAGCTGGAAGATGAAACAATGCTGCGTGAGGTATTAGAGCAAACAGCAAATCGTAAGGTGCTGATTACGTCGAAAGTGCGGGGTGATCGGGCGCGTTGGTTACAGTTGGCGGTTAATAATGCTGAGCAAAACTTGCAGGGCCGTCATGCCAGTAATATGGATTATGCCGGGCGACTTAATGCATTGCAGGCTGCGTTGCTATTGGATGATATTCCCAAACGCATGGAGTGTTTTGATATTAGTCATAGCTCCGGCGAATCAACAGTTGCCTCTTGTGTAGTGTTTGATGATAACGGGCCTTTGAAGGCGGATTATCGGCGTTTCAATATTACCGGCATTACCGGTGGTGATGACTATGCTGCTATGCAGCAGGCGCTGAAACGGCGCTATAAGCGCCTGAAGGCAGGAGAGGGTAAGTTACCGGATATTCTGTTTATTGATGGCGGTAAAGGGCAGTTGCGTATGGCCGAGGATGCACTTGCTGAGCTTGAGATCAACGAAGTACTGCTGGTGGGGGTAGCCAAGGGCGTGACCCGTAAAGCCGGGCTTGAGTCTTTGTACATGGCCGGGCGCAGTGGTGAAATTGTTTTGCCACCAGATTCGCCCGCCTTGCACCTGATTCAGCATATACGCGATGAGGCCCATCGCTTTGCCATTACCAGCCACCGACAGGCGCGTGGTAAAACCCGTCGTACTTCACCGCTGGAGTCAATTCCGGGCGTCGGACCTAAACGGCGTCGTGAATTACTGACCTTTTTTGGTGGCATTCAGGAAATTGAACGTGCCAGTGTCGAGGAAATTGCCAAGGTGCCGGGCATCAGTAAAATTATAGCGGAGGAAATTTATGCCTCGCTGCGTAATGAATAATCATTATTGATCCAGTATCATGAGCAAATTATCGGTAAGTCTAAATCAGCCCTGACTGGATGAAAAGTTATCAAAAATAAACTCCCCATGAGCATCCCCAATATCATCACTAGTCTGCGTATCATGCTGATACCAGTGGTCGTGATTGTTTATTATTTGCCTTTTGGGTGGAGCAATTTTGCTGCGGCCAGCATTTTTGTGATTGCCGCGTTATCTGACTGGCTGGACGGTTATCTGGCCCGTAAATGGGATCAGCACACACCTTTTGGTGCCTTTTTTGACCCGGTTGCGGATAAGCTTATTGTTTCGATCGTGTTGGTCATGCTGGTGGATGAATACGCCAACGTTTGGCTGACGTTATCAGCCATGGTTATTATTGGCCGCGAGGTGGTGATTTCAGCGCTGCGTGAATGGATGGCTGAACTGGGCAAACGTACCAGTGTGGCGGTTTCTTATGTCGGTAAGTTGAAAACTACCTTGCAGATGATCTCTATTATCATTCTTCTGTTTGCTGTGCCGGGTACGGTAACCGCTCAGTGGGGCTTGGTTTGTATGTTTTTTGCCGCTGGTCTGACATTATGGTCGATGATTATTTACCTGAAAGCGGCGTGGCCTGATCTGACCCGCGAAATGTAGTTCGAATCTCTTACAAAGCACCTTCTACTCGAGCGGTCACATAGCTCGTGATGGTGGTATCAGGTGTGCTTTCCAAGTGCTTGTTGGCACTGACAATAAACTATTAGTGCTAAAGGCTCCCTAAAATGACAAGTCTGGAAATTACTCCCTTCCTTGAGCGTATCGGTTATCAAGGCCCAACTGAGATTAACCTTGAAACTTTGAAGGGGCTGCAACGCGCCTTTTTGTTGTCGGTGCCCTTTGAAAATCTCGATATTCACTTCGAGGAAAAACCGGCCTTATCTTTCGCTGCTTTTTACGAAAAAATAGTTGAAGACCGTCGCGGCGGTATTAGTTATGAATGCAATGGCTTGTTTTTCGCTATGCTGCGGGCGATGGGTTTTGACGTGCAACTGCTTTCGGCACGCATCTGTTTTGGTAATGAACTAACGGATGAATTTGATCATATGCTGGTGCTGGTTTCTCTGGACGGGGAAGCGGGGCAGCAGGAGTATCTCGTGGATGTGGGGCTGGGGCAATCCTGCCCGCAACCGATGTTGATTGGTTCGACAGATGAATACCAGTCGGAAAATTGCAGTTACCGATTGGGAACTCATCAGGATCAACTTGCACTGTTTTACACATCGGCGAAGAGTGATTGGCAGCCACGTTATGTGTTTAGCATGAAGGCGCGAGCGTTGGTGGATTTTGCACCCATGTATCGCTTTCATCAAAGCTCTGAGCAATCCCCTTTCACTCAGGGCCAGCTAGTTACGCTGATGACTGAGGCAGGCCGTGTGACTCTAAATGGTATGACGTTGAGTCTTATCGATGGCGATAAAAGAGAAGAGAGAGAACTTGCCTCTGAAAATGATTATCTTGAATGTTTGAAAAAGTATTTTCTAATTGATTTTGATGGCCAATAAGTAGCGGCCCCTTTTTGTATAGCGGCGTTATTCTTCGCTGCTTGTTAGTCCTGTCTCGGGCTCGGGCTTTACCTCTTTTGATTCCTTACTATTTCGTTTTTTCTGAATTTTGAAAGAAATCGAAACCATAAATAATAAAGTCCCAGCACTGTGCCGAATGGAAATGATATGAGCAATGTCATCGATACGGGAATACTGATTCTGTGAGCCCAGCGGTGATTCTTTAGCAGGGCGTAACCGGCGATGATTTGCATAATCCCCGCTATCGTAGATGCAATAAGGGCGAATTTCCCGGAGGGTGGAAGCTCATTAAAGGGAGCGGTTTGATTGAGCAATATAATAACGAGTAAGCAAAGAAATACGCCCACTGTTATAAAGGAGATGGCAATAATACGTTTGTGTATCACCAAGTGATGTCCCTCCGATACGTGATTTTATAATTATACGAACTGAAGGTGCTGTTTGTTACTCGTTAAATTATGGCCTCATTTAATTCTTCATGGAATCTTTAGAAAGTTTTTTTAAACCAGAAAGGAGAGGGTGTCGAAAGATTATCGTCTGTCGATTTTTATAAGGTGACCTACAGAGGCTTCAAGCTGCTGTATGCGGTAATAGCTTGTATGTAGTCTTGGAGAGAGTTAAGGCGGGGAGGGATTTGAAATATGTGTCTTGAAAATTAACACTTTTTGTTAAGTCTATCTTGGAATAAGTTCTTTTCTTTTTGTAAAGATAACGAATAAAAGCTTTGTTTTAGGGTGTATTTTGGCTTGTTAAAAGCTAAAACGCATTAATGTGAAAACGGTAACACATTAGGCTTATAACGCGAGATGGAAATAGCCTTATTAGGTTGTCAGTTAATTTTACATATTGACGACTACAGTGAATGGGTTTACCTCTTTTCCTGTGGATATAGGCGAAGGTGTTTGGGAGGGGCGCGAAAGTCGCTTGGACTCACGCCTTTATAACGTTTAAATGCCCGCGTAAAGTACGAGGCGTCATTAAAGCCGACGGCATAGGCTATATCAGTAATTGATGTGTTTGGGTTTGCAAGTAAACGAACCGCTTCATCAACTCTATGTAGGAGCAAGTACTCCTGGAAGGTGCAGCTGCAGTGTTGTTTGAACAGGCGGCTAAAACGGTATGGGCTCATACCACATAAATTGGCTAATTGAGACTCGGTTATTTTATTGCTTAAGTGACTGTCAATATAACTCATTGCTCGCTGAATAACTGTATCTGAAGTATTGGCAGGGCTAACTTTGGCTTCATTGGGGGTATGGAGTTCGCGCTGAAAAGAACAACGCTCTGTCTCTGGGAATTGCCGAAAAGTATGCAGTTTTAACAGCTCCGCCTTCAGGTCAATGAGCTGCTGGGTTTCTACTGGCTTGATTAGATATTCCCATACTCGAGCATGCAGTGCCCACAGGACGAGGTCTTCGGAGTGTTGTTCGGTCACCATGATGACGGGTAAGGAGGGATATTGTTGTTTGGTATGTAATAATAGTTGCAGGCCGCCTCGATCTGGGAAATCATAATCGAAGACGATTGCATCGTGTTGAGAAGTATTCAAACTTGTTTGCTTTGGTCCTCGTTGGTCAAGGGTTTTCACCGAAAACAATTCGTTGAATAATTTTGCTGTATCTTGTTTGGGCTTGCTCTGAGTAGTGTCAACCCAAAGCAGTTGTACAGATTTATCCATCACTTAATACCTTCCTTGTCTCGGCACCCGTGTCGAACAAAACCCCCGTTACTCTTGATTGCTCACCATGTGTTGTGAGCGGGGCGCATCATAATTGTCGTTACAAATAATTACGCAATATTCATACCATGTGTCTCTGCCGCTAGTGCGGTTAAATAATCACCAACTCTCTTAGTTTAGTATATTTTTTGGTGCCTGAACCGAACTTGAATCAAAAAATGATTATGTCTTGAAGAATCAAATCAACAGGCTCAATTTTATCGGTTTCGATCTTTAACAAGATAATCCTATTACTCTGCAAAATCATCCTACCTCTGTTTTCTATATACGCGTTAGCCTGTTAGCCGTGGTTTCTTAATGCGCCGAGAGACACTTTTAGAAATCATCTGGATCCGCAATCATGGAAAGTGAATATTTATCAGTACTGAGTAGTAAGGAGAGATGTGATGAATAAGTATCTTAAAGAAATAATGGATTTTTTTAAGGAAGAAGAGGGTTTGACCATTGTTGAGTATGCAGTCGGCGGGGCCCTCATAGCTGCTGGTGCAGTAACTGCCTTTAGTGACCTGGGAGACAGTGTGTGCGAAACGATAGACGATTTATCTACTGCACTTGACGCTGGTTCCGCAGATAGTTGCTGATAATAAACCTTCAAGGATTTAGTGAATTAAAGGTTTATTGATTGATAGGAGAGAGGAAATGAAAATCCAAGACTTAATGAGAGGCGTTAAAACCTTTCTTGCAGAAGAAGAAGGTTTGACCATTGTGGAATACGCTGTCGGTGGTGCCCTTATCGCTGCAGGCGCTGTCACTGCTTTTGACCAATTGGGAGGCGAAGTATGTGATGTTATTAACACTCTAGACAATGCCGTCCAAGGCGATGACACGGTAGTTGATGCTGATGCCTGTTAATAAATAAACACCGGGGCATCTCGTTAGGGGGTGCAACGGTGTTTATTTCATTCAAAGAAGTTTAAGTAAGAGGCAAGGGAGTACGTATGTTGGCCTTATACACTTATGATCTTTCTACAATACTACTGCTATTACTGCTTGGTGTAGCCATGTGGGTTGACATACGTACGCATAGAATCCCCAACAAACTGAATTTACTCATCCTGATTCTGGGATTGTCTCTGCAGACATGGATCCTGGGGTTGGATGGCTTGGTATCTGCTTTACTGGGCCTGATCGTTGGTTTTGCTGTTTTTGTCCCGTTTTATCTGTTGAAGGGCTTTGGAGCTGGTGACGTAAAGCTAATGGCTGTAGTCGGTACGTTTTTAGGTCCTGAAAATACATTTTTAGCCGCATGCTTTGCGCTGATTATGGGAGGAATACTGGGAGTCATGATTTTAGTGCTAAAACATGGCTTTATGGCCTACCTTTCACGTAATTGGCAAACACTCAAATTGTTTTTTTTGACGCGGAAGGTCATTTTTTTTCCTCCCGAAACGGGTGAAGCCGCAGCTATTCGTTTTCCCTACGCAAGTGCAATCGCTGCGGGTACGTTGGTGACGTTGATGTGGTTGGGGATGATGAATTTAAATGGTCTCAGAGATCTTGCGGTGCTTTTGTTTACTTGAATGGCAATATTTAAGGAACAGATATGAAACATACAATTGAACAATCGGCTCAAACAGAACCACTAGCGGCTGGGGCTGAGGTAGCAAACAGCCAGGCAACCCCGAATATGCAGATCGCCCCTAAACCCATGTTCATCAAAGATACTGGTTTGAGTTTACATTTTCTGGCCGAATTGCTGAGCAAGCATTTGTTCGATGGCGGCGTGATGACCGTCAAACAATTGGGCGAACGCCTCGCTTTACCGGGATCAATTGTTGAAAAAATCCTGGATTTCCTGCGTCAGGAAGCTGAGGTTGAATTACGCAGCAATCTGGGCAGTGATGAGCTGGGACTGCACTATGCCTTAACGGATAAAGGCCTACGATCTGCTCAGCAAGCACTTATGAAATCGGGGTATATAGGGTTAGCACCGGTACCATTAAAACAATATACGCAGACCGTGTTATCGCAATCGGTTCATCTTCGCAGTATTACTCGAGAGCAGGTGTTGGCTGCATTCAAACATGTGACGATTAAGGAATCGCTGCTGGATCAATTTGGACCGGCTTTAAACTCCGGTCGTGCAATGTTCATATATGGTCCTCCTGGTACTGGTAAAACCTATATTACCCAACATTTAAGACCACTATTTGAAGATCGCTGTCTTATTCCTTTTGCCATTTCGGTTGATGAAACCGTTATCCAGGTATTTGATCCCGCCATTCATCATCGAATGGGAACTCAAACGACTGAACCTAGCCTGTTGTTTGAGGGTGGTCATGATGCCCGGTATTTGTTATGTCAGCGCCCAATCGTTATTTCGGGTGGCGAATTGACCCTGGACTTACTGGATGTTCGTTATGATCCATCGCTTAGACAATATCAGGCACCTCTGCAGTTAAAAGCCAATAATGGCATTTTCATTATTGATGATATGGGCCGGCAGCAAGTATCCCCTCTGGCTATATTCAACCGTTGGATTGTACCACTTGAAGAAAAACATGATTACCTGACGTTAAGTTCAGGGCGTCATTTTGAGGTTCCTTTTGATTTGGTCATGGTTTTTTCTTCAAATATTAATCCGCTGGAGCTGGCCGACGAAGCCTTTTTACGACGTATTGGTTACAAGATTCATTTCGACCATATCAGCAAAGCAGAATACGAAGAAATCTGGAAGCAGGAGTGTATCAAACGGAGCATTCCTTTTAATGAGAGCGTGCTGTCCTTTGCTTTTGATCGTTTGTATTCAGTCAGGAAAGCCCCTCTTTTGCCTTGTCATCCCCGGGATTTGTTGGGTATAGCGGACGATATGAATTGTTATCTTGAAGCTGGCAAAGATGTGGACGAAGCACGGATCAGTGCAGCATGGGATAACTATTTTGTGAAACTTTGAATCACAGAATAGTTAGTACCTTTAAGAGTCATCAGGGAAGGGTTAGCAGGAGTTAACTCAAACGAAAACCGGGAGGTATCCAATGGTTAAGCGCAGAACGGTAGCCTTATTATGTTTTTCAATGATTCTTGCTGCAGGAGCGGTTTGGGTGGCGAATAATTGGTTGAATATCAGAAATGCCCCGCAACAGGCCGGTGAAAATGAAGTGAATGTTGTTGTCGCGGCCATGAGCATTCCTTACGGTCAAAAGTTTGATAAACAGCATTTTAAGTTGATGCGCCTTCCTGAAGGCAGTGCGCCAGAAAATATATTTTTCGAAAGCACTGAGCTTGAAGGTCAAGTCTCTAAAGTTGATTTGTTGGAAGGTGACATTATCCGTAAAGAGCGGGTTTCAACGCATCTGGAAGGTGTCACCTTGGCTTCCATGATTACGTTGAACATGCGGGCAGTGACCGTCCGCGTTGATGATGTGATTGGTGTGGCCGGTTTTCTATTGCCAGGTAATCACGTGGACGTATTAGCAACCAAACAGATCAAAAGTAGTGGAAATAATCGAGTTTCAACAGAAACCATTCTTAAAAAGATAAAAGTATTAGCGGTAGATCAGACTGCTGGCACCAATAAAAATGATCCAGTCGTGGTGCGCGCAGTGACGCTGGAATTAACTCCTAAGCAGGCTGAGCAGATTGTTAAAGCAAGGGAAGAAGGCAATTTGCAGCTGGCTCTTAGAAATCCGGTAGAGGATCTGGAAGAGGTTGTCGTGGCAAAGGCTAAACCTAAACTTAAACCTAAAAAGCGTAAATATGTGCCTACAAGCACCTCTGTCACCATTATCAGAGGAACGAAGGCTGAGACCGTGAAAGTGAAGCTTTAGTGAGGAGTATTGTAAACGACTCTATTGGAACGAGGGATTGATCATGAACGCCATAACAAAAGTAATAAAGACCTTTCAAAAACTCAGAGTTTTCACGAGTGTTTTGTTGGTGGGGCTACTCATCGTATCGCCTTTATCAAATGCAGCGGATACAACCTTAGCATCGGTTAGCTTGATTGAGGAAAGTTCTGAAGTGGAGACCATTTTGGTGCCACTTTATAAGTCCAGAATCGTGCAGCTGCATCAGCCGGTTAAGAAAATTTCTATCGGTAACACCGATATCGCGGATATTTTGATTCTGCGTTCGAATCAACTCTATATTCAGGGCAAGGATCTGGGTACCACGAATGTACTGATGTGGGATCCTAAGAATAATTTGATTGCCAGTCTTAATATTGAAGTCAGTCATGATTTAAGAAGCCTGAAGGAAAAGCTTCATGAATTATTGCCCGATGAGGAAATTAATGTTCATAGTTCGCAAGGAGCGTTAGTGCTATCCGGCCAGGTGTCCAGTCTCGCTGTTATGGATATAGCCATGCAAATTGCGGGCAGTTTCTCGACATTGTCTGGTGGTGATGAAGAGGAAGAGGGTAAAAAGGGAACAGATCTACGCGTGGTTAACTTAATGGGCGTTGGCGGTAGTCAACAAGTGATGCTCAAAGTCACGGTTGCTGAAATGTCCCGAACGGTCGCTCGTGAATTAGGCGTTCGGTTTGACGCTGTAGATTCGGGTGGTAGTGAGTGGACATTTGGTGGCGCTGTTAATGCAAGCGAAGGCGCGGTAGGTGGGGTAAGTTCAATTGCAAATACCGGTCTTTTTGCAAATTTTTCAGATGGCGATTTTCTTTTCGAAGCGGTACTTAAAGCCTCTAAGGACAATGGCACAACACGAATCCTCGCGGAACCTACGTTGACAACCCTTACAGGACAAGAGGCCAAGTTCCTCTCCGGCGGTGAGTTTCCTATCCCTGTTTCTGATGAGGATGGCATCACCATTGAATTCAAAGAGTTTGGTGTAGGTCTGAAGTTTTTACCGGTGGTACTTGAGTCAGGGCGTATCAACCTGAAACTAAATGTTTCTGTCAGTGAGTTAGTCGCGGTCAATAATGTGGTTCTTTCTTCAGGGGCTATCGGTTCTTCATCAACAATAGCGGTGCCTGCTTTAACAAAACGCGATGCTATTTCAACGGTGGAGTTAGCCGACGGGCAGACCATTGGTATTGCAGGTTTGATCAGTGAAAATACCCGAGATTTTGTTACAAAGTTCCCTGGCCTGGGTGACATTCCCGTGCTTGGGCATTTATTCCGTAGTTCGGAATTCCTAAAGGGTGAGACTGAGTTGGTGATATTAGTGACGCCACAATTGGCTAAGCCCATCAACCGAGATGACATTATGCTACCTACTGATAGTTATGTTGAGCCTAATGATCTTGAGTTTTATCTGCTGGGCATGAACCGCGGATATGT
>Ga0209395_1003332_pt1 | contig 19950 bp, 21 predicted proteins | sample GOMGulsemesocosm_3_FD_184635 | JGI IMG/M metagenome (GOLD analysis project Ga0209395, IMG submission 184635) | Methane-oxidizing microbial communities from mesocosms in the Gulf of Mexico - GOM9D Gulf of Mexico (SPAdes) (version 2) | ecosystem: Environmental > Aquatic > Marine > Cold seeps... | reverse complement strand
AACGAGCTGCGGATGTGGTATTAAAAGAGCGTGGGCAGTTAGTCTTGATCCCAAGGGAAACACCGCTGTCACCGATCCACTTAGAAAACATGCTGAAGTTGTCACGCTTAGGCGTCACTATCATGCCGGCTGCACCGGGGTTCTACCGTAAACCTAAAACGCTGGATGATTTAATTGATTTGATGGTGGCACGTATTCTAGATCACTTAGATGTAGAACAGTCTATTTATGCAGGGTGGGGGCGTTAATTTACTCCACCTAGATATAAAAACAATATTCTCCCAACCACCCCCTTATTTTCTATTAGTAAGGGGTGGCTAAGGGTGGAGTCTTCTCTATCTTTAAGCTTTCGCCAAAGCTGACGTCACATACTTCTCTAGAAACGCAATGATACTTTCTCGGTCCATCGCTTGTGGCTGGTTGACCAACTGCAAGATCATATATCCTTGATTTGACAAACTACGGGCAAACTCTGTGGTGGTTAAGTAGGTATTTATTTCACCGGATTCGATAGCAGGCTCGATTTTGTTACTGATAATTGTAATGTTGTTATCGAGTAAGGCTAGGTAACGTGGCCAAGTATCCTCACGAATAGACGAACTCCACTCTAGCCAGATGTAGGTAAATTGTGGGTTGTTGATCGCAGCATCAACAAAATCGGCTAAGTAATCATGAATGGCTTGATGTGCACTTTTGTTTTCTTGCCCGCTGATATCAATAAAGTTCTTACGTACCATATTACTGAAAAAATCTTCAATCTGTATTAAGACATTATCAACTAGTTGTTCTCTACTGCTGAAGTAGTTAAATACCGTGGCGACTGAGACTTGCGCTAATTCTGCTATTTCAGCATGACCTGCACGACCGAGGCCACGTTTGGAGAATACTTCGATGGCACACTGCATTAATTGTTCACGACGTGCTTCGGGAGAGAGACGGGTGCGCCGTCTGATTACTGCAGGCATTTCCATATGTTGCATCCAAGAGTTAGTGTTAATCAAGTATTATTGTGACTCTAATTATCATCGTATTGATTAAAGGCGTTCGGCACGCCATAAACCTATCCATGGGGGCTTGGGGCTGGCATCCCTGCCAGCAACAGCCTACTTACTTTAATTAATACTCAGATGATATTGGGAGTAAAAATATTACTTTAAAAAATAAGTTGTTAAATTATTGTTAAGGTTATCATTAGGCTGACACTAAGTTCAACTCTAATGTGAAACTAATCACATTTTTAAGCTGAAGAGTAAAGAGCGCCAATCACTACAAATTCAGTGGTTTTTTTAATGAAACTATTTCGACTATCGCTATTAGGCTGTTAAACTATGCGCAATATATAGAACTATGATTACAGTCTTTAGACATCTACTTTAAAAGTAACATTCTTTTTAGTGGACTATTTTTAGGCATACATTTTTAGAGATTGGTACTTGTCTGGCTATTTACGCTGGTGGTACTGAAATCGTTTGGAGAAATTAACATGAAACACACTGTTGAAGTGATGATCACTGAAGCTGACGTGCAAGCAAAAGTAAAAGAGTTAGCAACGCAAATTGAAACGCATTATAAAGATACTGAGACGCTAATCATTGTTTGTTTATTACGTGGTTCGGTTATTTATATGTCGGATCTGTGTCGCCACATTAACTTACCTATTGAATTAGATTTCATGACAGCATCAAGCTACGGTAACTCAATGGAAAGTAACCGCGATGTACGTATCTTAAAAGATTTAGATAGCGACATTAAAGGTAAAGATGTACTTATTGTTGAAGATATCATTGATACTGGTTTCACATTAAGCAAGATTAAAACAATGCTGGAACTGCGCGATCCTAAATCTATCACTATCACAACACTTTTAGATAAACCGTCTCGTCGTGAAGTTGCTGTACCAGTTGATTGGGTTGGTTTCGAGATCCCGGATGAGTTCGTTGTTGGTTATGGCATCGATTACGGTCAAAAATACCGTAACTTACCTTACGTAGGTAAAGTTGTACCGTTAGAAGGTTAATTTCTGATGCTAAGACCGGTATACGTACTGGTCGAGTCGTTTAAAGACGTTCAGCCCGCCGTAAATACATCCATGTAGGCTTGGGCTGGCATCCATGCCAGCAACAGCTGATCTTACTCTAAGCGACTCTCTTTTATTATCATCATTCTGGACTTTAAGTTTTAAAGTCGGATTATATGGTGAGTCTCTACTTCCTCCTCGCATTTCTACGCTATTCACGTATAATTCACCTCCCATTCTTTACCGGATTTGTCCATCACATGACGTTAGCACTTGAAATAAAAGGGCTCCAGAAGACCTACTCTGGCGGAGTTAAAGCGGTAAAAAATATAGACCTAACCGTGACTAAAGGTGACTTCTATGCGCTATTAGGGCCTAACGGTGCGGGTAAGTCGACAACTATCGGGGTGATGAGCTCACTAGTCAACAAAACCGCTGGGCAAGTTAAGATCTTTGGCTTTGATATTGATACAGACCTTGAAACGGCAAAGAGCCATATTGGTTTAGTACCACAAGAGTTTAATTTTAATCCGTTTGAAAAAATTGAGAATATTATCGTCAATCAAGCGGGTTATTATGGTGTTCCACGTAAAGAAGCCTTAATCCGTTGTGAAGCGTTATTGAAACAGCTGGAGTTATGGGATAAACGTCATGAAGCGGCGCGTAATTTATCCGGTGGCATGAAGCGTCGATTAATGATCGCGCGTGCGTTGGTGCATAATCCACAACTGCTTATTCTAGATGAACCGACTGCTGGTGTTGATATTGAGTTACGTCGAACCATGTGGGAATTCTTGCAACGTAAGAATGAGCAAGGTATTACGATTATTCTGACAACCCATTATTTGGAAGAAGCAGAAATGCTGTGCCGTAATATCGGTATTATTGATAAAGGTTTGTTGATTGAGAATACTTCAATGAAGTCGCTGTTATCAAAGCTAAATAGTGAGTCCTATCTGTTAGATATCAATAGCCAGCTAATTAAACCTGAGTTAGACGGTTACAGCTGTCGATTATTAGATGATCATACTTTAGAAGTGGATGTGGCTAAGAGCCGTGGTTTGAATTCGTTATTTACGCAATTAGCGACTATGAATATTCAAGTTCAAGGTATTCGTAATAAAGAAAATCGTTTAGAAGCGCTGTTTATGGATATAGTGGAGCAGGGGCGTGAAAAGCAAGCGTGATACTTGTTTTTCCACGAATTGATTAAAGACGAGAGCTCGGCGTGAATACATCCCTGTAGCCTTGCGTTGGCATCCATGCCAACAACAGCTCTCTTTCTTTAATGAATTCGTTATATTTAGAGGTGATGTAAGGCTGCCAATGTCGTATCACGAGTTACTTTTCACTAATATTTTAATAGGTCAGTTAAAATGAAACAAAATTATTTAATTGCGTTTAACAGTATTCTGAATAAAGAGATCACCCGTTTTACCCGTATCTGGGTGCAAACGTTAGTACCGCCAGCGATCACCATGTCATTATATTTTGTCATTTTCGGTAACCTGATCGGTTCTCGAGTGGGGCTGATGGATGGCTTTAGTTACATGGCATTTATTGTACCTGGTTTGATCATGATGTCGGTGATCACTAACTCGTATTCGAATGTCGCTTCGTCATTTTACAGCGCTAAATTTCAAGGTAATATTGAAGAGCTATTGGTATCGCCGGTACCGACTTATATCATTATTGCTGGTTATGTCGGTGGTGGTGTTACCCGTGGTTTATTAGTCGGTTTTATCGTGACTTGTGTATCGCTGTTTTTTGTACCTTTACAAATTCATAGCATATTAGTGATTGTTACTACATTATTGCTTACATCGATCTTATTTTCACTGGCGGGCTTATTAAATGCAATTTTTGCCAAAAGTTTTGACGATATCTCTATTATCCCTACGTTTGTATTAACGCCGTTAACTTATTTAGGTGGTGTGTTTTATTCTACGTCATTATTACCACCAGTATGGGAAACTATTTCACACGCCAACCCAATCATCTATATGGTCAGTGTATTCCGCAATGGTTTCTTAGGTATCGAAAATATTCCATTATTCTATTCATTTACTGTCATCATCGGTTTTATAGCAGTGCTTTACGCATTGGTATACCGTTTGATCAGTAAAGGTGTGGGCTTAAGAAGTTAAGAGCTGTCGCGATGGCTTAATTAACAAAGAAGACTTGCTCTTAGCTTCTCCCCTTATTTCTATTCATAAAGAATAGAGGGGCTAGGAGAGGTCATTACTAATATTAAAATCGGTAATACAATGAATACAGAACAACAAGCAACACAAGACGAAGCTGCAGGTAATTCCCGCGAGATCACGACTAACCAAACAGGCTTGAATGAGCATCTTGACGAGGTGGTATTAAAGCATCTAGCCCATAAGTTTCGTAAACCTTATCGTCAACATACAGTAGAAGCATTTAAGCAGATGCAAGCGATTGTCGCTGCTGACCCACGCCCAATTATTTTTGATTCTTGCTGTGGTGTCGGTGAAAGTACTGCTAAGATTGCGCAGCTACACCCAGATTGTTTAGTGTTTGGTATGGATAAGTCTGCAGACCGTCTCGATCGTAATGATCAGCACCGTCATGCCCACCAAGTGGATGGTCAAGTTTATCATTTATTCCAAGTTGATCTTAACGATTTATGGCGTTTAGCGGTTGATGCAGGTTGGCAGTTACACAAGCACTATATTTTGTATCCAAATCCTTGGCCAAAAGCCAAACACTTACAGCGTCGCTGGCATGGAGCTGCTGTATTCCCGTCTATCTTGGCGTTGGGTGGTGAATTAGAGCTGCGTAGTAACTGGGCGTTATACTTGCAAGAGTTTCAGCGTGCGTTGGAGCTGGCTAAGGTTGATAGTGACCTGCAGACTTATACGGCAGCAGAAGCAACAACACCGTTTGAACGTAAATATTGGGCGAGTGGTCAAACCTCATGGCAATTATTGGCTAATTTATGAAAATGATAACCAAACTATGTAGTGGGTATATGTCTATTACTTACAATTGCTTACATGTTTTGTGCTGACGATCTTATATTATAAGTGATAGCTGCTTTTTTACGCATGAATAAAATTAAATTTTAATTAAATCTGTGGTTTGATGTTTATTTTTAATTTTTTTTATTATATTTTATAATTGTGATGGGTAACCAATAATGAGTATGTTCATTACTTGCTCAGCCCTATTATTTGTGCGAGTATTGCGGCGCACTTTATAAGTTGAACTCAAAAAGAGTATTAGATAGCGATTCATACTATCTAATACTCTTTTTACAATGGCTTAGAATAAATAATTGGCGAAAAATATCGGTCTTGGGATACTGCAATCCTAGGGCGGTAGCGTGCTTTTTGTAACAATCATCTATTTAATTCTTAGTTAAAAATTTACGCTTATAATCAGATGCACGCGCAAACATAGCCACGGATAATAACGCGAAGGCGATACCATTAGCATAGGCTAGCTGTTCGTTTTCAATTAACTGATAAACACTGACCAGCATGACTGATATAACGATCATTAAGTTTATATTATGCAGCATAGGGTAGTTGTTAGTGAAAATGGCATAGCGTCTGAACATAAAAATTCCCTATTCTGTATTGTTGTAACATTGCTGAGTACCTCATTATTGTATTTGTTATTGTGAGTTGAGGTCGTATAGATACATACGAAAATATGTATGTATCTAACATAACATATTTATTTGAAATAGAATAAAACAAAAATAGAAAAACATACCTATAAATGTGAGCGGTATATCGTTACTTTGCTCAATTTAGTTATTCTCTCACCATTACGGTATAATCGCGAAAATCAAAAAATAATATATGGATCATATGAAGCATTATAAAAAATTGCTGGTGGCTATTACCTTACCTGTCATTTTAGCAGGCTGCACTGTACCTGGCACTTATCTGAATGTAGATAGTTTAAATGTAGACGATAAACAAACGACTGCAAATAGTAATGATGATGCTAACAGCGCTGAAAGTGTTGATATTTTAGATCGCGTTAATCTATATCCGTTAACTGCAGACAAAATGGCGACGTATAAAGCGCCACAGCAAAGAGCACAAGTTAATCCTGCATTAGATGCCAAGCTAGCGGCGTATGAATACCGTGTTGGTGCCGGTGATATTCTCAATGTGACTATTTGGGATCATCCTGAATTAACGATTCCAGCAGGTTCTTACCGTAGTACCAGCGAGTCTGGTAACTGGGTTAGAGCAGATGGAACGATATTTTACCCTTACATTGGTGAAGTTAACGTTGTCGATAAAACTGTAACTGAAATTAGCGCAATCATGACTAAGCGCTTAGCTAAATTTATTGAAAGCCCACAAGTGGATGTAAATGTTGCAGCCTTTCGATCTAAAAAAGCATACATCACAGGTGAAGTAGAAGAACCTGGGCAACAATTTATCACTAATGTGCCTTTAACGTTACTTGATGCAATTAATTTATCCGGTGGTCTAAGTGATGCAGCTGCATGGCGTAATGTCACCTTGACTCGCCACGGCGAAGAACAAGAAATATCATTGCATGGCTTAATGCAACGTGGTGATTTAACTCAAAATCGATTATTACGACCTGGTGATATTGTTCATGTGCCACGAAATGATGGCCAAAAAGTATTTGTTATGGGTGAAGTGAATAATCCTCAAGTATTAAAAATAGATCGTTCTGGTATGAGTCTAACGGAAGCACTAGGCAGTGTCGGTGGTATTAACCAACTGGCAGCTGATGCAACGGGTATTTTTGTTGTCCGTGCTAATCGTCAGAATGAAAAATCAACAATTGCAGATATTTATCAGCTTGATATTAGCAATTCAGCCGCGTTAGTAATTGGCACTGAATTTGATTTAAAACCTTACGATATTGTTTATGTTACAGCTGCGCCGATTGTTCGCTGGAACCGCGTGTTAGGTCAAATATTACCGACTATTACCGGTTTTGATGAATTAACAAATAGTGTTAATACCATTCGTACTTGGTAATGATAAGAGATAAATTATGTTTAATAATATTTTAGTTGTGTGTGTTGGTAATATTTGCCGCTCACCCTCTGGCGAGTATTTACTTAAGTCGTTACTGCCAAATAAGAATGTTGAGTCTGCTGGGGTCGGTGCACTCGTTGGTAAACCTGCTGATAAACTTGCTTGCCTAGTGGCAGAAGAAAATGGCGTTAGCTTGGCTGGCCATCAAGGGCGTCAGTTAACATCTTCATTGTGTCGTGAATTTGATTTGATCTTAGTGATGGAACAAGGCCATATCAATGCGGTAACCAACATTGCTCCGGAAGCGCGTGGTAAAACTATGTTGTTTAGTCAATGGTTACAAAAGCAAGATATTCCCGACCCGTATCGTCAAGGTAAAGAAGCGTTTGATCATGCTTACAAACTGATTGACGCTTCAGCAACTGCTTGGGCTAAGAAACTGAGTTAAATCGCTATCGTTGTGTTTATCTATAACGAGTAATAGAGTTTAAATTAAAGTTAAAATTGGAATTTGATTAATCATTATGAGCAATAATCCACAAAGTCAGACAAATAATACTGATGAGATTGACCTAGGGAAGTTACTCGGTGTGTTACTGGATAACCGCTGGTTAATTATATCTATAACCGCTATTTTTGCTGTTTTCGGTATAATCTACGCACTTTTAGCTACACCTATTTATAAAGCTGACGCCTTAATTCAAGTTGAGAGTAAAAGTAGTGGTATGTCTGCACTTGTTGGTGATATGGGTAGCCTCGTTGAACAAGATTCGTCTGCAAATACTGAAGTTCAAATTATAACTTCACGTATGGTGATAGGGCGTACCGTGGATAATCTAGACCTGACGACTGTTGCAGTCCCTAAATATATTCCATATATCGGTAAAGGTTTAGCTCGAATTACAGGGACAAAACTATACATTGATATAAGCCGTTTCGAAGTATTGAAACAGGCTGAATCTTCTATATTACTTGTTGTTGATAACAGTGCTGCGGGAAGTTATTCAATTTATGATAATCAAGGATTAAAGCTATTCACGGGTAAAGTGGGGGCGTTAGCAGAGAATAAGGATTATCGGTTATTTGTTAGCGATCTAGCTGCAAGTGATGGCGATGAATTCCTTCTATCGAAACGATCAAAATTAGCTGCGACTCAATATCTACAAGCTGGGTTGTCTATTAGTGATAGGGCTAAGACAGGCGTTTTAGAACTTACGTTTACAGGTGAAAATAAAGCGGAAATAGAATCTATATTAGATGATATTAGCCAAAACTATTTCTTACAAAATGTAGATCGTAATTCAGCTGAAGTTGCAAAAAGTTTAGATTTTTTGAACTCGCACCTCCCTAAAATTAAAAATGATTTGAATAATTCTGAAGATGTCTTAAATGATTTTTTAAAGAACAATGATGCGATAGATCTTGGTTTGGAAGCGCAGTCGACGCTAAAATTAATGATTGATCTTGAAGCACAGTTAAATGATTTAACGTTTGAAGAAAGTGAATTAAACCAACGATTTACTTCCGATCACCCAACTTATAAAGCGCTGTTAGATAAACGTAAGTTATTACTGGCAAGAAAAGATATATTGAACAAACAAGTTCAAAACTTACCGGAAACGCAACGAGATATCTTACGTATAAAACGTAATGTTGAAGTTAATCAGCAAATTTACATTCAACTATTAAATAAAGTGCAAGAGTTGAATATCCTTAAAGCCGGCACTGTTGGCAATGTCCGCATTTTAGATAATGCACAAGCATATTCGACAGCAATTAAGCCTAAGAAATCGTTAATCGTGGTAATGGCTACCTTGTTAGGTGCAATGCTTGCCTTATCTGGTGTATTAATTCGCTCTGTATTACATCGGGGCGTTGAAAACCCAGATGAAATTGAAGCATTAGGTTTACCTGTGTATGCCAGTATTCCCATGTCAGACTGGCAAGCGGGAATGGACGTTAAGGTTAAGCACAACAAACATAAAAAGAATTTTGAGTTACATGAAACATTGTTAGCGGAATCCAACCCTGCGGATTTATCGATTGAAGCATTACGTGGATTACGTACCAGTATGCATTTTGCCATGATGGAAGCGAAGAACAATGTCGTGATGATCTCTGGCCCCGCACCAGGTATAGGTAAGTCATTCGTGTCAGCTAACTTTGCGGCCGTGATCGCCAAGACGGGTCAGAAAGTATTGCTGGTCGATGGTGATATGCGTAAAGGTTATTTACAACGTCACTTCAACCTTGACTGGGACAGTGGTTTGTCAGAAATGCTGTCTGGTAAATTAGACACTAAAGATGTAATTAAATCGACTGCGATTGAAAACCTTGATGTGATCACCCGTGGTCAAATCCCACCAAACCCATCTGAATTATTAATGCACCCACGCTTTTCTGACTTTGTAGAGTGGGCATCAAGTGAATATGATTTAGTGCTAATTGATACACCACCTGTCCTAGCAGTAACAGACCCAAGTATTGTAGGTGCATTGGTTGGTACAACCTTGATGGTTGGCCGCTTTGGTCAAAATACAGTGAAAGAAATTGAAGTTGCACGTCATCGTTTTGAAATGGCTGGAATTGAAGTGAAAGGCTTTATTCTTAATGCCGTTGAGAAGAAGGCAAGTGCGTCTTATGGGTATGGTTATTATAACTACAGCTATGAGAGTGATAAGTCTTAATATAACGATTAAATGTGTTTATTAGTAGAATTGAATCAGGGATCTAAAATGAGTTTTTCACTTAAAGAATTAAATATAGGTATCATTGGTCTTGGTTATGTCGGTCTTCCATTAGCAGCCGAATTTGGTAAAAAGTTCAATACAGTTGGTTTTGATATTAATGAACAGCGTATTGGTGAGTTACAAACTGGCCATGACGCGACACTTGAATGTTCGCCAGGGGAACTGTTTGAATCAAAAAATTTAACATATACGGCTCACGTTAAAGAATTAAAAGCGTGTAATGTTTATATTGTAACTGTCCCAACCCCGATTAATGAGCATAAACAACCTGATTTATCCCCTTTAGTTAAAGCTTCTGAAATGCTAGGTAAAGTAATTTCTAAAGATGATATCGTTATTTATGAATCAACCGTTTACCCTGGAGCGACAGAAGAAGTATGTATACCTGTATTAGAGCGCGTATCTGGTATGGTGTTTAATCAAGATTTTTATGCAGGCTATAGCCCTGAACGAATTAATCCAGGTGATAAAGAACATCGTGTAACAACAATTAAAAAAGTAACGTCAGGATCAACACCTGAAATAGCTGAATTTGTCGATTCTATTTATCGTGCAATCATTGTTGCTGGCACGCACAAAGCGTCTTCTATTAAAGTCGCTGAAGCGGCAAAAGTAATTGAAAATACACAGCGTGATTTGAATATCGCCTTAATCAATGAATTAGCAATTATCTTTAATAAACTTGATATAGACACTGAAGAAGTACTAGAAGCTGCTGGAACAAAATGGAATTTCTTACCATTCCGTCCGGGTTTAGTAGGTGGTCACTGTATCGGAGTTGATCCGTACTACTTGACGCATAAAGCTGAAACAATTGGTTACCACCCTGAAGTAATATTAGCTGGCCGTCGAATTAATGACGGCATGAGCCGTTATGTAGCATCACAACTCGTTAAAGCAATGTTGAAAAGACGTATTCATGTTGAAGGCGCTACAGTATTAATTATGGGTTTAACTTTTAAAGAAAATTGCCCCGATTTACGTAACACTAAAGTCGTGGATATCATTACTGAACTAGAAGAATATAATATTAAAGTTGATATTTATGATCCGTGGGTAAGTACTGAAGGTGCTAAAAAAGAATACGATATTGACGTATTAACTGCAAAACCTATTACTCAATATGACGGTATCATTATGGCTGTTGCGCACGATGAGTTTAAATCTATGCCAACGAGTGAATTAAAGGCACTTGGTAAGCCGGAATCAATAATTTATGATTTGAAATACATTCTCGATACTGGTGTGGCAGATCTTCGCCTCTAAGATGAAATTAGAAATTAGAAGCTATATATTTATTGCTGTATCTTCTAATAATCGTACTGTTTTTAAGAATGTAATGTAGGAATTCACAATGACTAAATACGAACAAGTTCAACAAGAATTACTGGCCGCACCCAAAACGTGGTTAATCACAGGTGTAGCTGGTTTTATTGGTTCAAACTTACTTGAAAAGTTATTAAAACTGAATCAAAAAGTTGTTGGATTAGATAACTTCGATACAGGCCATCAATATAATTTAGATGAAGTCCGTGGTTTAGTTACGGATACACAATGGAATGGCTTTAATTTCATTGACGGCGATATCCGTAATTACGCTGATTGTGAACAAGCTATGGCTGGTGTAGATTATGTATTACATCAGGCTGCATTAGGCTCTGTACCTCGTTCAATAGCCTACCCATTGACAACAAATGCTACGAATATTACTGGCTTCATTAATATGCTTCAAGCTGCAAAAGAAGCTGACGTATCAAGTTTTACGTACGCTGCTAGTAGTTCTACTTATGGTGATCATCCTGCGCTTCCAAAAGTAGAAGATAATATTGGTAATCCGCTGTCTCCTTATGCTGTAACCAAGTATGTGAACGAACTTTATGCAGGGGTATATGCCCGTACTTATGGTTTTAAAACCATCGGTTTGCGTTATTTTAATGTATTTGGTCAACGTCAAGATCCAAACGGTGCTTATGCGGCTGTGATTCCAAAATGGACAGCTGATTTGATCAACAATGAAGAAGTCTTTATTAACGGTGATGGTGAAACAAGTCGAGATTTTTGTTTTATCGAAAATACAGTGCAAATGAATATTTTGGCTGCAACTTCATCTGAAGAAGTAAAAGATCAAGTATACAATGTTGCAGTGGGTGATAGAACAACACTGAATACGTTGTATAAAAGCATTCAAGAATCTTTAAAAGATAACAACGTGGTAAATGAATTATCACCAACTTACCGTGATTTCAGGGCTGGAGATGTACGCCATTCTCAAGCAGACATTAGTAAAGCTAAAGAGTTATTAGGTTATGAACCTGAATTCAATATTCAGGTTGGTATCGATAAAGCTATGCCTTGGTATATTAAATTTCTAAAATGATATTGTTCAGTTCGCATTGAATTAAAGTTGATTTTTACGTTTTTACGTTTTTACGTTGTAATTACTTAGATTGTAATTACTTAGATTGTTGATGAGAATATAATGAAAATACTTGTTACTGGTGGCGCTGGTTTTATTGGTTCAGCTGTTATTCGCAATATAATAAATAATACAAATGATAGTGTTGTAAATGTTGATAAGCTAACTTACGCGGGAAATTTAGAATCGTTAGTTGAAGTTGAAAATAACGCTCGATATACATTTGAACAAGTTGATATTTGTAACCGTGAAGAACTTGATAGAGTGTTTTTAGAGTCTCAACCTGATGCGGTAATGCACCTAGCTGCGGAGTCTCATGTTGACCGTTCAATTGATGGGCCTGCCGCATTTATTGAAACAAATATTGTTGGTACGTATACATTACTTGAAGCTACTCGTTCTTACTGGGGTAAGCTTGAAGAAACCCGTAAAGCAGCATTTCGCTTCCACCATATCTCTACTGATGAAGTATACGGTGATTTAGAAGGAACGGATGACTTATTTACCGAAACAACGTCATATGAACCAAGTAGCCCTTATTCAGCGTCAAAAGCGTCAAGTGACCATTTAGTTCGTGCATGGCAGCGAACATACGGTCTACCAACCTTGGTAACGAATTGTTCTAATAACTACGGTCCTTATCATTTCCCTGAAAAACTGATCCCATTAGTTATTTTGAATGCCGTCGAGGGTAAACCTTTGCCTGTTTATGGTAACGGCATGCAGATCCGTGACTGGCTGTTTGTTGAAGACCATGCCCGTGCTTTATATAAAGTAGTGACTGAAGGTATAGTCGGTGAAACGTATAATATTGGCGGTCATAATGAAAAAGCAAACATTGATGTTGTGAAAACTATTTGCACTTTACTTGAAGAGTTAGTTCCAAATAAGCCTAATGGTATAATTAACTATCAAGATTTAATTACTTATGTAACAGACCGTCCTGGGCATGATGTTCGTTACGCAATTGATGCGTCAAAGATTGAGCGTGAGCTTGGTTGGGCTCCTGAGGAAACTTTTGAATCAGGTATCAGAAGTACCGTAGAATGGTATTTAAATAATAAAACATGGTGGTCTCGTGTATTAGATGGTTCATATAGTTTTGAACGTCTAGGCGTATCAAAAAGTAGTGAGGAAAAATAAGATGAAAGGGATTATTCTTGCCGGTGGTTCAGGTTCACGTCTTTACCCTTTAACACGCGGAGTATCAAAGCAATTACTTCCTATTTATGATAAGCCAATGATTTTTTATCCATTATCAGTATTAATGTTAGCTGGTATTCGAGATGTGTTAATAATTACAACACCTGAGGATAATGCAGGCTTTAAACGTTTACTCGGGGATGGCCGTGACTTTGGTATTAACATTGAATACGCAATTCAAGAAAGCCCTGATGGTTTAGCACAAGCATTTATAATCGGAGAGGAGTTCATTGGTGATGATAATGTTTGCTTAGTGCTTGGCGATAATATTTTTTATGGGCAATCATTTTCTGAAATACTGAAAAATGCAGCATCTCGTGAAACAGGAGCAACTGTTTTTGGTTATCAAGTGAAAGATCCAGAACGTTTTGGTGTTGTAGATTTTAATGATAATATGCGAGCTATTTCTATTGAAGAAAAACCAAAGAAACCCAAATCAAATTATGCGGTTACAGGGTTATACTTTTACGATAATCGAGTTGTAGATTTTGCTAAAAGAGTAGAGCCGTCTGAACGTGGTGAGTTAGAAATTACCAGTATTAATCAAATGTACCTTGAAGATGATTCTTTAAATGTAGAACTGCTAGGCCGTGGCTTTGCTTGGTTAGATACGGGTACTCATGAGAGTTTGCATGAAGCATCTTCATTTGTTCAAACCATTGAGCATGTGCAAGGGTTAAAAGTTGCTTGTCTAGAAGAAATATCATGGCGCAATGGTTGGTTAACTGATGCAGAGGTAATCGAAATAGCTAAACCGATGATGAAAAATGAGTATGGACAATATTTAAAACGCTTAATAGATAGTGTAAAGAAAAGGTAAATCGTAATTATGCGAGTATTGATTACAGGTTGCAATGGGCAGGTTGGACATTGTTTAACTGAACAGTTAAAGAAAACAAAAGATATGATCATACTCGCTTTAACTCGAGATGATTTAGATATCTCAGATGCTAATGCAGTCGAAAAAATAGTATTTAAGTTTAATCCTAATGTAATAATTAATGCGGCTGCGTATACGGCCGTTGATAATGCTGAAAAAGAAGTGGATTTGGCTTATAAAATAAATTGCAATGGTCCTAAGTATCTTTCTGAAGCAGCGAAAAAAATCGATGCTGCTATGTTACATATTTCGACTGATTATGTATTTTCTGGTGATAAGGATGGTCAGTACCACCCAGAAGATCTGACTATACCACTGGGGGTTTACGGAGAAAGTAAACGCGCAGGAGAACTTGCTGTAATAGCCGCTTGTGATAAACATATAATCCTAAGAACGGCTTGGGTATTTGGTGAGCATGGTAATAATTTTGTAAAAACAATGCTGCGTCTTGGAAAGGATAATCGAGAGTTGAGTATTGTTGGTGATCAATTTGGTGGCCCTACCTATGCAGGCGATATTGCAGCTGCGTTAATTGAGATCGCAACTCAAATCGAGAACGGTAAGAATATCGAGTATGGTATTTATCATTTTTCTGGATTTCCGCACGTTAGTTGGTTTGAATTTGCAGAATCTATTTTTACTGAAGCAAAAACGCAACAAGTATTAAATAATGTTCCAGTTTTAAATTGCATTCCTACCAGTGATTATCCAACACCCGCTAAACGCCCAACGAATTCAAAATTATCTACAGATAAGATTATGAATAATTTTGGTATTAATGCAAGTGACTGGAAATATGCATTAAATGATGTTAAGTACTACGCGTAATTATAAATTGTTTGAGTGGATAACATGAACGTAATTGAAACCAATATTCCCGACGTTAAAATAATTGAGCCAAGCGTATTTGGTGATGATCGAGGTTTTTTTATGGAAACCTGGCAGCAAAATAAATTTGAAGAATTAGTGACAGGTCAGCAAACTCAATTTGTACAAGATAACCATTCTAAATCTTCAAAAGGAATTTTGCGTGGTTTACATTATCAAATAGAAAACACACAAGGTAAGTTAGTGCGTGTTGTATCGGGTGAAGTATTTGATGTAGCTGTAGATGTTCGTAAAGATTCACCCACATTTGGGCAGTGGGTTGGAGTTTACCTTTCAGCAGAAAATAAAAGGCAACTTTGGGTCCCTGAAGGATTCGCACATGGTTTTTACGTCACTAGTGATGAGGCTGAATTTGTGTATAAATGTACTGATTACTACCATTCTCAATCTGAAGTGAGTATTGCATGGAATGATGTAGATATAGGTATTGAATGGCCACTAGATGGTGCACCATCATTATCAGGAAAAGATGATAATGGTTTATTTTTAAAAGACATAGAGGGCATTTAATGGATATCAAATTTATACAGTTTCAAAGCCATGGTGATGATCGTGGCTCTTTAGTTGCTTTAGAAGACCATAAAAACATCCCATTTACTATCCAACGAGTTTATTATATGTTTGATACTAAAGAAGGTGTTCGCCGTGGTTTTCATGCACATAAAGAGCTAAAGCAATTAGCTTTGGTTGTTAGAGGTTCATGCCGGTTTATGTTAGATGATGGTAAGGAAAAAATTGATATACTAGTAGATAATCCTAGGCAGGGCTTGTATATAGGCCCATCTCTCTGGCACGAAATGTACGATTTTTCAGACGATTGTGTATTGTTAGTTCTAGCTGACAACTTTTATGATGAAGCCGATTATATTCGTGATTACAACGAATTTACAAAAATGGTAAGTGAAAAATGATGAGAAAATTAATTTTAGAAAAGTTCAATGAAGCATTAGAGCAAACTGGTAAAGCAGAACAATATGAAAATATTGATGATAATGCGATCTTGCTCGAAACTGGATTAGATTCTTTAGGGTTTGCTATTCTAGTGGCATTTCTAGAAGAAGAATTGGACTTAGACCCTTTTCAATTAATGGATGAGCCTGTATATCCTAGTACGTTTGGTGAGTTTGTTAATATCTATGAGCGATTTAATGATTAATTTATTTACTGATACTTTTAATGCTATTCCGAGTGATCGAGTTTATATACAGAATCGATATCGAGGTATTACTTATGGCGAAATTCAAAGTTCAATAGCTAAATTTAAAGATCAGAATCCAGAATTGATTGGGAGAAACTGTGCTTTAGTGTCAAATTCAAGATTTGATTTAGCAACGTCACTTCCTCTTGTTGCTTCTGTTACGCATAAAATATTCCTTCAGCCTCAATGTTTAAAAGAAGACGTTATTGAAGAGTTTTATGCAAAGGCTGATATTGAGTATGTGGTCAAAATATCAGATGCCGATATGGAGATCGTTAAGGTTTCAGATGTTGTTAGCTTGAATAAGTCTGAGCAGGAATGGTTGTTATCAACTTCTGGTACAACTGGCACGCCAAAATTGGTGAGTTACTATATTGCTTCTTTAATGAAAACGACTAAAAAAGATGTAGTTAAAGGAGCCAATTTTAACTGGGGGTTATGCTACGACCTAAATCGTTTTGCTGGAATGCAAGTTTATCTTCAAGCAATAGCTTCTGGCTCATCTTTGACTATTTCTGAGAGTGACGAAGATTTAAATTTAATTGTAGCGGATTTTACAGATAAAGGGGTTAATTGTTTATCAGCCACGCCTTCTTTTTGGCGTAAGGTGTTGATGACTAAAAATTCAAACTCTCTGCCGCTTAAAAGAATTACGTTAGGTGGGGAGATTGCAGACCAAACAGTATTAAATTCATTAAAAAAACACTTTGTTGATGCAAACGTTATTCATATATACGCCTCGACAGAAGCTGGAGTTGGCTTTACTGTAAAAGACTATAAAGCTGGTTTTCCATATGATTATATAGGTATGTCTAAATTGTCATCGATTGAATTAAAGATCGTTGATGACCTGTTATGGATTAAAAGCAACCGCGGAGCTGATACCTTACTTAATGGTGCTTTAGATGTGGATATCGATGGATTTATAAATACTGGTGATATTGTTGAAGTCATAAATGATCGTGTTTTCTTTGTTGGTCGTGATAGTGGCACTATTAATGTCGGTGGTAATAAAGTGATCCCCGAAGAAATAGAATCTGTGTTGAATAGCCACCCAGATGTTGTTCAATCGAAAGTTTTTGGTAAAAAAAACCCAGTTCTTGGAATGTTGGTTAATGCTGAAATTGTGAGTAAAAAAACATTAGCAAAAGATGAAGAAAAGGTATTTAAAAAAGAGTTAATTATGTTTTGTAAGAGCGAGTTAGTCTCTTTCAAAGTACCCGCCATGATTAAGTTTGTTGATAACATTGCTGTCAATGAATCTGGAAAAATAGTGAGAAAATAAATGAGTAAAATTGTATTAGTTTCTGGTGCTACAAAAGGTTTAGGGTTTGCAATTAGCTCACAATTAGTGAAAGCTGGGTACCTCGTTGTTGGTGTGAGTCGGACGAACTCTGAAGATTACCTTCACTTGATGTCAAGTAATCCTGATTCTGTATTTTTTCATTCATTTGATTTTTCCAATACTGAAGGTATTTCAGCCTTGGTTAAAGATATTGTTAAAACATATGGTCGACCTTACGCATTAATTAATAATGCAGCATTGGGACATGATGGCGTTTTAGCTACGATGCACGAGAAAAGTATCTCTGAGCTAATTAAAGTCAATGTCGAAGCTCCTATCTTATTAGCTAAATATGTTTCAAGATCAATGCTTTTAAATCGAGAGGGGCGAATTGTTAATGTGGGCTCAATTATTGGTTCAACAGGCTTTAATGGTTTAAGTGTTTATGGCGCAACTAAATCTGCATTAGGCGGATTTACCAAATCTTTGGCGCGTGAACTAGGTCGAGCGAATATAACCGTTAATACTTTGGCTCCTGGCTATATGGCAACTAATATGACCCAAGGCTTACAAGGTGATAAATTAGCTTCAATCACCCGCAGAAGTCCCCTAGGGCGTCTTGCACATGTTAATGATGCAGCACAAGCGACTATATTTTTGTTGTCAGAAGGTGCTAGTTCAATGACTGGTTCTACAATTACTGTTGATGCAGGGAGTACTGCTTAATTATGATCCATCCAAGTGCAATTGTATCTGACAAAGCCGAAATTCAAGAAAACGTAACTATTGGCCCGTTTTGTGTCATACATGAGAATGTGATAATCAAAAAAGGTACTCAAATAGGTTCATATTGTGAGATCGGCATAGCGACAAGATTAGCAATCACAAATACTTTAATTATTGGTGAAAATTCGATAATACGTAGCCACTCAACAATCTATATTGGTTCGACAATCGGGAAGAACTTCCAAACGGGTCATTACGTTACGATCCGAGAGAATAGTGCTATTGGTAATTATTGTCAGCTAGGCTCAAGAGGTGATATCCAAGGAGATTGCTCGATTGGACATTATACAAAAATGCATGCGGATGTTCATATTGGTAAAGAGTCCCAAGTTGGTAATTATGTTTGGATGTTTCCGGAAGTACTACTCACCAATGATCCGACACCACCAAGTGATAAGCTACTGGGAGTTACAGTTGAAGACTTTGCTGTTTTAGCGGCTAAAGTGCTCGTTTTACCAGGTGTGAATATAGGGAAAGATGCAGTCATTGCTGCTGGCTCAATTGTTAAAGGAAACGTTTTAGCTGGTAAAGTAGCCTCAGGTAGTCCGGCCAAAGTCATATGTGATGCTAAAATTTTACGGTTACACAACAACCCTAAAATAAAAGCATATCCTTGGCGAAATCGTTTCCATCGAGGGTACTCAGAGGTTGATGTACAGCGTTGGATTAGTGAAATAGAAGAGATAAAAATAAAATGATCCCATTCTTAGATTTAAAAGCAGTAAACCAGCAGTATCAGAGTGAACTTAAAGAAGCTTGCTCTCGTGTCATTGATTCAGGTTGGTATATATTAGGCAACGAAGTAGCCGAATTTGAAAAAGAGTTTGCAACATATTGTGAAACTGAACATTGTTTAGGTGTTGCAAATGGTTTAGATGCGTTAGTACTTATCTTACGTGCCTATATGGAATTAGGAATCATGGCAAAAGGTGATGAAGTAATAGTCCCTTCAAATACCTATATTGCTTCAATTCTAGCCATTTCTGAAAATGGCTTAACGCCTGTATTAGTTGAACCGGATATTAAAACCTTCAATTTAGATCCGGTATTAATTGAAGCTGCAATCACAGAAAGAACCAAGGCAATTTTAACTGTTCACCTTTACGGTCAAGTTACGGCAATGGATGAAATAAATGCTGTTGCCAAAAAACATAATCTAAAAGTTATTGAGGATTGCGCCCAAGCGCACGGTGCTTTGTATACGAATAAAGAAGGGCAAAGTAAAAAAGGTGGTAGTCTAGGTGATGCGGCTGGTTTTAGTTTTTACCCGGGGAAAAACTTAGGTGCACTTGGTGATGCGGGAGCTGTCACGACTAATGATAGTGAATTGGCTAATACAATCGCAGCACTGCGAAATTATGGCTCACACAAAAAGTATAAAAATTTATATAAAGGTATTAATAGTCGTTTGGATGAGATCCAAGCTGCCATGTTACGCGTTAAATTACGCTATTTAGATAAAGAGATAGTTGCGAGACAAACTGTTGCACAGGCTTATTTAAAAGGTATTAATAATCCGTT